>Ga0335069_10008993_pt1 | contig 14248 bp, 8 predicted proteins | sample Lox_Sample_11_FD_206714 | JGI IMG/M metagenome (GOLD analysis project Ga0335069, IMG submission 206714) | Soil microbial communities from Loxahatchee National Wildlife Refuge, Florida, United States - Lox_Sample_1.1 | ecosystem: Environmental > Terrestrial > Soil > Wetlands | place: USA: Florida... | reverse complement strand
GGTCGGCCAGCTCGAAGAGTCCCTGCTTCCGTTCCTTCGCGTCGGTGAAGGCGCCCCGCTCGTGCCCGAAGAGCTCCGAGTCCAGGAAGTTCGCGGACAACCCGGCGCAGTTCACTTCGATGAACGGCCCCGCCACCCGCGGGCTCAGCTGGTGCACCAGCCGGGCCACCCACCCCTTGCCGGTTCCGCTTTCGCCGGTGAGGAGAGCCGTGGTGCGCTCGCTCCCCGCCAGGAGCTCGATCTGCCGGGCCAGCTCCTGCATGGCGGACGACACCCCGAGCCCGTCGAGCCCGTCCCCCACCGCTCCCGACGCCAGCCGCTCGTTCTGCCTCTTGAGCCGGACCTTCTCCGAGATGCGCGCCACCGCGGCCGCCAGGTGCGGCATGTCCACCGGCTTGGTGAGAAAGTTTTCGGCCCCGAGCTGCATGGCGTGCACCGCGGTCTGAATGTCCCCGTGGCCGGTGAGGAGCACCACCGCCGCGTTCTTGGCCTTGAGCTGCTCCAGGGCGGAGAGCCCGTCCGCGTCCGGCAGGTGCAGGTCCAGCACCACGACGTCGGGCCGCATCCGGTCGAACGTCTCCAGCCCCTCCTTCACCGTCCCCTCGCGATAGACCTCGGCGCCCAGGCGCTCGAAGTAGGCTCCGATGGATCGGAGCACGCTTTCGTCATCGTCGATGAGGAGAACGCTATCGGCCATTGGAGCTCACTCCCCCCGGCACGGTGGCCGGGTCCACGATGACGGTCAGGGCTCGCGGCACGAGCTCGACCTCGAACGGCGTCACGCCCGCCAGCTCGCCGTCCAGCTGGACCGGCTGCGGCGGAGCGTCCAGCACTTCCACCTTGATGCGGCGCCCCCGGGCGCTCCAGATCCGGCCCGCGCCGTCGGGGGCGCCGCTGGTGCGCAGGAACGTCAGGAAGGACACCACGCTGTCCCAGGTCCCGTCGGCCCGGAGTCCCATGACGTCGAACCACCCGTCGTTGGGCCACACGGCCGGAGACACTCTGACCAGGCGCGGCACGAGCTCGCGGCAGTTGGCCACCAGCACCATCGCGGCCTCCACCGTGTGCTCGGTGCCGTCCACCGTCACGCGGTGCGTCACGCTCTTCACCTTCGGCAGGGTGGCGAACGCCTTGAAGAAGTAGGCGCCGATCTTCCAGCGGCGTTTGAACATCGTGTCGGTGGCGGCCATGATCTGCGCGTCATAGCCGGTGCCGCCGCAGACCGCGAAATAGTGCTCCCCGTCGGCCCGCGGCACCCGGCCCAGGTCCATGGCGTACGGCACGCCCTTCAGGATGGCCCGGGCGGCGCGGGCGGGATCCGTGGGAAGCCTCAGGTTCCGGGCCAGGATGTTGCCGGTGCCCCCCGCCACGAGGCCGAGGGGAATCCCGCTCCCCACCAGGCCGGCGGCGACCTGCATGGCGGTGCCGTCTCCCCCCACCGAGAGCAGCAGGTCGAACCCGCCGTGATCCTCGGCGGCGGCCTCGGTGGCGAAGCGCCGCGCGTCCCCGGGCCCCGCGGTCGCGAGCACCTCGACCCGCCAGCCTCCGGCGCGGAGGGTGTCCCGCACGGCGAGCACGGCCTGGGCGTCGGTCCGGGCGGCCGCCGGATTGGTGATGAGCAGGACGCGCGGCATCAGTACCGCCGCTCCCAGAAGAGATCGAGGCCGAGCTGCCGCACCGGCTGGCCGGTGGTGCTGAGGAAGCTGTAACAGGACTGCACCGGCTCGAAGCTCGCCTCGGTGCGCCATTCGGGGCTGATGCGGAATTGCAGGCTGGCGCCCAGGGTGTTGCTGAGATTGGGGGTGAGGTTCTGGCAGTACCCCGCGTTGAGCACCAGGAAGGTCTTCCGGCCGATCTGCCACCCGGCCGCGAGCTGCGCGCCCGACAGCGTGCTCGTGGAGGAGCCCGGGTCGAACTCGAAGTAGTCGATGGGAATCCCCAGGTCCGACACCACGCTCTGCTCGAGCTGGCCGGAGACGACACTCGCCACCGCGGAGGTCAGGAGCGCGCTCCGGTTCCCCAGGCCCACGGGGTCCGAGCTCTGCACGCTCTGCTGCCCGAACAGCAGAATCGAAATGACCTCGGTCTGAGACAGGTTGGGCTGGTCCGCGGCGAGGGTGAGCTTCGGCGCCAACAGCGTGCCGCCGATGGTGGCCGTGACCGTGACGTCCCGCGTCTGCCCCGCGATCTGGCTGACGGCGTGCACCAGGTGCGTCGCGCGGATGTCGAGCCCCGCGTCGAGGTCGGGAGTGCCGAAGTACTTGACCGTTCCCTGCGTCACCGTGAAGTCCTTGGTGACGGGCCCCAGGGTCAGGCGGTAGGTGCCGCGGAGGGCCTGCAGAGTGCCGGTCATCAGGTAGTTCCGGAGCCGCTTGTTCAGGCCCAGGGTGCCGCCAAGCTGGATGTTGGCTTCGCTCGACCGGAGCCAGACGTCGTTCCCCATCACGATCTGCAGCCCATCAACCCGGAGGCTGTCCAGGAAGACGCTCTGGAACGCCGGCCCCAGGCGCTCCCGGCGGATCAGGTCCGCGAGCGAGGTGTCGATCAGGGAGGCGATCCACGGATCGGGGGAATCGAGGTTGATCACCCGCTTGTTCACCAGATCCGCGAAGTACAGAACGCCGTTGGTCACCGTGCCGTGCCCGGTGAGCGTCGCGCCGAAGACCGGGCCCGTGAGATCGAGCTCCGCGGTGGCCGTCACCGCCAGGAAGTTCCGGACGTCGAGCGCCTTGAAGCGGTCGGCGGAGATGTGGAGATCCAGCGTCGGCTTCGACAGCTGGGCCAAGCGGACGTACCCGGTGATCAGCGCCGTCCCTTTGTCGCTGCGCGCCGAAAGGGACTGCACCGCGATGGTGTCACCGGACAGCCGGAAGCGTCCGGCCAGCTGGTCGTACCGGGCGCCGATGGACGGGATCGTCGCCGCGGCCGAGTCCACCCGGAGCGTGCCGTCCAGCTGGAGCGAGTCCCAGGTTCCCCGGATGCCGGCGTCCGCCGACAGGAACCCCGCCACGCGCCGGATGGTCGGGGTCACCGCTTCGAGCACGGAGAGGTCGACCGAGTCCGCCACCGCCCGCACCGACAGGGTGTCGCCGGGGATCCGTCGCTCGGCCACGCGCTCGAGCGCCAGATCCACCGGCAGGTGAGCGGTGAGGTTGAGGACGCGCTGCCCGGAGCGCCACACGTGCATCGTCCCGTCAAGCGTCCGGTTCTGGTAGGCGATGGTGCCGTCCACGTACGGAGTCCGGAAATCCCCGAATGACGCGCCCGACAGCGCGAACGACCCGGTGTAGTTCGGACGGTCCCGTGTCCCGGACACGCCAAGAGCGGCGGTCATCGACCCGCTGACCCCCGCGGTGTCGCGCTCGAGGAGCGCATACAGGCCGGCCAGGGGGACCCCCACGGCCTGCACGCTCGCCTGCTCCTCTCCGACGGCGGGAATGGCGGCCTGAACCGTCACCTTCCCGCCTCCGGCCTGGGACAGTCCCATCCGCCCCACGGTCACCGCTGAATCCGTCAGCGCGACCTCGGCGGGCGCGTCGAGCGTCCAGACGCCGCCGGGGATCCCGAGCGTCAGGGAGTCGAGGCCGATGCGCGTGGCCTCCGGACCGGCTCGCTGCAGGCGGCCGCCGGCGGCGACCGTCGCCGCGTCGCCGAGTCCCGTACGGAGGGTCCACACGAGCGAATCGGCGACACCGGCGGCGGTGCCGTGCACGGCCGAGAGCCGCTCCCCCATGCCGCGAGCGGAATCGAGCGCGACATCTCCGGTGAACCGCCCGGAGCCGGGACGGAGCTGGAGGTGGGCCAGCCCGCCGGACACGGTGAACCCCCGCGCCCGGAGCCGCTCCACCGACCCGCGCAGCGTCACCGTCAACGAGTCCAGGGCACCGTCGAGCGTCACGCTCGCCCGCGCGTCTCCGCTCAGGGGGGCCAGCGCGCCGTCGGGGGCCCGGCTCACGCCTGTCGCCCACGTGAAGAGCGAATCCAGTCCATCCGTGGTGTCGGCTTCCACGTCCACGATGAGGGTGCCGCCGGCCGGCCGCCGGAGCCCGATGTCTCCCACGCCCGTCACGCGCACTCCCGGCTGGTACAGCAGCAGGGAGTCGACATAGAGGTGGTTGTCGGCGAACCGCACGGCCAGCCAGCCGCCGTCCAGCGCCGCGCCGCCGATGCTGGAGGGATCCAGCTGCGCCTGGACCGTGCCGACGGGCGGACGTCCGCTGTCCGCCTGCACCGACGCCGTCGCGTGCCCGCTGAGCCGGGACGGCGGAGCCCCGCCGACCAGGACGCCGGGGTCGAAGTCGGTCCAGCTGACCGTGGCGTCGGGTGTGCCGACCCGCCCGGCCCCCAGCTCCAGCGTCCCGTCGGCCTTCACCCGGCCGCCCCCCGCCAGCCCGGCGAGGTCGAAGTGGGTGTCGAGCGCGTTGGGATTGCCCGCGACGCGCACCGTCCCGGCCACCGCGCCCCGGAGCGGGAGCCCGGGGAAGCTCGACCGGAGCCCGTCGAACGACAGCGTATCGGCCGTCAGATCCGCGGCCAGCGCCAGGGTGTCGGCACGGGTGTCGAAGGCCAGGAGCCCGTGCGCCACGGTGGCCGGCGCCGCGCCGTCCCGCTGACGCAGCGCGCCCGTGAAGCGCACGTTGCGCACCCGGCCGACCAGAGTCCCGGACGCGTCCAGCGTCCCGCGCAGCGGGAGCCCGGGGATGACCCGGCGCGCGGTGGCGAGGTCGATGGCGGCCGACTGCACCGTGAACGGCGTGAAGCGAAGCCCGAGCGGCCGTCCCGCGCCGGCCGTGCCGGTGCCGCGAATCCGGGAGACCGGCCAGCCGGGTACCAGGGAATCGCGGAAGGTCCAATCGACGGACAGCGCGAGGGCGCCGATCTCCCCGTCGACGGTGGTGTGCCCGTCCAGCCGTCCCAGGAACGGCAGGGAATCGATGAACGGGGTCGCGAACCCGAGGTCGAAGTCGGCCGCCGTCAGGTCCCCGCCGTTCAGCGCCGCGATGCCGACCCCGGCGCGGGACAGTGCGGTGACTCTGCCGGTGAGCGTGCCGCCGTGGTAGCGGAGATCGAGCGGATCGAGCCGCACTTCGATCAGGTCCGGGCCGTGCGAGCGCACCAGCGCCGCGCCCCGGTACACGGCCCCCGCCGGGAACCCGGGCACGATGAACGCGAGGTCCGTCAAGGTCGCGCTGTCGGCGCGCACCGCCAGGTCATACAACACGGGTCCGTGCGGCCACCGGAACTTGCCCCGGAGGGTGGCCCGGGTGCCCGGAAGACCCACGCGCGAGAAGTCGGCGTCCAGGGAGTCGCCGGCGATGACGGCCCGGCCGGTCAGCTGCCGGACATCGACCTTCGGGTCGGAGATGCGGGTGGACAGGGAATCCACGTCGATCCGGATCCCGTGCTCGGTGGGTGACGAGACCTGCAGGGTCCGCACGAGGGCGGTGACGTTGTCGAAGTGGCGGACGCGGCGGCGCCCGTCCGCCGCGGTGGTCTCGATTTCCGCCGCCGAGTCGGACGGGGCCGGACGGGACTGGAGACGGAGCAGCACCGTGCCGCTCACGATCCGCACGTTCCGGAGCTGGACCAGCGCGGGCGTGCCGACCGAGGGGCCGTGGTGCTCGCCCAGGTGGAGCAGCTCCTCGATGTCGAGCCGGCCGTTCTTGTGCTGCAAGAGATTGATGTAGGGGTGGTCCAGGGTCACGTCACGCAGCACCACCCGTCCCGCCAAGAGGTCGAGCAGGCGGTACGACACCGTCACCCGGGGCAGCTCGGCCACCAGGGTCGAATCGGGGTCGTACAACCTGACGTCGGTGAGGTCCAGGTCGGTGAGCAGAGATCCGCTCACCGCCCCGATCTCCATCCGCCCGCCGATGGCCTGGGTCGCGGCCGACCGGGCCACGGCGCCCAGGAGGGCGCGGCCGGCCGACGTGTTGACCAACGCCGAGAGGGTGCCCAGGAAACAGGCGAGGAGTCCGGCGATGATCCAGAGGAGGACCGCGAGCGAGCGCCGCATCAGAAGGCCTGGCCCACGGCGAACTGCAGCGTCCAGCGCTTCCAGAACGACGACGGTGCCGGGGGCTGGTAGTGCTTCCGGTACACGGTGAGCGAGTCACCGCTCGCGAGATACAGAACGCCGGCCTCGGTGCCCCGCCCCCGGTACGCCGCGTCCAGACGCACCGGACCGAGCGGCGTGGTGAAGCGCAGGCCCACGCCCGGGGTGAACCGGAGTCCGGTGACCTGGGACAGGGAGTCGCCGCGCTCCCAGACCTGGCCCAGGTCGGCAAAGAGCGCGAGGCGCATCCGGTCCGGGAGGACGGGGGTCGCGAACCGCAGCTCGGCGTTCACCACGAACACGGCGTTCCCGCCGACCGGCGCGGTCTGGAGGGTGTTGTAGACGGTATCGCCGCCCTGGAGACGGTATCCGGTGGCGGCGCTCGTGTCCGTGATCACGTAGCCGACGGGCCCGAGATCGTTTCGTCCGTAGCCCCGGACCGAGTTGGGGCCGCCGGCGTAAAACCGCTGTTCCGGGGGAACGAACTGGGCGCTCTGCCCGGAGAGCGTGATCCGCTGGGGCAGGATGACGCCCCCCCGCACCCGCCAGGCGAAGACGCCGCTCCGGCCCAGGGGCACGTACTGGGCCAGCTCGACCTCGCCACGGTTGAACTCGTAGAACGGATCGGAGCCCACCACCCGGGAGGCGTGCGTGACGGTCACCGTGAACTGGCTTCCCTGCGACGGGTCGAGAACGGAGTTCACGTCGTTCTTGGCGGCCGTGGCCGTCACCGCGGCGAAGCGACGCGGATTGGCCAGGAAGGTCTGGTCGGAATCGTCGCACACCAGGAACTGCTCGCAGTACACGATCGGCCGGGCGACGGTGCGCCCCACCGAGAAGCCGTAACTCAGCGAAACCGGCACGTCCCGGTGGGCGTTGAAGACCACGCCGACGTTGGCGCCGACGTCCTGGCGCACGTAGGCGTTGTACTCCGACCGGCGCTCGCCGAGGATCGTCAGGTTGGCCGTGTTGCGGGACGAGAGGAACGAGGGCTGGAAGAGCGTGGCCGCGAGGGAGTAGTTGAGCGTGTCCGACGTCGGGTCCCCGGCGTCGTAGTGGCAGACGTTCCCTTCGAGCCCGAGGTTCGCCGGGTATCCCACGCCGATCTTGGAGACCGAGGCATCGAGGTTGAGGGAGCGGCCGCCCCCGAAGAAGTCCAGCGCCGACCACCCCGCCTGCGCCCGGAAGCAGTCCACCGAGCCGTATCCCACGCCGCCCCGGATCGCATGCCGGGGACCTTCGGCCAGCCGCACCGCGACGTTCACCACGGAGTCGCCCGGGGAGGCCGAGTCCGCCAGGGCGACGTTGACCGAATTGAAGAGCCCCAGACTGTAGAGGTTCCGCTGGCTCTCGTAGATCTGATTCTGCCGGAAGATGTCCCCCGCCCGGATGGGAATGGCGCGGAGCACGGTGGCGGAGTCGATGCGCTTCAGGCCCTGGAGCTCGATCCCGCCGATCCGGGCCGGGACGCCCGGCTCGGCGTCCAGCTCGACGGTGGCGGTCAGGGAGTCGGCGTTCGAATCGAAGTTCCGGAGCACCTCGGCGGCGGGCCGTCCCAGGTTCTGCAGCCGGGCCACGATGGTGTCGGCGGAGGCCTGGAAGAGGAAGCGGTTGAACGGAGCGCCCACCTGCAACGGCAGGGATTGGCGGAGCGACGCGGTGTCGAGGATCCCGTCCACCCCCGTGATCGTCATCCGGGTCACCCGGACCGGCGGGCCCTCGGTGATCCGGAAGGTGATGTACGCCGCATCCACGGTCCGGTGGACCACCGTGTCGATCTGGACCCGCATGAAGCCGCTCTGGCGGTACAGCAACAGCAGACGCACGACATCCCGGCGGAACTCGAGCTCGTCGAGGTACCGCTTGTCACCCAGCCCCAGCCACCGGACCCACCAGGACCGCGCCAGCCAGGCCGAGTTGGACGTGGCGATCGCCGAGCTCAACGTGTACGCGTCGATGGCGTGGTTCCCCTCGAACGACAGCTGCCTGACCACCCGCTGCTCGAGCTGAGCGGCGAGGGGGACAACCGGGGCCGCGAGGGACACTGCGGCGAGCAGAGCCATCGTTCGTAAGCGCAAGTTGACTGGTGTTTATAAGTTCCCTATGTTGCTCAACTTCCGTTGCACTGTCAACCTTTTCGACACCGGAACAATGCGCATCTCTCTCCTCCTCGCCCCCGGGTTGCTCGCAGGTTCCGTGCTCGCCGCTCAAACGCCGGCCCCCCGAACCACGCCGCTCCGCGGGTCCCTCGAGAAGCGCATCAACACGCTCCTCGACCAGCAGCCCTTCGACCGCGCGCAGTGGGGGGTCTACGTGATCGACGACCGGGGGAAGGTCCGCTACCAGCGCGACGCCGATCGGTATCGCGTGCCGGCGAGCAACACCAAGCTCGTGGTCACGGCGACCGCCACCGTCCTGCTCCCTCCCGACTACCGGGTGCGCACCAGTCTCTACACCGACGGCACGCTCACTGCCGGGGTCCTCGCCGGCGATCTGATCTTGTACGGACGCGGGGACCCGACGTTCTCGGAGCGCTGCTTCGGCCTCGACACGCTGGCGCCCGGGGCCTGCGACTCCGCGTTCACGGCGATGAACGCGATGGCCGAGTCGCTCTGGGCGAAAGGGGTGCGGCGGATCACCGGCAAACTGATCGGCGACGGGTCGTATTTCGAGCCGACGCTGATCGCGCCGGGGTGGAACGCCTGGGACCTGAATTGGTGGTACGCCGCCCCGGTCTCGGGACTCGGCTTCCACGACAACAGCGTGGACTTTCACATCGCGCCGGGCGCGGCGGTGGACGCCCCGCCGGTAGTCACCTGGTCCCCCGACGTCGGCCTCATCACCTTCGAGAACCGGGCCCGGACGGTGCCGGCGGACTCCGGGTCCTCCATCGGAGACGAGTTCTATCGAACCGCCGGGACCCTCGACATCTGGGCCCAGGGCACCGTGGCCCTCGGCCGGAAGCCGTGGATCGAGAGCTTCGCGCTTCCCGATCCCAACCTCTACGCCGCTCGGGCCCTCGAGACGTCACTCGAACGGCGGGGGATCTCCGTCCAGGGCGGCGCCGCGTCCACCACCGATTCGATGGCGTTCCGGAGCGCCCGCTCCGGGCCGGCTTTGGTCGAGTACCGGGGCCGCCCGCTCCCGGACATCCTGTTCCCGATTCTCAATACCAGCCAGAATTGGTTCGCCGAGATGCTCCTGAAGATCCTGGGGCGGGAGTTCCGGGGCGTGGGATCCTGGGACGCGGGGATCGATGTGGAGCGGCGCTTCCTGATCGATTCGGTGGGGGTCGATTCGACGGCCTTTTCCCTCGAAGACGGCTCGGGCCTGTCGGCCGGTAACCTGGTCACGCCCCACACCTTCGTGCAGCTCCTGGCCTACATGCACCGCCACCCCAAGCGGGCGCCCTTCCTGGCCGCCCTGCCCCACGCCGCCCGGCCGGGCTCACTGCTCCGGCGGTTCGTGGGGACGCCCGTGGACAGTCAGGTGGTGGCCAAGACCGGGAGCATCGACCGGGTGAATACCCTGTCGGGCTTCATCGAGCGCCCCGGCGGGAAGACCTGGACCTTCAGCATCCAGGCCAACACGCACGACGTGCCGGGAAACCAGATCCTGGCCCAGATCGATTCGGTCGTCGTGGAGATCGGGAAAACGAAATAGGCACCTAGTCGTCCTTCTGCCCGAAGATCGCCATGTTGGAGCTGTGCCCCGGCTCGAACTTGGCGGCGGGATTGATCGAATGAACGGCGTGGTTCACGGCGATTGAGGCTTCCGCGACGCCCGTCGCGATGAGCTTGAGCTTCCCCGGATAGGTCGCGATGTCACCGGCGGCGTAGATGCCGGGAATGTTGGTCGACATCGTCTGGCTCACCTTGATCTCGTGCTTCTCGATCTCGAGCCCCCACTCGGCGATCGCCCCGAGGGACGAGATGAAACCCAGCTGGGGGAGCACGCAGTCCATCGGCAGGGTCTCTTCCGCCTTGGTCTGGTTGTTGACGATCGTGACCCGCTCGATGTGGCTCCCGCCCGCGATGGCCTTCAGCTCCCAGAACGTGCGCAGCTCCACCTGACCCGCCGAGTGCAGCCGGTGGACGTGGTCCACGGTCGCCTGATGGGCCCGGAAGCCGTCCCGTCGGTGGATCATCAGGATCGACTTGGCCACGCCGTGCAGGTTCACCGTCCAGTCGAACGCCGAGTCGCCGCCCCCCACGATCAGGACCCGCTTGCCCCGGAACACCTGGGGATCGAGCACCCGGTCGTGCAGCCCCTTCTCCAGCCACTGGTCCGCGTCCTTGAGCGGAAGCTTCCGGGGCGTGAAGGCGCCGATGCCGCCGGCGATGAGCACGGTCCGGGAGGGGAACTGATCCTGGTCGGTGGTGATGACGAACCGGGGCCGGCCGTCATCCTCCTTCTTGAGACCCAGCACCTTCTGCCCCAGATGGATCGGCGCCCGGAACTGCGCCGCCTGCTCGGCCAACCCCTTCACCAGGTCCTTGGCCAGGATCTTGGGAAAGCCGGCGACGTCGAAGATGTATTTCTCGGGGTAGAGCGCGGCGAGCTGGCCCCCGACCTGGTCGAGGTTGTCGATCAGGCGGCAGGTGGCGCCGCGCATGCCGGCGTAGAACGCGCCGAAGAGCCCGGTGGGTCCGGCGCCGATGATGGTGATGTCGACCAGGTCCTGCATGGGCCCAACGGTAACGGGGGAGCGGGAACCCAACAAGCGCGTGCCTCGCGCGGCCCCGCGGGGCGCGATAGGTTCCGGCCGGTGAAGATCTACACGAAAACCGGGGACGCCGGGGACACGGGATTGTTCGGGGGCGGGCGCGTGCCCAAGGACCACCCCCGGGTGGCGGCCTACGGCGAGGTGGACGCCGCGAACGCCGCCATCGGCTTCGCGGTCTCCCTCGATCCGGCGGGGTGGGAAGGACCGCTGTTCGAAGGCATCCAGCGGGACCTCTTCACCGCCGGCGCCCTCCTCGCCACGCCCAACCCCGGCAAGCTGGCGAAGCCTCCCGCCCCACTGCCGGCGGCGCGGGTGACGGCCCTGGAACAGGCGATCGACCGCCTGGAGGCGGGGCTTTCCCCCCTCGAGCGCTTCATTCTGCCGGGCGGGAGCCCGAAGGCGGCCGCCCTGCACGTGGCCCGGACCGCGTGCCGCGGCGCCGAGCGGGCGGTGGTGACCCTGGCACGCGCCGAGTCCGTGCCGGCCGAAGTCCTCGTCTACCTGAACCGGCTTTCCGACCTCCTGTTCGTGCTGGCGCGGGCGGCCAACCGCGCCGCGGGGCACTCCGACATCCAGTGGTGACGGTTCGCGTCGCGCTCTCCGGGGAACTCGAGGGCGGGTACGACGTGCTGGTCGGCCGCGGACTCCTCGCCGATCTGCCGACCCTCGTGTCCCGGCACGCGCCGGCGCACCGGTACGTGGTGATCTCCGACGACCAGGTGGAGCGCACTTATGGGCGCCGCGCCGCGAGTGATCTGAGCGCGCCCCTTCTGGCGTTTCCGGCCGGAGAGGGCCGGAAGACCCGCGACACCTGGGCCGATTTGACCGACCGCCTCCTCGCCCATCACGTGGGGCGCGACGCCGTGATCGTCGCGGTGGGTGGCGGGGTGGTCGGAGACGTCGCGGGCTTCGTCGCCGCGACCTACCTCCGGGGCATTCCGGTGGTGCAGGTCCCGACCACGATGCTCGCGATGATCGACTCGTCGATCGGCGGGAAGACGGGAGTCAATACGCCGGCGGGAAAGAATCTGGTCGGGGCGTTCCACCAGCCGCGGCTGGTGCTCGCCGACCTCGCGACCCTCGATACCCTCCCCGCCCAGCAGCTCGCGGCCGGGCTTTCCGAGGCGGTGAAGCACGGGGTCATCGCGGACGCGGACTACTTCGCGTTTCTCGAGCGGGAGCAGTCCGCGGTGAGCGCGAAGCAGGACGCGGCGCTCGAGCGGGTGGTGGCCCGGTCGGTCGAGATCAAGGCGGGGATCGTCTCGGCCGACGAGCGCGAGGCGGGAATCCGCGCCGCGCTCAACTTCGGGCACACCGTGGGGCACGCGGTGGAGTCGGCCAGCGGATACTCGCTCCTGCACGGCGAGGCGGTCGCGATCGGGATGGCGTACGAAGCGCGTCTCGCCGAGCGGATGGGATTGGCCGAGTCGGGCCTCACGACCCGGATCACGGATCTGCTTTCGGCGTACCGGCTGCCGGTGGTGCGCGCGGCCGCCAACTCCGTGGACCAGCTCGTTTCGAAAATGCGGAACGACAAGAAGGCGCGCGCGGGAGATCTGCGGTTCGCTTTGCCGCGCACGATCGGCGCGATGAACGGCGGCGTGACGACGGGATGGACCATTCCCGCGCCGGAAGCGCTGGTGCGGGAAGTCTTGGCGATCAATCAGTAATCACATATCCATCAACCACTTCCCACACCCTTTCCACCTCTCCACACGAGGAGACCCCGCGCGTTGTAATGCCTTGTCCACAGAGTGTGTTGAGAGTGGACAAAACGCGCAGTGAACCTCAATACCAATAACTTGAGATGTGGAAAACTGCGGGAATTTGCACCATTCCAAGATGGTTCATATATTGGCGCGGTTTCCGGAAGCGCCCCCGGACGGCGGAAAGCTCCTCCGTCCCCCGAAAAAACCAACAGTCGCTGATGGGAGTGCCGTGCATGGCCCGGTCGTCCACAGGCAAGGCAAAGGCGTTCTTCCGCTCAACTCCGTCCGGCGCCTTCGATCAGTACCTGCAGGACATCCAAAAACTGCCTTTGATCAAAGACCCTGAGGAAGAGCGTCGCCTCGCGCGCCGCGTCCAGAAGGGCGATGAGCGCGCCGCCGAGCGATTGGTGACGGCGAACCTGCGCTTCGTCATCTCCTACGTGAAGAAGTACCAGGGCCACGGACTCGACCTCTCCGAGCTGGTGGCCATCGGGAACGAGGGGCTCCTGAAAGCGGTCAAGAAGTTCGACCCCGATCAGGGCGTGAAGTTCATTTCGTACGCGGTGTGGTGGGTCCGTCAGGCCGTCCTCAAGGCCCTGGCCGAGCAGACTCGCAGCGTGCGCATCCCCCTCAATCAGAACTCCCAGCTCATCCGGATGAGCCGCACCGAGACGTTCCTGTCCCAGGAGCTCGGCCGCGAGCCCACCGACGACGAGATCGCCACCGCGCTCGAGGACACCGTCGACAACGTCCGCACCGCCCGCCGGATGACCGCGGCCGAGCTTTCGCTCGACGCCCCGGTGGACCGGAGCGACAAGGATGCCGCGACGCTCGGTGAGCGCTTCGCCGGCATCGAAGGCGGCGAGATCGAAGACACCACCGACGGCAAGCTGATGCGCGAGTTCATCGACCGCATCTTCCAGAAGTACCTGGCTCCCCGCGAACGCAAGATCCTCTATCTCTACTACGGACTCGAAGAAGGCAGTGAGGCCATGACCCTCGAGAAGATCGGGGCCCTCATGGGCGTCACGCGCGAGCGCATCCGGCAGATCAGAGAACGGGCGTTCGAGAAGCTGCGCGAATCCCCCGACGGTCGGGCCCTCAAGGGCTTCTGGCGGGCGGCCTGAACTACTAGACGCACAGACGCACCGATGGGAAACGGGGGTCGGGACTCAGTCCTGACCCCCGTTTGCCGTCTCGCGTCTGTGCGTCTGGCATTTGCATTGCCTATATACTTGTAAGCGTGCTCCCAGGTGATCTGAAATCAGCGCTCGCGGACATCGTGGGCCCCTCCCACGTCCGTTCCTCCGTGTCGGAACGCCTGACCTACTCCGCCGACGGCCTCCCGACTCACCGGACCCTTCCCGGCCTCGTCGTCCTGCCCGGCACCAGAGAAGAGCTGATCGCCGTCGTCAAGCTCCTGGCCCCGCGGAACATCCCCTTCGTCCCCCGGGGCGCCGGGACCGGGCTGTCGGGGGGCGCCCTCGCCGCGGCCGATGCCGTCCTGATCGTCCTCACCCGCCTGAACCGGATCGTCGCCGTCGAGCCCGCCAACCGCCGCGCCATCGTCGAGCCGGGCGTGGTCAACCTCAAGCTCTCGGCGGCCACCCTGCCCCTGGGCCTCCTCTACGCCCCCGACCCTTCCAGCCAGTCCGCCTGCACCGTCGGCGGCAACGTCGCGGAGAATGCCGGCGGCCCGCACTGCCTCAAGTACGGAGTCACCACCAACCACATCCTGGCCCTCGAGGTGGTGCTCGC
>Ga0335069_10008992_pt1 | contig 14249 bp, 12 predicted proteins | sample Lox_Sample_11_FD_206714 | JGI IMG/M metagenome (GOLD analysis project Ga0335069, IMG submission 206714) | Soil microbial communities from Loxahatchee National Wildlife Refuge, Florida, United States - Lox_Sample_1.1 | ecosystem: Environmental > Terrestrial > Soil > Wetlands | place: USA... | reverse complement strand
CCGGCGCGTCAAGGAGCAGTTTGGCATCGAGCTCGAGCCGGAGGTGCAGGCGCTCGGCGCGATCGAGTCCCTCCGCGACTGGACGCACGGATGACCGCTGCCGGCTTCCTCGACCGGCGGCGGCGGGCGCGGCGCCTGCACCCACGTCTGCGCGCGCTCACCGTCGTCATCGTCATTGCGCTCGCGCTCCTGCTGGGGGGTGGCTGGCTGTGGCTGCGCGAGTCGAGCCTGGTCGCGATCAACCGCGTCACGATCACGGGCGTGAGCGGTCCGGATGCCGCCGAGATCCGCTCGGCGCTGCGCGCGGCCGCCGAGAACATGACGACGCTCGACGTCCGGATCGGCCAGCTGCGCAGCGCGGTGGCGCCGTATCCGGTCGTCAAGGACCTCCGTGTCAGGGCGCAGTTCCCGCACGGCATCCGGATCCATGTGATCGAGCACGTGGCGGTCGGAGCGGTCACGGTCGGCGGACGCACGATTCCGGTCGCCGGCGACGGCACGCTGCTGCACGATGTTGCCGCCCCGGGCTCCCTGCCGGTGATCCCGCTGCGGGTGCCGCCGGGCGGCACACGGCTGACCGAGCCTGATGCGCTCGCGGCGGTTCAGGTCCTGGCGGAGGCCCCGTACCGGATGCTCGAGCGGGTGACTGAGGTGACGAACGTGGCGCCGCACGGCCTCGTCGCCCAGCTGCGCAACGGGCCGAGCATCTACTTCGGCAATGCCGAGCGGCTGGCGGCCAAGTGGCTTGCTGCCGCCGCGGTCCTCGCGGATCCCGGCTCGGCGGGCGCGCTGTACATCGACGTCACCGATCCGGAGCGCGCGGCCGCCGGCGTCGGCTCGAGTACGACCACACCGGGGTCGGCAGGAGGGTAAACCTCAAGTAGAGCTTGACCCTGCCAAAATCGCAACTCTCGGGCGACGATCGAGACTTGCGCGATCTGCAACGAACGTTGCGAGCACGGTCCGTTCGTTGACTTCGCGCATCATCAAGCCCTAACGTGCGAAACTCCCGCTACAAGGCGAAAGAGTGGAAAACGCTCAACGCTATCTCGAGGGTCGGACGGTCACCATGGAAAGCGGCAGTTACCTGGCAGTCATCAAGGTCGTTGGAGTCGGCGGCGGCGGCACGAACGCGGTTAACCGGATGGTTGATGCAGGTCTGCGCGGCGTCGAGTTCATCGCGTGCAACACCGATGCTCAGGCGCTCGCGATGTGTGACGCCGACATCAAGCTCAACATCGGCCATGAGTTGACAAAGGGGCTGGGGGCCGGCGCGAATCCCGAAGTCGGGCACGGCGCCGCTGCCGAGTCGCGCGACGACATCAAGGAGGCCCTCAAGGGCGCCGACATGGTGTTCGTGACCGCCGGCGAAGGCGGCGGAACGGGCACCGGCGCGGCGCCTGTGATCGCGGAGATCGCAAAGAACGAGATCGGCGCGCTGACGGTGGGCGTCGTCACGAGACCGTTCTCGTTCGAGGGCACGCAGCGCGCCCGCCAAGCGCAGGAGGGGATCCAGAAGCTGCGCGAGCACGTCGACACGCTGATCGTGATCCCGAACGAGAAGCTGCTCGCGATCGTCGAGCGCCGCACCACGATCCTCGACGCCTTCCGCGAGGCCGACAACGTCCTGCGCCAGGGCGTGCAGGGCATCACCGACCTGATCACGATCCCCGGGCTCATCAACCTCGACTTCGCGGACGTCCGCACGATCATGCACGACGCCGGCAGCGCGCTGATGGGCATCGGCAGCGCGGGCGGCGAGAACCGCGCCGCCGAGGCGGCCAAGATCGCGATCTCCTCACCGCTGCTCGAGGAGTCGGTCGAGGGAGCGATGGGCATCCTGCTCAACATCACCGGCGGCCACGACCTCGGACTGTTCGAGGTCAACGAGGCGGCCGAGATCGTCCAGAGCGCCGCGGACGCGAACTCGAACATCATCTTCGGCGCGGTGATCGACGACTCGATGGGCGATGACGTGCGCGTGACGGTGATCGCCACTGGGTTCGACCACGGGCACGCGAGTCCGAGCACGGCGCGCCAGGAGACGCGGCGGGCCCGCCGCGATCGCGACGTGACGATGGACGACAGCCAGCGCTCGTCGCTCGAGATCCGCGACGACGAGATCGACATTCCGTCCTTCCTGAAGGACCGCTGAGTCGCTCACCGCGCCGGGACGGCGCAACCCCGAGCGATCTCTGTTGTTCTACCGGGCGTACGACATTCGGCCGACAAGCGAATGCGAGGTGCAGGAGACTGGCTGCCTGTGTATCGGGCGGCATCGTTGTGCTGCCTGCTCACGGTCGCGCTGCTGACCGCGCCCGCGCCCGCGCTCGGCCAGCAGCAGCCCACCGCGACGCCGCCCAGCGTGATCGACGGACCAAGCCCCGCAGTCGTCGGGCTGAACGCCATGTCCGTGGCGCGCGACGGCACAGGCGGACTCGTCTACCTCAAGCAGGTGGGCGGGGTCGCGCACGTATTCGTCTCCCGACTGCTCGGGGGGACATTCGGTCCACCCGAGGAGGTGGACGCCTCGCTGCCCGGCGCCTCGGAGCAGCCGGTGATCGCGGCGGGCAACAGCGGGTTGCTGCTCGTGGGCTTCATCAACGGCGGTCAGCTGTACGTCGTCACCCGCGTGTCCGCGGGTTCCCCAGCGAGCGCCCCGCAGGCGCTGGCGGCGGGAGCGAGCAACCCCTCGATCTCGATCAGCAACTTCGGCAAGGCGTACCTCGCCTTCACCGTCGCCGGGTCCGGGGGCGGCGACGTCCGGGCCGCCTACTACGACGCGGGCGCCTGGGCGGCCGAGTCGGCGCCGCTCGACGCCGCGCCGAGCGACGACGCCGGCGACGGCGCGGGACGGCCGGACGTGACGACCGCCGGCGACGGGGTCGGGATCGTGGCCTGGGGCGAAGCCGGCCACGTCTACACGCGCAGGGTGTGGGGCACCTCGCCGAGCGTCGTGTTCGAGCAGGCCGACCCGTCGTCCGTCGGTGGATGGGACGAGGTCGCAGCCGACGAGCCGACGCTCGGAGCCGGCGGCGATTCGTCGTATGCGACGGTCGCGTTTCACGAGGTGCTCTCGAACGGCACGCAGACGCAGACGCGCGTGTTCTCGCGCCGGCTGCACGGCTCCCAGTACGACGGGCTGGCGAGCGCAGACGGGCTCGCCACGCGCGCTGCCGACGGTGCCGTGCAGCCGCAGGTCACGATCAGCGAATACGGCGCGGGCTTCGTCACCTCGGCGCGCGATGACACGCACGCGCTGTACGCGATGTCGCTCGCGGCGAACGGCGTGAGCGGTCCATTCGCGCAGGTCGACAGCCTCCAGAACGTGACCGATCCCGACAGCGTCGCGGCGACGGCGGGGCTGTATTCCGCGCTGATCGTGTGGCAGCACGATCCCGGCCCGCCGGGCGCGCCCGAGATCCGGATGCGCTACGCCCCCGACGGCACGACCCTCGGCCCCGAGGTCGTGCTGTCCTCACCTGCGCTTGGGCCCACCGACGCCGACGGAGGGCTCGCGGCCGCCGGCGACACCTCCGGGGACGCAGTTGTCGCGTGGCTCCAGGGCACCCCAGGGAGCCTCGCGATCGTGACCGATCAGCTCTACCAGGCTCCCGGTGGACTGTCGCCGTCGGTCGCGTTCACATACGCGCGCACGATGCAACCGCGGCTTTCCTGGTCCTCGGCTCGCGATCTCTGGGGGCCGGTCCAGTACACCGTGACACTTGACGGCGCCCAGCTCCCGGCGACCACCGGAACCTCGCTCGTCGCTCCCGAGCCGCTCGCGGACGGACGGCACACCTGGCAGGTGACGGCGAGCAACCCGGCGGGCCTCACCAGCACCGCGCGGGCGGCCGCCGTGTGGGTCGACACGGTGGCGCCCGCCGGCATCGTCACGATCACCGGCACCCGGTATGTCGGCACGTATCTGCACCTCACCGTGGTGTACACCGACGCGCCCCCGCCAGAGCTCCCGTCGAGCGCATCGGGGATCGCCACGGTCACGGTCAACTGGGGCGACGGCAGCCTCTACACGATCACCCACGGCAAGTACCACGCCTATCCGCGGCCCGGCCGGTACCGCGTGACGGTCACGATCACCGACCGTGCCGGGAACACGACCAGGCTGGTGCAGTCGTTGCGGATCACCCTGAAGCCGAAGCCGAAGCCGAAGCCCAAACGCAAGGGCAAGCCCAAGCCCACGCCGCATCACATCCGGCGACAGACAGCGACCTCGGCGCGCGTGCCGACAGCGCGAGCGTGATCCGCCGCACTGCACTGATCGCGCTCCTGCTCGCGCTGCTCGCGGCCGCCACCGCCGATGCGCAGGGCCCTGCGTACCTCGCGACGCCGCCGACCCCCGGCGCCCTCTACGGCGACGGCCAGACCGGCCGCTACCTGCTCGGAGGTGCGTGGCTGTACCGGCCCGATCCGGCCGTTGTCGGGATCGCGCAGGGCTTCTGGCGCGATCAGGCCGCCACCGACGGCTGGACGCCGGTGACGGTCCCGAACGCCTACAACGCGGGCGATCTGTCGAGCACGAGCATGGCCGGCTACGTCGGCTGGTACCGGCGCGACTTCACCCTGCCCCAGGGAGTGTTCGGGCGGTACGTGAAGACCGCCGACCGCCGCTGGATCATCCGCTTCGAGTCGGTCAACTACCGCGCGACCGTCTGGCTCAACGGCCGCCAGATCGGTACCCACGCGGGCGCGTACCTGCCGTTCGAGCTCGATCTCACGAATCTTCGCCCGGGCGTGAACCGGCTGATCGTCCGCGTGGACGACCGCCGGTCGCCGTCCGACCTGCCACCTGGGCCCGGCGGCGGGTGGTGGAACTTCGGCGGCATCGTGCGCGAGGTCTACCTGCGCGCCGTGCAGCGCGCCGACATCTCGCAGGTGCAGGTGCGGCCGGTGCTCCCGTGCCCGAGCTGTAGCGCGACCGTGCAGGAGCAGGTCGTCGTGCGCAACCTCTCGAATGCGCGCCAGAGCGTCCGGCTCAGGGGGCGCTACGGATCGGTGCGCCTCGACTTCGGCCAGGCCTCGATCGCGCCGCACGCGACGTGGACGGCCGTCGCGGCCGCGCCCATCAGCCGCCCGAGGCTGTGGTCGCTCGATCACCCGAACCTGTACCGCGCGACGCTCACGCTGAGCGATGCCCTCGGGCAGCGCCTCGGCGGCTATGTGACCGAAAGCGGGATCCGCAGCATCGCCGTCACCGCCGACGGGCGCCTCACGCTCAACGGCCGCCTGCTCAACCTGCGCGGCGTCAACCTGCACGAGCAGGACGTCGCCCTGGGCTCGGCGCTCGACCCTGCCCACCTCGCGCGCCTCGTCGGCTGGGTTCGCGAGCTCGGCGCCACCGCGATCAGGGCGCATTACCCGCTCAACCCCGAGATCGAGGAGGCAGCGGATCGCGACGGGATCCTGCTGTGGTCCGAGGTGCCCGTCTACCAGGTACGAAGCGTCTACCTGTCCGATCCGGCGTGGTTGTCGCGAGCGGAGTCGATGCTCCGCCAGAACATCCTCACCAACCAGAACCACCCGTCGATCATGCTGTGGAGCCTCGGCAACGAGCTCGCGACGCCGGCCGACGGCCCCGAGACGCGCTACATCGCGGCGGCGACCGCGCTCGCCCACCAGCTCGATCCGACCCGGCCGGTGGGGCTGGCGGTCAGCGGCTGGCCGGGCGTCGCATGCCAGACCGCCTACGCCCCGCTCGATGCGATCGGCTTCAACGACTACTTCGGCTGGTATGACGCCGGCGGTGGCAGCACCGACGACCGCGATGCGCTCAGCCCGTTCCTCGACAGCTTCCGGGCGTGCTACCCGACCAAGGCCCTGCTCGTGACCGAGTTCGGCTTCGAGGCGAACCGCGACGGTCCGATCGAGGAGCGCGGGACCTACGAGTTCCAGTCGGATGCCGTCGCGTTCCATCTCGGGGTGTTCGCGACCAAGAGCTGGCTGTCCGGAGCGATGTATTTCGCGCTGCAGGATTTCGCGGGCCGGCCCGGCTGGACCGGTGGCGATCCGTGGCCGAATCCCCCGTACGTGCAGAAGGGCGTTTTCGACCTCCAGGGCAACCCGAAGCCGGTGTTCGGGACGCTGTCCTCGACCTACCACTCGACGGTCCAGATCGCACCCAGCCAGAGCACGGTCCCCTCTCAATAGCGGGCGCGCCGGATCGCGACCACCACGACACGCCAGAGGGTTGTAGCCTGCGATCCGGTGACCTCACCGGCCGAGACCTCGCTGCGTCGCACGCCGCTGTACGCGCGCCACGTCAACGCGGGCGCGAGACTCGTTCCGTACGCCGGCTGGGAGATGCCGGTCCACTACGCGGGGATCAAGGAAGAGCATCTTGCCGTGCGCACGGCGGCCGGGATCTTCGATGTCTCGCACATGGGGCAGGTCGAGACCCGCGGGCCCCACGCACAGGAATTCCTCCAGCACATGCTCTCCAACGACCTGCGCCGGCTGCCCGAAGGTGGCGCCCAGTACAGCGTCCTGTGCCGCGAGGACGGCGGCGTGCTCGACGACCTCTTCACGTATCGGCTGTCGGAGTGCATGTTTCTCACGATCACGAACGCCGCGAACCACGAGAAGGACCTCGCGTGGCTGCAATCGCACGCCGGCGACTATGACGTCGACGTGCTCGATCGCGCCGCGGACTTCGCGATGGTCGCCGTCCAGGGTCCCAGCGCCCGCGACGTCACGCGCACGATCACCGACGGTGCGCTGCCGCCGCGGATGCACTGTGCCGAGCGCAGCGTCGCCGGCGCGGCGGCGCTGATCTGCGGCACGGGCTACACGGGCGAGGACGGCGTCGAGCTACTGCTCGATCCCTCCGATGCACCGAGCGTGTGGGATGCGCTGCTCCGCGCGGGCGTGACGCCGACCGGGCTCGGAGCGCGCGACACGCTTCGGCTCGAGGTCTGTTACCACCTGTACGGCAACGACCTGAGCGAGGACCGCAACCCGATCGAGGCCGGTCTCGGTTGGTGCTGCAAAGAGGACACCGGATTCATCGGGTCCGACGCAATCGCCCGGGCCCGCGCAACCGGCCCGGCGCAGAGGCTCGTTCCGTTCAGCGTCGAGGGTCGCGGCATCGCACGGCAGGGGAACCGCGTGCTCGGCGGCGGTGAGGTGACGAGCGGAACGTTCTCCCCGTGCCTCGAGCGAGGCATCGGAATGGCGTACGTTTCAGCCGAGCGTGCCGAGCCGGGCACGCGAATCGAAATCGACGTCCGCGGGACCGCCCGGCAGGCCGTCGTCGAGCGCAAGCCCCTGTACCGAAAGGGATCATGACTATGGCCGACGCCAGCTATCCGACAGACCTTCTGTACCACGCCGAGCACGACTGGGCGCGCGTCGATGGCGAGACAGCCACGTTCGGGATCACCTGGTATGCGCAGGACTCGCTCGGCGAGCTCGTGTTCTTCGATCCGCCTGCGGTCGGCACGACGCTCGTCAAGGACGACCCCTACGGCGAGGTCGAGTCCGTGAAGGCGGTCTCCGACGTGATCGCGCCGCTATCCGGCGAGATCGTCGAGGTCAACAGCGCGCTCGCGGACAAGCCCGAGACGATCAACGAAGATCCCTACGGAGAGGGATGGCTCGTCAAGGTCAAGCTGTCCGATCCCTCCGAGGCGGAGTCGCTCATGGATGCTGCGGCATACGAGGCGTGCCTGTCATCGTGAGCGGCTACATCTCCGCGACCGACGCCGACCGGCGCGAGATGCTCGCGACGATCGGCGTCAGCTCGATCGAGGAGCTGTTCGACGACATCCCCGCGTCGTTGAGGCTGGGTCGTCCGCTCGCACTCGACGGGCCGCTGTCCGAGCTCGAGGTCTACGAGGAGCTCAAGGCGCTGGCGGTCAGGAATACCTCGACCGAGGACGAGCTCACGTTCCTCGGCGCCGGTATGTACGACCACTACGTCCCGGCGCTCGTCGAGTCGATCATCGAGCGCTCGGAGTTCCTCACCCCGTACACGCCCTACCAGCCCGAGATCTCGCAGGGCGGTCTGCAGGCGATGTTCGAGTATCAGACCGCGATCTGCGAGCTCACCGGGCTCCCGGTCGCCAACGCCTCGGTGTACGAGGGTCCGAGCGCCGTCGGCGCCGCGGCGTATGTCGCGAAGGCCGCCAGGCCGGCCGGGCGCCGGATCGTCGTCTCCCACGGCGTGCACCCGCACGCACGCGAGACGCTCAAGACGATGGCCCACAGTTGGGGGATCGAGGTCGTCGAGGTCCCGCTCCACGACGGCGTCACGGAGATCCCTTCGCTCGGCGAGGACGTCAGCGCGCTCGCCATCCAGCAGCCCAACTTCCTCGGCGCCGTCGAGGACGTCGAGGCGCTGGCAGCGGCCGCGCACGCGGCGGGCGCCCTCTGCATCTGCAGCTGCGATCCGCTGCCGCTCGCGCTGCTGAGGACGCCTGGGGACTGCGGCGTCGACATCGCGGTCGGCGAAGGGCAGACGCTTGGCAACCGGCTCGACTTCGGCGGCCCATCGTTCGGGTTCTTCGCCGCGACCGAGGCGCTGATGCGACGGATGCCGGGGAGGATCGCCGGCGAGACGCGTGATGTGGATGGCAAACGCGGGTTCGTGCTCACGCTGCAGACGCGCGAGCAGCACATCCGGCGCGAGAAGGCCACGTCGAACATCTGCACCGCCCAGGCGCTCAACGCGCTCGCCGGCGTCATCTACCTGAGCTGGCTCGGCCGCCACGGCATCGTCGAGCTGGCGGAGTTGTTGCTGCAGCGGACCGCGTATGCGCGCGAGCGCCTGCACGCGATCCACGGCGTCGCGCCGCTGCACGATCAACTTGTCATACGGGAGTTCGCGGTGAAGCTCGACGCGCCGGTCGAGCACGTCGTCGCTCGCTGCCGCGCGCAGGGTGTCAACCCCGGCTACCCGCTCGGGCGGGATTACCCCGAGCTCGCCGACGGGCTGCTCGTCGCGATCACCGAGCAGCGCACGAAGGCGCAGATCGACCGCTTGGCGGACGTGCTCGAAGGCGCGCTGTCGCGTGATCTCGAGGCCTACGAGGAGGTCAAGGCGTGACCGCCCCGTACTTCATCGCGGCCGCCGACGACGAGCTGACGATCTACGAACGGTCGCAGCCGGGACGGCGCGCGTTCGTGGCGCCGGCGCTCGACGTCCCCGAGAAGCCGCTCGACGAGCTGCTCCCGGCCCGGCTGCGGCGCGCCGAGCCGCCCCGGCTGCCCGAGGTCGCCGAGCCGGAGATCGTCCGGCACTACAACCGCCTGTCGAAGCGCAACTTCGATCTCGACACCGGCTTCTACCCGCTCGGTTCGTGCACGATGAAGCACAACCCCAAGCTGCACGAGCGCGTCGCGGCGCTGCCCGGCCACGCGCGGCTGCACCCGCTCCAGGACCCGAGCCACGCGCAGGGTGCGCTCGAGCTGATGTGGCGCCTGCAGGACGCGCTCGCGGAGATCTCTGGCCTGCCGCACGTGTCGCTGCAGCCGTCGGCCGGGTCGCACGGCGAGCTGGCCGGAGTCCTGATCACGCGCGCGTTTCACGAGGATCACGGCGAGCGGCGCACACAGGTGCTCACCCCGGAGAACGCGCACGGGACCAATCCGGCGACCGTGACGATGGCGGGCTACGAGCTCGTCAAGGTCGCGACCGATGCCCATGGGAACGTCGATCTCGACGACCTGCGCGCGAAGGCCACCGACGACGTCGCCTGCCTGATGCTGACGAACCCGTCGACCCTCGGACTGTTCGAGCACGGGATCGAAGAGATTGAACGGATCGTGCACGGGGTCGGGGCGACGCTCTACTACGACGGCGCCAACCTGAACGCGATCATGGGCATCGCGCGCCCCGGTGACATGGGGTTCGACATCGTTCACTTCAACCTGCACAAGACGTTCACGCAGCCACACGGAGGCGGTGGACCGGGTGCCGGCCCGATCGCCGTGTCCGAGCGGATCGAGCCGTACCTGCCGCGCCCGCAGGTCGTCCGCAGGGACGGGAGCGACAACGGCGCAGACGTGACGTACGACCTGGACTACGACCGCCCGAAGTCGATCGGCCGCCTGCGCGGCTTCCAGGGCAATTACGGCGTGTTCGTGCGCTCCTACGCCTACATCCGCTCGCTCGGCGCGGCCGGCCTGCGCGAGGTCTCCGAGGTCGCGGTGCTCAACGCCAACTACCTGCTCGCCCGGTTGCGCCGCGAGGGCGTGCTCCAGTACCTCCCGGCGGCCTACGAGCGCCTGTGCATGCACGAGTTCGTCCTCTCCGGCGGGCCGATGAAGCACGAGTTGGGGATCAAGACACTCGATCTCGCCAAGCGCCTGCTTGACCACGGCGTCCACCCGCCGACCGTCTACTTCCCGCTGATCGTCGACGAGGCGCTCCTGGTCGAGCCCACCGAGACCGAGACCAAGGAGACACTCGATCGCTTTGCGGAGATCGTCGCGGAGATCCTGCGCGAGGCGCGCGAGGATCCCGAGATTGCGCGCAGCGCTCCGTACACGACGCCGGTGCGCCGCCTCGACGAGGCTGCAGCCGCGCGCAAGCCGGTCGTGCGACAGGTGCTCGTCGCACCCTGAGTGGTGGCGGTCTGCAATATGGCGTGTTGGGCCAAAAGCCCAACACGTCCCCGGCCGATAATCGATCGATGGCCACAGGCCCACGGGCTTCGCGACACCTTTCAGAAACCGGGAGGGCGCGCCGGTGAAGGCGCGGGTCCAGCGGCTTGCCGCGATTGGCAGTGTGCAACCGGAGGAGCGGGAACTGGCAGGGCTCGTGTCCGGCATCCTGTACGTGCTCGGCGGCATCACGCTGGCGCTGTTCCTGGTCCTTCCGGGCGTCGCCCCCGAGCACCCGGGGGCGCTGCTGACGATCGCGGGCGTGTGCTGTCTGTGGGGCGCGTCTTCGATGTTCCTGATCGACTGGGGGAGGGCCCCGAGCTGGTTGATCCAGCTCTCGAGCGCGCTGGCGCTCGTCGCGATTGCGGCCGCGGTCGCGTCCTCGGGCGGCGCGATGTCGCCAGCCTGGATCTATCTGTTCTTCGTCGCCGTGTTCGCCGCGTACTTCTACCGGCACTCCGTGGCGATCGGCTACCTGCTCGCCTGCGCGGCCGTCCATTCGCTGCCACTCCTCTACGACGGGCGCTCGGCGCACGACTCGTTCATCGCGCAGTTCGCGATCGCGGGCGCCGGGATCCTGCGGCTCGAGCACGAGGGCGAGGCGGTCGTGATGGGCTCGTGGGCCGATCACGAGGGCGGCCGCCACGAGCCGGGACGGGTCGTCACGATCAGCTCGGGCGGCGACGTCGATCAGGCGCTGCGAACGAACCTTCCGGTCCGGATCGATCGCCACCCTCCCGAGAGCCCGGTCGTCGCCCTCGGGTGGCTCTCGAGCATCGTCGTCCCGGTGCACGTCGCGGGCCGCACCTGGGGGGTATCAGACGATCCTCGTCGTCGGGCGTGAGCTGCGCGGGCTGCGCGACATCGACCATTTCAAGCGCTGTTGCCGAGCGAGGCGGCGCTCGTCCACGACGTCGGCAAGATCGGCGTCCCGGACGAGCTGCTGCGCAAGACCGAGCCGCTGACGCTCGAGGAGCGGGCACAACTCACCGACCACGCCGAGCTGTCGGCGCGGATCGTCGAGGGGGTGCTGCGGCCCGAGCAGGTCGACTGGATCCGCAACCACCACGAGCGTCCGGACGGCGAGGGGTATCCCGACGGCCTCACCGCCGAGGAGATCTCCGAGGGCGCAGCGCTGCTCGCGGTCGCCGACGCGTGGGACGTGATGACGATCAGCCGTCCGTACAGCTCGCCGAAGAGCATCGATGAGGCACTCAAGGAATGCCTGGAGCTGGACGGCGTGCAGTTCATGCCGAGGGCGGTGGCGGCGCTGCTCGAGCTGCACGCCGCAGGCGAGCTCGCTCGCGAGGAGGTGCTCCCGGGAACGCTCGTCCGGCCGTAGATCCGCGTACGCTGCCGGGCGTGCGGTTCGTGATCTTCGGCGCGGGAGCGATCGGCGGGGTCGTGGGCGCCCGACTGGCCCAGGCCGGCCGCGACGTGGTGCTGATCGCCCGCGGCGCGCACTATGAGGCGATCCGCGAGCGCGGGTTGACGATCGAGGACCCGCACGGGGCGACGGTGCTCAGGATCCGCGTCGCCGAGAACCCCGGCGCGCTCTCGTGGACCGGCGAGGAGGTGGTCATGCTGACCACCAAGACCCAGGATGCGGGCTCGGCGCTGAGCGCACTCGAGGCCGCGGCGCCGCCCGGGACGCCGGTGCTCTGCCTGCAAAATGGGGTCGAGAGCGAGCGGCTCGCGCTGCGGCGCTTCGAGCACGTCTATGGAGCCGTGGTGATGGTGCCGGCCGCGCATCTGGAGGCCGGGACCGTGATCGCGTACGGCTCGCTCCTGACCGGGACGATCGACGTCGGTCGTTACCCGAGCGGCGTCGACGAGCGTTGCGAGCAGGTCGCGCAGGCGCTCACGGGGGCGGGCTTCGAGTCGGCGCCGCACGGCGAGGTGATGCGTGCCAAGTACTCGAAGCTCGTGCTCAACCTCGCCAATGCCGTCGACGCGATCTGCCGGCCGGGTCCGGCGGCGGACGAGCTCGCCGAACGCGCCCGGGAGGAGGGCCGGACCGTCCTGGCGACCGCCGGCATCGACTTCGTCGATGACGAGGTCAGCGACATCAGGGCTCGCTGGGAGCGATGGGGCGTGCGCGATCTCGCCGGCCGCGCCCGGACGGGGTCATCGACGCGGCAGAGCCTCGCGCGGGGCACGGGGGCGATCGAGACGGACTACCTGAGCGGCGAGATCGTCCTGCTCGGACGCCTGCACGGAGTTCCGGTCCCGGTCAACGCGTTGCTCCAACGCCTGGGAAGCCGCGCTGCCCGCGAGCGCTGGCCGCCGGCCGGCCTCACCGCCGACGAGGTGCTCGCGCAGCTGGCCGGCGAGGCGGCGATCACGCGGTGAGGATCGGATGGACGAACTGATCGCGACCGGGGCGGCCGAGATCGCCGCCCACGCCGAGCGGGAGCTCGAGGCGCTCGTGGCGATCTCATCACCCTCCGGCGATCTCGAGGGCGCCGAGGAGGCGATCGCGCTGTGCGCCGCGCTGCTGCCGCCCGAGGCCCGCACCGAGCGGGTTGCGTGCTCGACGCCGGGCAGCGCCCCGGACTTCATCGGGCGGATCACGGGCACCGGCTCCCGGCGGCTGCTACTGCTCGGGCACCTCGACACCGTGATCAGCCACGCGGCGCACGCGGCCATGCGACACGACGGAGAGCGTCTCTACGGGCCGGGCTCCGTCGACATGAAGGGTGGCGTCGTGCTCTCGCTCGGGGTCGCCCGAGCCCTCGCCACCCGGCCGGACACGTTCGCCGAGCTCGCGGTCCTGCTCGTCACCGACGAGGAGTGGCGAACCCACGAGTTCGAGCACGTCGAGCGGTTCGCAGGCTACGACGGATGCCTCTGCTTCGAGGGCGGCGAGCGAACTCCCGCGGGCGACGAGGGGGTCGTCGTGCGTCGGAAGGCAGCCGGCACCCTGCGCATCGCGGCCGCCGGCAGGGCCTCGCACTCGGGCAGCGCCCCCGACAAGGGGGCCAACGCGCTGCTCGCGCTCGCGCGCGTGGCCCCGTTGCTCGTCGCGCACCACGATCCGAGCGGCCCGCTGCACCGCAGCGTCGTGCCGACCGTGATGCGCGCAGGCGAGGCGTTCAACGTCGTGCCCGCCGCCGGCGAGCTGATCTTCGACATCCGTGCGGACCGGCTCGACGCGTTCGAGACGGTGCTCGAGGCCGTCCCCGACGCCGTCGACGAGGTCACCCTGCGTGCGCGGATGGAACGCCGCTGGCCGGGAATGGATTCGGGCGAGGCGACCGCGGTCCTGCTCGCGCGCGCGAGCGACGCACTCGGCCGGCGGATCGCCGGCGTGCCCCGCGGCGGCGCCAGCGACGCGAGCCACTTCGCGTCGGCGATCCCGCTCACCGTCGACGGCCTCGGACCCCGCGGCGGCGGCGCGCACACCCCTCAGGAGTTCGTGCTGCGCCCATCGCTCCGCGAGCGCGCGGAGGTGGCGTTGGCGCTCGCGCTCGGGTGCCTCGAGGCCTCCCAGATGGGCTGATTCCACGGTCGGGGTCAAGGTCGGCCCCCCAGCGGACCCCGACCCCCGTCGGCAACCCCGGTCCCCGTCGGCAACCCCGGTCCCCGTCGGCAACCCCGGTCCCCCCGCCGGCACAGCGTGAAAA
>Ga0335069_10008990_pt1 | contig 14252 bp, 12 predicted proteins | sample Lox_Sample_11_FD_206714 | JGI IMG/M metagenome (GOLD analysis project Ga0335069, IMG submission 206714) | Soil microbial communities from Loxahatchee National Wildlife Refuge, Florida, United States - Lox_Sample_1.1 | ecosystem: Environmental > Terrestrial > Soil > Wetlands | place: USA... | reverse complement strand
CGGCCGCCGCCAGTGCCGGGAATATAGAGCGTACCAATCACCAGGAGGAAGGGCTTCGCCTTGCCTTCCGCGAGGAGATTGTCCATGATCAGACCGGCGTGCCCTTGGCCGCCCCAGCCGTGCTCGTCTTCTCCGGCGCCATGCTCGATGTAGAGCACGGGATAACGCTTCGACCCCTTCTCATAATCCGGAGGGGTGTAGACGTAGCATTCCAGCTCCGCATTGGCGATCTTGGAGAAATAGTGGACTTCGCGGATTTGGCCATGAGGCACGTTCTTCATGGCATAGAAGTCCTGGTCATGCGCGGGGACCTCGACGCCGCTGCCCCAGCGGCTGGCTCCGTAAAACTGCGCCGTTCCGGGGTCCGATATGCTGACGCCGTCGACGATGAGCTGATAGTAATGGAAGCCCTCGTCCAGAGGGTTCGTAACGCCGGTCCATACGCCGTCCGCGTTCTTGGTCATGGGAACGCGGCCGCCGAGATCGATGAAGACGCTCTGTGCGTTCGGCGCGCGAAGCTGCGTGCGCATGCGCCGTTGAGAGTTGACCTCGGGATACTGTCTGATTTGGCCGTTGACGATCGCGTTCAGCGCGGATGGTTTGAAGTCTTCGATCACCGGCGTTGTGTCGGCGACAAATGGCGCGGGGGCGCCCCGACCCACGCCGCGGCCTGCCGGAGCCGCTTGGCCTGCCGGCGCAGCGCCCTGCGGGGCCTGGGCGAATCCCGGAAGCGCTGCCACTGCCAGCGCAAGCGCGAAAATGAGAAATGCTCTCTTCATATGGATCTCCTTGTTTTCGACAGCATACCGAGCGAGTGCTGTTTCGGAACAGGGATGGTAGCAGAGCGCGATTCAAGGCGCAATCGGGTCTGAAATCGGCGCTACTTGGAAACGCTTATAGGAGCATGGGCGCCGCAAGCTGATCGTTCGCGGCCAATCGCTTGGCCATCGCCCTCGCCCGGCGAGTGCTACTGTTTGCATTCGAAATGGACGGCGTTTTCCGGGTCTTCCTCGGCCTTGCACTGCGCATGGGCCGGAAAAGTGCACAGCGGCCGGTTGCGGCCGGGAAAGTCCGGCCCGTAGCGGTCACGGAGTCCGCGCCTTGCCGTTCTCCACTCACTCGACCAGCGCCGTGAGCAGGTCGAAACTATCAAGGGTTGCAGGGCCAAGGGTTGCAGGGCCGCCGCTGCAATGGCCCAGCCCTGGCGATAGGAATAGCCGGCTCCAGTTTTTTACCTGGCCTTCGCCGCCGTTCGCCTCGGTGATCCGCTGATAGTAGCCAATCGCCTTCCCGCTCCAAAGCGCTACGCCCCCCGGCTGCACCTATGGAAGTTGAGAGTATTGGATGGCTCGGCGCGGCTCCGGAGGGTCAAACAATGGCCAGGCTGACCGTTACAAGAACCACTACAGTGCGCCTCGCGGGAAAACTGCTAAACTCAAAGGAGTCCTACACTTGCTGGAGTGGCGGAACTGGCAGACGCACGGGACTCAAAATCCCGCGGCCTTCACTGGTCATGAGGGTTCGACCCCCTCCTCCAGCACCATCCCTCGGTTTTCCGTTTCTTCGTTGCGGGTGCGAATGCGGACGCGGGCTCTGTGTCTGCAACGGGCGCCAACCGCAGCCCCAGACCGCCTCTTGTTGCGCGGCGCGCTCAGGCGTTGGATTTGACGGCTTTGGCGAAGAGCGTCAGGCCCAGGTTCTCGTAGCGCATTCGGATTTGGCTGGGGCGGAAGCCGGCTCGGACGAGCATGGGCCAGAGGTCGCGCTTGGCGTAGTACATTTTGTGGTCGTCGATTTCGCACGGGGGACTGGTCCCGAAGCGGAAGGCGGAGAGTTCCAGCAGGGGCTTGGCCCACCAGGTGGGGACGTTGAGCAGCAGCGCGCCGCCGGGCTTCAGGGCGCGGTGGCACTGCGTGAGCGCCTCTTCGGGGCCGCTCAGGTGTTCGAGCACGGAAATGAAAAGCACCGCGTCGAAGCGGTTGTCCGCCAGGCGCGGGAGCGCGGTCTCGGCGGATTCCAGCAGGAAGGAGAGCTTTGGGTTGCGGCGGCAGGCCTCGCTCACGTGGAAGTCGATGCCCGTCCCGTGGATCAGGCCGGCGCCGAGGGCCGTCAGGTGATGGGCGTGAAAGCCGCAGCCGATATCCAGCACCGTGAGATCCGCGCGAGGCGGCAGGTTGCGGCGGATGCTGCGCGCCACCATCCGTGTGCGGAGGCGGTCGACGAAGGTGGCGCCGTGCTCGTTGTAGGTTTCCTGGCGAGTTGGCGTAGCTGGGGGCACGCGCGACCGACCCTCATTATCCCAAAGGGCGCCCGCGCGGGGACCGAGTACGAGGCGGAAGCTCGGGCATCCCCGTCGCCCCTTCCGTTTCCCAGGCTTCAGCCTCCATGTCGGCTGTCCGGTCCTCAGCCGCCATCCTCGGTCCCTGTCTTCAGCCCCAAGCCCGCGCCGCCGAACTGGGCTACACTCCGAGTAGACTTACTTCCCAGGATGAGACTCGCTTGCCCGATCCGCAATTCCAGCTTCTAATCCCCGCGGCGGACGTGGATGCGCCGGAGTTCTCGTTTGTGATTCCGGCCCGCAATGAACGCGCCGCGATTGCGGCCTGCGTGGAGTGGTGCCTTGAGGGCGCGCGCCGGGCGGGCGTGGCGGCCGAGGTCCTGATTGTGGATAGCTCCACGGACGACACGCCGGAAATTGCGCTCGACCGAGGCGCGCGCGTGCTGAAGACGCCGCCGCGCGGCCTCGGGCAGGCCTACATCGACGCCATTCCCTACATCCGCGGCGCGTGCATCCTGATGGGGGACGCCGACGGCACGTACGATTTCCGCGATATCGGCGGCTTCGTGGAGCGGTTCCGCGGCGGCTGCGAGTTCATTATGGGATCGCGCTTCCGGGGCTGGGTGGCGCCCGGGTCCATGCCGCCGCTGCACCGCTATTTCGGCATTCCGCTCACCACGTGGATGCTCAACGTGCTCTACCGCACGCGCTTTTCGGACATCCACTGCGGCATGCGCGGCATCACGCGCGAGGCGTTGGAGCGGATGCGGCTGGAATCGCAATCGTGGGAATACGCTTCCGAGATGGTGCTGAAGGCCGTGTGCCTGGGGCTTCGCACGGCGGAAGTGCCGGTGAGCTTTCTCCGGGCGCCGGAGGGCCGCATCAGCCACATGAAGCGACGCGGATGGCTGGAGCCGTGGCGGGCGGGATGGGTGAACCTGCGGGCGCTGCTGGTCTACGGCGCGGATTTCTTCACGCTGCGGCCGGGGCTGGGGATGCTGGCGGTGGGCCTCTTTCTGATGCTCGGTTCGGCGCTGGGCCCGGTGAGGATTGGCCCGTTGACGCTGTCGCTTTACTGGTCGCTGGCCGGGCTGGCTCTGGGCATTGTGGGCCTGGAGAGCTTCTGCCTGGGCTGCATTGTGCAGGTGATTTACAGCTACACGGCGGAATCGCGCGCGCGCTGGCTGCGCCTGTTCGCCTACACGCGGAGCATGGCGGCTGCCGGCGCGCTGGCCCTGGGCGGGGCGGCGCTCACGGCGCCGCTGGTGCGTCGATACGTGGCCGGCGGGTACCGGCTGAGTGGCACATTCGAATGGCAGAGCCGGATGGCGGTAGTGGGGCTGTTTCTGCTGGTGGCGGCGTTCACTCTGGTGAACGCCACCCTGGCGGTTCACGCGGCCGCTCTGTCCGCGCGCGGGAGGTATGAGCCGTGAGCGAGCGCGTCCTGGTGACGGGCGGCGCGGGCTGCATCGGTTCGGAACTGGCGGCGCGCCTGGCGGCCGAAGGCGCGGAGGTGACCCTGCTGGATAACCTCGGCAGCGGCAAGCGCGAACACATCGCCGCGCTCCTGGAGTTACCGAACTTCCGCTTCGTGGAAGCGGATTTGCTGGACCGGGGCGCGCTGGATGACGCGATGGCGGGCGTGGACACGATCTACCATCTGGCCGCGAATCCCGACATCAAGTTCGCGGCCGGGGAGGCGACCGACAAGGACCTGCGGCAGAATACGCTGGCCACCTACAATCTGCTGGAAAGCGCGCGCGTGCACGGCTGCCGGCGCCTGGCGTTCACTTCCTCGTCGGCGGTCTACGGCGTGGCGTGGCGGCTGCCCATCGCGGAGGACCACCCGTGCCGGCCGATCTCGCTCTACGGCGCCAGCAAGCTTGCGTGCGAGGCGCTGATTGGCGCGTTTCAGAACCTTTTCGGCATGGAGTGCTGGATCTTCCGGCTGGCGAATATTGTCGGCCCCAAGGAGCGCGCGCGGGGGCGAACGGTGATCGGCGATTTCATCCACGCGCTCGAAGGCGACCCGCGGAGGCTGCCGATTCTGGGGGACGGACGGCAGGCGAAATCGTACCTGTGGATCGGCGAGTGCGTGGATGCGATGCTTCACGCGGTGCGCCACGCGCGGGACATGACGACCGCGGCCATGGGCTTGGCGAACGTGGCTTACGACTTCACCGGAGGCGAGGGCGGATGGCCGGGAGATGTTCCCCGGTTTACGCTGGACGTGGCGGCCATGGAGCGCCTCGGGTGGAAGGCTTCCCTGACTTCCGAACAGGCGGTGGAGCGCGCCATTCGCGCCCGGCTGGAGCGCCGGCGAAGCGTGCGCGCGGCCGCTTCCGGCCGGGGGCCATGCAAGCCTTAGTTTTGGCGGGCGGGAAGGGAACCCGCTTGCGGCCGCTCACTAGGAGCATTCCCAAACCTATGGCGCCGGTGGCCGGGGTTCCTTACCTGGAACATCAACTGCGGGCGCTGGCGGCGCAGGGGATTGTGGACATTGCGCTGCTGACGGGTTACCTGGGCGAGCGGATTGAGGATCACTTCGGAGATGGCGCGCGGTTCGGCCTGCGGATACGCTATTCGCGGGAGGAGACGCCACTTGGCACCGGCGGCGCGCTGCGGCGGGCGCTGCCCCTTCTGGAGGAGACCTTCCTGGCGATTTACGGCGATTCGTTTCTGCCGGTGGAATACCGTGAGCCGCTCGAGTTGCTTCGCGAGCGGGGCGCGGAAGGGGTGATGGCGGTGTGCCGCGATGAGGCCGGTGAAACCGGCGTGCGCCCGAACGTCGCGCTGGATGCGGCCGGGCGCGTGGCGCGGTACGCCAAGGACGCGGAAGAGGCGCGGGACCTCGAATACATTGAGGCGGGCGTATTGGCCTTCCGGCGCGAAGCGGTGGTGGGGATTCCGGACGGCCGCGCGGTTTCGCTGGAGGCGGAGGTGTTTCCGCAACTGATCGCGCGCGGGTCGCTGCTCGGATGGCTCTCGCCGCGGCGCTTTCACGACATCGGCACGCCGGAGCGGCTGCGCGCCTTGGAGCGGCTATGGGCATGATTGTCACGCGCACGCCGTTCCGCATCAGCTTTGCGGGCGGGGGATCTGACCTGCCATCCTTCTGCGAGCGCGAACCGGGAATGGTTCTCACGGCCGCCATTGACCAATACATGTATCTGGCGGTGAAGCCGCGCTTCGGCGGCACGTACCGCATTAGCTACTCAACCACGGAGATTTGCGAAACGGCCGGCGAGGTGCGGCACCCGATTGTGCGGGAATGCCTGCGGCTGACGGGCTCCGCCCGGGGGCTGGAGATTGTTTCGATTGCGGACCTGCCGGCGGGGAGCGGCATGGGCTCTTCGAGCAGCTTCACGGTGGGCCTGCTGGCGGCCTTGCGCGCCTGGCGCGGCGAAGAGGCCGGCCCGGAGCAACTGGCGCGGGAGGCGTGCGAGGTGGAGATCGGCCGTCTGGGCGAACCGATCGGGCGCCAGGACCAGTACATTGCGGCGTATGGGGGGATGCGATTTCTGCGCTTTCTGCCGGGCGGGCGGGTGAAGACCGAAGCGGTGGCGTGCGCGCGCAGCGCTCGGGAGGAGCTCTCGCGGCGCCTGATGCTGTTCTTCACCGGAGACAGCCGCGCGGCGCGGGAGATTTTGGGAAGGCAGAACGCGCGCGCGGAAAGCAACCGCGAGGCTCTGCGGGAGCTGTGCGGCATTGCGAGGTCCATGCGGGAGCGGCTGGAGCAGGGCGCGGATCTGGACGGCTTCGGGCGCCTGCTGCACGAGGCGTGGGAGCGCAAGAAGACGCTGGAAGCCAGCATCAGCAACCCGGCAGTGGACCGCTGTTACGCGCTGGCGCGCGATGCCGGCGCGCTGGGCGGAAAACTGCTGGGCGCGGGCGGCGGCGGGTTCCTGTTATTCTACTGCGACCCGGCGAAGCAGGCGGCGGTTCGCGAGGCGCTGGCCGGGATGCCGGAGACGCGCTTCGGCTTCGAGCCGCAAGGCGCGCGGATCGTGTATCGGGATTAGCGGGGCCCGGCAAGCGCGACATCGGGCGCTCCGGCGAGGGCTGTCCGGCCGGGGCTTGCACGGGCTGGCGCATTGGCTTATAAGGGAGTCGCTATGCCCGCCCATACTCCCGCAGCCGCGGAGGATCTGTTTCCGGAGCTGCTTGCCGGCGTGGCTTCCCCGCGCGCTTCGGTGCGGTTCCGCTCCGCGAAGACGCTGGCGCTCCTGGCCGGGGAGACGCCGGAAGCCGCTTATCCGCATTTCGACTCGTTTCTGAAGCTGCTCGATTCCGAGAACAGCATCGTGCGCTGGAACGCGATGCGCATGCTGGCCGCTCTGGCTCCCGCGGACCGCGAAGGCAAGCTGGAAGCGGTCCTGCCCAAGTACCTGAGCGCGATTGCGGGCCCGCAGATGATTGGCGCCGCCACCGCCATGCAAGGAGCGGCGGCGATCGCTCTGGCCCAGCCGCACCTGGCGGAGCGGCTGGCGCAGGCCATACTGGGCGTTCGCCGCGCGCGCTATGAGACGGACGAATGCAAGAACGTGGCGATGGGGCATGCCATCAAGGCTCTTGACCGGTTCTTCGATCTGATTGACGACCAAGCCACCGTACTACGCTTCGTCCGCGGGCAGCTAGACAATTCCCGGCCGGCCACGCAAGCCAAAGCCAGGGATTTTCTGAAACGCCGCGGGGAAGCCGGTTCCGGCAAGAGAGCGGCGCGGCGGGCGTCCGCGCGCTCCAAGGCCTGAGCTTGGTTCAGTTCCGTTCGCGCCGCTGGTGCGTGGAGGGAATCTTCATGTCCTCGCGATATTTCGCGACGGTGCGGCGCGTAACGCTGATGCCCATGGTTTGGAGCATGGAGGTGATTTGGTCGTCGGTCAGAGGCTTGGTCTTATCCTCTTCCGCGATCATCTTTTTCACCATGCGCTTGAGGAGCAGCAGCGGGGTGCCGCCGCCGGATGGCCCCTGCACGGCCTCGGAGAAGAAGTAGCGCAACTCGAAGACGCCCTGAGGCGTGTGCACGTACTTGTTGGCCACGGCGCGGCTGACGGTGGAGGGATGCACTCCCACTTCCTCGGCCACATCCTTGATCATCATGGGCTTGAGGTGGTCGATGCCGTACTCCAGGAATTGCCGCTGGCGCCCCACAATGGCCTGGCACACCTTGTAGATGGTCTGCTTCCGCTGCTCAATGTTCTTCATGAGCTGAATGGCGGAAACGTAGCGTTCGCGCACGTAGTCGCGCACTTCCTTGGTGGCGCCGTTTTCGCGATCGAGCATCTTGCGGTACTGCGCGTTGAGGCGGAGCTGCGGGACGTCCTCGTCATTCATCTGGATGATGAAGTCGTCGCCGTCCTTGGTGAAGAGGACATCCGGGGAAACGGCGCGGGCGCCGGCGCCGGAGTAGCGGAGACCTGGGCGCGGATTGAGGTGGTGGATGTTACTTACCGCGATTTCGATATGTTCTGGCGGCCGGCCGAGCATCTTGGCCAGTTCGCGGTACTGCCGCGTTTCGAGCAGGCGCATATGGCCGGCGACAATCTGCCATGCCACGCCGCCCTTGCCGTTCATGCTTTCGATTTGCAGGAGCAGGCACTCCCGCACGTCGCGCGCGCCGACGCCCGCCGGATCGAGCGACTGCACTTCCGTTAGGGCCGCCCGCACATCCTCGGGGGTATGGCCGCCCACCGACGCGATCTCCTCGAGGGAAGCCGAAAGGTAACCGTCTTCATCCAGGTTGCCGATGATGGACTCGGCGGCGTCGCGCACGGAATCCGAAATCAGGCTGACGCTCAGTTGCGAACGCAGGTGGTCGCCGAGCGTTACCGGCGAGGAGAGGAACGTCTCAAAGGAAGGCTTCTCGACCGATTCCGACGCGGGGGACTTGTAGCCGGGGTCCAGGTAGTCGTCGAAGGAGGAGCCGAAATCGATCTGCTCAAAGGGGTCGTCCGCGGCGGGAGGTTCCACAATCTCCGCGGCGGGAGTTTCGGCTTCGGCGGGCGCGGCGGAGGCGGTTTCTTCCGCGTCCGCGAACACGGTTCCGTTGATGACGTCGGCCGGGGCTCCATCCACCTGGGTCGACTCGCTCATCACCATGGTTTCGAGCAGTTCCTTGTCGGCGGGGTTGGTGTTGCGCTCCTGTTCCTGCTCGAGAAGCGGGATCAATTCCTCGGGGGTAATCTCCTCGCCGGCTTCTTCCGTGGCTTCTTCCAAAACCGGATTCTTGACGATTTCCTGGGTGATCATTTCCTTTAGTTCCAGCCGGTTGAGCTGGAGCACGGTGACCATTTGCACGAGGCCGGGAGTCAGAATTTGCTTCTGCGCTACCCGCAACTGCAATCTTGGCGACAGGAGACTCATCCGCCTCTTATGATATCACCCGACTAACGCATTCCTGCTTCCAGAGCCCACTGCTTCCCGGGCGATTTCCCGTCCTGGTACGGGCTTAAGGAGTTTTCCATTCACGCGGGAGAAGGGGCCGTTTGAAGATGCGGCGGCGTCCGGCGTGCGGGGCGCCTATAGCAGGGTTCGCGGGCTCTTCTCCACCGGTTCGAGGGGCTCGATCTCCACGCCGAGCGGCGCGGTTTTGAGTTCAGCGAACTTGCGGGCGGTGACCATGACGCGGCTTTCCACCGCGCCCACGGCCTTGTTGTACTCCTCGACCGCGCGTCCCAGGCTGGCGCCGATCTTGTTGAGGTGCGCGCTAGTGTCCGAGAGCCTCTTAAACAGCTCCTTGCCGAGGGCGCTGATTTCGGCGGCGTTCTCCGCCAGCTTCTCCTGGCGCCAGCCGTAGGCGACGGCGCGAAGCAAGGCGATCAGGGTGGTGGGCGTGGCGAGGATGATGTTGCGCTCCACGCCGAACTCGATGAGCGACGGGTCGTTTTCCAGAGCCGCGCTGAAGAAGCTCTCGCCGGGGAGGAAGAGGACGGCGAACTCCGGAGCGTGATCGAACTGTTCCCAGTAGGACTTCCGGCTGAGCGCGGTCATGTGGGCGCGGACCTGCCGGGCGTGTTCGGCCATGCGGCCGGCGCGGGCCTGTTCGTCGCGGGCTTCCAGGGCTTCCAGGTAGGCGGTGAGGGGCGTTTTGGCGTCTACCACGATGCTCTTGCCGCCGGGAAGGCGCACCAGCATGTCAGGGCGCAGGCGGCCGTCTTCGGTGGTCACGGTGACCTGCGTTTCGAAATCGCAGTGCTCCAACATGCCGGCCATTTCCACCACGCGGCGCAATTGAATTTCACCCCAGTGGCCGCGGACGGTGGGCGAGCGAAGGGCGGTGGCCAGCTTGCCGGTCTCCGAGCGAAGCTGGGTTTGCGTTTCCACAAGGCCGCGGACCTGTTCGCTGAGCGCGGCGTATGCGCCCACGCGGGCTTTCTCCAGGTCCTGGATCTTCCCCGACAGGCTGTCGAGCGAGGCGCGCACCGGGGCCACCACCTCTCCAATGGCCTGCTGGCGTTTCTCCAGGTCGCCGCGCGCGGCTTCCTGCGTTTGCGCCAGGGTGGCGCGGGCCAGGTCCAGGAACGCCTGGTTATTCCGGGCGAGCGCGTCGGCGGAGAGAGCCTTGAAGGCGGTCTCGGCCTCGTGAGCGCGGCGGCGCAGAAGCCACCAGGCGATCCAGAGCCCCGCTCCCAAACCGGCGGCGAAACAAAGCACCGGAAGAATGTTCTGCATTGGGACTATTATCGCGCCAAGCCGTCCGTGGGGAAGGCGTCGCAAATGGCGGCGACCTTGGCTTCCACTTCGCCGGGATCGTCGTAGGGGACCAGGGTGCAGTTGGGGTGGGTATTGCCGGTGATCAGGAGCGAGATTCTGTCCCGCCACTCGCGGCGGTAGAAGAGGACCACCTTTTTACCGGTTGCGCTCAACAGGCAGCCGGTCTCATAGCCCAGCCCGAAGGAGGATCCGGAAACTTCCGCGATGAAGAGGTCGCACTCGGCGAGCCAGTTCATGTCCCGGCGGAAGACGCCATGGGGGCCGATGGCGCGGTCGGCATCGGCGGCGTTGTCCTCCACAAGGTGGCGGGTGAGCACTACATGGCCGCGAGCCTCCAGCAGACCGACCACGCGGCGGGCGACGGCGAGACCCGAACGGTCCCCGGCCACTGTGAATCCGAAGTAGATCTTCATGTGTTTGAGCCGCGGGCCGGCGGCGTCACAGGAGCACGGTGTCTATGCGCTCTTCGCCTTCCGGCCGGCCGTTGGATGGCGCGGGATGGGCCGCCTGCGGCTTGCTCAGAAAGCGCAGGAGCTCATCCTGGGAGCCCTCAAAGAAGCTATCGAGGAGCTCGCGAATGGCGGCGCGGCGGAGTTCGTCGCGCGGGGTGGCGGGCGAATAGACGAACGCGCGGCCGGACTTGCGGCGGACGACGCGGCCCTTGCGCACCAGACGCTCCAGCACGGTCATGATGGTGGTGTAGGCCAGAGGGCGCGATTGCGCGACGATCTTGCGGACGTCGCTGACGCCGCCCTCGCCCAGAGTCCATAGCGCGTTCAAACAATGGAGCTCGAGCGGCGGAGGAACGTCGCGTGTGGCTTTGGGCATCAGCTTTCCTTGGAAAGGGCCTGTTTCAGCTTATCCGCGAACAGGGAATCCTGCTTCGAGGACGCGGACGGCGCGGGCGCGTCCCCCGGCCCGGCGGCCGGCGCATCCGCCCCGGCTTCGCGCGGGGCTTCGCCGCCAAGGTAGCGGTCCTTCTTGAGGACCACGCGCTCCAGGGCAGTGCTGTAATTCGTGAAGCAGCCTTCCACCTGGCGGTCGTGCTCGGCAAGGGCGCGCATGCACTCCATTTTGGAATCGAGGTCGTCCAGGTAGTGCAGCATGAGCGCTTCGGGGAACATGGGCAGCTTGGGCGAGCCGAATTCGAGCTGGCCGTGGTGGCTGAGGATCATGTGCTCGACGAGGGAGCGCAACTGGGGCGGAAACTCCGGGAGGCCGCGCAGCTTGTCCGCCACCATGCGGAGGGCGATAGAGATGTGCCCGATGAGCTGGCCGTCGCTCGAATAGGAAAAGCCGCGCTCGTAGTTGAGCTCGTAAATCTTGCCGATATCGTGCAGCACGATGCCGGTGAGCAGCAGGTCCAGATCTACATTCGGATAATGCGGGGCGGTGGTGCGCGCCAGGGTGCAGAGGGAGAGCACGTGCTCGATCAGGCCGCCGAGAAACGCGTGGTGGATCTGCTTGGCGGCGGGAGCGCGGCGGTAGCGCCGGGCGACGTCCTCGTCATCCAGCATGGCGGTGAGCAGGCCCCGGAGGTGCGGGTTGGCGATGCCTTCGACTGTGGCGCGAAGTTCACGCCACATCTCCTCCGGATCGCGCCGGGAAGAGGGGAAGTAATCCGAGAAATCGATTTCGCGGTCGTCCATCCGGCGGACTTTATGGATGGTGAGCTGGGGGCGGTTGTGGAAGACCTGGATCATGCCCTTGACCTTGACGAAATCGTCGCGGTCAAAGGCGTCGATCGCCTCCGAGACGTTGTCCCACATTTTGGCGTCCAGCTCGCCGGTGCGGTCGCCCAGGAGCACGGACAGGTAGAGCTCGCCGGATTTCTTCTGGCGGATCTCCTTGGTGTGAACCAGGAACGTCGTGGTGACGATCTGGTTCGGCTCCAGCTCGTTCACATACGGAGATTTCATTGTGGGGGCTGTACTACAGGTCCGGCCGGTTCGGCGGGCGCGGGGGCCGCGGGCTGCGAATCGGACGGCTTGTCTTGGTCCGCCGGCTTGCCTTCCTCGGCCGGTTTGGCCTGGTCCGCGGGAACGGCGCCCGGGATAGCCAGGGGTTTGATATCGCCGGATTTGCCGTAGGGGATCAGGCCGAGGAAGTGCTTGCGCTGGCGGGCGGCGACTTCCTCCTTGGTGGTGGTCTGCGGCTTGACCTCGGCGACATCGTGCCAAGTGGTGTCCTGGCCAGGCGCGGCGCCGGTGTCGGTATATCCGGGATGGACTTCCAAATAGGCGTCACGGCGCAGCTTGGTGAGATAGGCGCGTACCTTGGGCTCCATCTGGGGAGACGCCATGGCGGACTGAACGTCGTCGCGAACCTCATCGAAGGTGGCCTGTCCGGCGGCGTAGCGCTCTTCGATCTTGAGGATGAGGAATCCGGGCGGGGAATCGAGTTTGATGGGGTCTGTGATGTAGCCGCGCTCGTGCTCGGGCGCGAAAACGATGGCGGCGACTTCCGGGCGGAGGTCCTCGCGTCCGAGGGGAGTGCCGAGGTAGCCGCCATTGCGAGCGGTTTCGGAGTCGTCCGAATTGGCTTGGGCGAGGTCGCTGAACTTCTCACCATTGCGGGCGCGCTTCACGATGTCTTTTGCGCGCGCTTCGGCCGCGGCAGTCTGCTCGGGGCTCTTGCCGTCCGTGGAAATAAGGATCTGGCTGAGGAAGACCTGCTCCTTGCGGACGTATTCCGCCTTATGGTCCTCGTAGTATTTCTTCATGGCGTCTTCGGAGATGAAGATGCGGCTTCCGACCTCGTCGGAGACCACGCGCTGCGCCATGAGCGAATCCTTGAGCTTCTGCTTGTACTCTTCCAGCGAGACGCCGTACTGCTGGCGGATCCATTCCGCGAACTTGTCCGGGTCGGTCTGGCGCGACTGCACCTGAAGGCGGGCGATTTCGCGGCCGGCGTCGGAATCGACGCTGATGTTCATGTCCTTGCCGCGCTGGACGAGGAGGAGCTCGTCGATTTTGTCGCGGAGGGCGTTCTTGGTGGCGTCGTTGAGAAGCGCCTGCGCCTGGGCGGGAGTTGCGCCCTTCTGCTCGAGTTCGTTCTCGGCTTCGGTGCGCGCCTCGTCGAGATCGCCCTTAGTGACGATGTCGCCGTTGACCTTGGCGGCGATCTCCTCGATGACTGTGGCCTTGGGGGCGTCCGCGGCCAGGGCGATAGCCATGGCTGCCGGAATCAGTATCACAAACCTGCCAAACATATAACTGTCCTCCAGTTTACCAACACCTCCCGGACCGCGCGGTGGCGCCGCCGGGCAACGCCTGTGACCAAGGCGAAACAGCCGGGCCGCCTTGCGGAAGCGAGGCGGCCGCAAGGGCTACGCTTTCAACTGCTGCAACTTCTCCCCGATGTAGCGCAGCACGGGGCCCGCGCCGGACGGGCCATCGAGCGGCAGCAAGAGCACTCCGGCGGGCGTAAACTGTGCGCCGCGCGTGCCGCTTACCAGCCCCATGAGGCGCGCTGGGTCCACGCGGGTATCGGCGTGGAACTTCACGCTCAGGAGGCTGTGGCGGCGGTCCACGACCTCGATTCCAATCTGCTCCGCGAGGGTCTTCAGCGCGGAATATTCAAGCAAGTTGCGTACCGCTTCGGGAACGGGGCCGTAGCGGTCTTCGAGCTCCTTGGCCACGCGGTCGCGCGCGGCGGCGTCGGCGGCGTTGGCGATCTGGCGGTAGGCGCGAAGACGCTGGTTCTCGTCGGCGATGTAATCGGGCGGGATGCGGATATCGAGGCCGAGGTTGAGAGCGGAGTGGATTTCTGGGATGGCTTCCTCGCCCTTCAGTTCGCGAACGGTCTCTTCGAGGAGGCGCACATAGGTATCGAAACCGACGCTGTTGATCTGGCCGTGCTGTTCCCCGCCGAGGAGGTTGCCGGCGCCGCGAAGCTCCAGGTCGAGAGCAGCGATTTTGAAGCCGGCGCCGAGGTCGCTGAACTCCTTGAGGGCGGCCAGGCGCTTGCGGGCAAGCTCGGTGAGCTCGGTATCGGGAGGAACCAGGAGGTAGGCGTAGGCGCGGCGGTTGGAGCGGCCGACGCGGCCGCGGAGCTGATAGAGCTCGGAAAGGCCGTAGCGCTCGGCGTTTTCGACGATCAGGGTGTTGGCGAGGGGGATATCGAGGCCGTTTTCTATAATTGTAGTACAAACTAGGATATCGAACTCATGCCGCATGAACTGCAGCATGGTTTTTTCGAGCGCGCTCTCGCCCATTTGGCCGTGGCCAACCCCGACGCGGGCTGTGGGGGCGAGTTCCTG
>Ga0335069_10008989_pt1 | contig 14252 bp, 13 predicted proteins | sample Lox_Sample_11_FD_206714 | JGI IMG/M metagenome (GOLD analysis project Ga0335069, IMG submission 206714) | Soil microbial communities from Loxahatchee National Wildlife Refuge, Florida, United States - Lox_Sample_1.1 | ecosystem: Environmental > Terrestrial > Soil > Wetlands | place: USA... | reverse complement strand
CTGCGCGCTGGTCGCCCGAGACACGGACGGCAATCATGTCCTTCTGGATATATTCGCCAAAGTGAATGCCGGCATCGTAGCCGCCCGCGACGATATCCATGGGGCTCTCATCTGTCGTGACATCCAGCACAATATCCGGGTAGTCCCTTGCGAAGTCTTTCATCTTCGGCGCAATCACCATCATCGCGGCAAGCCTTGGCGTCACCAGCCGCACGCGGCCGACGGGCTTGTCGCGCAGTCCCGAGAGCTTGTCGAGCGCATGCTCGATATCGGTGAATGCCGGGCGCAGCCGAACGAGCAGTTCCTGCCCGGCTTCCGTCGGCGCCACATTGCGCGTGGTGCGCGACAACAAGCGGACGCCCAAGCCTTCTTCCAATCCCCGGATCGCATGGCTCACGGCGGAGGGCGACACGCCTAACCGTTTGGCGGCCTTCGTAAAACTGCGCTCCTCCGCTGCAATCAAAAAAGCGCCGAGGATGTTGAGATCGCTGCTGACCATTGATGAATCCTGTTCATAAGCCTTTGTCTTTTATTCAGTCTACTCAAAAACCCCAATCGGGCATACCTTGGAATTGTGGGGCAGAGAGAACAGAGGCAGCCGTCAGGAGGACAGCAAGGCAGGCGGAAACAAGCGTTTGATGATGTCCGTCAAGGCGTCCCGCGGCTTTAAGCGTTAAACAAGAGCGGCCTGATCCGGCCCGATGCAAAGGAGAGAAGTTATGCAAAAGCGCAAATTGGGAAAAAGCGGTCTCGAAGTCTCGGCCATCGGTCTTGGCTGCATGGGCCTGAGCTTTGGCTATGGACCCGCCGTCGAGAAGGACGCGGGAATCGCTCTCATCCGTGCCGCCTTTGAGAAGGGCGTCACCTTCTTCGACACGGCCGAAGCCTATGGGCCGTTCAAGAATGAAGAGTTGCTGGGCGAAGCGCTCGCCCCCATCCGCGACCAGGTCGTCATCGCGACCAAATTCGGGTTCAAGAACGGTGTCCCCAGCGAAGGCGTCGACAGCCGCCCTGAACGCATCCGAGAAGTCGCCGATGCTTCCCTGAAGCGCCTCAAGACGGACCGCATCGATCTGTTCTACCAGCACCGCGTCGATCCCTCTGTGCCGATGGAAGACGTCGCCGGAGCCGTGAAGGAACTGATCGCACAAGGCAAGGTCCGACATTTCGGCCTGTCGGAAGCGGGCGTGGAATCCATCGGCCGCGCGCATGCGGTGCAGCCCGTGGCCGCTCTTCAGAGCGAGTACTCGATGTGGTGGCGCGAGCCGGAAGACGAGATCTTGCCCACACTCGAAGAACTCGGCATCGGTTTCGTCCCTTTTAGCCCTCTGGGCAAAGGTTTTCTGACGGGCAAGATCGACGAAAGCACGACCTTCGACAAAACGGACTTCCGCAATATCGTCCCGCGTTTTTCGGCGGAAGCCCGCAAAGCGAACCAGGCTCTGGTCGATTTGCTCGGAAAACCCGCGGCGCGCAAGCGCGCAACGCCCGCGCAGGTCGCTCTCGCATGGCTCCTTGCGCAGAGACCCTGGATCGTGCCGATCCCCGGCACGACCAAGCTGCACCGGCTTGAGGAAAATATCGGCGCGGCAAAGCTGTCTCTCGGCACCGATGATCTGAAGAAAATCGAGGACGCCCTGTCGCAGATCACGATTGAAGGCGAGCGCTATCCGGCTCATCTTCAGAAGCTGGTCGGGCGCTAACAAACCGTATGTTCAATCGCCAGGCTTGACTGGCCCGTGCCCAGTGTGCGGCCCCGGTACGGGCCACACGATCGGCAGGCGAGACACGGCGGAGGGTGCCTCGCAGCGGAAAGATGAGGGGTGGGGTCCATTCCGTGATGGCAGAGGGCGGTGCATCGATCCCTGGAATCGCGACGAGAGGCGCTTTCCTTCGCCCTGGGTATCCGATCATGGCACCAACGGTGAAAAGGGGGAATGCCCTGTCAATTCATCTTTCAAGGCCGCGTCCGCCGGCCGATACTCGCTCCAGGAAACCGCTTCGGAACGTTCGGTGGACATCCAAACGACCGACGCTTTCACGCTCACGGTGAAGGAACTTGCCAACCATAGGGACGAATTGACGGGCGACATCAGCAGTTGCATGTGGGTGCCGGGCAGGACCTTGACGGCAACGCCGAGAATCGAGACGGGCTTGAGGACTTCAGCTTCCGCTTTCGCCCAGTGGAAGCCGCGCTCCTCGACCCACAGGCGGCCCTGCATGCCTGTCAGAATCTTCGCTTCCAGGTTGGGCGGGTGGTAATCGGGTTTCGGTCTGGCGTCGAGGACACATGTCGAATATCCGTTTACCATCTCTTCGCCGGCGATGGTGAAATGGAAAGCTCTCAAGTACTCCTGCAGCAGGACTCCGTTTTGGTTCCGCTCTTTCCAGTACCTGTCCGAGCGGCGCCGCCTTTGCGATTCCGTCTCCCGATTCCGTTTGTTGACCTCTTGCGCCAGTTTCTCATGCTCTCCGGCGAGTTGCTCCTCCGTTAGCGGCTCCTCGTTGAACGCAATCGGCATGTAGTAATCCGATCCTTCGATCATGAACACGCGGTTGAGGCTCACGGTTGTACCGTGCTTGGTCGTCTCGGCGTCGCGTTCTACAAACGCGAAGCTGGGAAACGCATCCCAGTCGGCTCGGATCGCAGCGGTCGCGCGCTGGAGCAGATCGGGAAGACTCGCGGGGTTGCATTGCGCAAGACCCGGACCGCAGCAGACCATCACCGGTAGCAGCAGTCTTAACGGAACCGAGATCCGCATGACATGGCAATAGCAACCGCGGGGCCGTTACGGTTACAAAGAACATGGACGATTCCGCGGCCATCGGGCGCCCACAAGTCGGCAGGAGCGGCCAACTCTCGGCGCCTTCCTTTGAGGGAGCCGCGCATTTTCAGTGCGGATCGAACGGCGCGCCGATTGCTCTAAAGCCAAATGGATCTACAAGTCCGATTGTGCAAAGAGGTGGCCGAGATGCTCGACATAAAGAAGATCTTGTTACCCATCGATTTCTCCGCACGTTCCACTGACACCGCGGAGGCGGCCGCCGCGATCGCCGAGCACTTCCACTCCGATATGATTCTCCTGCACGTTGTCGCGCTACGCGCGGAAGCGTTTCTCGCTCCCGCCGGCCAGCATAAAGTCATTCAGGGCTTTGCGCGGGAAGAAGCTGAGGAGCGCATGGAGGCGTTTCAGCGCCACCACTGGCCACAACTTAAGGTCCAGCGTGTCCTCCGGGAAGGCGATCCCGCCGAAACGATTCTAGAGTATGCCGAATCGGAGCGCGTCAATCTGATCATGATGCCAACGCGCGGCTGTGGCCCCTTTCGGCGCCTGCTGCTCGGCTCTGTTACGGCGAAGGTCCTGCACGACGCGAAATGCCCCGTCTGGACCGCGGCCCACAGTCAGGAGAAGCCGCTTCACCTGCGCGCGAAACCTCGTCGCATCGCCGCCGCGGTCGATTTGCAGCCGCACAGCAAGTATGTCCTCAGGTCGGCCAGACGGCTCTCCAGTGCGTTTCAGGCGCCGCTGAGCGTCATCCACGTCGCCCCGCTCGACCCTCGACTGGAAGACTACTACGTGTCGCCGGAATGGAGAGCGGACGTCATCCGTGGGGCGGAGCGCGAACTAGCGGAATTGATGAAGGCCAACGGGGTCACGGGGGAAATTCTGATCGAAGTAGGTTCGGTTCCCGATGCAATCACCGAGCGGACGCGCGAACGGCAAGCCGATCTGCTCGTCATCGGGCGCAACGGCCATGGCGGCGGGCATCTGCCGACAAATGCGTACGCCGTCATTCGCAAAGCTCCGTGTCCGGTGCTGGGCGTATGACGCGCCGGAGGCCTGACGAAACGCGGAAGCGAAGATGTGGAGGAGGGCATTATGAAAGTCTCTGAGTTGATGAGCCCGGCGGCGATAGCCGTCGATCCCAAGACGCCCCTGCGGAGCATTCTGGAACTCATGCTGCGGCGGCATCTGAACGATGTTCTGGTCGTGGATTCGAAACAGGACCTCGTGGGCATCGTTACCTACTCCGACCTGAGCCGAAGGCTTCTCCCGACCGAGCAAGAGCTCGTGGAGCACGAGGAGTACATCATGCAGCCCGAGTCCATGGAGGATCGGGTGGCCGGCGTCACAAACGTACCGGTCGGCGAAGTCATGACGAGCCGCGTCATTACCGTTACCCCCGAAACGGAGGCGCTCAAAGCCGGAGCCCTCATGACCGCGCATCGCGTAAAACAGCTTCCGGTGGTCCAGGGAAAGAAAGTCGTGGGGATCATCAGCCATACCGACATCGGGTGGGGGCTGATGATGCAATACGGCGGACTCAGTGCCATATCGTGAAATCGCCTTTGCTTTCATGAGATTACCTGTGCTTTGGGCAGCCGGCTTCAGGACGCGCGCAGCATCTGGCGACCCGCGCAATACCTCCCATCCTGCTTCTTCCACCAAAAGCTGACCTCAATCTCACGACATCCATCTTGCCGGCGGCTATTCTGTCTTTCGAGAGGAAACGAAAAGCGCTTTCTAATAAAGCGCTTTCGAGAGCAGACTCACTGCGGAGGCGAGGTACTCGACATGGCTTTGAACAACGTCTTTGTTCTGGATGACCACGAGGTGAACGTGCAACCCAGACCTCGGGAAATCACCGTTCTGCCGTGGAAGACAGCAGGCAGGGGGCATACGCCGGCTGGTCAAGAGTCGCTTCTCCCGCTCAATGAGCCGGAGAGCGCCGGCGCGTTCGAGGGGATGGTGGGAGCCAGTTCCGCACTCAGCGAGGTTTTCGATCAGATCCGCGTAGTCGCGCCGATGGATGCCACGGTTCTCATTCAAGGTGAGACAGGGACCGGCAAGGAGCTCATCGCGCGCGCCATTCACACGCTCAGCTCCCGGTCCGGTGGAGCTTTCGTGACCATGAATTGCGCGGCCATTCCTCGGGAACTACTCGAAAGCGAGATTTTCGGACACGAAAAGGGCGCCTTCACGGGGGCGGTCATGCGGAAGACTGGCCGCTTTGAGGCCGCGCACCAGGGCACGCTCTTCATGGACGAGATCGGCGACATGCCGTTGGAACTTCAGGCGAAGGTGCTCAGAATCTTGCAGGAGCAGGCCTTTGAGCGTCTCGGTTCCACGGTCACGCAACGCGTCAGCGTGCGGGTAGTGGCCGCCACGAACCAAGATTTGGACCGGCTTGTCTCTGAAAAGCAGTTCCGCAGCGATCTCTACTACCGGCTTAGCGTATTTCCGATTCGCGTCCCGCCCCTCCGCGAAAGGCGCGATGACATTCCGTTGTTGGTTGCACGGTTCGTGAACACGTTCTCACAGCGCATGAACAAGCGGATCGAGGCAATTGCATCGGATGCCATGGAAGCGCTTCTGGATTACGATTGGCCGGGGAACATCCGGGAATTGCAAAACTTCGTGGAACGGGCAGTAATCTTGACCAGCGGCCGGGTCCTGAGGCCTCCCGTCTCGGAACTCCAGAAGAGGCGTACCATGGCCAAACCAGTCACCCTTAGAGATTGCGAACGCGAGCACATTCTCCAGGCCATTCAGCAGTCCAACTGGGTGATAGCGGGCCCCCATGGGGCGGCCGCCCGGCTCGGCATGGCGCGGTCCACGCTGATGTACCGAATGCGGAAACTCGCAATCACCGATGGACGGCCGGCTCCCGCCGCCTGAAAGAACCTCCCGTTTCGCGGATTCTAGATTGGCACGGTCAGCACGGGGCCTGGATAAAGTTGAATCACCCGGTACGTGGTGGAGCCGAAAACCGCCAGGTCCAGCGAGTTGCGTCCACGCACCCCGGTGACGATCAGCTCCGGATGTTCCTCCGCGGCGAAATCGAGGATCTCCCGATAAGGTTTTCCCAGACGCACCTGCAAATCTACCCTGGCTGGGTCCGGCGTCCGCGCCGCAACCAGTTTCTGGAGCTTCTCCAGCGTGGCGCTGGTTTCCTTTCCAACATCGCCATGTTCGGAGGTGTTGTCAAGGACATGGAGCACGCAGACGCCGGCACGGTACGCCTGGGCTACGGAGAGGGCGTGATCCAGCGCCCGCTCGGAGTGCGCCGAAAAGTCCACGCAGCAGAGAATCCGCCGAACCTCCACGGGGCCATAAGTCGTGCCGCGCTCGTCCGGTGCCCGTTTCGGGATCGCCAACACGGGACAGGGCGCGTGCCGCAGGACGCGTTCCGTCACCGAACCCAGCATGAAGTGGTCAAACCCTCGCCGGCCGTGCGTGCCCATCACGATCAGGTTGGCAGCGCGGGTCCGGGCCATGGCGAGGATCGCATCCGGCGCCATGCCTTCCTCAACGGCGCACGCGGGCCGAACGCCGCCGGACTTCTCCAGGAACGCTCGCAGCTCCCTCTCACCCTTCGAGATCAGGGAATTGCGGAATCCCTCGCATTCTGCAGCGCCAGGCGCGAAATCGCTCTCCGGATGTTGCCACAATTCGACCACGTGATGCAGAGTCAATTCCGCTCGATAATGTGCCGCGATCGACTGCGCATACCGGTAAGCCTTCGCCGAGACTTCCGAGAAATCGACCGGACACAAGATGCGTTCGATGTGTACGGCGCTCGCCTCATCTGGTACGGATTCCGTCTCCGTTAATGGAGGCATCGTGGACTCCTTTCCGGCGCGCTCTCTAGATGGGAACCGTGAGCACAGGGCCGGCGTGGAGTTGGAGAACCCGATATGTCGTCGAACCGAAAACCGCGAGGTTGAGCGAATTGCGCCCGCGAACTCCCGTGACAATCAGGTCGGGATGCTCCTCCGCGGAGAAATCAAGGATTTCCCGGTATGCCTTGCCCAGGCGCACCTGCAAATCCACCTTGGCGGGGTCCGGCTCCCGCGCCGCGACTAGTTCCTGGAGCTTCTCCATCGCGGCGGCCGTGTCTTTTCCTACGTCGTCAGACTCGGGAGTGTTGTCGAGGACATGGAGAACGGAAAGGTCGGCAGCGTACGCCCGCGCCACTGAGAAGGCGTGGTCCAATGCGCGCTCGGAGTGAGCCGAGAAGTCGACGCAGCAAAGAACCCGCCGGACCATTACGGGGTCGGAGGCTTTCCCGTTCCCGGCCGCGGCCTTTCCGGGAATGGCTAACACAGGACACGCTGCGCGCCGCAGAACGCGTTCCGTAACCGAGCCCAGCATGAAGTGGTCAAGCCCGCGCCGGCCGTGCGTGCCCATCACGATCAGATTCGCGGCCCGCGCCTGCGCCAACGCGAGAATCGCCTCCGGCGCGTAGCTTTCCTCAACCACGGACTCCGGCTCAACGCCGCCGCGCAAGTCCGCGAATTGCCGCAATTGCTCCTTGGCATTGGAGATCAGCGTATTGCGATAATCCTCGAAAAAATCGAGTTCGACCTGGTAATACGCGGATGGATGCAAGTCCAGCTCGACCACGTGCTGCAGAATTAACTTAGCGGCGTAGTGGACGGCAATCGATTGCGCGTAGCAGTAAGCCTTCGCCGAGACGTCCGAGAAGTCGACCGGACACAAGATACGTTCGATGCGCACGTCGGCGTTTGCCAGCGGCTCACCTTCCCTTATTGCTGGCATTGGGAGTTCTCCTTTCCATTTCGTTCGGCGAGGGCATTTGCGATTTGTCCCATCCGCCGCCCAGCGCTTTGATTAGCTGCACACTGGCTACCATTTGCTGCGTGAGGAACCCGGCCATGGTTTCGTCACCCGACAGCAAAGCGAGTCGAGCCGTAATCACCTTCAGATAGGGATCGAGGCCTGCCCGGTAACGGACCTCCGCCAGTTGCAGGGCTCTTCGGCTGGCAGCGATCATGGCATCTTGCTCGCGGATGACGGCGGCGAGGGCTCTGAGAGCCGCCAATTGGTCCTCGACTTCTTGAAAGGCCGTGACTACTGTTTGGCGGTAATCCGCCGCCGTCGCGTCATAAGTCGCCTGCGCCTCCTGGACCGCCGCTCGCCGCAGTCCGCCATCGAGGAGCGTCTCCGCCACGCTGGGGCCCAGGGACCATACCCGAGTCGGCCACTCCAGCCATTTGGCGAGCGAAAGACCCTGGAAACCGGCCGAGGCGCTCAGCGTGATGGTTGGAAAAAACGCCGTTTTGGCTACGCCGATTTGTGCGTTCGCCTGTGCCACCGCGCGTTCCGCGCGCGCAATGTCCGGCCGCCGTTCCAAGAGGTCGGAAGGGAGGCCAGCTGGTATCGCAGGCGGATCCGGCTTCCACTCCGCCCCTGCAATGGAAAACTCCGGCGCCGCTTGGCCGGCCAGGGTGGCGATCGCGTGCTCATACTGGGCGCGAGCAATAGCGAGGTTCCTGTCCTGAGCGAGAGCGGCATGGAATTCGGCCTCCGCCTGCGCCACCGCATCATCCGAGTTAAGCCCGGCGACGCATTGGTCGCGGACGAGCGCGATGGATTCCTGGTAAGCGCTCACGATAGAATCCAGCACTTCCTTTAGCGAGTCCTCCCCGCGGAGCTGGAAGTAGTCGGCGGCAAGCTCGGCCTGGGCGGAGAGGCGGACATTCTCGAGATCGGCCGCGCTCGCCTGCGCCGCCGCGGACCTTGCGGTGACCGTCCTGCGAATGCGGGCCCAGAAATCGGGCTCCCATGAGACATCGGCCGGGAATGAATAAGCGCTGAAGGTCCTTCCGATCGTCTGTCCGAACGCAGTCGCCACTCGCGATTCCGTCATTCCCGGAGCGCTGGCGGCGGTCGGATAATACTGAGCCCGCGCTTCTTGCACTATCGCGCGAGCCGCTTGGACGTTCGCCGCCGCGGCCGCGATGTTGTAATTCGATGCGTTGAGTCTCTCTTCCAGGCCGCTGAGTACGGGATCGCCGTAGCGGTCCCACCAGGCGCCGCGGGAGGTCTCATCGCCGGGTCGCGCCGCTCTCCACTCCCGGTTTGCATCCTCCGGGGCCTCTTTATATGCGCTTGGAACGGAAATAGGCGGTTGGGCGTATTTTGGGCCGACGGCGCAGCTCGTCAGGAACGTTGAGAAGCACACTGCGCCCGCCGCAAGTCCGATACGACCGGCATGGAGTAAGGAAGTCATCGCTATTGACCGATATACACATCCACCAACTGCCCTGGATAGAGGTTCACCTCCAGGGATTTCGGAAGACGGAAAATGACCGGCAGCACCCTGACATCCACCCGTTCCAGCCTTTGGTCCGAAAGCTCGATCTTCGGCGATACGATCGGCTGTATCCTGACGAACTCCAGAGGGATCTTCAGGCTCGTTCCACGAATGGTCATCTGAGCCTTGAGCTTGGAAGGATCGCAAAGGCGCGGAACGAGAATTTCATCGACGAAGCAGCGGACGTTCAGCCGCGCATGGGGACTTCCCAGGACAACCACCGGGGCCAATCCTTGGGTATACGCATCGTAAGCGCCTTGCGCCGAGACAAAACTCCCCACCGCGGGGTTGACCGCCAGTACCACGCTATCTTTGGGCGCCCGAAGCGTGTACTTGGAGAGCAACGCCTGTGCGGACCGGCATGAATTCGTCAGAGCCGCATACTGCCGCTCCTGGTTATGGATGTCATAGATCCAGGCGCCCGCTTTCGTTAGGTCGCGTTGTTTCCTGGCTACCTCCAGGTTGGCCGCCGCGCCGGCAGAGGCGTTTGCGGCACTGTCCAAAGCGTCCCGGCTGATCGCTTTCGGATCGAGATTGTAAGCCGCCTGCTGCTTGGCCAGTTCCTCGCGAGCGGTCTTCCAAGAAGCCTCGGCGGCTGTCACCTGAGCTTCGGCTACATCAAGCGTCTCTTTCCTGGGCTGCGCCTTGAGTTCCTCCAACAGCGCAAGAGCCGCCTGCGATTGAGATTGCAGCTGCTCGAAGGTCGCTCTCTGAATGGAATCGTCGAGTCGCAGCAGAATCGCGCCTTTCTTGACCTGCTGGCCTTCTGAGACCGCAATTTCAGCGACCGTTCCAGGAACCTCCGGATAGATGGCGATGTTCTCCCCGCTCGTCTGATCGCTCTCCAGAATCCCGTTGGCGTATATGCCGTTCGCATATGGGTTCGTGGCCGGAGTGAAGGCCGGCGGCAGCGGAGGCTGCGTAATGGCCGATAGATAAGCGATGGTGCACCCTGCCATCAATCCGGCGCCGGAGAGCGCGAAAAGCAACTTCCTCACAGGTTTTCTCCCTTCTCGAATCCGGTGATTCGTCCGTCCTCCATCTTCAGAATTCGAGTGGCAAATTCGTTGATGCGGGCATCGTGCGTCACGATCAAAATGAACCGCTTCTCATTGAGAAAGTGAGTCTTGACGAAACTCACGATGGAGCGGCCCGTATCGCCGTCGAGCGACGCCGTGGGCTCGTCCATAATCAGGATGTCCGGCTCCCCCGCGATCGCCCGAGCAATGGCCACGCGCTGCTGTTCGCCGCCGCTTAACTTCACGGGTGGCAGCTCAGCCCGGCCCTTCAGCCCGACAACCTCCAGACACTTGTTGGCTTCCGCAATAGCCTGGGACCACGGTTTTCGCTTCAGGATCAAGGGGACCGCCACATTCTCAACCGTGCTCAGCCGGGGAAAGAGATGGTAATCCTGGAATACGAAACCAATCTTGGCCAAACGAAACTCCGCGAGGGTATCGCGGCCGAGGTTCCAGATCTCAGATCCCTCGACGGATACGCTTCCCGAATCGGGCCGGAGAATGCCGGAAAGAACGCTCAATAAGGTGGTCTTGCCGCTCCCAGAGGGACCGACAATATACAAAATCTCGCCGAACGCCGCTTCCAGGTTGACGCCCCGGAGGGCCTGCGTTCTCGCCTCGCCTTCGCCGAACCACTTGTTGAGACCGGTCGCTTGGATCGCTGGGTTCGTCATTCTCAACCTCGGAAAATATCGAACGGCTCGATCCGCAGGACTTTGCGCAGGCCAAAATAACTTGAGACGGCCGCGATGATCGCGCTCATCGAGAGGGCCAGGAGCAGGTTCCAGAACGTGATCAGCGCGGCGTAATCCGGAAGCCTCACTCTTGCCAGCCGGATCAGCAGCGCACACAACCCGATTCCCAAGCCGTAGCCGGTAAGCGCGGTGAAGCCCGTCTGGAAGAAAATCATGAGGATCAGCTCGCGGCTCTTCGCGCCCATGGCTTTCAACGCCCCGAATTTGTCGAGGTTCTCGAGGACGAAGGTATAAAACGTCTCGCCCGAAATCGAAAGGCCCACGATGAAGCTCATGACGGTCATGATCAGGAGATTCGTCCCTACGCCGGTTTGGTAGATATAGAAATCGGTAATGCGATCGACGAATTCATCCCGGGTCACTGCCCGGTAGCCGATCGCTTGCACCTGCCGTTTGATGTTCGGGATGTCCAAAGCGCTCTTCGGCTCGACAAGCACGTACGAGACGGTAAAACGTGGGTTCGGGAGGTATTGCAGGGCCCTTTCGTACGTCGTGTAGAGCGTGGGAATGCCGAACAGCCCGCTACTGGGCACGGTGGCGATCCCGACCAGCACCCCGCGGTGGTCATTCACCTGAAACTCCGTGCCGATCTCCGGGTTGCCCAATTTGCGAAACTCCGAATCCTTCACGGCGATGAACGCATTCTCGCCATAAATGTCTTCGATCTTGCCTTGGATGAGCCGGGGCCGGCCAAAGAGGGTCGCATCGTCCATCCCAATTACCGTCACGGCCTGGTAATCGCCATTGGCCAGCTTGAGGAGGGCGCCTCCGGAATAGACCGGAACCGCATAACTCACGCCACGCATGCTTCGGACAGCGTCTAGGACGTAGTCCGGCATCGCGATGGAGTTCGCAACCGATTGAACGGCGGGGTCCATTACCCATACCGAGGCGCCGATGTTTAACACCGTCGCCGACGCCCGTTTCATCGTTCCGGCGAACATCGCGGTCATCTGGATGATCAGGAACACGGCGAAGGTAATCCCCGTCAGAAGCGCGGTGAACTTCGCCTTGTCGTTGACCAGTAGCCTGTAGGCGAGTTTGAAAATGCCGATCATTGGCGATGTTGGGCCGCGGCGCCGCGCAGTTCAGCTATCCACGCCTCCAGGCGCCGGCGAGTCGCTTCGTCGGCTCCGTCAGCTTTTGTTCTTAGCGCGCGGATGCGCGCATCTCGTTCCTCTTCGCGGAGCAGAATCTTGGACCGCTCGCGCAGAATCGCTCTTTCGAGCTTCCTGCCGAGGCGGTCGAGTTCGGCGTCGATCCTCCCAAGGAACTCGGCCCTCGTCGCCGCGCGTTCCGCTCTGAGTTGCTCCATGTCCGCGCGATACACTTCTACGTCCAGATCATGCCGCAGGGTTCTGACCTGGCTCCGAGTGCGCCGAAAGACCTCGCCTCCCAGCGTCTCCATTCGCGCGTCGACGGGCTCCGCCCAGTCCTCCGACGCGTCGGCGATGACGGCGAACTTGCCGGGCGACAGCGCGGCGCTGACGTCACCCACGAACTCATCGGTAACGCCCGCGCGCGCCAGGTTGACGACAGAGCCGATGATTGCGCCCGCGGCGGCGCCGCCCAGGAGACCGAGAGGTCCGCCCAGAACCCCTATAAACGTGCCCACCAACGCGCTGACGCCCACTAGCGGAAAGTGCGTACCCGGACTTTCCAGTACCCGCACAGCGCCGTTCGGCTCCTTGGCGACAATTCGCGCTTCGAAGATCGAAACCTCGCCATCGCGGTCTAGGTCCTCGAGGGCCGCCAGACCGGCGCGGGCCCTATCCTCTTTGGTGAAGACGATTACGAGCAGTCTCTCCACGGCAACGCTCCTTTCTTGCGGGGCTCCGCCGCCCGGGGAAGCGCGATGCGCGCGCCTGCCCTTATGCGGCGGCCGCCCGCTCCTCGTAGTCCTTGCGAACCTCAGCGATTCGCGCTTCCAGCTTCCGGCGGACCTCGCCTTGGGAGTGGTCGGCCTTCGCTTGGAGGGCTTCGATTTTGGCATCGCGGTCGCGCTGCCGTAAGCGCATCTCGCTGCGGTCCCGCTCCAGGGAGTCTTCAAGCTTCTTCCGCACAGCGTCAATCCTAGCGTCGATCTTCGCCTGACGGTCCGCCCGCGCCTGCGCCCGCTCGGCCGTGAGTTCTTCGATTTCAGCCCGGTATGCCGCCTCGTCGCGGTTGTGATGCATCTTCTTGACCTCCGTGCGAGCCCGCCGGAAGACCACGCCGCCGATCTCTTCCATCTCGGTGTCCAGAGGAGCCATCCAGTCCTCGGAGATATCGGCCACGACAGCGAACTTGCCGGGCGTCAGGGCGGCGTTTACGTCATTAACGAAGTCGTCGGTCACCCCCGCATGGGCGAGATCGACGATCGAGCCAATCAAGCCGCCCGCCATTGCGCCTACCAAAGCCACAAGTGGGCCGCCGAGAAGGCCTACAATGGCGCCTACGGCGCTCGCGCCGCCAATTACGGGAAACGCCAGGTTGTCGGTGTTGTCGATGTACTGAATGCTGCCGGACGGCTCTTTGGCGATCATCTGCGCCGCGTAAACCGAGATCTCTCCATCCCGGTCCAATTGCCTTAAGGCCTCGAAACCCGCGAATGCCTTGGTTTGGTTCTCAAAAACGATTACGATGAGCTTTTCCACGGTTGTGTTCCTTTCTGATAAGCGGCTCCCATATCGGCCACACCGCCCTGCACTTCCAAAGCAACTCGTCGGCCAAATGCTCCGCTCGCTGTCGCGGTCGCAAAGCGGGGACTGCCAACAATCCCCGATCCCGGAATTGGATGGCTGTCCCCGGTTTGCTTGCCGCGGAGTCCACTATTGAACTTGCTGAGCAACACTTCGTCACTCATTCACCGAGGGGACGCGTCTGACAATCACTCAGCTCCGGCAGCTGCGGATTGGGATTGACGCAATTGGAGTCGCAGTTCGTGAACAAGCGCACCCAAGACCGAGATGATCACCGGCCCAACCAGAATGCCGATCGCGCCGAATGCGCTCGTGGCTCCGAGGATGGAGAGCGCAAGGAGCAACGGCGGATGATGGAGCCGTGCGCCTATCACGCGTGGCAATAGTATATAGGCAACCGCCTCTTGTGAGGCAAGGCAGACGCCGCCCACGACGGCCGCTTTGATGCACGCCCCTTGAACCGCTAGCGCAATCGACAGAGGCAACCAGACGACCGAGGCCCCAATCAAGGGAATCATCGATGCAAGCCCGGCGAAGGCGCCCCACATCCCAGGCGATGCCATGCCGGCAATCCGGAAAATGGCCCCGTACGCCAAGGCCTCTACCGCTGCCATGGCGAGAATTCCATCCACGTTCGCGATGATGGCATCGCGCACCGCCGCAAGAATCCTCTC
>Ga0335069_10008988_pt1 | contig 14254 bp, 15 predicted proteins | sample Lox_Sample_11_FD_206714 | JGI IMG/M metagenome (GOLD analysis project Ga0335069, IMG submission 206714) | Soil microbial communities from Loxahatchee National Wildlife Refuge, Florida, United States - Lox_Sample_1.1 | ecosystem: Environmental > Terrestrial > Soil > Wetlands | place: USA... | reverse complement strand
CCGCGAGCGTAGTTTCGCGAGCAGGCTCCATTTGGGATTCTCTCCTCTGGGTGTAAGCCATTCATATTGTGGTTGGGTGCTGTGTCGAAGGTGCTCCTGGCCACATTGATCGGTTTTTTGTTCCTCGGCATCGTAGAAAGTAAATTCGACGTAAGGCAGGATATTGCCGCCCTAACCTAGCAAATGACGGGCCTAAGCCTTTATCTCCCAGTGAGCGAGAGAGAGGCTCAGTTGGACTTCCCCCGTGGAGAGGCGGATCACGATCCCTTTAGGAACGTTTCCTGTTTGATTTGTCTCATATTTTGGTGTAGATTTAACCGAACCCATGGATATGAAAGATAATCACGGCTCGCAGCCGGTCAGGCAAACCTCTAAAGCCGCCGGGGCCAAGATACCTCTATCCGTATACATGATCACACTGAACAATGGTGCAACCATCGAACGGGCGCTCCAAAGCGTCGCCGCATGGGCGAACGAGGTGGTCGTGGTGGATTCTCACAGTACGGACGGGGCCATGGACGTGATTGAAAGATATACGGACAGGATCTTTCAATACGACACGACAAGTCAGAAAGACAAATATCAGTATGCCCAGGATCAGTGCAGGAACCGATGGGTCCTCTTTATTGACGCCGACGAGTGGCTCACCGGGGAATTCAAGGAAGAGGTGGAGAAGATCATCTCGTCGGGCGAATCACGGGACGGCTACATCGCTCACAGGAGAAACGTCTATCTGGGAAGGGAAATAAGATACGGCGGTTGGTATCCTGACCGGGAGATACGGTTGTACAGAAAAGATAAGGGAAGCTGGCAGGGGGGGATACACGCCAAGGTACACGTGAACGGGAGAACCGGGGTCATGAAGAACCGTTACATGCATACGCCCTATACTGACACGGCGCACCAGATACGAACCATCGACAGATACTCGGCAGCGTTTGCAGAAGACCTCTTTCAATCTCAGCGGCATTTCGACCTTTTCAGCATGCTCACGCGACCCATATTCAGATTTATCCGAGACTATATCTTCAAGAAGGGGTTCCTTGACGGGATACCGGGCTTGATTATCGCGGTATCCACAATGTACTATGTCTTTATGAAACAGGCGAAACTTTGGGAAATGGAGAAGAGACATGGAGGCAATGCAAGAATTCAGAAATAGAAACGTGCTCATTACCGGCGGTCTCGGTTTTATCGGAAGCAATCTTGCCATAGAGCTCGTAAAACTCGGAGCCAGAGTAACCATCGTGGACAATATGCTGCCACGACAGGGTGGTAATCTGTTTAATATCAGAGACATTGCCGACCGGGTGATGGTGAACGTCTCGGACGTGCGAAACGAGCTATCCATGAACCATCTCGTGAAAGGAATTGACTATGTTTTCCATCTGGCAGGACAGGTCAATCACGTGGACAGCATGCGAAATCCCCTTCAGGATCTCGATATCAACTGTCGGGGCACCCTGGTGCTGCTTGAAGCGCTCCGCCAGTTCAACAAAGACGCACGAATAATTTTCGCCGGAACCCGGGGAGAATATGGCAGCAGCGTCAAGCTCCCTGTAGATGAGAACCATCCTACTAACCCCAAGGGCATCTACGCCGTCACGAACTTAACCGCCGAAAAGATGATTCTTGTCTATGACGATATACACAAGATCAAAGGCGCCTGTCTGCGCATTACCAATACCTTTGGGCCGCGCCATCAGATGCAACACGACGAATACGGGGTTTTTAACTGGTTCATCAGAAAGGCAATGGACAACGATGAGATACCTGTATTTGGCGACGGAAGAATTCTCAGGGACTTCCTCTACGTGGAAGATCTCGTTGAATGTTTCCTTAAAGTGGCCCTGACGGGGGATGCCTATGGAGAAGTTCTTAATGTCGGTACAGGTGTGCCCGTCAGCTTTTATCAGCTGGCGCAAAAGATCGTTGAAATAGCCGGGAGTGGCACAGCGGCATTTACCGAGTTCACCCAGGAGAGAAAAGAGGTGGAGCCCGGCGACTATTATGCCGATATAGGCAAGGTAAAGAGGATCACGGGCTGGCAGCCTAAGACCTCGCTGGAACAAGGCATACGTAAGACCATCGAATACTACAAACTGTACAGAAAGGAATACTGGTAATCATGCCCGATCAGTATCCGCAGCCCCTGGCGAGAGATGGCGTGCACGAGAAGGTGCTCGCATACCTTGAGGACAAACCGCGAGGCAAGATACTCGATATACCCACGGGTTTCGGAGCGCTCGCCAAACGACTCATGGAAATGAATTTTGACGTCTCCTGCTGCGATATCGATACGGGTCAGTTCATGCTCAAAGACCTGAAGGTGAGCGTGGGAGATTTGAACGGGAGAATACCGTACGCGGATGATGAATTCGATTATGTCTGTTTTCTCGAAGCAATCGAACACACGGAAAACCCCTATAATGCGGTCCGAGAGGTTGCTCGGGTCCTGAAACCCGGCGGCATCCTCATCATGAGCACGCCCAACTATCTGAACATCGAAAGAAGGCTCAAGTTTCTCATGACGGGATTTTTTACGAAACCGGTTCCGCAGAACGTGTTTCGGAAGCGGTTTCATGGACAGGTATATGCCATGCACCTAAGTCCCATCGGATATACGCTCATTCGATTTATCCTGGAACATGCCGGGCTAAATCTTACCCGAATAACCTATGACAAGAAGAAACCCAAACAGATATTTCTCAAACCGCTTGTCTGGCTGATCCGTCTCTACGCGCACCTGTGGCCACGGCAAAAGCGAGACCAATACTGGCTTTCAGAAACCCAAAGCGACGTCGTGCTTGACGGTGGGAACACGTTGATCATCATTGCACAGAAATCGAGCGAGGAAACGTCATGAAAGTAAACATATTCAACCTGGAAAGAGACCATGCAGAGTTACAGGAAGAACTGCTCGTCAGATTCAAACACGTGTTGACTAAGGGCGATTTTATACTCGGGAAGGAAGTGACCGCCCTTGAGGAGGCCTTCGCAGAATATGTGGGAACCAGCCATGCCGTTGGGGTGGGAAGTGGCACTGACGCGTTGAGGGTGGGAGGACTGGCCCTCGATATCAAGGCGGGCGATAAATTCGTTACTGCGCCGAACAGCTACATCGCCTCCGCAATGGCACTCTCCATGCACGGACTCGTACCCCGCTTCTGCGACATAGAACTTGACACGCATAACATGGATCCGGAAAGACTGGGTGATCTTTTGAGAAAGGAAGAGGGTATAAAGCTGTGCATACCCGTCCATCTTTACGGACATCCCTGTATGCTTGACGAGATAATGGATGTGTGCAGAAAGCACGGTATCATGGTAATGGAAGACGCCTGCCAGGCACATGGCGCTCTGTATAAGGGCAAGAAGGTCGGCACCTATGGCGACGTCACCGCCTTCAGTTTTTATCCTACGAAGAATCTCGGAGCTTACGGGGACGGAGGCATCGTCACCACGGACTCCGAAAAGGTGTTCAAAAAAGCTACGATGCTCAGGAATTACGGACAGAGCGCCAAACACGTCCATGATATAGAAGGTTTCAATTCTCGCCTTGACGAACTGCAGGCAAGTTTGCTGCGCATCAAGCTGGATTATCTGGATGCCTGGAATGATCGGAGAAGATACAACGCATCGCTCTACAACGAAGGACTTCAGGGTTTGCCGATAATTCTACCCCAAGAGACCCCGTGGGCGCACCACGTATATCACTTATACGTCATACGGAGCAAAGAAAGGGACAGACTGAGAGCGTATCTCAACGATCGCGGGATATCCACGCTCATCCACTATCCTACACCTATCCACCTACAGAAGGTATATCAGTCGCTGGGATACGAAGCCGGCTCTTTCCCTAACGCGGAGTTAGCCGCGCAGGAAGTCGTCTCCCTGCCTATGTATCCGTCGCTTACTCAAGATGAGATCGCCTATGTCTCAGAGTGTGTGAGGAAGTTCTACGGCGCATGAAAATACTTCATCTCTTTAGCGACTGGAAATGGACAGGCCCTGCGGAGCCCGTGCTCTCCCTTTGCAAGGCGCTCGAGAATCTGGGGGTCGACGTGATCCTGGCCTATCGGAAAACGCCCATTGACTTCAACGAAAGAACCGTCGAAAAAGAGATCAGACAAAGAGGCGTAAAGTCTTTCGGAGGCCTCAGACTAAACCGATATTTCTCGCTGAAGGACTGGGTTTTCGATGCGCGTTTTCTCAGCCGGTATGTGGAAGAACAGGGAATAGACATTGTCCACGCAAACCTTTCCCACGATCATTGCATAGCTACCGCCTCTCTTTCTTTCAGCGGAAAAAGGCCTTTGATCATAAGGACCGACCATAAATGGAATGGCATGCCCGCCAACTGGTTCATGTCCTGGATACTTTCCCGAACGGACGGGATAGTGACATACAGTGAAAAGATCAGGAACCAGGATGTACAAACCTTCCGTTATCCCGCAGAAAGAACGTGCCTGCTACCGCCCGGAATAAAACCTTATGATGGACCGATCAAAGATATGCGTCATGAGTTCGGATTAAACGGGGACGAAAAGATCATAGGGGTTATCGGCCGTCTCAAGCCGGATCGAGGCTTTGACATCATTCTCAAGGCTTTCAAGATGGTTAAAGAGCGAGTCGACAATACGAGGCTTCTCATTATGGGCAGAAGCTCGCAGATTGAGGAGAGCGTAATGAAACCGCTTCGTAATTTAGGTCTCGAGCGTGACGTGATCCTCGCGGGCTATCGGATCGACGACTATTTCTCGGTCATTTCGCTTTTCGATGTCTTTGTGATGATGCGGGCGGGAAGCGATGGGAGCGCCCGGGCTTTAAGGGAAGTTATGAGCATGGGAATACCCGCGGTAGTCTCGGACGTTGGGATGCTCTCAGAGATGGTGGAGGATGGCGCTACCGGTTTAGTAGCTTCGTGGAATGAATTTGATCTCGCGGCAAAGATGGAGGCGCTCATTATCGATGACGCGAAACGAACCGCCTATGGGGCAAACGCGCGAGAGGCCGCGCGTGAGAAATGGGATTATCAGGTTCAGGCAAGGAAAATGAAGGATTTCTACGAGCATATCACACGACTGGGCAGGAAGGTGTGAGTACCTTCTTTGCCTTCCAACGAATGAACATGTCAGTTTCGTGTAGCTTAATTCACCGGTAATGTATCGCCAGCCAAATGGTCTTTTCAGCCTTGTCCGTCCAGAGTACCCGATGTTTTTTGTGCGCCGGTATATTGAGATAATCTCCGGACTTTAAGGTTACCGCTTCCTCGTCGCCATCAAAGAGAAGACCGGCGCTGCCCTTGAGTACAACAACCCACTCATTCTGGTCCTGATCATACCACGTTCCCTGAGGCGTAGAATGGCGATCCGAAACGATGCGTTCCAGCCTGAACGATTCCCCCTTGAGGAGCGTTTCAATTACTTCGTCCGGGACCGTATCGAGTATGTTGGCAAAGACGTTCTTTTTCGTGCCTTGCGTTTTCATAGTATCGATTTGCCCTTCTCTTCAATGATTTTGTCAAGGGTGTCTTTATAATCTTGAGCGTCGGGAGAAAGCTCTACGGCCCTGCGGGCCAGGTTCTCGGCTTCATCGAGCTTGATGCGCTTAACGTAGTAAAGCCAGGCAAGATTGTTATAGGCCCGCGGATCGCCTGTCTTCTGGATTGCCTTTTCGTAACATCTCTCCGCATCGGCTACCGAGCCTTTTTGAAAATAAATATTACCCATGTAGAGATACGCAACAGGCATTCTCTTCAATGCCGCCTCATATTCTTTCAATGCTTCATCATATTCTTTCTTGTTCTCGTAGGTCACGCCGAGGTTTATATGTTCTTCCGCTGTAAGCGGGTCGTGAAGAACGATGATCCTTGGCAAGCTGCACGATGCGCACAGCATCACAGCGATCAGGAAGACGGTTCTATAAGAAGAGACCAGTAACCTGTTCTTTCCCATATCTTAAGGAGCTCCTTATTAGGAATTATATCATTTTCCTTGCGTCCCGAATTCATGATGACGCTGTCATTAGTGTATCCCTTTGCCACCACAAAATGATCGAGCCTGTAGAGTGAGAAACCGTACTCTACGAAAAGAATGAGGGGCGTTCCGCTGTCTACACTCGTTCTGACGTCGGCGATGCTCCCCTGGAATTGTCTCGTTGTAAACCCTTTGTGCCGTGCGTAATTCTCGAGATCAATGCCCAACACGCCGCGCGCCGACGGGCTATAGATGGCGGCCACGATTTCTTCCACGGACAGTCTTTCGGAGCTGTCCCTCTTCATATACCAGTAATTCAAGACGCCCGCAAGGGCGGAAGGCCCGCACTGATAATCCTCTTGTTTGAAAAAGGGCACATTACCGATAAGATGTGTGCCTTCGGGAGGGGGCGCATACACCGTTGCTGCGCACCCGGAAAAGAACCAGGAAAGAGCGAGAATAGAGAAGGCGAGATATCTCTTCATCATAAAAAAATCTGGAGCGCGCACTATACGCGCTTCAGATTTTCAGGTTTACCTCTATTTCGTCAGCACTACCTTGTTGCCCGATGTAAGATTGATGATAATGATGACGAGCGCAACGATGACAAGCAACGCAATAATTACGCCCAGCGCGCCGTCTTTTCCGACTTTCAGATCGTCCATCTTCTGTGCAATGCTGTGAATCTGCTGATCGGTCATTTCTGAAAGCCTCGCGTTTATCTCTTCATAGGTAAAGCCGAGGTCTTGCAATCTCTGCCGGACTACCCTTGTCTCGAGGACAGCCTGGATTTTTGTCAGATCCTGTGTTCGGTCTACTACGGCAAGTTGTAACGTCTGAGACGGCGCAAATGCAGCTTCGACGCGCGGTGTGATACCGATGACGAACATTGCCATGACAAGATAACAAATAATAGCTCTTTTCATCATTCCCTCACCTCCCTTCGTAGAATTATTTTCACTTCCTCTGTACATTATATATCTATTATGAACTGTTTTGTAAACACTTTTTCGGAAATTCCTTTGATCCAAACAAGCGGATGTTATTGGTTCGAATCGCAATAAAGAGACGCCACAAAAATATTTGAAGCTTTCCCTGTAACATGGTATTCTGGAGACGCAGGGCGCGCGGTTGTTGCCCGTCATTCTTGAGCGAAACAATAGGAGGTTGATATGTCGGTCATATACGATGTCTTCGCAAGAGAGATACTAGATAGCAGAGGGAACCCGACAGTTGAAGTGGAAGTTACTCTGGAAAGCGGCGCTCTGGGACGCGCCATGGTTCCTTCCGGTGCATCCACCGGAGAAAGGGAGGCGCTCGAATTAAGGGACGGGGACCCCAAGAGATACAAAGGAAAAGGCGTGACCAAAGCAGTTGCCCATGTTAATGAAAAAATAGCGCCCGAAATAGAGGGACTCGATGCTCTCGACCAAGCCTATATCGATAACCTCCTCATAGAAATGGATGGGACCGAGAACAAGAGCAATCTCGGGGCCAATGCGATTCTCGGTGTATCCATGGCCTGCGCCCGTGCTGCTTCAGACTACCTTGCTCTTCCCCTCTATCAGTACATAGGGGGCATAAGGGGACGTGAATTGCCCGTGCCCATGATGAATGTGATCAACGGGGGGGCACACGCGCAGAACTCTCTCGACGTGCAGGAATTCATGATTGTTCCGGCAGGCGCGGCCAATTTCAAAGAGGCTCTGAGGATGGGCGCGGAAGTTTTTCACACGCTGAAAGGTATTCTCAAAGATAAGGGATACTCCACAGGCGTTGGTGATGAGGGCGGTTTTGCACCGCAGATCAAATCTACAAAAGAAGCCCTTGATACGTTAATTGTGGCCATAGAGAAGGCAGGGTACAAAGCCGGGAAAGATATCCTCTTGGCCCTGGATGTCGCGGCGAGCGAATTGTACAAGAAAGGCAAATACCACATCGACGGTAATGTCTGGGACAGTGGCAAGCTCATCGATTTCTACGATGGCCTTACAAAGAAATACCCTATCATCTCCATCGAAGACGGATTTGCTGAGAACGATTGGAAGGGATGGCAGGCATTTACCGAAAGATGCGGTTCAAGAATTCAGATTGTGGGTGACGACGTCTTTGTCACGAATCCGAACATCTTTATGGAAGGCATCAAGAAGGGTGTGGCCAATAGCATTTTGATAAAACTGAATCAGATCGGTAGTGTTACAGAAACCTTGACTACCATTGAAATGGCGAAAAGATCGGGCTACACCTGCGTAATCTCCCATCGTTCGGGAGAAACGGAAGACACGTTCATAGCGGATCTTGCTGTGGCCACGAACGTAGGCCAGATCAAAACGGGATCGGCATCGCGCAGCGAAAGAATAGCGAAATACAACCAGCTTTTGAGAGTAGAAGAGGAATTGGGCGATGTGGCACTGTTTGGCGGCAAAGAAGTCTTTTACAGCATTCGAAAAAAATAGGAGACGAATAAATAGGGCTCGACGGTACACAAGGTAGGAAGCAAGGACAAAAGGTGTGAATGAGGTTGTGATCATGGCGGGTTATGACATCATACATTTTGAAGCGCTCGGCGCCGAAGCGGAGCATCTGAAGGAAGAAACAATAAAGGCGCAGCAAAAAGGCGAACTCCCTGGTGAGTTCGCATATCTTTTAACGCCGATGAATGTTCAGGACTTCTTGAGAGCGAACCCAACCGTGGACCTACCCGACATCGTGACCACGAAGACGCACTCCATCCTACCCGAAGCCTACTTTTCCGGAAACAAAAAGAGCATCGTTACGCGAAGCGCAGGGTATGACCACTTTGAGCATCTGGCAGAAAGGGCAAATATCACTTCTCTGCGCGAATACTGTGTGAATGCCGTTGCGCAAACAGCCATGAAATTTGTTTACGCGACTGCCGGAGAAATGAACCACTACACAAAGAATACGGAAACCTTCGAAAGAAATAATGCGCGTGCTTTCATGGAACTCAGCAAACACAGGACCCTTACAGTCTTCGGCGTGGGTAAGATCGGCAAAGGGATCTATGAACTCGCTGAACTCAACGGGTTAACCGTCCAGGGCGTGGATATACGACAGGATTATTTGATCGATGCCTATCCTAGCCAGGTCCGTTTTGTTTCCAAGGAAGAAGCCCTCAGTTCAAGCGACATCATGGTGAATGCCATGAACCTCACCAGAAATGAGAAGAGCGCATTCTATAACGTAGGTTACTTCTCCAGAGAATATCTTTCCAGGGCAAAAGACGGGTTGATCTTCATTAACGTGACGCGGGGAGAGATTGCCCCGGAACAGGGTCTTGTGGAACTCTATCTATCTGGAAAGATCGGGGGCATAGGGCTCGATGTGTTCACGGAGGAAGCAGAGTTTGCCAGGCTTATGCTCCGTGATGAGACTCCCACGCAAAAAGACCATGTTGCGGCCAAAGTGATGGTGCGGAAAGCCCTGGAAAGAAGCGGAAACATCTACGTTCAGCCCCATCAAGGCTTCAATTCGGATATTGCGGCGGGCACGAAGGCGTTTGAGGCGATAAAGCATGTGATTGCCTGGTACAGAAACGGCGCAAAGTGCTTTGATGAGCAGCTCCCATACTATTAAAGGGGCTCGTCGCCCCCTCCGGCAGCAAAGCTCGCACCCGCGAGCGGGTATCATGCCCCGGCCTCCCTTCGGAGACCCGAGCTGCGAGAGGCAGGACTACGGGAACATTTGGTTTGCGACGGATTGGCTGCTTACGCGGCGAGCCGAGGCAAGCTCAATAACGATGGAACCATTGCAGGGAAGGAGATAAGGATGGAGTGCATACTGGAAAAGAATCTGACGACGTGCGCCTGCACTTACGAATCGTGTGTGAGACGGGGTAAATGCTGCGAATGTGTAACGTACCATAGGACCAAAGATCAACTACCCGGTTGCTACTTTACAAAACTGGGCGAGCGCACATATGACCGGTCTTTGGATGCCTTTATTAAAGACAGAAAATTGGGCCGATAAGCAACTCGTATCAAAATCGTGCGCCCTCCGGGGGAACTACCTTTCAAGGTCTCCCATTGCATCTTCAGCTCTTACACGAACGTCTCTGGACTTCTCACTCATAGCCACAATTGAGAGCTTTCGTAAGACATCATCCTTCTGTCCCTGCGTAAGACCTGCATATGATGCCGACAGCTTGTCGATCACGTTGAGTATGATGGACTGATCCTTGCAGTCGAGCATGAGTAGGAGGGTCGCCGTGTCATCCGGCATTCCATATTTTTCGATGTAACGCGTCACGTTTCTTAAGAAGCTGTCCGAACCGTAGGATTGATGGACCTTTTTGAACAGCTTATCGTGATCCACTGTGCCCTTCTTTCCCATAAAGAGCCTATCGAGGGCGTCGTGTACCCTGCCCGATTGCCATCGGTCCCTTTCGGCAAGCCTCGCGCCTTCTTTTTTTTCCTTGTTTTCCTGTCGCCCGTAGAACTTGCTTTTGTCTCTGTTTCTATCGAGCTCACGCCAGTTTGGCCTATCGTCGTCGTAGTCGCTCACAACACCTTCCTAACAGTATGATGGACCAGCATGCATTAGAGGCTCACCGCCTTGAGCCTCTAAACGTTTCTTCCAGGCCCATCCTCCACACACCGTCTTGCTTATACATCTTTAATATAGCCGGCCGCTCCGCTTTTCTATATCGAACAATGATTTCAGCTCTCTCCTGTTCGACCTTTCCTGTGTCCCAGCTGCTGTGCTCGAGCACGGTATCAGGATCAAAATATGCGAGATATTGGTCCCAGTAAGATTTGCATAACGGACCGCCCGTGGCAAAATCTCTGTTGATCTCTTCCTTTGTGCGAACCACACCCGCTTTGTTAAGCTCCTTGCGAACATCCTCTATGATGGTATTTTTGGACTTTTGGGAAAGAAGGGGCCATATACCGGGGTAGTCCCTTTGCTTCATGGTTTTAAAAAGGGATTCCGCAGAAGTGAGGATCTTATCAATCTCGACTCCATTGCCATGGGCGCTGATGTGTGAAACGATGTGAAACAGAAGCAGAAAAGCAGTAGCATAAACCGCAATAAGCAGGGTTTTCTTCATGCGAAAACTGAGGTCGGGAAACCCCGGCCTTATATGCTCACCTCACGCTAATGAGTGGCCGTTGTGCTGGAGCCTCCTCCACCACTCGAAGCTGCCGCTATGCCCGCCGCTATGGCTGCGGCGCCTATTACGCCCGCCGCTATGGTGCCAGCACCGATGCCAGCTGCCGCCCCGGTCCCCGCAGCTGCTCCAGCTGCTCCAGCTGCTCCTTCACCTGCTGCTCCCGCACCTGCCGCCGGTGCAGCTCCTCCGGCTGCCCCCTGGGCCTGAGCATATGAGATAGAGGGGGCAACAATGAAACCTATGAAGAAGAGCAGGCATACGAAAATCGAAACGAATATCTTATCCCGTTTCATAATTACCTCCTTTTGAGGAATCTTCATCTATGAGCTTATCAGCCCTGTTTTCTCTCCATCATTTATATAGCAGCCCCTTGTCCCTGTCAAGGTATATCTTCAGATTTCGTCCGATGAAATCGAAAACAGTATTAAAATGGTCTATATCCTGGGCCACATCCCTGGTCCAGGGCGAAATCGAATAGTTGTAAACCGTGCGAGAATCCGCCCCCTTAAAGATCATGAGCGGGATTGTGATGCCGATGCCCTTATCGTGATATCCACGGTTAAAGGGGTCGCGGAAGCCGGATGTGTCGGTGGCGCTGTACCACGCGTAAAGCACCACGCCGTTGATAAATTTTGATACGGTGAACTTTGCCCCTACGTCACCGCCCAGAAACCTTCCCGTCTTCACGTCGAGAAAAGCATCAACCTCAGGGACGTTCAATCGGGTAGTGAAAAATAACGTTTCATACGTCTTGCCATCGATGCCGTCTTTGAGTTTGAAAACATTGTCAATCTCTCTTTTTTTCACAACACTGCCGCTTACGCCGATCATCAGTCTTCCATCGCCTATGGGTTTTGCCACCTCTGCGTCGAGACCCGCGTACTCGGTTTCCAGGTATCCGCCGGAGAAGCGCCCGTACGTCTGGCGATCCATCTTGTAGATCTGATCGAACATCAACCTTGCCATGGCGAGCTTCTTTTCTTTATACAATGGAAGATCGGACCGTATGGCATCGTCCAGGGACTGATTCACCGTAGAAATATTGTTCAGCGGGTATCCTTCGAGGCTCGCGACAAAGGTCATACCGTTCCACGGATAGTAGCTCAAGAATCCCTCGGCACCGAGCCTGTACTTGAAAAATCCCGACGGATCGTTCAACAAGGTCTGAAATGCAGGTCGTACGCCGTACCCGAAGATCTTAGAGTGTTGAACCACGGTCTGGGGCCATTCTCGTATGGTCGTGTCCACACCGGAGAGAAAGAGAAATTCGCCGGGGGCGAGTCTGTCCGCGTACCATTCACCGATATCGTATCGCGTCGTTGTGAACTCGAGGACGGGTATGCCGTTTTCTGTAAGGGCTATGTGAATGGTCTGAAAATAAGAGGGCACGATCTCAGCAACAAGGCTGGCGATTACGGCAAGGGCCTTTGTGCTGTAATAGTACCTGTCATTTTTCGCCCCTATCCATAAATCGTTTTTATCTATGAGCACGCCGATATCTCTGAAACCGGATGCGTACAGTGCGTTTACGAGCCTTCTGGAAAGCGGGTTTTGCAGGTCTTGGCTTTTCTCCACGTATGGCCGGTTATATATGGGCACAAGGGGCTCACCTATGTCGAACGCGACGGAAAGATTAATACCCAGTTGGTTTCCTCTCTGGTAGGTCGTGTCAATCTCGGTCCACGAAAATGGCTTCCACCGAAAGCCAAAATTGAACCTGGACGGAGGCTCGCTGGTGAAATACCGGGCCTCAGCCGGATCGCTCGTCTGCAACTCATACCTGATGGGGCTATATTCGGCCATCAAGGCATACTTTTCGGACAGGGCGATTTGAACGCCTCCGAAGAACTGTCCGTCTCTCAACCAGCTTTTGGGATCGGTAAGCATTTCGGCCTTGAAGGTCTCTCCCGATGCGGGTAGCGGTCTCTTCCCAAACCGTCCGTTTGCGAATCCGATGGTAAAATCAAAAGGATAGATCTGTTTGGTTGCGATGAGTGACTGCGATGGATACAGCCTCGTCCCTTGCGGATCCATAATATCGAGGGCGATAGCCGGCGCCCATTTGTCCTCGTGTATGATCTGGAACCTGGCGCCGAAGGATTTGTCCTTTTCATTGCCGTAACCGCTGAATCTCGGGTCCGCAGCGCTCGCGGGCACGCCGAGTATTTCCGTTATCTTTCCGGAGAGCTCGATACCCCTCACGGGACTGAAGGCCACGTAGTAATATCTGTAAGGATCTATCTCACTCACACCGACCCTGTACCGGTTCTCCTTCATGACCCTTGCGGTGGGCACCTCCATGATGCCCGTAAAACCGCCATTTGAGGGATACGTAAACGGTTCATCTCCCGCGATAGCAGGAGAGTAAGAAATGCATATCCAGAATAGGAAGATGAACAACGAAACGAACGGAAAAGACACGATGGAATTGGGTTTAGTATTTTGTACCAGCACTATGGCCTGTATGTGCATGAAGCCATGAATCCTTCGTAAACTTTAACGGCGAGCGTAATCATCGAGACCTGCGTCCGTTATCTTTCCGTTGAACCCTGCTAATAGAGGGCCTTAAATATTCCCGCCGTGAGGGCAACGTTTGCGAGGATCTGCGTAATGTCTTTCACATCTCTCAGCCATGCCACGTGCTCTATCTTTTCCGGCACTACGATCGTGTCGCCCGGCTCGATCTCCTTAACGCCCTGTCCGAATGCGGTCAATTCCCATCGGGACTGAAACGGGTTCCATGAAACGACGCTCCTCGTTTTCATGGCGGAGCCGTCAATTTTCAAGATATAAACGTTGCCCTGATCGGCAAACCGCGAGTAACCGCCCGACAGATCTACATAGTTCTTGTAGCCGAGGTTTTCCGAGTAGACGAAGCTGCCTTGAAACATGACCGCACCGGTTACATTCACCACGTTGTTGATCATCGGTATAAAGAGGCTATCACCGTCTTCCAACTCGATATCGTACTCGCTTCCTTTCAACAACCTGAGGTGGGCGAGCCTGATCGTCAATCGCCCCGTTGCCTTGAGGCCCCTAAGCGACGCGATGAACTTCTGTTTCTGGTCAAATTCTTCTTTTCGTGCTGCCACCTCCTCCTGGGATGTGGCCGTTGAAACCTGACTTATACTGGAGGAAAATA
>Ga0335069_10008987_pt1 | contig 14254 bp, 18 predicted proteins | sample Lox_Sample_11_FD_206714 | JGI IMG/M metagenome (GOLD analysis project Ga0335069, IMG submission 206714) | Soil microbial communities from Loxahatchee National Wildlife Refuge, Florida, United States - Lox_Sample_1.1 | ecosystem: Environmental > Terrestrial > Soil > Wetlands | place: USA... | reverse complement strand
CTCGGCCGTGGGGCCCGTGGCGTAGATGGTGCCGCGGAAGCCTTCCTTCACCAGCCGCGGGAGAAGCCCGCAGTGGTCGAGGTGGGCGTGCGTCAGGAGCACCTCGTCGATGCGGTCCGGAGGCACGGGAAATCGATCCCAGTTCCGCTCCTGCATGGTGCGCTCCTGGTTGAGGCCGCAGTCCACCAGGAGGGTGGAGGAATCCGTGGAGAGCTGGAAGCGGGAACCGGTCACCGACCGCGCGGCGCCCAGGAACGTGAGCCGGGTCATGCCATTCGCCTCCTCGCCGCCGCGGCGGCGCGCACCCTGGGGCGGAAGCGCTGCACGTAGCCGCACTGCTCCGGCAGCCAGGGCACGAACACCGCGTGGAAGATCGTCATGCGCCTGCACGCCGGACAAGCGGAGGACCGCCGGTCGTACACGGTACAGCGCCGCGTGGAGACGTCCAGGAACCGGCAGGGATGCCGGAAGTCGGTCACGACGGTCCTGCCGTGGCGCTCCTTCTCGTAGCAGCACTGCCCGCAGCGCCGGCAGGTCCCTTCCCACTTGGCACGGCGCCGCGCCAGGAGCACGCGCAGGCCCTCGGCGGGGCGCCACGGGACCTTGAGAGCCCTGCCATGCGTGATCCCGGTGCCCTGCCGCCTCACGCCGCGTGTCCCCGTGAGCGCCGTCCCGCGACCGCCATCCACAACGGGAACAGGAGGCCCGCGAGCAGCAGGATGACGGGCCAGAGGATGCTCCAGCGCGCCAGCAGGATCCCCAGGAGGTACAGGAACGACGCGCTCACCACCAGCGCGCCTACCAGGAGGCTCCACCGCATGCGCTCTTTCTGCACGGAGTACATCCAGATCACGAAAAAGGAGATCCCGAGGGACAGGAGCGGGGCCACCGGGTGCCAGCCGATCATCGGCGCGTGGATCACCATTTCCACCCAGGCCGCCAGCCCGATGAACACCCCGGAGGGTATCAGCACCCACCAGTGGCCGCGGCGGAAATAGAACAGCGTCAGGAAGGTGAGTCCGAAGCCGAGGGAGAAGGAGCTTGCGGCATCCGGGCTGAAGAAGCGGTTCCAGCCGAAGATCAGCGTCACGATGCCCAGCGTCAGCAGCGCCCCCGCCGGGATCACGAACCACGTGAGCCAGCGGCCGGCGCCGGAGAAGAACAGGAAGATCAGGCCCGCCATCATGAACAGGATCCCGAGCACCCGCGGGACCACGAAATCACTGGCCGGGATGACCTTGAAGTTGACCAGCAGGAAGAACGCGCCGGTCACGACCATGGCGATGCCGACAAAGTCGGTGCGCCAGAAGAGGAACCGCAGCCCGGGAGCCTCCCTACGCGGCCTGGTATCCACCGGCAAGCGCCTTCCTGTTGACCTGGTTGAGCTCGCGGTTGCGGGCGGAGACCGCGTGGTCCAGGGCCGCCATCACCGCGTCCATGGAGGCGACCTCCGGCCGGCGCTTGAGCAGCGCCCCCAGCATGACCATGTTTGCGGACCGGTAGGAGCCGGCATCCTCCGCGATGTCGTTGGCGCGCACCCCGACGATCTCGATGTCGGTCCGGTCCGGCTTCTGGTCGATCAGGGACTCGTTCCAGATGAGAAGCCCGCCGGGTCGGACGATCTTCTGGAACTTGATGAGGGACGGGGTGTTCATGACCACGCAGGTGTCGGGGTGCGGGACCAGGGGAGATGCGATCTCGTCACTGGAAACCACCACCGAGCAATTGGCCGTCCCTCCCCTCATCTCGGCGCCGTACGAGGGGATGTGCGATACGTGCCGGCCCTCCTGCATGGCGGCCAGGCACACCAGGCGGCCCGCGAGGATGATCCCCTGGCCGCCGAAACCCGCGAAAAACAGCTGCTCGTGCATTCTCGTGGTCCCCTACTTGTCCCGGAAGTTGCCCAGGGGGAACACCGGGGCCATGTCCGTTTCCACCCATGCCGCCGCTTCCCGCGGCTCCATGCCCCAGCCGGTGGGGCACATGGACAGGATCTCGATGAAGGAGTAGCCCTTTCCCTCCACCTGGTTCCTCAGGCCCTTCATGATGGCCCGCTTGGCCTTCAGGATGGTCTTCACGGAGGTCACGGCGCAGCGCTCGATGAACGCCGGCGCCTGCAGCGTGGCCAGCAGCTCGCACGCCCGGATGGGATACCCGACTTCCGCGGGGTTTCGCCCGTACGGCGAGGTCTTGGTCTTCTGCGCCTGCAGCGAGGTGGGCGCCATTTGCCCGCCGGTCATGCCGTAGATGGCGTTGTTGACGAAGATCACGGTGATGTGCTCGCCCCGGTTGGCGGCGTGGATGGTCTCCGCGGTCCCGATGGCAAGCAGGTCGCCGTCCCCCTGGTAGGAGATGACCGTGCGGTCCGGGTGCACGCGCTTGATGCCGGTGGCCACCGCGGGGGCGCGCCCGTGGGCGGCCTCGCAGCCGTCCACCGCCAGGTAGTTGTACGCCAGCACGGAGCAGCCCACGGGCGCCACCAGGATGGTGGATTCCCGGATGCCCAGCTCATCGATGCATTGCGCCAGGATCTTGTGAATGATGCCATGACCGCAGCCGGGGCAGTAGTGGTTCGGCACGTCCACCAGCGAGGCGGGGCGGTCGTAGACGACCTTTTCCGTGGCAACCGCGGCGTCAACCGACATGGCTCGAGATCCTTTCCACGACCTGGTCCACCTGCGGCGTCAGGCCGCCGAGGGCACCGTAGAACTCCACGGGGGCGGCCCCGTCCACGGCCAGGCGCACATCCTGGACCATCTGGCCCGAGTTCATCTCCACCACGAGCACCTTCTTCTTCCCCCGGGCTGCCGCCGCAAGGGCGGGCGTCGGGAAGGGCCACAGCGTGATGGGCCGGAAGAGCCCGACCTTGACACCCTGCTTCCGCGCCGCGCTGACCGCGGAGCGGCAGATGCGCGCCGACAGCCCGAAGGCCACCAGGAGCGTGTCCGCATCCTCCAGCTCCAGGGAGTCCCACATCGCCTCTCGGCTTTCCACCAGGCGGTACTTTTCCTGCAGGTGCGCGTTCAGGCCGGCCAGCGCGTCATCCGGGTTCAGCCTCATGGAGGCCACCAGGTGGGTCTGCCGGCCCCGGGAGCCCGTGAGGGACCAGCTGCTCTTGTCGAAGCTCGCGCCCGTGGGAACCGGCAGGGTGATGGGCTCCGACATCTGGCCCGTGAACCCGTCCCCGAGGATGATGACCACCATGCGGTACTGGTCGGCCAGGTCGAACGCCTTCACCGTGAGATCCGCCAGTTCCTGCACCGTGCCCGGCGCCAGCACGATGCTGTGGTAGTCCCCGTTGCCGCCGCCTTTCACGGACTGGAAGTAGTCTCCCTGCGCGCCGGCGATGTTGCCGAGGCCCGGCCCGCCGCGCATCATGTTGACCACCACCGCGGGAAGCTCGGCGCCGGCGAGGTAGGAGATCCCCTCCTGCTTGAGGCTCATGCCCGGGGAGGAGGAGGAGGTCATGACGCGGGCGCCGGCGGCCGCGGCGCCGTAGACCATGTTGATGGCGGCCACTTCGCTCTCCGCCTGCAGGAAGGTGCCGCCCACCTTGGGAAGCCGTGCCGCCATGTAGGCCGGAAGCTCGTTCTGCGGCGTGATGGGGTAGCCGAAATAGAAGCGGCAGCCGGCAATGATGGCGGCTTCCCCGATTGCCTCGTTGCCCTTCATTAGTATGCTTGCCATGACGTCACCTCTCCGCACGGTGGTGCGAATTGTCAACCGCGGGGGCGCGAGCGGGTCGCCGCCGCGAACGAAAGCAGCCTCAGCCCGCCGCGGCGGCGGCGGGTGCCGTGATGCGGATGATGCGGATGGCCATGTCGGGGCACATGATGGCGCACGACATGCACGCGGTGCAGCGCGACTCTTCAAAGCACTCGGCGAACGGCACGCCCTGGCGGTTGAAGGTGTCGCGAGACATCGCGAGGATCTTTTCCGGGCAGGCGCCCACGCAGAGCGCACAACCCTTGCATCGCTCACGGTCGATTACCGGTCGTCCTCTTGACACCGAGAGATCTCCTCTATCATGATTGTTTGCCAAGAGTACCACGTTCATCATTCCGTTGCAAGGAAGAACTCACCCCCATCCAGTCCCGTCGCGGCGCGCGCAAGGAGGTACGACGTGGCAACCTACCAGGAACTCTCGGAGGCGATCCAGAAAGGCAACGCTCCCCGCGCAAAGGAGCTGACCGCCGAGCTGCTGGCATCAAGAAGCCCGGCCGGGGAAATCCTCAACAAGGGTCTCCTGGACGGGATGGACAAGGTTGGAACGCGCTTCAAGTGCAACGAGATCTACATCCCCGAGGTGTTGATCGCCGCGCGCGCCATGAACGCGAGCATGGACATCCTGAAGCCGGAGCTCGTGAAGGCCGGCGTCAAGGCCGTGGGCAAGATGCTGCTGGGCACCGTCAAGGGGGACCTCCACGACATCGGCAAGAACCTGGTGAAGATGATGGCGCAGGGCGCCGGCATCGACGTGGTGGACCTCGGCATCGACGTCTCCGCGGAGAAGTTCGTCCAGGGCCTCAAGGACAACCCGGATGCGCGCACCATCGGGATGTCCGCGCTTCTGACCACCACGATGACCGGCATGAAGGAAGTCATCGACCGCTTCGACAAGGAAGGGCTCCGCAAGAAGGTGAAGTTCATGGTGGGCGGGGCCCCGCTCACCGACCAGTACGCGCGCGAGATCGGGGCGGATGGCTACGCACCGGATGCCGCCAGCGCCGCGGAAAAGATCAAGGCGTTCCTCAGGGCGTGAGAGGGGTCGCTACCGGGAGGACGGGAGCCCGGTGGTAGCCGGCGCGTAGTAGCCGGCCTCGTCTCTTCCGCTGGCCTTCTGGACGGTGACCTGCACCTCGAGCGGGATGTAGCGGTCCCCGAAGTCCGGCGGAGTGACCGCGTTGAACCGTATGGTGTACAGCGGCCCGAGCCGCGCCTGGATGGTCCGCACCACTTCCTGCATGCCGCCCGGTGCGGAAGCCGAGAACACGCGACCGCCCGTCGCACCCGCCAGCCACGCCAGGTCCTCGTCCGCGGGCTGCGTCCCGAATATCACCGGGTAGAACGCAATCGAGCTGTTCCGCAGGTAGGCGGCGGTCTCCAGGAGCGAATACGTGGAGAACGGGCGCTGCCCCAGGGAGCCGCTCGTGAAGAACACCACCGCCCGGCGGGCGGCCCCCACGGACGTGATCAGCGTGTCTCCCGCCAGGCGAGCCCCGAGGTCGAAGCGCCAGGCGGCGGTGGCCGCCGTCTGGAAACTGTCGCGCTGGAACCGCAGCCGCGCCTGGCCGAAGTCGTCTTCCCGCAGCGGCCGTTCGGACGCCGACACGGAAGCCAGCCGGCCCACCGGGGTCACCAGGCCGTAGAGGCTGGCGGCGGCCTGCCGGGCATCGTCCAGGGAGGCGTCCAGCGCGGGGGACCGCTCCACGAGGAGCACCACGTCGATGCTCTTCACCTGGGTGTTTGCGGCCACCAGCACCGGGGCCTGCACGGGGGCGCGGTTCTCGGTGAGGATGAAGTTTGCAAGCGCCAGTCCGGCCACGGGCCGGCCGTAGCGGTTCTCCACCGAGATGTCCGCGTACACCTCGGGGAACTTCACCGCGTTGACCCGGTCCACGCGGACGGCGAGCCCCGAGTACAGCGAGGTGACATCGGACAGGAGCAGGATCTTGTTCTGGTCGAAATCCGCGGCGAGCAGGTCCCCGTTCACCGTGGTGGCCTGCTGGACCAGTCGGCGGGCATGCGCGCTGGCGTCTCCACGCACCGACCAGGTCTCGCGGTCCAGGTCGCATTCCAGGATGCGGTTCTGGTCGGCCACCAGCAGCGTTCCGGCGGGGGAGAACGAGAGCCCCTCGGGTTCCTGCAGGACACCCTCGCCAAGGGACGCAAGCGGGTTGCCATTGAGATCGTAGACCAGGATGCGCTTGCCCGGGCGGTCGGCCACGTACAGCTTGTCCTCGTACGCCGCGATGCCGGTCGGCCCGCCCACGCCCGTGATGGCCTGGACGAACGCCCCGTCCAGCGTGAAGCGCACCACGCGGGCGTTGCCCCAGTCCGTCACCCACAGGTAGCCGCGGCGGTCAACGGCCAGGTACTGCGGACCGAGCAGCGCCCCGTTCCCGCCCCCGTCCCTGGCGCTCCCGAACGTGGCGATCTTGTCCCCGCGCGCGTTGCAGCGGGAAATCCGGTTGGCGCCGTACTCCGACACGAACAGCGTACCGTCCGGCGCCTCGGCCACGTCGTAGGGCCGGTCGAACCCGGCAAGACCGCCTCGCAGCGTCTCGGCCAGGCGGAAGTTCGCGTCGAAGTGCAGGACCTCGTTGGACCCGAACGCGGCGACCCAGAAGCTGCCGTCCGGCCGGGGCCTCACGCTGGTGGGCCGGCGAAACGGGTATGCACCCGCGGCCATGCCGTCCAGCTCCGAGGACACCACCCACGTGGACGGCCCGGCCAGCTCGGCGCCGAGGCCGCGGCGCAGGGTGAGCACGTCCACCCAGTCGCGGACCAGCGGCCCGCCCTTGCCGGAATCGAGGACCTGTTTCCAGGTCCGCAGCGCCTCCTGCTCGTAGCCGGATTTCCACTGCGCGCGTCCCAGCCACAGCTGCGCGAGGGAGTTGGAAGGCTGGTAGCTGATTGCTTTTTCGAGGGAGACCCAGGCGTCGTTGAAGAACCCGCGGTGGAAGGACTGGACGCCGGCGCGAAGCTGCTCAGCGGAGCGGACCGCGTTGAAGTCGATCGTCTGCGCGGAGAGCAGGGTCACCTGCAGGCTCAGCAGGCAGACGAGCAGCGTTCGCTGGTTCACGACGCCAGTATAGGAAAATCAGGCGTACGTATCTACGGCGTGCTTCTTGCCCGTATCGAGCTTGATCTCCCCCTTGATGCCGAGGTAGAGGATCGCCTTGATGTCATCTGCCTTGATGATCGTCAGGTCCTGTGCGCTCGGAAGCGGTGGAAGAGCAACACTGTCAACCTTCATAGGTCTGCTCCTGTCTTGATTGTCGACAGGGGCAGGGGGAAGCTTGACGTCAAAACTCACCCTCCCCCAGGTGCTCCCTAGGACTGATCCGGCGCCGGCGTGGCGGGAACTCGGCGCTTCGCGCGATGACGGCAGGGGCCGCCATCAACCGCGGGACGCTACGTGGAGGCCTTCAGGGCGTCCATCGCGGAGCGCAGGTGGCCCGCGATGTCCTTGTTCCCCGGGGCGAGATCCAGCGCGCGGCGGAACGCGGTGCGCGCCTCGGCGAAGTCCCCGAGCCGGAAGTACGCCCAGCCCAGGGAGTCCTGGTAGGCGGCGTTTCTCGGGGCAAGGTCCACGGCCTGGCGGCAGCAGGTGAGCGCCTTGCCCAGGTCGATCTTCTCCTCGGCGTAGATGAACCCGAGCGAGTTCAGCGCGTTGGCGTTTTTCGGGTCGAGGTCCAGGGCCTTGGTCAGGGCGTCGATGCTCTCCGGCACCTTGTGCTGCGCGTAAAGGGCGTACCCGAGGGCGGCGTAGGCCTGGGACGACTGCAGCCCCATCTCGTTCACCCTCGCGAACTCGAACTCGGCAAGGCGGTAGCGGCCCGTGACGGAGTAGATGTAGCCCAGGACCATGCGGGCCTGCATGATGTGCAGGAAGCTGAAGTGCGAGTTGACCACCTTGTCCAGGGCGACCAGCGCATCCTCGTGCCGGCCCAGCTGGGTAAGGGCGAGCCCGAGGTAGTAGTCGGACTCGGGGTTTCCCGCGGCATCCTCCCCCTGCCCCTGCAGCTCCGCCACTGCCTGCTCGTAGCGGTGGGCGTGGTAGTGGCGGACGGCCCGGGCCAGCGCGCCCGCGTATTCCTTCGGCGGCTCGCGTTCGCTCATTGGAACCTCACCTCCCGGCAGCTCTCCTCCATGGTGGCCCAGTTGCGCGGATGGGCGTGGATGGGAGAGATGCTGATGCGGCCCTGGGACACGACCATGCTGTCCGACCCCTCCTCCGGGTGCGCATCCGGGGTCGGCCCGCTCACGAAACAGTAGCTGTCCCCGTCCGGCGCGCGGTACGTGCTCAGCTTCAGGCGGTAGATCCTGCGGGACGGGAACGTGATGACGGTCCCTGCCCCGAGGGTGCCGGTCGCGGGGAAGTTCACGTTGAGAAAGTGGTCGTCGGTGCCGAGGGCCCGGAACGCGTCGAGGTTGCGCGCGGCGAACTCGGCGCCCCCGTCGAAGTCGAATGGCGGCGCGTAGGCCCCCGCGGAGAGGGCCGTCGAGGGGACCCCCATGAGGGCACCCTGGCGGGCAGCGGCGGCCGTGCCGGAGTACAGGATGTCGGTGCCCAGGTTGGGGCCGTGGTTGATGCCCGATATGACCAGGTCCACGCCGCGAGGCACCAGCCCCAGCAGCGCGATCATCACGCAGTCCGCCGGCGTGCCGCGGCAGGAGAACTGCCGCTCGGCGACGCGGCGCACCCGCAGGGTATCCCGCAGCGTGATGGAGTGAGACCCGCCGCTCTTCTCCGCCTCCGGGGCAACGACCCACACCTCGTGCGCCGCGCACAGCGCGCGGACGAGCGCCTGGATTCCTTCGCTTGCAATCCCGTCGTCGTTGGTGAGCAGGATCCTCATGAAGCCAGGACCCGGTTCTCCACGATCCGGGCGCCGGCGGAGGGCCGGCAGACGTAGACCTCGGGCTTGAACCCGAAGATGCGCTCGTACTGCAGGATGTGCTGCTGGTAGGCGGGGATGGCTTCTTCCTCGATGAGGGTGACCGTGCAGCCGCCGAACCCCAGCCCGGTGAGGCGAGACCCGTACACGCCTTCCGTCTCCCACGCGCGCTTGACCAGCCAGTCCAGCTCGGGACAGGAGACCTCGTAGAGGTCCCGCAGGCTCTCGTGCGAACGGTTCATGAGCTTGCCGAATCCGACGAGGTCCTTGCGCCGAAGCGTCTCCTCGGCCTCGATGACGCGCTGGTTCTCCTCCACCACGTGCAGGCACTTCTTGCGGGTGGCCTCCGGGATCAGGCCCATGCCGTCACGGATGTCGGAGGACGCGTAGTCGCGCAGCGCGGTGCCCGGGCGCTTCACGGACAGGATGTCCACGCAGGTCCTGCAGTCTTCCCGGCGGCGCGCGTACTCGCTCTCCGCCAGGCCGTGCGGCACCTTGGAGTTGGTGATCAGGATGCGCACGCCTTTCAGCGTGAGCGGCACGTAGTGGTAGGTCAGGAACCGGGTGTCGATCAGCATCCCGTGGCCTTCCTTGGCCAGGCGGGAAACGAACTGGTCCACGATGCTGCAGGACACGCCCACGAACTCATTCTCGGCCTTCTGCGCGAGCTTCGCGAGGTCTTCCCGACCGATCTCGATCCCGTAGAGGTCCTGGATGGCCAGCGCGGTGGCCACCTCCACGGCGGCGGAGGAGGACAGCCCCGCGCCCTGCGGGATGTCCCCGTGGATGGTGATGTCCATGCCGCCCAGCGCGTGCCCGAGGGCCTGGAACTGCGCGATGATGCCCTTGGGGTAATTGGCCCAGCGGTCTTCCTTGCGGAACCGCAGCGTGGGAAGCGTGGCGCGCTTGCGGTCCTTGTAGTCCACCGAGAAGAACCTCAGGTGGGTGTCCTTGCGGCGCGTGATGGCCACGCGCACGGTGAAATCGATGGCCATGGGAAACACGAAGCCGTCGTTGTAGTCGGTGTGCTCGCCCATGAGATTCACACGGCCGGGGGCCGACGCAATGATCTCGGGCGCCTTGCCGAACTCCTCGACATGGCTCTGTTTCACTGGATCCATCAATCTAACTCCCGCTCAGAACGAGATTTGTGGGTTCCTGCCAGTATAGACAAACGGAGGAAAGAATTCAATAAAAAGCGTGAAAAATGTCGAAGAAACAGGTAGATGGAGCTGATTCCGCGTTTCCTGCAGTACGGTGAAGAAACCTCGTTTGCCGCCCGCGAATCGATCTACCGGGCAGGAGACCCCGTGGCCGCACGGCCGGTCTTCTATGTCGTGGCCGGGCTGGTGAAGGTTGCCTATCCCCTTCGGGATTCTTCCTTCGCGCTGTGGCTCCATCCCGACAGCATCTTCGGGCTGGTGGAGCCGCTTGCGGAATGCTCGCGGCTGTGCACCGTGCAGACCATGGAGCGCACCATCTGCTACTGCTGGGACCTCGAGGGGTTCTTTACCGCGGCGGGCGTGTCGTGGGAGCTCGCCCTTGCGGCCACCAGCGGGATGAGCCGCGAGCTCCGTATCCTCAATGCGGAGTTCGGCGAGCGCCTGCGCCAGGAGAAGGGCGGCACGTAGTGGACTCGTACAACGAGATCATGAAGATCGCCTTCCAGGGTGAGGATGCCCTGGACGAGGCGGTCGTTTCGAAGTTCGGCCGACGCTTCAAGGACAAGCAGATCCTCATCAAGGAAGGCGACGTCCAGCAGCAGATCTACTGGATCCTGGACGGCGAGGTCTACATCACGCAGAAGCTGGGAGAGAAATACAAGGTCCTCGCCACCCTTGGGCGCGGCGAGCTCATCGGGGAGATGAGCTTCTTCGACAAGTCCGTGCGATCGGCCACGGTCATCGCCAAGGGAGACGTGCATGCCATGGTGTTCACGCGCGAGAGCTTTGCCGACATCTACGCGGCCAGCCCCATGTGGACGCGCCGCCTGCTGGTGGCGCTCGCCCGGCGCATCCGCGGCATGGTGGAGCGCCTGGGGAAGTTCTGAAGCCCTTCGGGCGATACGGGTCTGTCTCAGATGGTCACGATCTTGTCCGCGTCTATTTCCTTCACGTAGACCTTGTCGTAACGCCCCGAGGCGTGCACGGTCAGCGTGCCCGGCAGGTGGGTCTGCGCAAAGAAGAACAGCAGGTCGGCCATGTCGTCGCTGTTGCTCACCAGGGACCAGCGATACCAGGAGTCGTACCTGGCGAGGATTGTCTTTCGTGCGGCCTCGGTCTCCAGCTCCTGGTCGGTGCGCAGGCGGATCTCGTTGCGCAGGCCCCCGTACCAGGACTTTCCCATGTGGAAGAGGCACAGCTTTCCGGCCCGGTCCATGTAGTACAGCTCGTAGATGCCGGCCTCGGACGGCACCGACCGCACGATGTCGTACTTGTCCGCCTTCTTGAGGCGTGACCAGCTCACCGTGAAGTACACCGACCGGCCGCGGACCTGCTTCTGGACCACGGGCTTTCGGTCCACGTCAGCTCCTGGCGAAGCGCAGGTGGTAGCGCTCGCCGTCCTTCTCCACGCGGCAGGCCTCCCCGTAGATCCGCGCCAGGCCCGCCCCGCCCATGACGTCCGCGATCGTGCCCTGGTCCACCACCCTTCCCCCCGCGAGCATCAGCATGCGGGCGTAGCCGGGGATGATTTCCTCCACGTGGTGGGTCACGCCGATCACCGTGAGCCCGGGGTGCCCGGCGAACAGGTCCCCGAGGGACTCCAGGAACCTCTCGCGCGAGACCGGGTCCAGGCCAAGGCAGGGCTCGTCCAGGATGAGGAGCTCGGGATCCGCCGCCAGGGCGCGGGCGATCAGCACGCGCTGGCGCTCCCCCGTGGAAAGGGTCCTGAACAGCCGCTCCGAGAGGCCTCCCGCGCCGATGGCGCGCAGCGCACGGTCCGCCCGCTCCACATCCTCCGCGGGCAGGTCCTCGTACAGGGCGATGCTTCCCTCTTTGCCGCTCGTTACTACCTCGCGGCAGTTCATGAAGCCCGGGAAATCCGAGGCCAGGTCCCCGTGGACCCACCCGATGCGGCGGCGCAGCCGGCGCAGGTCGGCCCGACCGAAGTGCTCGCCCAGGACCTCCATCTCGCCGCGCGACGGGTATCCATATCCCGAGAGCAGCCGCAGCAGCGACGTCTTTCCGCTGCCGTTGAGGCCCAGGAGGACCCACTTTTCGCCCCGCGACAGCGTCCACGAGATGTCCGAAAGGATGCGCGTCCCCTGGATGTCCAGGCACACGGAAGAGAGAGAAGCGGCGAGATGGTTGGAAGCGTTACTCACCCGGTCATCACGGCGGCCGGGAAGAACGTAGCCCCCTTCCCGGCCAACGGCAACACGGTCTACAGCTTCAGGTCCGGGTTCCCCGGCCCGAAGTGCTTGAGCATCACGATGGGATCCGTGCGGGACGGGTTGCTGATCTTCACGCCCTTCTTCGCCGCGCTCTCGGTGACGAAAAACTCGTCCGAGGTGAGCTGGCCGAAGCGGATGAGGGTCGGGGAATCGATGTCCCATGCCCCCATGGTGCCGTGTCCCTGCAGCAGGATCATGCCGTAGCAGGCCGCGTCCGTGACGGTCACCGTCTTCCCCGGGAGCACGGTGAGCTCCTTGGCGCTGTACTCGGGGGACTTGTAGGTGATCCAGTTGTCGATGTACCCCTGCGCCTCCATCTCCGCGACGGGCCGAACCGGCCGGGGCCGCATGAAGTGGTGCGCGGCGAAATCCGGGTCCACGTTGGCTTCCCAGTCCAGCACCTCGACGAGGTAATCCACGTTGCCGATCTTTTCTTTCGGCGTGTTCTTCCAGAGGAGCTCCTCCGGGATGATGGCGTCCCCGGTCAGGGACTGGTACATGGCGAACACGTCGGAAGCCCTCTGCGGCTCGTAGGTGCAGAGGCTGCCCGGCGCGTGCAGGATGCCGGCGGGCACGTCCCACCCGGTGCCCGGTACCAGGCGGTAGGCCGCGGCCAGGTCGGTGATGTGGTTGTCACCCTTGGTGAAGTTGAGCAGGCACTGGCGCAGCTCTTCCCTGGTGGTACCCGGTTTCAGGCCGAAGAACGTGTACGGGTAGTCCGCCCCGTAATTGTTGTTCTGGACCGGGAAGTAGTACGACTCCGGCTTGCCCAGCTGCCCGGTGAGCTTTGCGTGCTGGTCGCGCTGGTGCACGTGGTGCGGCAGCGCCCCCTTGTTGTCGAAGAACTTGGAGTACATGGGCCAGCGCTTGTGCGCGTTCCAGATGCGGTCCCCGATGATCTCTCCCTTGAGCTCGTCAATGGCGTCCCGCAGCGTGACCTTTTCCACCCGGGATCCGTCCTCCAGCACGATGAAGCTCAGGCCCTCGTTGGGGCTGGTCTTGGGACCGTTGTCCGCGGGCGTCGTGGAGGAGAACCAGCGCTCGTCGATCCCTCCCCGGTCGCCGCCGAAGGCGTAGTAGTCCGCGGGATGGAGGCGGATCCTCCGGCCCGGAACGCAGAAGGAGCGGGGTACCCAGTTGGGGGCGAGGCGAAGGATGCCGCCTCCCTGCTGGAGCGCCTTTTCCGTGATCGACCTGACTGACATTGCTTCCCCTTTCCGCCGGGCCCTATGCCGGCTTCACGACCCCGATGACCAGGAGTATGTTCGCGTATATCCTCTGCTCGCCCGTGGCGATCACCAGGGCGGTGTCAGGGGATTTCGCCTCCGCGTAGAACTCCATCCTCCCCTTCTTCTCCATGGGAACCTCGACGGGAAGCAGCTTGCGCATTTCCGCCTGGATGGGCGGCTGCGGCCCCTCGGGAGGAACCATCACCATGGCAGACTCTACGGGGATGGACTTCACGAGAGCCTCCAGGACGTCCAGCACCGAGACCATGCCCGGCCGGAGGTTCAGGTAGACGCGGCGGGCCGACGGGTTGGACCCGGTGGCGAACGGGTAGTTGCCGTCCGCGATCAGCACGCGCGACCCATGCCCGGCGCCGCCCAGGGCGGCCAGGAGCTCCGGGTGCAGCAGGTACGTCGTCAGCACGGGGTTGCCTCCTCTTTGCCGCGCCTGTCCCTCCCGAAGAGAACCCCGGGGGGGACGGCGCCGGTGATGTTTGACTCTCCCCGCGACGATAAACGAAACACCGGCGCGAGTCCAGCGCCGCTGCGCGACCGGCCGGGCCCCGGAGGGGCGCACGGACCAGGGCCAATCCCGAGCGGTGCTGCCTGGCGGGCAAGGGCCCGAAGCACCCCCATGATCGGCTGTAAGGGCCCGGCCTGCGCCGGCGCACGCCTTCCCTGGCTCAACGCGGGGGGCGGTCGAGCACCGCGCGGATCTCGTTCTCCACCACGGTCATCTCGTAGGGCTTGCGAATGATCCCCAGCACGCCCGTGGAAAGCAGCTCGTTGACCTGGTCGTCGATCCCGTAGCCGGTGGCAAAGAGCGCGCGGATGGAGGGGTCCAGCTTCTTGAGCCGCTGGTAGGTCTCCCGTCCCCCCAAGCGGGGCATGACCAGGTCGATCAGCACCAGGTCGACCGCCGGCCGGTGGCGCTGGTACTGCTCGATGGCCTCCAGCCCGTCGGCGGCTTCCAGCACCGTGTAGCCGAGCTCGCTCAGCGAGATGTGCAT
>Ga0335069_10008986_pt1 | contig 14254 bp, 14 predicted proteins | sample Lox_Sample_11_FD_206714 | JGI IMG/M metagenome (GOLD analysis project Ga0335069, IMG submission 206714) | Soil microbial communities from Loxahatchee National Wildlife Refuge, Florida, United States - Lox_Sample_1.1 | ecosystem: Environmental > Terrestrial > Soil > Wetlands | place: USA... | reverse complement strand
CATGATTTATGGCCTGGGCTGGACGAACTGGCTGCGGCTGGGCGTCTGGCTGGTGATCGGCCTGGTTCTCTATTTCAGCTACGGAATCAAGCACAGCAAGGTGCAAGCCATGAACGGCGCTGCCGACCCAAAACGCACGCCAGTCATGACCGATTAAAGTGTCGCCCTGGGCAAGTCCGACGTAGTTGGGTGCGGCTTTTCAAGCGATGTCATCCTGAGCGGAGCATGATCCTCGCAAAACGAGGATCATGCGGAGTCGAAGGATCCCTACTCACTCAACAATGGTGTCCTTGAAGTGCTTCCTCGGTCGTTTTCTCCAAAACAGATTTACCCCGTGCAACCCCGTGTACCCTATGGTTTGAACTCCTAAGCGAAGAGCGCCCAATGCACGAGGCGAGAAGAAAACTCACGCAGAAGGCGATTTGGACTCCTGCGTCTTCCGGGCAATCGCCGCCACCATCTTCCGAGGCGCAAAGCGCACCGACTGAGCCACTAACCAGTTCTTGAATCCAGAAATTACGACAGGTTTTTCCGCCATCATCCCGCGATACCCGTCCTCCGCCACCGTCCGCGCGTCCATCGACCCCATACTCAGCAACTTCATCTCGGTAGCCTTCGCGCGCTTGTGAAACTCCGTAGCCGTTGCACCCGGGCATAAGCATGAAACGGTCACGCCACTGCCGGCGAGTTCGTTGGCCAGTGCCTCGGAGAAATGCAGCACGTAAGCCTTGGTGGCAAAGTAAACGGCCATCAAAGGCCCCGGCTGAAACGCCGCCGTAGACGCCACATTCAGAATCCGCCCGCGCACCTTCTCGCCTTGAGCCCGCGAGATCATCGAAGGAAGATAAAGCCGAGTCAGATGCGTAAGCGTAGTGACGTTGAGCTGAATCTGCCGCAAGCATTCTTCAAGATCCAGCTCAGCAAATATCCCATACTGCCCAAACCCAGCGTTATTTACGAGAATGTCAACATCGATATCGGCCCGCGAAGTCTGGTCAAGCACATAAGCGGCAGCCCCCGGATTGCTAAGATCCACCGCCAGAATCAAAGACCGCGCCCCATGCGCCTTTTCCAGTTCCGAAGCCAGTTGCCGAAGCTTGTCTCCGCTGCGAGCCACGAGCACAAGGTCGTGCCCTTCGCGCGCGAAGACGCGGGCAAGTTCCAATCCGATGCCGAATGAAGCCCCAGTAATTAGTGCAGTTTTGCGATTAGCCATAAAGAAGTTTCGAGCTGTGAGCTTTGCGCTTCGAGAAAACTCACTTCGGCTAATACTCTAATTGAAAACCCGCGAACAAAAATGGCGGACCGCGCTCGGCCCGCCACTTCTGCAATCTGACTTCTAACTTCTGCAATCGCCTAGACGCTCGCCAGTGCCGGCTCCAGCTCATACAGAGAGTGCCAACTCGTCGCCGCCTTCAGCTTGCCGTTGACGTTCTCGATGTTCTTTACGCCCTCGGTCTCAAGCCACTTGCGGAAAGCATCCGCGCCCTGCTTTGCGTAGACGGAAATGCCATCTTTCCATGTCGCGCGACCGCAGAGTACGCCGTTGAATTTCACGCCAGACTCGCCCGCCAGCTCCAGAGTCTCGCTGAACTCCGCGTTGCTCACGCCAGCCGACAAATAGATGAACGGCTTCGTCGCCGCCGCAGCAGCCTTGTGGAACAGATCGATCGCTTCTTTCTTTGTATAAGCCTTCTCGCCCGCGAACGACTTCGTCCCTTCCACGCACTTCATGTTGACCGGAACTTCCACCTTCAGCACATCCACGCCATACCGATCCTTGCTGAACTCGCGCATGCTCTCGGTCACAATCTGAGGCTTCTTTTTCGCATATTCCACGCCCTTTTCGTCCGCACCCTCTTCGTAGCCGACAAACTCAAGAAAGAACGGAATATCATTCGCGCGGCACTCGTCGCCAATGCGCTCGACCCAAGCGTGCTTCGTCTCGTTGACCGCCTTCGGATCGTACGGCGTGTAGTAAAGCAGAATTTTGACGCAATCCGCGCCCGCTTCCTTCAACCGCTTCGCCGACCAGTGATCGAGCAGATCCGGCAAGCGGCCGGGGCCGGTCTTGTCATAACCGGTCTTCTCATAAGCCAGTAGCAGTCCAGCATTCTTAGCGCGCCGCTTCGAAGCCGGCAATCCCCACTCCGGATCAAGCAAAATCGCGCTCGCATGTGGAGTCAGGACTTCAGTCACCAGTGACTTGAACTCCTCCATCATCGCGTCGTTCACCGCCGAGCCTTTTTCCTTGGCCAGTGACTTCTGCAACGACCCACGCTGATCCATAGCCGCCGCCGCAATCACGCCACGCTCATTCGAAACCGCTTTCAATCCCTTAAGTTTTCCAGGGGTAAGCTTCATGAATCCTCCCAAAATCTCGATATGTTTCAAAAGGCCAGAAAAGAAATGATACGCCAACGTGTGATGTGCGTCACCAGACCCCCGCCCACCCCCAAATTAAACTAAACCTCAAATCCCCCATTCGATAGGAGAGCGATTATGCCTTTAGTTTCTATGCGGCAACTTCTCGACGAAGCGGCCAAGGGCGGTTACGGCGTGGGCGCATTCAACGTCAACAATATGGAGCAGATTCAGGCGATCATGGAGGCGGCCAAGGAAACCAACTCGCCGGTCATCATTCAGGCCAGCCGCGGCGCGCGCTCCTATTCGCAGGACAAATATCTCTATCATCTGATGCTGGCGGCGGCCGAGCTCTACCCCGAAATTCCTCTGGTGATGCATCTTGACCATGGCAATAGCGTCGAGACCTGCAAGTCAGCCATCGATTTGGGTTTCACCAGCGTCATGATGGATGGCTCGCTCATGCCGGATGGCAAGACTCCTTCGACCTTCGATTACAACGTGCGCGTGACCAAAGAGGTCGTCGAGTACGCGCATCCTCGCGGCGTGACCGTGGAAGGCGAGATCGGCGTGCTCGGCGGAATCGAAGATGGGCACGGCGCGGGCGGCACAGGGCTCGAACATGTGACGGATCCCGATCAGGCGGTGGAGTTCGTCGAGAAGACCGGCCTCGATGCTCTCGCCATCGCCATCGGCACCAGTCACGGTGCATACAAGTTCACGAAGAAGCCCGACGGTTCTGTGCTGAAGATGGACGTGCTGATCGCCATTCACAAGCGGCTGCCGAAGACGCACCTGGTGATGCATGGATCGTCGAGTGTGCCGAAAGAATTGCAGGACATCATCAACGAGTACGGTGGCAAGCTGAAGCCAACCTGGGGTGTTCCGGTGGAAGAGATCCAGCTCGGCATTCGCAACGGCGTGCGCAAGGTCAATGTCGATACCGACAACCGCCTTGCGATCACCGGCGCGATCCGCAAAGTATTTGTGGATACCCCGGAGAAATTCGATCCGCGCGACTATCTGAAGCCAGCCCGCGAAGCCATGAAGAAAGTGGTGGCCCAGCGCATGAGGGAATTCGGGCAGGCCGGACACGCCGGCGATTACAAGCCGATTTCGCTGGCTGAGGTGGCGAAGCAGTACAAGTAGTCATGTAGGAAAGACTCATGTGGGGGGATTCCGCGTACAAGGGGGAGTCTCTCCGCAAGGGTTTCCTCACTGACGTAGAGTCAGTCCCCCCAGTACCGTTTTCTGTTTGGCAATCAGCGTCTGGATGCCTTGCCGTGCCAGCGACATCATCTTCGCAAGTTGCGCGTCGTCGAACACCTGGTGTTCGGCGGTCGCTTGCAGTTCCACAAGCTTACTGCCCGCGGTCATGACCACATTCATGTCCACATCCGCGCGCGAATCCTCTTCGTAGTTGAGGTCGAGCACCGGTTCGCCATCGACGATCCCCACGCTGATAGCGGCAACAAAATCGCGGATCGGTGCGGCTGTCAGTGTGCCCGCGTCGATCAATCTTTGCAGAGCGAGCCCGAGCGCGACAAACGATCCGGTAATCGATGCCGTGCGGGTGCCGCCGTCGGCCTGGATCACGTCGCAGTCAATCCAGATCGTCCGTTCACCGAGCCGTTGCAGGTCGGCAACTGCCCGCAGGGACCGCCCGATCAGGCGCTGGATTTCCTGCGTGCGGCCGCTTTGCCGGCCCTTGGACGCCTCGCGTGCTGACCGCGTCAGTGTCGAGCGCGGTAGCATGCCGTATTCGCTTGAAATCCATCCCTTGCCCGTGCTGCGCAGGAATGTGGGCACGACCTCTTCGACCGAAGCGGTGCAGATGACGCGAGTATTTCCCATTTCAATCAGCGCAGAACCTTCTGCTGTCGAAATGAAGTCGGGAGTGATATTGATAGGACGGAGTTGGTCAGGAGTGCGGTTGTCGTTGCGAAAAATCATCGAAGGAAATTCTAAATGATCAGAGACCGCGCTACTGCACCATCGTCTGCACGTCAAACACGTCGCTCAAATCGGCATGTCCCGCCAACGTATCCCGGACCTTGCCATCCACCAGAATCCGCACGCGTTGTATTCCCGGCACATTCGCCGCCAGGGTCTCGATCAGCGAATTCACGGTGAGCTGCTCAGTGAGAATGCCCGAGCGGTGCTCGTCCGCGAACGATGCATTCAGATCGATCACAGCCATTCCTGGCTCGACAAGATAAATACTGCGAATGTCGGACGCTGCCGATAGCGGATGCGCCGCCCCCGGCTGCTGATAGAGCCGCACGAGAGCGCGCATCAGCTCTTCGCCGCGTTGCTGACGACCGCTCGGCAACGGAATCTGAGCCGTCTGAGGCCGCAATGCGCCCGTGGAATCGTCGGCGACATAGAGCGTCACGGCTTCCGTTCGTCCCGAAGCCGGCGGAGCAACCGGCAGTGCATTGGCCGCCGGGGACTCCAATTCCCGTGCCTGGCGCCGCATCCGGCGCGCATAGATTCCCATCGTAACGACCAGCACCAGCATAGCCGCCACGCTGATCACCAGATGCCGAGGGATCATCGCTGCACCCCCAGGCGGCCGCGGACTGAGACAACGCCATCGGCGATCGCGGATGCAACCTGCTGTTGGTAAGTCGCAGAGCCAAGGTCTGTCGCCCCATTTGGGCCCGGCGCCAGTTCTACCGCCACGGCTGGCATCAACACGTTATTCAGTGGACGTAATGAAGCGGGCGACGCCCGCCCCGCCATCTTTCTCACCTGCAGTTCATTGACAATGGCAGTCGCAACCATCGCGCTTACCGCCAGCGCCTGTTCCTGTGCCCCGTTCCAGGCCCGAAACAGTCCCTTGCTTTCGCCCTCTCGTGGCAGCAGCGCCGTGTACACCCGCGCACCGTTGCCTTGCGAGGTGGCATGGAGAGTGATGAAGGCTACAGCCTGCCCCGTATTCGCCAATCCCGCTCTCTGATCGAGGGGAACCGAGCTGTCTCCTTCGCGCGACATCTGCACCGCGAATCCGCGCAGTTCCAATTCATGCCGTAGAAGCCGCGCAAAGCCTAGCGTGACGTCTTTTTCCGCCAGCCGATCGCTCAACGCAGCGCCCCGTTCGTCGCCGCCATGCGCCGCATCGACGAAGATCACGGGACGCCGAATCGCCGGAGGCACCGCTCCCGGCGGAGGCGTAGCCTTGGGTTGCGAAGGGCCAGTTGTTCCCGCAGGATTGGCCGTGCCGTCCTGCCCCGCATTTGCTTCTGTCGGCGCAGCAGCCAGCGTTATGGTCTTGCCGCTATTGCTATAGGTGGCTAGCAACGGGCTGCTGGCCATGATGTCGATCTCGGCCGTGCCGTTGCTCTCCGCGTACGTAGCCTGCGTGATGACCTTGTCCGTAAACGAGATCGATTGGCTCCCCGGAGAGAGAACCGGGTCGCGCTTGAAGAGCATCCGCACCCGTCCTGGCTCGGTCGAGATTGTGGGATTCACCGGCCCGTTGAAATTGAGGACCAGCCGCGGCTGGGGTCCCGAATCCAGATGAAAGCTAGCCTGAATTCCAACCTGTCCGACGAACAGTCGCCTTCCGCTCAGATGAAAGTCGACGGGTGCGCCGAGGAATCTCGGCAGCAGGCTCCCCAGCGATGCGAGCGGCACAAAGCCGCGCGCATTCTCGATCAAGAATGGCGCGCCCAAATCGAAATCCCGCCCACGAATTTTTCCTCGGGTTTTGCCTGCTACAAAGGTTCCATCGACGGCGTTATATCGAATCGCCCAACGTCCGCCGACAGATTGGCTGCTCACGCGCCCAAGTGGTTCAAGCAATTCGAGCAGTCCTACGTATTCGCGTCCGGAGCGATCAAGCACCGGCAGGGTATAGGTGGCGACCGGCGCATACACCGAAAGTTGTTTTTCCTGAACCTGGGGTGCGGTGGCAACAACCGTAGCGAGTACGAGAGCAAGAATGCCCAGCGGCAAGGCCAGCGTTTTTTTGGGGATGAAGAGCACTCGATTGAGAGTTCTCAGTCTGAAGTGAGATACAACCCGATTTTACCGAGTCCTGGGTACTGGGTACTGCTTTTACTCCAACCCGTACACCGTCAGTCCGCTCAAGAGTTTCGGATAAAAATCGGTCGATTTCTGTGGCATTACTTCTCCCGCAAAGGCCACGTCCCGCATCTGCCCAATGCGCACCGGGTTCATGAGGAACGCCATCTGCGCCTGTCCGCTCCGTACCTGGGCGAGTGCCTCACCCCCGTCGCGGAAGTAATGTACGTTTTCCTGGTTGCGAATCGCCTCCTCGGAGATGTGCAGACACGCTTCGAGCAGGCATTTGTGCAGTTGTACGACGTCGAGTGTCTGCTGCCGCAGAGACAAACTGCCAAAGAACTCCGTGCCGATCGCCTTTGGGCTATGCAACAAAAATGCCCGGCCGGCCGCGACGGCGAGCAGCGCGGTGTTTGCATGGCCAGCCTGATTGAGAATCGTGTTCGCCCGGGCGGCGTCAATTCCGGGATCGACCTCTTCCACATTGAAGAACTTCCGAACCGACGCCCAGAACTCCGCTAGCCGCGCCGGTGCCAGCCCGAAGACCACCCGATGTGTCGGCAGGATCACCAGTCCCGGAGAATCCATATCGACAAAGGTCATCATCACCCAGTCATGAGAAGCGGCCTCGCTACCGGCGCCGCGCTGCTCTCGTTCATTGCGCTCGTTGCGATAGGTGAGAGCCGTTTCATAGCGGTGGTGCCCATCCGCGATGATCAACTTCTTGTCGCGCAAGGCCTCCTGTGCGCGGGCGATGGCATCGGGCGACGCAATTCTCCATACGAGGTGCGCGACCCCATATTCGTCCGTGACCTCGATATCAGCCTCACCAACCCGAGCACCAGCTAATCCGCCGACCACCTCTCCAGCCCCGCTATAAAGCATGAAAATCTGCCCGAAATGGGCGCGGGTCGCCCGAAGCAGGTCCAGTCGATCCGCTTTAGGTTTGGCCAAAGTCTGCTCGTGCCGGTACACAACCCTGGCCGAATAGTCCTCAATCCTGCCGAGCCCGATGAACCCCTTGCGCTCCGCCTGCTCTCCTGTCCCGGGCACCTTAAAGCTCTGGGCGTAGTAGTAGAGTGCCGGTTCGGGATCCTGGCGCAAAACCCCGCCCTCTCGCCACTCCCGAAAGCTGGCCGCGGCCCGCGTATAGACGTTCTCGGACGCAGTATCCCCATCAAAACGCTTGCCCAGGATGATCCGCACTAGATTAAAAGGGCTGGCCTGGTAATAGGCCTCCTGCATGGAGGGGGTGATCTTGTCGTAGGGTTGGGTCACCACGCTCTGGATCGGAACGCGCCCTTTGGCATAGCGCCAGGCCCGGAATGGCGATATCGTGGCCATAGATTCACTCGGAAGGCGAACGGAAAATTGTAGCAGGCGGAAGTATCAGGCCGCCGCAATCGCAGGCAGAATATGGCGCATGTTCGTTGTCACCAACTGAGCTGCCAGGGCAACTATCGCGCCGGCCGCGCAATCTTACAGGCGCGAAAAATGCAGACGAAAAAGTGACGCTACTTTTTCGAGACTGTGCTAGTATCCGGCGTAGTAAGGGCTCCCGGGATCCCGCGTGTGGGGCGGGTTGACCCTCCTGACGCGGATTCTACCGATAAGCAGGGCCTATGCGGTACGGTGATTCGTTCTCGGTTCGGTTATCTCTCTCGCTCGTTCTGATCGTTGCTGTCTGCTTTCCTCTCGTCTCATTCGCCCAAAATTCCGTCGAAGACGTTCACATCCAGCCGCGGGTTCAGCCGCCGGCTCCCAAAGATCCGATCGAACAGGGCGACCCTTCTCTCCGCACCCACACCAAGCCCGTGAAGGTCGATGTGAACCTGGTTCTTGTTCCGGTCACGATAACCGATCCCATGAACCGACTGGTCACCGGCCTCGACCGCGAAAATTTCAGCCTCTTCGAGGGAAGGGACCAGCAGGAGATCAAGACCTTCTCCAGTGAGGATGCGCCCGTCTCGCTCGGCGTCATTTTCGACATGAGCGGCAGCATGTCGAGCAAGATCGAGCGAGCGCGGGAGGCAGTCGTTGAGTTCTTCAAGACCGCCAACCCGCAGGACGAGTTCTTCATGATTACCTTCGCCGACAAGCCGGAGGAGATCTCCGACTTCACCAATTCCGTCGATGACATTCAGGGAAAGCTCGTCTACACCATCCCCAAGGGCCGCACGGCGCTGCTCGATGCCATCTATCTCGGCATCAGTAAAATGCGCCAGGCGAAGTTTCCGAAGAAAGCACTTCTTATCATTTCTGACGGCGGCGACAATCACAGCCGCTACACCGAAGGCGAGATTCGGTCCATGGTGAAAGAGGCCGACACGCTCATCTACGCCATCGGCATCTACGACCATTATTTCCCCACGGAAGAGGAGCGCCTTGGCCCCGGCCTGCTGAGCGAGATCACCGAACTGACTGGCGGACGCGCCTTCACCATCGACAATCCCAATGACTTAGCCGATGTTTCTACAAAAATCGGTATTGAGCTACGCAACCAATATGTCCTCGGATACCGTCCAAAGAACCCGGGCCACGATGGCAAGTGGCGTAAGATCAAAGTCAAGCTGAATCCGCCGAAAGGACTGCCGCCGCTACGGGTGTATGCGAAGACTGGTTACTATGCGCCGACGGAATGACCTGATTCTCCTCCTTTTCCTGCTGACAACTTTTCTTGCCTTCTCGCAGACCGCGCAATCAACCCAGACTCAGTCTCCGGCACCCGCTCAGTCAGCTGCGCAAAATCAGGCAACTGCGAGTCAGACGCCAACCAATCCACCATCAGCACAACCTCCGGCCACTCAACCTCAAGCCACGCCAGCTCAAGAGCCGGCATCCGCGCAGCCATCAGATCCCGCTCAGCCGCCGTCGCCTTCTCCGGCGCAGCCCGATGCTGGAACCAGCCAAAATCCACCTCCCGACAACCAGTCCCTTTCACCTAGCGGCCAGCAGAATCCCGACTCCGGCGACAGCGGTGTCTTCGTCTTTAAAAAGCAGGTCGAGGAGGTTGTCCTCCACGCCACCGTGGTCGACAACAAGCAGCACATCGTCACCAATCTGGACAAGAACGCCTTCAACGTCTTCGAAGACGGACGCCCGCAGGCCATCACCTCGTTTCGCCACGAGGACATCCCAGTCGCGATGTGCATCGTCGTCGACAACTCAGGCTCGATGCGAGAAAAACGCGAGAAGGTAAACGCCGCGGCGCTTAACCTCGTCCGCGCCTCCAATCCCAACGACGAGGTCTGCGTCGTCAATTTCAATGACGAGTATTACCTCGACCAGGACTTCACTTCAAACATCAACAAGTTGAAAGAAGGCCTCGAGAAGATCGAAACCCGCGGCGGCACAGCGCTCTACGACGCCGTAGTTGCGTCGGCGAATCATTTGAAGCAGGACGCCAAGCTCGAAAAGAAGGTGATCTTCGTCGTCACCGACGGCGACGACAACGAAAGTACAGAAACCCTCGAGCAAGCTATTCGCCGCCTGCAAGCCGAGAACGGGCCCACCGTCTACGCCATCGGCATTCTCGAGGGCGAAGACCACGCCCGCCACGCCAAGCGCGCCCTTCAGGTCATGTGTGAGCGCACTGGCGGCATCGCCTTCCTGCCTAAGACGCTCGATGAAGTCGACGCGATTAGCCGCAGCGTCGCCCACGATATCCGCAGCCAATACACTATCGGCTACAAGCCAACGAACCCCCGCAGCCAGGGCGGCTACCGCGAGGTCAAGGTTGACGCTCACGGTTCGAAGCACGAAAAGCTAACTGTCCGCACCCGCAGCGGCTACTACGCCGGCCAGGAAAGCAATGCTGGGGGACAGTAGGGATCGCAAAGGTCAGATTTCAGATTGCAGATTTGAAACCCTTCAGAACTTTGTGCCGCGAGCGCGCGATCCTGAACCCCAGGTTTTTAAGTCTGCAATCTGAAATCGGACCTCGGCAATCGCATCACCTCAATCGCGAACGTTACCAAAGTCCGTCGTACCGCCGAGCCCTCATTGACGCTCCCCCTACCCCTTCCTTACTCTGATACTGTGCCCACGATGACTGCTTCTCACCCGCGCGTCAGCGACGACATCACCAAACTGGTCGGCGAAACACCGATTCTCCAGCTCACCAAGCTGGCCCCAAAAGGTGCCGCCGCCATCTTCGCCAAGCTCGAGTACCTCAATCCCGGCGGGAGCGTCAAAGATCGCGCTGCTATCGGCTTGATTGCCGAGGCCGAGCGCACAGGCAAACTGAAGCACGGCGGCACGATTATAGAAGCCACCGCGGGCAACACTGGCATCGGGCTCGCGCTCATCGGTGTAAATCGCGGATACAAGGTCCGCCTCTTCGTTCCCGAGAAATTTTCCGAGGAAAAGGTTCTGATCATGCGGGCCTTCGGCGCCGAGGTCACGCGCACTCCGGACGCCGAAGGCATGCAGGGAGCAATCCAGCGCGCCCGCGACCTCGCGGCTTCCCATCCCAACGCCTTTCTCGCAGCCCAGTTCGACAATCCCGCCAACACCGACTATCACTACGAAACCACAGCCCGTGAAATCTACGAGCAGATGGAAGGCCGCATCGACGCCATTACCATTGGGTGCGGCACGGCCGGCACGTTCAGCGGCGTGGCGCGTTATTTAAAAGAGCGCATTAAGAAAGTTCACTGCGTCGCGGTCGAGACGCAGGGCTCCGTTCTGGGCGGAGGAAAGCCCGGTACGCACAAAGTCGAAGGCATCGGCAATAGCTTCATCCCGGGAAATTTCGACCGCTCCGTCTGCGACGAGGTTTTCCTGGTCACCGATCCGCAGGCCTTCGGCATGGTCAAAGAGTTGGCCGCGCGCGAAGGAGTGTTGGGAGGTTCAAGCTCGGGTGCAAATGTCTACGCCGCAGTGGAAATCGCCAAGCGCCTCGGCCCCGGCAAGCGCGTTGTCACAATGATTCCGGATTCCGCCGAGCGCTATTTGTCGAAGAAAATCTTCGAAGGTGGAATCTGAAGTAGTGTCCGGTATCCCGCCGACAACTTGTTCAACCGCGGCGTTCCTGTCTTCTGCTTGTCGATGAGTGGAATCGGGATTTTACGCCAACAACCGCCCGTGGGAGCCGCTGCGATGCCTACTGCCTCACCACACCGCACAACGGGCAGGAGCACCGGGGGCCAAGAATCAATTGGGTTCCGCAGAATGGACACACCGTGTCATCTGCAGGCCGGATACTTTGGAGGCTTTGCTTGAGAGTAAGCTCCTTAGGCGTATAAATCAGATGCACCAGTAGTAGTACCGCTCCAATCGGAGCACCGATGCGAGAAATCCAGCTGCCGATATAGAAATCCGGCGAGGTGGGCGCGCCCCAAAACAAGATTGAGAGAACCACCAAAACTGCAAAGCCCGCCCATTTGAAAGGACGGCGAGTCTTGGTTGGGGAGTGCGGCTGATGTCCACAGAAGGTACAGAACCATCGTTTCCAAAACCCGAGCGGCAACAATGGAATCCAGAAGATGTGCCACACGTCGAAAGTGCGAATCTGTACCGCACGGCACGGCCCGGCGCAGAAGAAACAGTAATCATTGCGAAAAGCCAAGCGACGTGCCCGGAACCGATAGAGCCCACTGATTATCAGCATTTCAAAACGATCAATTGTCGAACAGCAGTATGGCGAAATCAAGCGGGCCGAGTGTTGAAGTGGGATAGGTGTTGTTAACAGCGTTCTCACCACTTTGCGCCTTGTATTCGCCTTTTTCTGGGATGATGAGTGTAAACGGGATGTTACGCCAACTGACCTGAGCCAACGGGGTATACTCACGGCGAATGAATCACAGACCCTTTTCCAAGATGACCGATGAGTTCTTCAAGAAGATGGAGAACCTTGCGGAGGCTGAGGCGGTCAGATTACACAAGCCCAATTACGGCAAACTTCGACTCATAGGTACAGCCATTGGTGTGATTGTTGTGATTCTGCTAGCGGTCTGGATGGCGCATCACTGATGGAGAACACTCTCAGCTGCTCAAGTCAGGGTCGATGAGTGAAATGGCGATGTTTCGCCAGTTGAGATTTCCAACTGCCCCCTAATTCACTGAGAACGAGTCGAAAAACTCTTGCTGGAAAGCGGGTATGACTCCTTGCCTGTGGAGCACAATCAGTTGGTAAACGCGTGGCTGGACGTAAACGAACCGTCCCTCAATGATGGTGTTTTCTCCCACGCCGATTGTCACCGCCTTCGCTAGTCTACCTTTCATGGTCAAAGACCTCTCGGTGAGCAGTTTGCCTCCAACATTGCTGAGGGTCCCGCTTATAGCGGCGTCGATTGCATCATTCGCTTTGAGGTCAAGGGGCGGCGGGGTGAGATGGACGTAGGACAGCACGAATTTCCCCTCAGTGGTCTTGAGAGAATAGGCATGCTGTAGGCTATGAATCCGGTCGGAGTCGGAGAGCCTTTGTTCGTGACTGGGCTTGCCGGGGAAGGTTGCTTCGAAGCTCTTGTCAGGTGGGGTAAGTTTAAAGGCTGATTGAGCGAGGGCGACTGACGCGACAATCAAAGCCACTATCGTTCCAGCAGATACACGGTTCACGGCAATCAGTATATATCGGAACGGCGCTTATTCTAAGAGTTGGGTTTTGAGTGTAAAGGCGATGTTACGTCAACTGAGCAGGTACTTCGCAACAAAGGGCTTCGAAGGCTAAGATGTCGCTGTGAAGCTAGAATTTCTGGAATCAGGTTCTCCCGATTGTCCCCTGATTCGCCTCTACGGTTTCGACATCCCTGCCGCCTTGAGGCTCAGGGCATTGTTTCGTGCTCTTGCCGACGAATCCCAGCAGCATATTCGATTGCATGACCAGTTGGGGATTGAAGCCATTCAGGGTTGCCAGCTCGACCTCCGCGTGGGAGGTCGTGATCGGGGAATCAAACAGACTAGTCCGACCACTTTCGAGTGCGTACTGACATCAGAGGGATGGGCAGAAGTTGCCGATATGATGGGACTTTTTGTGAAGCGGGGGATAGCGGCGAACACTATCAATGGCTCAACGAAGATGGGAACGTGTCGCTCCTGCTCTCGCCAACAGGTCGTTGGTAAGGTGGCGACGCAGTCGCTCGATGAGTGTAATGGCGATTTGTCGTCAACTACCCGATGTGGCCCTTACGTTTTCTCTGTCAGTTGGCGTAGAGTCAAGGCGTTATGAAACCGTTGGTCGCACTTTCTCTGTTCATTTTCTCGACCTGTATCTCGCTGCAATCAATAGCTGAGCAGACATCGTCGAACGGTCCAATGTTGGCAGTGTCAATTCGGCCCGTGCAGTCTTCATACAGTATCAAAGAAAAACTGAGCTTCGAGATTCGGCTTGAGAACGTCGGGAACGAGTCTCTTCTACTCTGGCGCTCGTGGGCATGGGGCGCTGGGCGAACGGATGTGCGGGTCATCGACAACAACGGCAAAGATGTTATGACAACGTTCCTTGCTGACCAACTACCACCGATGCCGCGCACGGAAGACTTCATTGAGCTGAGGCCGACCGAGTTTTTCGGAATCAGGTTAGCCGAAGATGCGGCCCACTTCGTCAACGCGCCGGGAACCTATGATTTCATGGTGGAACACACTGTTCCGTTGACAGAACACGACATTCGGAAATACGTCAAACTGCCCGACTTGCCTGTGTGGGGACGTGAGCGCGGTACGATTGCGTCGAACAAAATCAGGATCGAAATCCTGAAATAGCCTCCTGAAACATTCCGACCTGAAATCAGCAAGTGACGAAATCAGATGGGATGAGAAGGCCGGTCTCCGGACGGGATGCTATACGCTCCCAAGTTATCGACGTGCTCGAGGCACAGATAAAAAGGAGACCGGCAATGAAGAAGGTTAGCACCGTAGTGGC
>Ga0335069_10008985_pt1 | contig 14255 bp, 14 predicted proteins | sample Lox_Sample_11_FD_206714 | JGI IMG/M metagenome (GOLD analysis project Ga0335069, IMG submission 206714) | Soil microbial communities from Loxahatchee National Wildlife Refuge, Florida, United States - Lox_Sample_1.1 | ecosystem: Environmental > Terrestrial > Soil > Wetlands | place: USA... | reverse complement strand
CTCAAGGAGGCGGCGCAGGAATTCGACGACGGCTTCGTCGCGCTGGCGCGGGCGGTCTATCGCACCAACGACGAGCGTGGGCGCCTGAAGCGCGCGATCGACACGCTCTTGGGCTCGACTCTGGTTGAGGAGAAGCAGTACGCGCGCTACTGACGCGCCGCGGCTTCAGAGGTGCTCGGCTTCCTCTTCCTCGCAGGAATAGCCGAGCTCGTTCAGTCCGTTCTCGAGATAGTCGCCGAGCAGCGGCGTGCCGAGGAGGTATTCCGCCGTGGTCTTCGACGAGTTGGAGCGCGCCTCTTCCTTGGCCTCCGCCCAATCGTCCTTGGTGTAATCTCCGCGGCCGATCCAGGTCAGCGCCACCAGGTCGGAAAGCTCGTCCTCATTCAGGGCCTCAAGCGTTCCCATGATTTCGGCATAGGTCGGATCGCTCCGGCGATTCTCGAGAATGTCGATCTGGTTGTCATCGCTGGGGTTCGAACCGGAATCGGGGTCGTCGGGATCGACCTTCACGTCGAACTCCCGCGCCTTGATGATGAGAAAGCAGACCGTTTCCACATCGACCGTCAGCTCCGGCCGGTCCTCCTCGTCGTCCGCAGTCCTACCCGCAGCCATCCCCGTCTCCTTTCCGGACCCACTGTTCAAGGCTAGGCGCCAGGCCGCAGTCTAGCAGCGCGCCCTGATCGCTGTAACGTCGATCGGGCCGGTTCGATCCCGCACCCCGCCCGCAAAACCCAAGCGGCACCGAAGACAACTCACCGGCCGGCGTCAATGCGCAGGTGGTCCTCAATCTGGCGGCGGGCGGCGTCGAAGGCGTCGCGCACGGCGACCTGAATGTCTTCATGCGCCTGATGTTCGTCCGGCTCGCGGCTGACCACGATCTCGTGACCCGGCACGGTTACGTCCACTCGGATATGGTAGAGCCGGCCCTTGTGATGGTGGCGATGGTGCGCCTCGACGACCACCCGGCAGGCGGTGATGCGGTCGTTGAACTTGTCCAGTTTCGCGGCTCGCTCGCGGATCTGGGCTTCGATGACGGGGGAGCTGTCCATGCCGCGGAAGGAGATTTGCAGAGGGAGTTCCATGATTCTTGTTTGGCTCCTGGTGGATGTCGCCCCGTGCCCCTTAGACGGCGTCACCTTGAAGCGCGCCACCGGAAGGGCCGGGCTGTTCGCAGCTTGACGCCGGCTGAGGGCGTCGTCGTTGATGCAGGTCAACCGCAGCGCGCCACCTCATCTTGAATTGTCACAATCCGGCTATACACTTGTCGCAAAGCGGTTCTCCGCGGAGGGGGTCATGCAAATCCAGGTTCCAAACTTGAAGCCCGAGGCGACATCCATGCCGGTGCTGCCGATCGTGGACATGCCGCTGGTGGAGGGCACGCCGGCGACGCTCGCAGGCTATGGCGAGATCGTGGACGACCCCGAGAGGCAGAAGATCGAGATCGTGCGCTGGCCGGCCCAAGGCTGGCGGCCGGTCGACCCCAACAGCGGCGATGAGGGGGGCACGACCGAAGGCGTGTTTGCCTGCCAATGGGTCGGCGACATCCTCAGAGCGCAAAACGCCGCGGTCGCCGGGGACTACGTGCTGGGCTGGAGCCGGCTTCCGAGCGAGGCATCGGACCGCGGCGCCTCGATCGAGCGTCGCCGCGCATTGATGTGGCGTGCCAACTATCACCCGGACGGCGGCCAGATGTTCTTCCCTCTGGAGAAGGCGCCCTTCGTCGTGCCGCTGGCGCTGCCCGGCGACGACGTGGCGCCGCAGGACTTCAAGTCCTTCTGGTTCGACGGCTCGAAGGGTCTCTACATCCACCCCAACGTCTGGCATGACGGCGTCTTCCCGGCGACCGATCATGGCCGCTATTTTGACCGCCAGGGTCGGGTCCATGCCCGGGTCAGCGTCCACTTCCCGAATGAGTTCGGCTGCTACCTAGGCGCCCCGCTGCTGAAGTGAGCCCCGGCTTGAATTCCACGGCTCAGCGGTCGAAATCGACCGCCGTCGTGTTGCCGCCGCTGACCACGATGCCGACGCGCTCGCCCGGCTTCGCGCGGTAGCGGCCCGAGAGCAGCGCGGCGGTCGCCGCGGCGCCGCCCGGTTCGGCGACGATCCGGATCGTGTCCCACAGGGCCTTCTGCGCGGCGCGGATCGCATCATCGGTGACGAGCACGACTGAAGCGACGTGGTCGCGCGCGATCGGGTAGACCAACGCGCCGATCTGTTTGGGCGCGAGAGAGTCTGCGGCGATACCGCCGGCCTCGGCATCGATCGGCCGGCCGGCCTGGAGCGCCCGCGTGAGCGTCGGGGCGGCCTCCGGCTCGACGCCGACCACTTTGACCTTGCCCCGATACCAGGCGGCGATGCCGCCGATCAGCCCGCCGCCGCCGACCGCCACCAGCAGCGTGTCCAGATCCGGCGCCTGGGCTTCGAGCTCAAGCGCCAAGGTGCCCTGGCCGAGCAGGGTCTCGCGCTGGTCGAAGGCATGGACCTGCAGCGCCCCGGACTTGGCGGCGAAGGCTTGGCTCGCCGCCAATGCCTCGGCATAGCGCGCGCCGCCGACCACGAGATCCGCGCCGTAGCTCTTGATGCGCGTGATCTTGGCCGGCGAGGAGATCTCCGGCACGAAGATATGCGCCGGCAGGCCGAGGCGCTTCGCGGCGAAAGCAACCGCCGCACCGTGGTTGCCGCCGGAGGCGGCGACCACGCCCGCCGGCGGCACCTTCCGCGTCAGGAGATTGGCGAAAGCGCCGCGTGCCTTGAACGAGCCCGCATGCTGCAGCAATTCCAGCTTCAACGCGATTGGCCGGCCGGTGAGGTCGAAGTCCGCCGCCTCGACGTCGATGACCGGCGTCCGTCGGATGTGGGGACGGATCACGCCTTCGACCCGCGCGATGGTCTCGCGGTCAACTTCGGCTTCGCTCATGACTTCGCCCATGCCGACCGACCTCCCCCTTGCCGTAGTTGACTTCTATTCGGCAATTAGCAAAATGGCAATATGCCAAATCACGACCAGAACCTGAAAGCTCCCGGCCTCAGGGCCCTGCGCGCGCTGGCCAATCCGCGCCGCCTGCAGGTGCTGGAATGGCTGAAGGACCCGGTCGCCAATTTCCCGAAGCAGCAGGACGGCGACCTCGCGAAGGACGGAGTCTGCGGCGTCTCGATCGCCGCCAAGCTGGGGGTCTCGCAGCCGACCGCGAGCGAGCATCTGAAGGTGCTGGCCGGAGCCGACCTGATCCGCGGCAAGCGCATCAAGCAGTGGACGTTCTACAAGCGGAACGAGCCGGCGATCGCCGCGACGAAGCGGGCGATCGCGAAAGCGTTCTGATGCCTACCGCTGGTTCCGCCAGCGGTTGACCACGTTCTGCAGGAACTGGTCGGAGCTGACCTCCGACGTCCATGCGGTGGAGAAGGGCGCGGTCTTGCTGCGCGGCCGGAGATCCGACGGCAGCTCGTCGAAGCAGATGCGGGTCGGGATCGGCACGCCTTCGCCGACCGCGATCGCCTCGGCGTTGCGCAGCGAGGGGAGCTCGTCCAAGAGGCCGATGCCGGATTCCGGCATGGCGGCGCGCAGGAACTCCTGGTCCTTCTGGTTGCTCATGCGGAGCGCGAAGATCGTGTTGCACTGGGAGAGCACCGTGGAGGCGAGCTCCGAGGGACGCTGGCTGACCAAGCAGAGCGAGACGCCGTATTTCCGTCCCTCCTTGGCGATCCTGGAAAGCGCGCGCTTGGTCGGCTCGAAGATGGTCTTGTCCTCGGCCGGCGCATAGCGATGCGCCTCCTCGCAGACCAGCAGGATCGGTACGGTCTGATCGCTCCAGAGCGCGAAGTCGAAGGTCATCCGGCAGAGCAGGGAGACGACGACGTTCAGCACTTCGGAGGGAATGCCGGAGGTGTCGATCACGGTCACCGGCTTGTTGCGGACCGGGATGCGGAACAGGCGCGAGAGGATCGCCGCCATGTTGTCGCGCACGGTGACACCGGGGAACATGAAGGAGAAGCGCCGGTCGGCCTGCAGGCTGAGGAACTGCTCGCGAATCCTCAGGTACGGCGCGGAATCGACCGGCCGGTCGAGCTTACCCATCGCTTCGTCGAGAAGCTGTGTCACCTCGGAGAGGCGATACGGCACCGGCGTGTCGATCGTGACGGTCGACGTGTTGTCCTTGATGGCGAGCAGGTTGCGCTTCGCCTGTACGATCACCTGATGGAGAATGACGGAATCGATCTCGGGTGTCTGGCTGGAATCGCCGATGATCAGCTGCTTCATCTCCTCGAAATTGAGCAGCCAGTAGGGCAGTTGCAAATCGGAAGGCGTTATCTGCTCCGCGGAATCGCCGAACGCGGTCGAGAACTCGTTGTGCTGGTCGAGGATGACGATGTGCGCCTTGGTGTGCTGGGCGAGGATCGCGCGCAAGACCACGGCGACCGCGCAGGACTTGCCGGTGCCGGTCGTCCCCAACACGGCGAAATGCTTGCCGAGCAGCTCGTCCACCATGATGCAGGCGGGGATCGACTTGTCCTGATTGACGACGCCGATCCTCACGCCGTTCTCGCCGGCCCGCATGAAGACGCGCCGCAGGTCCTCGCGCGAGGTGTGGAAGACCTCGTCGCCCAGCCCCGGAAAGACCGAGACACCGCGGCGGAAGATGCCATCGCTCTCGATCTCGCCGATCAGCTCCAGCTCCATGATGCGGAGCTCCGCCTTGCCCTCGAGCTGTTCGGGGATGGGGATGCTCAAACCTGTCACCAGGCCGAAGGCGATGGTCGTGGCGGTGCGCACGTTTACCACCTCGCCGATGTCCGGCCGGCGCAGCGGGCCATCCTGGTCGTCGTCCAAAGACCGGTCGAGCAGGCTGATGAGCTGGCTGCCGGAGACCGAGACCACGCGGCCGATGCGCGTTGCCTGCCGCTCGGCGGAGAGTGGTGCGGTCTCGTTCATTGGGTAGTCCCCTTGGAAGCCGAATTGCCATCGGCCGCTTCGGCAAGCGTGTCGATCGGCCTGAGGCGCCCTGGCGGGAAACGCACCGTGACGGTAGTGCCTCGTCCCTGCTCGCTCTCGATCTCCAAAGTGCCTCCGTGGAGCTCGACGAAACCCTTGCTGAGCGGGAGGCCGAGCCCGGTCCCTTCATACTTTCGGCTGAGCTCGCTCGAGACCTGGGCAAAGGGCATCAGCGCTTTCCACATGTCTTCCTCGGCGATACCGATGCCGGTGTCTGAAACCGAGACGCGAAGCCAGCCATCAGGGTCGACGCCCGCGCGGAGCGTCACAGTACCGTAGCCTGGCGTGAACTTAACGGCATTGGACAGGAGGTTGATCAGGATCTGCCTGAAATAGTGCGCATCGCCGTAAAGCAGGGGCAGATCCTCAGGTATCTCCGTCCGCAAAGCGAGCTGGTTCACCTCGGCCTGGGGCCGGACGAAGGATAGCGAAGTGATCGCGCCCTCACGTGCGTCGAACCATTCCTCCTGGAGCTCAGCGCGTCCGGCTTCGATGCGGGCGAGGTTCAAGACCTTGTTCACCTCTTCCAGCAGATGCTCGCCGGCCTTGTGAATGTCTTGAGCATAGCCGCTGACTTGGCTCGGCTTCAGATCCCGACTGCGCTCCCGCATGAGCTGCGAGAAGCCGATGATTGCATTCAAAGGCGTGCGCAGCTCATGGCTCATATTGGCGAGGAACTCGGTCTTGGCGCGGTTTGCTGCTTCAGCCCCGAGCATCGCCGCATGCATGATCTCGGCGTTGCGCTCGGCTTCCTGACGCGCCGCGATCAAGCCCATCTCGGCATGGCGCCTGCGCACCAGAATGCCGAGCTGGCTCGAATATTCGGCGAGCAGCGAGCGACGTCCGGAGAGTGGTCGAAAGTAAGGTCGCATCAGCTGGCCTCCGCTCCCCCCGCTCGGATTCGCACTGCCCGGATGCGACGGCACAACCGCGCCTGATCCGAAGAAACCCCCATGCCATTTCCGCCCGGAATGGTTAACGTTTGGTTACTTTCGCGTATCGGTGGGATCAGTCTACGCCGGAACGCCGGATCGTGCGACCTCGCGAAACCAGTCGAAGCTTGTTTTCGGCGTGCGTTCACGATTTCCCGCGAAGTTTACATAGACGAGGCCGAAGCGCATGCGGTAGCCCATCTGCCATTCGAAATTGTCGAGCAGCGACCAGGCGCAATAGCCCTTCACATTGCAGCCGTCCGCGATTGCCTTCTGCATCACGCGCACGTGATCGCGCAGGAAAGCGATGCGGTCCTGATCGTCGATCCGGCCGCCGCCCTTCGAAACGTCTCCGGTCGGCACATCCGCATATGCGGCGCCGTTTTCGGTGATGAGCACCGGCGGATTGCCGTAGAGCTCCTTCAGCTCTCGCAGCACCTCGCCGATGCCCTCGGGCTCGACCGGCCATCCATAGGCGGTGAACCGATCGGTGCGGGCCTTGCCCCAACCAATGCCGAACAGCCAGCCGGGCTGGGCGCGGACGGTGAAGCGGCTGTAATAGTTCATGCCGAGAATATCGACCGGCGCCTTGATGATTGCGAGGTCGTCGCCCTCGACGAGATCCGCCATCTGCGGCGCCAGGATCTCCGGCAAGGCGCCGCGCATGAGGCCGTCGAGTGTCACGCGGTTCCACACCGCATCCCAGCGGATCGCTGCTTGCCGGTCCTCGTCGCGGTCGCTATCCGGCACGACCGGTTGCAGGCTCAAGACGGTGCCGAGCGTCAGGCCGGCGCGCTCGGTGCGCATGGCACGGAGCGCGGATCCTTGCGCGAGGTTCTGGTGATGCAGCGCCTTCAGGACGCCGGCATCTCCGCCGGTGACCCCCGGCGCGTGCTCGCCGCTGCCATGGCCGAACACAGCATGCACCGCTGCCTCGTTCAAGACGAACCAATGGTTCACCCGGTCGCCGAGGCGCCTGACTGCCGCTTGGGCATATTCCGTTAACCAGGCGGCGCTGTCGCGGTTGAACCAGCCGCCCTTCTCCTGCAGCACCTGCGGCAGGTCCCAGTGGTAGAGGCAGGGCATCGGGCGGATGTCGGCTTTCAAGAGTGCATCGACGAGGCGCGCGTAGAAATCCCAGCCCTTGTCGTTCTGCGCGCCGATCCCTTCGGGCAGCACGCGCGGCCAGGCGATCGAGAAGCGGTAGGCGCCGATGCCGAGCCGCTGCATCAGTGCGACGTCTTCCTCCCAGCGGTGATAGTGATCGCAGGCGACCGCCGGCGTCGCACCGTCGGCAACGCGGCCGGGCTGCCGCGCATAGACGTCCCAGATGCTCTCGCTGCGACCGTCCTCGGTGACCGCGCCTTCGATCTGCGCCGCCGAGGTGGAGACACCCCAGATGAACCGGTCCGAAGCCGGTGCCGTATCCGCCAGCGAGAGACGCGGCAGGAAAGGCAGCATGGCCGAGCCGGCAAGCACGGCGCGGCGAGCGATCGGCATTGCGACGGGTTTCTGCGTCATGGTGCTCCCATTCTGCCGTGAGGACTCCGGGAGCGCCAGCAGCACCATGCGGTTCCCTCGAGCCAAGGTCCCTTGGGCGCCGCTCCACATCCGTTGCGCTTCAAGAGGGACGCGAAGCTCAATGCGCCGGTGGTCCCGAAGGCTATGTCGACTACCCGGCGCCGGATCGCGCCGCCGCGCAGCAGGCCGACATCAGCTGCGGTGGATCGGGTCGATCCACTTCACGTCGTCGGGCTGCTCGACCGGCTCGATGTCGAGATTGACGACGACCGCCTCACCGTCACTCCGGACGAGGACGCATTCCAGCACCTCGTCGCGCGACGCGTTGATCTCCTGATGCGGCACGTAGGGCGGCACGTAGATGAAGTCGCCGGGCCCGGCTTCGGCGGTGAACTCCAGCGCCTCGCCCCAGCGCATACGCGCCTTGCCGCGCACCACATAGATAACGCTCTCCAGGTGCCCGTGGTGATGGGCGCCGGTCTTGGCATTGGGATGGATCGCGACCGTGCCGGCCCAGAGCTTCTGTGCCCCGACCCTGGCCTCGGTGATCGCAGCGCGGCGATCCATGCCGGGGGTCTGCGCCGTGTTGCCGTCGAGCGAACCTGCGGGGATCACACTGACGCCGTCATGCTTCCATTTCGGCTCATGGTCGTGCGGCATCGCGAAGAACCTCCGGCGCTTGCGGAACAAGGCGGCAAGCATAGGCCAGAGGCACCCGCCATGTCTCCGGTCCGGCGCCGTCAGTGCGGGCGCTCGAGATTGAGCTCGGCGAACAGCCACTGCCGGAACGACTTGACCGCGCTGCGCTCGCTGCGATCCGAGGGATAGACCAGATAATACGAGAAGGGCTCGCGGAGCTCCGCGCCGTCGAGCCGCACCAGCCGGCCGCTGGCGATGTCGTCTTCGACCAGGACCGCCGGCGCTAGCGCGACGCCGAGGCCGCTCGCCGCCGCTTCGATGGCGAATGCGCTCTGGTCGAAATGCGGACCCTTGCGCCAGTCGACGGTTTCGATCCCCGCCGCACGCAGCCACATCTTCCAGCCCGGCAGCGCGTCGCTCTGGGTGGCGCTGTCGTCATGCAGCAGGGTCGCGGCATTCAGGAACTCAGCGGTCGAGCGTCCAGCTGCCTTGCCGGCGAGCAGATCCGGACTGCAGATCGGGAACATCATCTCCCGCATCAGCAGCTCCGTCACCAGGCCTGGATAGTTGCCGCGACCGTAGCGGATGCCGAGATCGGCCTCGCTGCGCTCGAAATCCGCGAGCTCGACCGTTGCCTTGAGGCTGACCTCGATCTCCGGGTGAGCCGCCAGGAATCGGTTGAGGCGCGGCAACAGCCATTTGGTCGCAAAGGAGGGTGCGGCCGAAACCGTGAGCGTGGAGCCCACCTGGTCGGCGTCATTGAAGGCCGCGAAGGATTGCTGCAGCCGCTCGAAGGCCGAGGCGACGTCGGGCAGCACGCGCTGGCCGGAAGCCGTCAGCGCCAATCCGCGGGCGGTGCGTTCGAAGAGCTTGGTGCCGAGCTCGTCCTCGAGCTGGCGCACCTGCAGGCTCACCGCCGACGCGGTGACGTGAAGCTCGCCGGCGGCCTTCACGAAGCTGCCATGCCGGGCCGCCGCCCAGAAGACCTTGAGGCCGTTGAGAGAGGGGAGTCGCTGGGTTCGTGTCCTCATAAGAAAACCTCGCGCCTGTCATGAGTAACTCTTGTTTGTCTATCATTCTAGTAGAGATAAAGCTGTGGGGCAAGTCAAGTGGAGCTTGAATTCACCTGGGCGGAACCATGACGGAGGATAAGATGTTGAAAATGGCTCACAAAATTGTCTATGGCGCGGTTCTCTTTGTCGCCGCGGTGATCGTTGGGGCAGGGCTGGCGGGCGCCGACAGCAAGCTCCTGAACGTCTCCTATGATCCGACTCGCGAGCTTTATAAGGCCTATGACGCGGCTTTCGCCAAGCATTGGAAGGAGACGACCGGTGAGGATCTTTCGATCGAGGTTTCCAACGGCGGCTCCGGCAGCCAGGCCCGCAAGGTGATCGAAGGGCTCGAGGCCGACGTCGTCACGCTCGCGCTTGCTTATGACATCGACGCGATCGCCGCCTCGGGCAGCATCGATTCCAAATGGCAGGCCAGACTCCCCAACAATTCGACGCCCTACACCTCGACCATCGTGTTCCTGGTCCGCAAGGGCAACCCGAAGGGCATCCACGACTGGGGCGACCTGGTGAAGGAAGGCGTGCAGGTGATCACGCCCAATCCGAAGACCTCGGGCGGCGCACGCTGGGCCTATCTCGCGGCCTGGGGCTGGGCATTGAAGCAGCCGGGTGGCAGCGACGACACGGCGAAGGCCTTCGTCGCCAGTCTCTACAAGCACGTGCCGGTGCTCGACACCGGCGCCCGTGGGTCGACCACGACCTTCGTGCAGCGCGGCATCGGCGACGTGCTGCTCGCCTGGGAGAACGAGGCCTTCCTCGCGGTGAAAGAGCTCGGCCCAGACCAGTTCGAGATCGTGACGCCCTCGGCCTCGATCCTCGCCGAGCCGCCGGTCGCGGTCGTCGACAAGGTGGTCGATGCCCATGGCACGCGGAAGCAGGCGGAGGAGTATCTGAAGTATCTCTACTCACCGGAAGGCCAGGAACTCGCCGCCCAGAACTTCTACCGGCCGACGGATCCCGCGGTCGCCGAAAAGTACAAGGCGAGCTTCCCGCAGATCCCGCTCTTCACCTTGGCCGACCTCTTCGGCAGCTGGGCCGATGCGCAGAAGAAGCACTTCGCCGACGGCGGCGTGTTCGACCAGATCTACCAGCCGCAGTAGGCCGGCAGCGATTCCGCGGCGCCTGATCCTTCGCGCGATCGGGCGCCGCGCCCCGACAACTTCAGATGGGAGAGACACATGGCCGACATCGCGATCATCCTTGCTCTCGTCATCCTGAATGCGCTGATCATGGGCGCCTTCCAGCGCTGGCGCGGCCCGCGCGCCAAGCGCGGCACTCGGCGGCAGGCCAGCCGGCGTCCCCTCATGCACTATCCGATCCATCCGAGCCCCGGGACCGGTGCGTGGTCCCTCGTTCCAGAGAGCAAGGACTGCGCCGAGATCCGTCCCGCCGGAATCGACTGGTAGCCGCGATGCCGGAACGCATGCCAGCGCAGCCGCCGCGGACGATCGGCGTCGTCGGCGCGGGCTTCACCGGCGCGCTGCTGGCGCTGCATCTCCTGCGGCGCTGTGATGAGCGGGACCGCATCCTGCTGATTGAGAAGAGTCGGCGCTTCGGCGCCGGCCTCGCCTATGGCACTGGCAATCCGCATCATCTCTTGAACGTGCGTGCCGGCAACATGAGCGCCTTTTCGGCCGATCCAGACCACTTCGTGCGTTGGCTCCTCCGGGTGCAGCCGCCGATGCGCGCGCTGATCGGCGACGATCCGCCGGATCCGACCAGCTTCGTGTCGCGCGGCCTCTATGGCGCCTATATCCAACAGGCACTGGCCGAAGAAATTTGGCGCGGCCGGCGCGGGGATCGGCTCACCATCGTGAACGATGAGGCCGTGGCCGTCGATCGAAATGCCACCGGTGGGTTCGTCGTGACGCTCGCGGTCGGGCGCAAGCTCCCGGTCGATCTTGCGGTGCTCGCGATCGGTAACTTCCCACCCAGCCGCAGCACGGCGCCGGTATTCGGCGACCCGTGGGACGAACGGGCGACATCCGGCCTCGATGCGGACGCGCCGGTGGTCATCCTCGGCACCGGCCTCACCATGGTCGACACCGTCGTCTCACTGTTGGACGCCGGCCATCAGGGCAAGATCCGCGCGATCTCCCGCCGCGGACTGCTGCCGCGCCAGCATTTGGGCGCCGTTCCGGACGAGACCGGCGAGATCCGTCTGCCGCCGCCGTGGCGTTTCGAGACGCCGCCCTCGGGGCGCAGCCTGGTCGCGCTGATGCAGCTTGTCCGGCGCACGATCGACCGCGCCGAGCGCGCAGGCCACGGCTGGCGCGGCGTGATCGATGGGCTGCGCCCGCACACCCAGCGTCTGTGGCACGAACTCTCCCTCGAGGATCGCAAGCGTTTCCTCCGCCATCTCCGCCCCTGGTGGGACGTGCACCGGCATCGCGGCGCGCCGCAGGTGATGGCACGCATCGCGGAGGCGCGCGAGCGCGGCCAGCTCGAGATCGTCGCCGGCCGTGTCCAGTCCATCGCGAGCGACGGGCAGGGTGTCGTAGTCGACGTGCAACCGCGCGGCCGCGCGGAGACGGTCGCGATCGCCGGCGCGCGCCTGATCGACTGCACCGGTCTCAACGGCGACTGCACCAGGATCGATCAACCGCTCCTGAAGCAGCTGCTGGATGCCGGTCTGGCGCGTCCCGATCCCTTGCGTCTCGGCCTCGACGTGACCGAGGCCGGCGCGCTGATCGATCGCTCCGGTCATCCCGCCGCGGATCTCTTCGCCATCGGTCCCATCACCAAAGGCACGTTCTGGGAGATCGTCGCTGTCCCCGACCTGCGCATCGCCTGCGAGGCGATGGCCGAACGCTTGCTCAGCGCCGAGAGCCGCTTGCGTGCTTCGGCTTGACGGTCTTCGCCACGACCCAGCGGTCCTTGCCGATGCGGCGGTCGCGGGTGAAGCCCGCGCGCTCGAACATGGCGAGCGTGCCGTTGTGGAGGAAGGCGGAGGAGGTCTTGCGGCCTTCGACATCCTCGGGATAGCTCTCGACCGTGCCCCCGCCCAGCTTCGCGATCTCGCCGAGCGCGCCTTCGAGCGCCACATCGGCGACTCCTTGCCCGCGATAGGCCCGGTCTACGAAGAAGCAGGTGATGCGCCAATCGGGCAGATCCCTCAGTCCTTCACGATAAACCTTGAGGCTCTTGATGCGCGGCAGTTCCTCGGGCGATCCAAACTGGCACCATCCAATGCAGGTGTCGCCGTCATAGACCAGGGCCGCATGCGCCCGGTCCTCGCAGACCCGCGCGCGCTTCTCGGCACGGTTTTGTTCATAGCTCTTGTGGCGGCCGATGCCCTCCGGATGAAAGGACATGCACCAGCAGCCGCTCCAGATGCCGTTGTGCCGCGCGACCAGCGCCTCGAAAGCCGGCCACGTGGTCTCGTTCAGGGGTTGCACCAGGAAACTGGCCATCGCTCTCTGATCCTCCGGTAGCGACGTCCTATTCTGAACCAACGCGGCGTCTCGCGCGACATATTCACCAGTGTTGTTGCGCATTCTTGCCCAGGCGCCATTATTTTGACACGTTCAACGTGTAATCGATCATCTCGGCCGGTTCGCGTGGGATCGGCCGGGCGGGAGTACGTCGGTCGCATGGCGTGGCGGGGCGGGGTGGTTGCGTCGGTGGCGCTCGTGGTGGCGCTGGCGACCGGAGGGCGTGCGGCTCAGGCTGACGCGCCAAAGGCAAGCTTCAATTGCGCCGATGCCAAGGCGCCCGTCGAAAAGCTGATCTGTAGTGACGCTTCGTTGGCAAAGGCGGATGCCGACCTCGCTGCGCTCTATGCGCAGCTGCAAGGATCACTCCAGGGCAGCGCCCATGACGATCTGCTCGCGGAGCAACGCGCCTGGCTGAAGGCAAGGCTCCCAGCCTGCGGTGTCCCGGCAACCGGATCGACGCCGCCTGCAGATTCGACGAAAGCCGTGACTTGCCTCACCGGCCTTTACCGTGACCGCATCGGCGCGCTGCAGCAACTGGCGAGTGCGCAGCCTGCGGCCAATCCCGCCGTGCCGTCAGCGCAGCCGATCCGCGAGAGCCTACCGACAGTGCTCGGAATCGCCGATGAGACGCTGCCGGCCAAGGGTGAGCAGCAGACTATATTATCCATCGCGCAGTTCGGCCGCTATTCGGTGTCGGTGAAGAGCCAGCAGGGCGTCGCGATTCAGCTGGTCGATCGGATGACCGGGCCGGGCGAGACCCAAGGCGAGGCGGGAAACAGCGACGGACGGGTCGACGCCTTTCTCGACCGCGGCCACTACAAGATCTTGCTCCATGCGAGTGACCAGGGTTCGGGCGATGCGGCGCTCACCGTGCATCCGTTCGCGGAGCTGAACGGTCCCGATATCCCGCGCCTGCCCGACATCAAGCAGATCGATACAACCCTCGCCGACTACCAGCAGCGTTCCTACTGGCTGCAGATCGACGAGCGCCGCGCGGTGGCGATCGAGGCCGCCGGGCGCAACCTCGCCGACATGCGGCTCTGGCGCGACGGCAACTGGCTGGTGGATGCGGCTCCGGCGGAGGCGGAGGTCGAGCCCGAACCCGGCAAGCCGCTGGCGGTGCGGCGCATCGTGACCACGCTCGAGCCTGGCCTCTATCTGCTCTCGACCTATGGCGGGCCCGGCGCGGTCTGGGCCAAGACCTCGGACGAGCATCCGCTGCATCTGCGCATGGGCGTGCCGAAGATCGCCGATGCCGGCCGCCAGGCGTTCACCGCCAGCCCCTTCGGCATCGACCGCTATCTCGTCCCCGCCAATGCCAACTACTTCCGCCTGGAACTGCCGGAAGCCGAGGACGCCTCGATCGCGGTCGATGACTATGACGGGCAGAGCCCCTACAGCCCCGGCACGCGCCGGATCATCACCAAGCAGAGCCTGCCGCCGGTCGCCGAGATCACCGACGGCAGGGGCGACGAGGAGAAGTGGAAGCTCGTCACCATCACCCGCGAGGCCGGCAAACCTTACGTCCTGCAGCATTTCGAATCCGTCAGCACCTACTACTTCAAGGGCGGCGGCGATTATTGGATCGAGACGCTGCATTCCGGCTATGGCGAGGACAGCGTCGATGCAACCGTGCTCCTCAGCAAGTCCGGCATCGACTATCCGG
>Ga0335069_10008983_pt1 | contig 14257 bp, 11 predicted proteins | sample Lox_Sample_11_FD_206714 | JGI IMG/M metagenome (GOLD analysis project Ga0335069, IMG submission 206714) | Soil microbial communities from Loxahatchee National Wildlife Refuge, Florida, United States - Lox_Sample_1.1 | ecosystem: Environmental > Terrestrial > Soil > Wetlands | place: USA... | reverse complement strand
GCCAGCGCCACGCCGAACGTTTCTTTCGTGCCATGCGGCTCGTCCAACATGACGAAGACGAGATAGCGTGGATCGTCAATAGGAAAGATTCCGCAAAACGAGGTGATGAGCTTGTGGGCCACATACACGTGGCCGTTGTTCTTTTCGGCCGAACCCGTCTTGCCGCCGACATCGTAGCCGGGAACGTCGGCCTTTTTGCCGGTGCCGTTGGTCACGACATAGCGCAGGAGGCTGCGCATGGTCGCGCTGGTTTCCGGCTTGATCAGCTGCTCGCCGCGGGCGTCTTCGGGGTGTTTCAGGAAGGTGGGCACGATCTTCCGCCCGCCGTTAACGATGGTCGCCGCGGCCGTCACGAAGGCGAGCGGGGTGACGGAAATGCCGTGGCCAAAGCCGATCGTGGCCGTCTCCACTTCGCCCCAGTTGTTCCGCGGGTAGATGGGCGACTGGCGTTCGGGCAGTTCCGAATGGACGGCCGAGAGCAGGCCCAAACGCGCAAGGAACTCGCGCTGGCGTTGCGGGCCCGAACGCAGCGCAATCTGCGCCGTCCCGGGATTGGACGAGAGCGCCAGGATGTCCCGCGCAGCCAGAGCCGGCGGCATGTGTTCGGCATCGTGGATCGTGTAGCGGCCGATCTTGAAGCCGGAGCCGACCGGGAAGACCTCGTCCAGCCGCGTCGTGTGATCTTCCATTGCCAGTGCAAAGGAGAAGATCTTGAACACCGAGCCGAGCTCGTAATCGTCCGCCGCCATGCGGTTGCGGCGCGGATCGACGCCCTGGAGCGCGCTCGGATCGGATTCCGAATCCGGCAGCGACGCCATCGCGATGATCTCGCCGGTATTGACGTTCATGACGATGCCGCCGCCGGCCCGGGCGCCGAATTCCTTCCGCGCCTCCTCGATCTCGTGGGACAGCGCATATTGCACGCGCATGTCGAGCGAGACCGCGACGCCGTCGGTCGAAGTCTTCAGCCTGTGGTCGAGTCCCAATTCGAGACCGGCGATGCCGTTGCCGTCGGGATCGGTGGCGCCCAGAACCTGCACCGCGGCGAAGCCTTCGGGGTAGTAGCGCTTTTCCGCCGGATCGAATTCGAGGCCGGGAAGACCCAGATGCATCACCCGGTCCTGAACGTCCGGCGACAGCCGCATCGCGACCAGCACATGGGAATGCTTGCTGTGGAACTCGCGGGTCAGGCGCTGCTCGCTGACGCCGGCCGCCGCCGCGAGATCGCGCGCCGCTTCCGCACGGTCTTCAAACGCGGAAGGCTGTGCGTAGAGATCGGCGACGGGAAGATTGCGCGCCAGGAGCCGGCCGTTGCGGTCGACGAGGTCGGCACGATTGGAAAGCGGCCTGTCGGCGATGTCGGCTGTCGCGCCGGTGACGCGCCCCTTCAGCACCATGACGTCGACGAGGCGGACTCCCACAAGGGCGAAGGCCATCACCAGAAGGCCTGCCGAAAGTACGATGCGCCGTTGGATCATGGGCGCCGCCACGGATCATTCTCCGGTGTGCAGCGAGGCGTTCTGAAGCCGCGGATCGGCGACCGGCGCGACCGCGTTCGCCGTCAGAAGGGCCTTGTTGTCGCCGCGGCGCGGCAGGAGCTCAAGCGAGGCCAGCGCCACGGTCGGCGTGTCGGCGAGGCCGAGCTTCTCGGAAGCCAGCTGCTGGATACGGGCGGGATCGGAGACCCGGACCCAATCTGCCTGCAGCACCTTCATCGTTTCCTGCTCGGCCGCGATCTTCGTCTGCGTGTCGCGGAGATCGGCGCGCGCGATGCGCGTCTGTTCCGACACGTGATAGAGCGCGAGACAGGCGAGCGCCGTCAGTGCGAAGCAGGTGAAGTTGAGGAGCCTTATCATCGTTTTCTCCTAGGCCGCCGCCGATGTGCGCTCGGCCACGCGAAGCTTCGCGGAACGGGCGCGGGGATTGTTCGCGAGCTCGGCCGCGCCTGGTGTGCGCGGACGGCTCGAAAGAAGTTTGAATGTCTGGCGCTGCGCGCTCGCCCGTTCGGGGAGATGGCGCGAGCCCTGCGGACGCGGGCGCGAACGCTCTGTGAGGAACTGCTTGACGATGCGGTCTTCAAGCGAATGAAAGGCGACGACAACGAGACGGCCATGCGTGTTGAGCACGCGCTCCGCCGCTTCGAGGCCGCGTGTCAGCTCGCCGAGCTCGTCGTTCACATAGAGACGCAGCGCCTGGAAGGTGCGCGTCGCGGGATGGATCGGCTGGCGCAACGCCTGCGGTCCGAGGGCTTTGGCGACGACATCGGCCAGTTCGCCGGTGCGCGACAGAGGACGCGCCGCGACGATGGCACGCGCCACGCGCCGCGCGAAACGCTCTTCGCCCAATGTCGCGAGGATGCGCGCGAGCTCGGCCTCGTCCATCGTGTTGACGACGTCGGCGGCGGACGGACCTTCGAGGCTCATGCGCATGTCGAGCGGGCCGTCGAGACGGAACGAAAAACCGCGCTCTGCCTGGTCGATCTGGAACGACGAAATACCGAGATCGAGGACGACGCCGTCCGTTCTTGTGTGGCCCGCATCGGCGAGAAGACGTTCCATCTCCGAATAGCGCCCGAGCGCCAGCGTGAGGCGGCCTTCGTAGTGAAGCGCCATCAGCTGCCCGCGCGCGATCGCATCGGGATCCTGATCGATGCCGAGCACGCTGCATTTCGCGCTGTCGAGAACGGCGCGCGCATAGCCGCCGCCGCCGAACGTGCCGTCGACATAATGCGCGCCGTCGCGGGGGCTTAAGGCTTCAATCACTTCGGAAAGAAGAACAGGAATGTGGCCGTCGCTCATGACGCTCCACCCTGCTCGCGCAGCGCCCGCGCGCGTGCCATTTTTTCCGCGCGCAGCCCTGCGAAGCGTTCCGCATCCCAGATCTGAAACTTGCGGCCGAGGCCGACGAAGCTGACGCGATCCTTGAGACCCGCATGCGCAATGAAATCGTCCGGCAGACGCACGCGGCCGTTTTCGTCCGTCGTCAGAAGCTGCGTGTTGGAAAGAACCGCGAAGGATCTGTCGTCATGCGCGGCGGCGAAAAACGGATCGAGCTCGGCCTGCGCGTTCGCGAACGCCTGCAGCACGTCGTCGCCGAAACATTCAAGCGTCTCTTCGGTGAAGGACGGGCAGACATAGACGCCGGCCGTATTCTGCGCCGCGAGGATCTGCCGATAGGCCGCGGGAATGCACACCCGCCCCTTGCCGTCGAGCGTGCCCGCGATCGTCGAAATGAACGGCAGGGCAGACATGAACCCCCAGATCCCCCGAATCCCCGCCTCCAACCCAACGTCGGAGGCCGCCTTTTCAGACTATGGGACAGTATGGGATATCATGGGAATTCTTTAACAGTCAACAAAAACCCAAGAGAATGAGGGGGTTGGCGGGTCTAGCTGTGGGCTCCTGGTAACTAGGGCTAGCGAATCCTGGAACAAATCCAAAACACGTCCATGATGCAGGAAACTGATTAATGTCGCGTTAACCAATCGTTCCCGATGCGTTCTTTTTTGCTGGACAGGTTTTGATCAAAAGGTCTATCGTTTTCGCCATAACGGATTCCCGCGCCCGGCGCTCTTGCGAGCAGCCGGGCTTTTGATTCCTGACGTCGTCGATGATCCGGGCGAGGCGCCGGCGCTCCGACGTCATCCGTGTCGACATTGGGGACGATCTTTGAAACCAGCTTCGGCAATCACGCCGGAGCGTGGGCCGCCCCGCCCGCCTGCGCAGCCGCTTCGGCGAGGCCGCTTCGGCGCGGCGAAGGCCCGCCGTCTTGTCCATTGCAGAGCGCCGCGCGTGTTACCGTGTTAATTGCGTGATCCTGGCACGATCGGGACTTGCGAAAGGCGCCTACGTCTTTGACGGCAAATCCGGAATTCGATCGCGAACCATCGGCGCGAAGAAAAAATTGCCTGTAACGCCGCGCAGATCACCGAATTCCGCGCGCATTTTTCGACGGGAAAACGAATGCGTCAGATGGCCTGTAAGCCGGGTTCTGTTCCTGCGTGAGCAGGAGATGGCTATTCCTCTGGGACGCCCGTCGCCGGACGCCTCGCGCGACCTACCCGGACCGCTATCCGGAAACGGATTACCTGCGGTCCCTATTTGGTCTTGCTCCCGGTGGGGCTTGCCATGCCGCTTCCGTTACCGGATGCGCGGTGCGCTCTTACCGCACCATTTCAACCTTGCCGGACCTTTAGGGTCTTAGGCGGTGTCATTTCTGTGGCGCTATCCCTGGGGTCGCCCCCGCCGGACGTTATCCGGCACCGTGTTTCCGTGGAGCCCGGACTTTCCTCCATCCGCTTTCGCCAGAGGCTATGGCGGACAGCAGCCATCCGGCCATCTGACGCGGGCCAAAGATTAGCGGACGAAGCCTAACAAAGCGAGGATGCTCAGTGTCCGGAGCGACGCAGCAGCTCGGACGCAAGGCCCGTGTCGTAGGAAAGGCCCGCCGGCGTCAGCACGATGCGGTGCGGATAATCCGCCTTGGCGAGTCCCTTGCGCTCGAGCGCATGCCAGACCTTGTCGTTGTAAAGCCCGGTCGCATCCTTCGTCGCCACCACGGCGTCGCCCAGATGGAAGTGATCGCCATGCGCCTGCGGAAAGCGCGCGACAGTAACTTCGCCTTGCCCGGGACCCGCATTGGCCGCGCCGGGCACGCGCGCCAGAGCCTGCAAGAGCGTGAGCGTGCGCAATTGAAGAGGGTTGAGCTTTAACGGGTTGATCTTGGGAGGCATGAGGATCCTTGATACCTGATGATCCGCCTACAGACTGATCCAGGCGGGCTTGTCGGCGCCGAGTTCCGGTGGCGGCAACGTCCAGCGCGGCGGCGTCTCCGACATGCGCACGACGGGTCCGAGAAAATCGAGGCGCCCCAACTCCGTTTGGCATGACTGTCCGTAGCCGTCGAGTCCCTCCGCCGGCGACCAGTCGCGCGGCACGTCGGCCGCCGGCACCCTGCCCAGGGACTGGAGCCACATCGCCGTCGCGCACAGCGAAACTTCGACCAGCCAGCTGCCGCCTTCGCGGAACCGGCGCAAGAGCGCGGCCGCGACGCCCGCCGCACCGAGATAACCCGTGATGTAGTCGCAGACGGCGGCCGGGATCAGCGCCGGCGGCGCCTCGCGGCGGATGCCGGAACGCTGCGCCAGAAAGGCGCCCTGCTCGGCGGCGATTCCGGTGACGCATTGCGCGAGCTGCTCCCAGCCGCGCCGCGAAGCCCACGGCCCGTGATGGCCGTAACACGACACGGCGCAATAGATGATGCCCGGCGAGGAATGCGACAGCGCCGCGGGCGTCACGCCGAGGCCTCCGAGCGCACCGGGACGATAGGAATCGACGAACACATGGGCATCGCGCGCCAGGGCGCGCAATTGTTCGGCATCGCCCGGCTTTGTCAGATCGAGAAAGGTCGAACGCTTGCCGAGCCCCGTATCGAGATCGAAGACATCGACAGTCGGAAGCTTTTCGGCGCGGACTCCCAGCACTTCCGCTCCGTGCGAAGCGAGCGTGCGGCCGACGGTCGGTCCCGCCAGCACGCGCGTCAGATCGAGCACGCGCACGCCTTCGAGCGGCTGCTTCGCCTCGCCGAGACGCAACACCGGCGCCTCGCCGATTTTCTTGAGCACGATCGGCGCCGCCTTGGCGAGCACCATGCCCTGCCCTGTCTGCCGCCACTCGGCTTCGCTGCGCACCATGGCGCCGCTGAGTTTCATGTAGGCGATTGCGTCTTCCAGCGCCTGCGCATTCCAGCGCGAGACGGCAGCAGCGATCGCTTCCTTCTTGTTCTCGGCATTCAGGAGCTCGAGCGTGCGCGCGGCGAGATGGGGAAAGCCGCCGTGAAGATGGATCCAGCGCTGATCGGCGGTCTGGTAAAGACCAACCGTCGGATTGGTTTCGGCCGGGCGCGGGATGGAGTGGCCGTTGCGCTTGAGGAGCGCGAAGGACACAAGCGAAGAGGCCGCGGTCTTCAGGTCGACACCGATCTCCTGCTGGCCACCCCCCCTGAGGCGCCAAATCTCGTGCGCGGCGGATGCGGCCATCCCGACCGACGCCGCCGAGGTTTCGGCGACGCGAAACGGCGTCGGCAGGATGGGGTCGTCGGAGGTGAAGGACGGCACCTTCAGCGGTGCGATGCCGGCGATCCGGTTCAGGTAGGCGAACGCGTCGCGCGCGGTCATGGCATACTCCGGAAGGCCGGCCAGTTCGGGACCGGAATAACGACGCAAATTCTCGTGAGTTCCAAGAGGGAAATTTTATGACGAAGCCGCTTCAAGGCGTCCGGGTGATCGATTTCGGGCGCTACATCGCCGGACCCTATTGCGGCGCACTCCTGGCCGATTTCGGGGCCGAGGTGATCCGCGTCGAGAAGCGCGACGGCCGCGAGGACCGCACCCTTGTTTCGCTTGGAGAAACACCGGACGGCGAGCCGCGCGAAGGTGCAATGTTCCTGCAAATGAACCGCAATAAGAAGAGCCTGACGCTCGATCCGTCGACTGAAAAAGGCCGCGACGTTATGCGGCGGCTGATCAGGCAGTGCGACGTCGTGATCGCCAATCTTCCCGGGCAGACGCTGAAGCAGATGGGCCTCGACTATGACAGCGTGTCCGCCGTCAACCCGCGCGCGATCCTGGCGGTTGTTTCGGCCTTCGGTCTCGAGGGTCCCTATGCCGATCGCGTCGGCTTCGACGGCGTGGCGCAGGCGATGTCCGGTGCCGCCTATTTCTCAGGCACACCGGATCAACCGGTGAGATGCGCAGCGCCCTATGTCGATTTCGGAACGGCCTCGCTCCTGGCGCTGGGCGTGATGGCAGCGCTGCGCGTGCGCGATCAAACGGGCCGCGGGCAACTGGTCGAAGGTGCGCTCCTGCGCACAGCGCTGACATTCTTCAGCGGCATGCTGATCGAAGAAGCCGTGCTGAAGCTCGATCGCGCGCCGTCGCTCAACCGGAGCCAGACGGCGGCCCCGAGCGACATCTTCAGGACGAAAGACGGCTGGATCACCGTCGCCGTGAACGGCGATCCATTGTTCCGCCGCGTGGCGCGGCTCGTCGGCGCGCCGGAATGGATCGAGGATGCGCGCTTTGCCAGCGACAAGTCGCGCGGCGATCACGGCGTGACGGTGAGCGCGCATGTCGCGAAATGGTGCGCGGAGAAGACTAGCGAGGAAGCGGTCGCGGCGTTCGAGAAGGCGCGCGTGCCGGCGGGCCCGGTGCTCAACATGCGCGAGACGATGGCCGATCCGCATGTCAAAGCCGCCGGTTTCTTCACCGAGACGGAATTCCCCGGCATCGGCCGCGCACCCATCGCGGCGACACCGGTGAAACTGCATGCAACCCCGGGCGAAGTGCGCCGCCGGGCGCCGGTGCTGGGCGAGCATAACGATGAAGTGCTGCGGGAACTCGGCTATTCGGGCGAAGAAATCGAAACGCTGATCGCAGATGGCACGGTTTAGATACGTTCGTCATCGCTCGGCGCGCAGCGTCCGGCCATCCAGTTTTCTTCGGCGCCAAAAATCGGTCACCCAGGTCCCGCGCGAAAAGCGCGGTCCCGGGCGACGACGAAATGAAGTTTATTACGCCGCCGCTTGCGCGAGCGCGGCGCGGCCGCGCCGGCGGAGGAATTCGCCTTCTTCGGGGCTGAAGAGAAATCCCGTCAGGTCGGCCGCGAGCGTGAAATACTGCTCGGCGATGACGCGCCGCTCGCCTTCCGCGGCTTTGAGCTCGCGCAGCATCTCGTCGCAATAGGTCTGAAGCACGGTTGCGACCTCTTCGCGCGCAGCGTCTAGCGATGAGCCGAAGGATCCCTGCGCCGCGAATTCCTTGCAGCCCGCGATCAGGCGCGCATAACGCAGCGCGCGCTCGGCTTTGGCGGCATCCGGCGGACGGCGGAGATCCGGCAGCCGCGGGCCGCCCGAAAACGCACCGGCCCGCACCGTGGGCAATGCCGCGAACACTTCGCGCGGCGCGCGCTCCATATAGCCGACCATCACTTCGGCCATCGCCGCGCGATCCTTGAGGAGCCGCTGACCCCATTTGCCGGCACGCCGCATTTCGACTTCCATCACGAGACCGCTCGACAGCATGGCGAACTTTTCGATATGCGCCAGGAGATCGTCGACATCGAATTCGGGCTGCCGCGCATTGCGCACCGCGGTGGCATGTTCCTCGATGTCGGCGAACAGGATTTCACCCACGAGCCCCATATCGGTGTTGCTGATGAGCGTATCCTGCGTCTGGCGGGAAATCGCGAGCGGCAGGCGCAAGGCCTCCCAGGGCCGCACCAGCCGGTTCATGGCGACGACGGCGATGTAGGGCGCGGCATCCGGCACAGCATCGACGACGACGTCGTAGATCTCGCGAAGCGTATGCAGAAGCTCATCGGTCAGGACCGGCGTCTGCGGCGGCATCCGGCGCTGCAGCTCGACGATCGCGCGACCTACGGAAAGAAGAATTGCCATTTCGCGCGCGTCGGCCGCGACCGCATCGGAGCCGAGCACCGAACGGGTCGCCTTGATCGTCGCGCTCGACGAAGAAGAAAGCGCGGCGAGCATTTCGCTCGACGCCAGAGGCCAGAAGGCCTGCGCGCGCTTATGCGCGTCGTCGATGCGGAAATCGAGAACGTCCGCCTTCACATCATCGCAATATTTCGCGGTCTCTTCCGGAAGGAGCGTCTCCGACAGCCACGTCCACACTTTCGGAATCGAGGCGTGTGCGATGCGGCCGGTGACCTTGTCCTTGCGTGGCGCGCTCGAGAGCAGATCGGCGAAGGGCTCGCAGAACAGACGCATCGGCGACGGCGTGCGTTCGACATTTCCGGCGCGCCGCAGGACCGGGCGCAAGCCTTCGAGAATGAGATCGTGCGGCAATACCTTTCCGTCCGCGAGGCGATCCATTTCGACCGCTTTCGCAAGGCGCACGGCGACGGGCTCGGGCAGAGTGCCCAAGAAGGCCCGCAACATCCTCAGTTTGTCATTCCGAATCATTCTCATGTCCGGACGTTATACGCTCGTCGCCGGACGTCAGTTTGGCGCCCGATCCCAAGATTAATAGGACATTATTAACGGGCACTTTCCGCGTTCGTCTAAGCAATGACGGGCAGAACAAGGCGCGTTTCGAGACCGCCGAGCGGTGAATCGCCGAGAGAAAGCGCACCCCCGTAAAGCTTTGCAATATCGCGCACAATCGCGAGGCCGAGGCCGCTGCCGGGGACGCTCTCGTCGAGGCGCTCACCGCGTTCGCCTACAAGTGTGCGTTCGTGCGGATCAAGGCCTGGGCCGTCGTCGTCGACACGAATGTCAAATTGTGGACCGTCCAGTCGCGATGCGATGACAGCAACGCGGTGCCTGGCCCATTTGCAGGCATTGTCCATCAGATTGCCCGCCATTTCCTCGAGATCCTGTCGCTCGCCGCGAAACGACAAATGCGGCGGACAATCGATCGAGATGTCGAGGCCGCGATCCTGATGGATGCGCAACAGCACGCGCGCGAGATCTTCGAGCACCGGTTTGACGGGCGTGCGATTGCCGAGTGCGTCGACGGCGCCGGCTGCGCGCGCGCGTGCGAGGTAGTGATCGACCTGACGGCGCATCGTGTCGACCTGGCGCTGCACGCTGTCGGCGAGCGGGCCGGGCGATGCGGCCGCCTCGCTCGACAGCACTGTCAGAGGAGTTTTCAGAAAATGCGCGAGATTGGACACATGCGTGCGGGCGCGTCCGACCACTTCCGCAGAATGCTCGATCAGGCTGTTGAGCTCGGCCGCGAGAGGCTCGATCTCGGAGGGAAACCGCCCTTCCAGACGTCGCGCCCTTCCTTCGCGAATGCGGGCGAGCGCTTCGCTCACGCGTCTCAGCGGCTGCAATCCGATCAGCACCTGAATGAAAATGCCGCCGACAAGTCCGACGCCCAGCAGTGCAAAGCTCCAGATGAGCGTGCCATTGAACTGCGCCACTTCGGCCTCGACCTCCGTCATGTTTCCGGCGACGAGAAAATAATAGGCGCGCACATCGTTCGGCTGTGGAGATGCAGTGATCGGAAATTCCAGCCGCTGCGCGACATAGCGCACGCGTTGCTGGTCAGGGCCTTGCGCATAGCCGTAAACCACCTTGCCGCCGGTGCGCAGATCCGACGGGCGAATCGTATAGTCGAACAGCGAGCGGGAGATTTGGCCGTCGCCAGAATCCTTCGAGTCGACGGGAATGATCTCCCAGTACCAGCCCGAATAGGCCCGCTCGAAGCGCGCGTCGGCAAAGCGTCCGCTGAGCGAGACTTCGCCCTGCGCGTTGGGCTCGCCCGCCGCGATCATGCCATCGAGATAAAATTTCAGCCGCTCGTCGAAATCGCTCTGCACCGAGTTGCGGAAATTGTTCGACAGCACGAAGCCGCCGAGGGCGAGCCCCGCCACCGTCCAGACGGCCGCAGCCAGGATGAGCCGCCTTGTGAGCGAGCTACGCCTTGGCGTCGCCTTGAATCTTGTCAGGAGTCTCGAGGCAATAGCCAAGGCCGCGCACCGTTTGAATCAGGTTCGAATCGAGCTTCTTGCGCAGACGCCCGACGAACACTTCGATCGTATTCGAATCGCGATCGAAGTCCTGATCATAGAGATGCTCGACGAGCTCCGTGCGCGAAACGACGCGGCCGCGATGATGGGCGAGATAGGAGAGGAGCCGATATTCGAGCGAGGTCAGCTTCACGGGATTGCCGTCGATGGTGACACGCGAGGCGCGCGTGTCGATCCGGAGCGAGCCGATCTCGATTTCCGACGTCGCAAGCCCGGCCGTGCGCCGGAGAAGCGCGCGCACCCGCGCCAGAAGCTCTTCGGTGTAGAACGGCTTCGCCAGATAATCGTCCGCGCCGGCATCGAAGCCCGCCACCTTGTCGCTCCAGCGGTCGCGCGCCGTCAGAATCAGCACCGGCATTTTCTTGCCGTCCTTGCGCCATTTCTCGAGCACGCGCACGCCGTCCATCTTCGGCAGGCCGAGATCGAGGATGACCGCGTCATAGGGTTCGGTGTCGCCGAGATAGTGGCCTTCCTCGCCGTCGGCGGCGACGTCGACCACATAGCCGGCATCGCTCAGCGCCCGCTTCAAAAGTCGCTGGAGATCCTTGTCGTCCTCAACCAACAAAATGCGCATCGTCTTTACCGCTCTATCGGTGGCCGTGTCCGCCGCCGCCGCGCCAGCCGCCGGGCCCGTGCCCTCCTGGCCTGCCGAAACCACGCGGACCGCCTCGAAAGCCGCCCGGTGGCGGCCCCATATATCCCGGTTCCATTCTTCCGCCGCCGTAAGCCGGCGGGGGACCCTGTTGACGCCAGTCGCCACGGGCCTGACCCAGGACGCGACCCGAGCGGGCATCCGTGTCGAGCCATATCACCCGGCCTTCCGGGGTCAACCATTTGATGCGGTAGTGATAGCCGCCATAACCGTCGGGAAAGGGGCCCTCGGCGTCATAGAAGCGGCCGGGCCGGCCGGCACGCACATTGGGCAGGATGCGGTCGAGCGGCATCACCTGTCCGCCATAGGCGTCGCGGGGATAGGGCTCCTGTGCCGGGCTCGGCGACGGCAGCGCTGACGCCAGGGCAACGAGGAACAACAGCGAGAAAAGCGCGCGCCGGCACATGAAGCTTATTACCGCGTTTGCGATGAACCTCAGATGAACGTGCCATCCAGACCGCGTTCAGGCGAGCTCTGCGATCTTTCATCGTGAAGATCGCGGCGCCAGCAAGCGCCCATGATCTCCAAAGCGTCGGTCCGTGCGGCAAGCCCCTCCACGCGCGGCCCGTCAGGCGAGAGCCCGCGCAGCGAAATCTGCGCGGGCTTCTCAATTCCGACGCTTCCATGACATCGCCGCATTTCGCCCGAATTCCGTCGCGCATCCGCCCCATGGCAGGCGCTAGCGTTTCCACCTAGAGTTCTTCAACGCTAGGGCGGGGGCATTCATGCGATTTTCAGCGACTTGCATCGCAGCGATCACGATTGCGAGCGCGGCCCATGCCGCGGATCCATCGCAAAAACTTTCGATCACGGTCTACAACAACAATCTCGCGCTGGTGCAGGACGAACGTCGCCTCGACGTGCCCGCTGGCCGCACGCGGCTCGAATTCAAGGACGTTTCGGCGAGCATCAAGCCGGAAACAGTGGCGCTGTCCGGTGCCGGCCTGGGCGTCGTCGAACAGAATTTCGATTACGATCTGCTGACGCCGTCGAAGATGATGGAGAAAGCGGTCGGACATGAAATCGAGATCGTCCGCACCATTCCCGGCACCGGCCAGCAGACGCACGAAAAGGCGATCGTGTTGTCCGTCAACAGCGGCGTCGTCCTCAAGATCGGCAACCGCATCGAGGTCCTGAGCGCCGACGGCCTGCCGACGCAGGTCATCTTCAACAGCATTCCCGAGAACCTCCGCGCCCAGCCGACACTATCCGTTACGGTCGACGCCGCCCAAGGCGGCCCGCACGACGTCACGCTGAGCTATCTGACGACGGGACTGTCCTGGAAAGCGGACTATGTGGCACTGTTCGACGAGAAACAGAACGCGCTCAACCTTCAGGGCTGGATCACACTCACCAACAAATCCGGCACAAGCTACAAGGATGCGAAGACGCAGCTCGTCGCCGGCGACGTCAACATCACCGGAGAATATCAGAACAACAATTGGCAGCCACCGCGGCCCGCCAATCACAGCGCCGGCACGCAGGCTTCGAATGAAGCGTCCATAGCGGACTACAATCTCTACACATTGCCCGAGCGCGTCACCGTCGCGGAAGCGCAGACCAAACAGGTCGGCTTTCTCGATCAGCAGGGCGTGAGCGCCAAGAAGGTCTACGAATATCGCACCGATTCCTTCGCGAGCAGCGAAGAGCCGTCGCATGCGGATGTCGACATCGATTTCTCGAATAGAGGCAAGGCGCTGCCGGTGGGAACCATGCGCGTCTATATCCGCGATCAGGCAGGCGAACCCAAATTCGCCGGCGAAGACAACATCTCCCACACGCCGGCGGGCTCGGAGCTTTCGGTGAAGATCGGTGAAGCCTTCGATGTCACCGTGCAGCCGACTCTGGTATCCAGCGAGAAGCTCTCGCGCTGGCGGACGCGCTACACGATGTCCTATCTGCTGCGGAACGCGAAGCCGGAACCTGTAACGGTGGAGTTGCGGCAGGGCGGGCTTTGGCGCGACGGAAAGGTGGAGACCGAAAGCTTTGCCAGCCGCCGCATCGACGCCAACACGCTCGGCTGGAGCGCGCCTGTGCCCGCCAACGGCGAGACGACACTGACCTTCACGGTCGATTCCGGCGATTGATCGTGCGGATCGCGCGCTTCTCCTTCCTCGCGTTGCTAATGGCGAACGGGCCCGGTTTTGCGGACGTTCTTTCGCAGCGTCCCGACATGGTCGCCGTGACGTTTTATCATGAGGGCATGGTCGACACGGCGGATTTGCTTCGGGCCGATCCGCTTTCCGGCATTCGCGAATCGGGAATCGCTTTCATTACCGAAACGCGGACGATCGACCTGCCGGCCGGCCCGGCGACGGTGAAGCTCGAAGACGTGGCGTCGACGATGGTGCCCGAGACGGCGACGATCGAAGGATTGCCGCAAGGCGTTCTCGAACAGAATTTCGACTATGATCTTTTGAGTCCCGGTTCGTTGCTTGCGAACTCGGTCGGCGAAACCGTACGTCTCGTGCGCACCGACACGAAAACCGGTAAACGCGTCGAGCAAACCGCAATCATCCGCTCCGGCCCCAACGGCACGGTGTTTGAGGTCGACGGCAAGTTCGAAGCGCTTCACTGCAGCGCGCTGCCGGAAAAGCTCGTGTTCGATCACTTGCCCGGCGGGCTCGCCGATACCCCGACTCTTTCGGTGCGCACCGATGCGCCGGCGGCCGGGCATTACACGATCAAACTCAGCTATATCGCGACAGGGCTCAACTGGTCCGCGGATTATGTCGCGCGCGTGGAGCCCGGCTCGAACACACTGGCGCTGAGCGGCTGGCTCACGCTCGCCAATTTCAGTGCGACGAGCTTCGAACACGTTCCGGTCGACGTCGTCGCGGGTGAGCTGCAGACCACAGGCAACGATACCCCGCAGGATGCCAAGCAGGTTTTCCTTCCAACCGATTGCTGGCCGACCAGGATCGAATGGGGGAAATTTCCGCCCGCGGTCTATGCGCCGAGCGTCGTCAATGCTCTCGTACCGCCACCGCCGCCGGCCCCGGGGCAGGATCGCTCAACGGAAACCGTGGTCGTCACCGCATCAAAAAGGATC
>Ga0335069_10008982_pt1 | contig 14257 bp, 12 predicted proteins | sample Lox_Sample_11_FD_206714 | JGI IMG/M metagenome (GOLD analysis project Ga0335069, IMG submission 206714) | Soil microbial communities from Loxahatchee National Wildlife Refuge, Florida, United States - Lox_Sample_1.1 | ecosystem: Environmental > Terrestrial > Soil > Wetlands | place: USA... | reverse complement strand
GGGCCGTCCCCTTATTCTCCCTAAATCGAAGTCAAATTGAAGAGCCTTCTCGGGAAGAGACGAGTGAGTCCTTCAGGGGCTAAACAGGCGGCGGAAAAAGTCGGGGAAGCAGATCCCTCACGGGCTGAAGCCCGCTCGGGACGACACAAATACGGGGCTGTACGGCGCGGCTAAAGCTGCGCCCCTTCAAAACAGGATGCATTTCGAGTTTCTCCGGAAGCTGTGAAGCCGTGCCCTTTCAAAACGGATTCGCGGTTTTGCATCTCGAGATTGCGGCGCTAGTCGTCGCGAATGGAAGAACCATGAACTATTTGGCTGCAGAGGAATACGAGAACTACGGGATCGAGGCAAGCACGCCGGCGTCGTGGGTGGCGGCTGCGTCCTCGCTGATCGACGCGCACTGCCGGCGACCGACGCTGGCGGTGGCGCCGTACACGGAGAGGTTGCGGTTGACGCCGGGGCGCAACACCGTCCAACTGATCTACCTGCCGCTGGCAACGCCGCAAGGGCAAACGTCGCCGCTGGCGTCGGCGCGAGGACGATATGCGACACCGCGCCGGGGCGATGATCTGACAACGTGGGACATGGCGCAGGAGGTGGCGGCGGCATTCGGGCTACCAGGAACGTGGGTCGACATTGACGTCAGCCGCATGGATTGCTTTGCCGAGACGGGCGAGGTGTCGTGGCTGGCCAATCCGCTGGGACTGCAGTTCCAGGAGATCGAGATCTGCTACACGGCGGGCTTCGATACGATTCCCGACCCTATTAAATTCGCGTGTGCACAAATTGTGCGCAACGCGGAGGCAACACCAGCGCTGAACGTGCGGGCGACCACACTGAGTTCGATGCACCTGGAGTATTTCGCGGACACGCTGCTGGACCAGAGCGTGCAAGCGATGCTGGCGCCCTATGTGGCGCAGAAAGTTGGCTGACATGGTTACGGTAGGTTCTCCTGTGGGACCGATCGCGGGGCGCGAGCAGGTGGCGCAGCGAGCGGCCGAGGCAATGTTGCGCTCGCTGGGAGCGACGCAGATCACGATCCGGACGGCGCTGCCGCCGATCGACAGCACAAGCAACCAGTTGGGGCAGTCGTGCAGCGGGTTCGAAGACGTTTGCCTGTCTCCGGTTGTGATACGGAGCACAGCGATCGCCGCCAACGAGACGGTCAGGGTGGAAGTGCTGGTGAGCGCCACGGCAGCGCTGGCGGCGGCCACCGCGCGGGGCATCGTGGACGTGGCCACCTGGCTGCTGGAGGCACACGGACTGTTGTACCGCAGCAAGCTGCTGCACATCGACAGCGTGGTGGTGGACCACTTCGCAGGGTCGGAGTACCTGTACCACATTCTGGCGTCGGAGTGACGGAGATATGCAAGCAACCAAAGACAGCTTCTATCTGACAATGCGCGACAGGCTGGCACAGCTGGACCCGGGACGTACGATCACGGTGGACGGCATCACGCGGCCGGCGATTGTGGTGGTGGAGAACGACAAGCCAAGCGTGACGGCGCGGCAGCATGACGCGTTCTACCTGGAGTGGGGCGAGGCGCGGGCGGTGCGGCCGGCGATTAGCACGCTGATGGCGATTACGTGCACGTTGTCGTATGCCAGCGCGGGGACGGAGCAGAACGGAGGCCTCGACCGAGGGCGCACGCTGGGGGCGCTGGAGTCGGACCTGCTGGGCATGTGCTCGCCGGCGGTGACGCGGAAGAACGACTACACAGGCGTTAACCCGGTAGACCTCGGCTCCAATCTGTTCTGGAGCCAACCGGTGTTTCGTCCGGCGAAAGCGGAGCCGGGATGCGTGGCGCGTGAAGCGAGCATCACGGTTTATTTCTATCCCGAGGTGAACCAGGCATGAGCAGCAATCCGTATGCGAAACAGTCGCAAATGTGGCCAGTGGCAGAGGCGGCACGCGCCTATGTTGCGCCAATCGACCGCAGCACGGGCGCCAGTGTGCCTTTCGATCCTTCGGCGCAGGGGGAGTTTGATCTGGACCTGCCGCCGGTGCCGTTTCTGGACCTGGGGTGGGTGGAGAACTTCCAGCGAAGCTCGGCGACGAAGTACGAGACACTGCGGGTTGGCCCGCAGAGCACACTGACGACGCAGTTCCGCACACAATTCGATGCAGGCGTGGAGTTCGACATGCCGAACTGGGGCAAACTGCAAATGGCGCTGGCGGGCGGTGGGCAGCAAATCAACGTGCTGGCGACGCCCGTGTCGAGTCCGGTGCAGAGTTCGGGCGGAACGCCGATTCCGGCGGTATATGTGCAAGACGGGGCCACGATGTATGAGTTGCCGCTGACGCCGGATGCGCTGACAAACTTCCGCATCGGCGACATGGTGGCAGTGGACTGGGACTACCAGGGGCAGGCAGGATACCTGGGCTCGGGCGCTCCGGGGACTTACCTGGGGGCCGGGTTAGATGCGGTGTCGCACGTGGACCTAGTACGGCGGGTGACGTTCAATGTGTCGCGGGTGTCGAACATGACTTCGGACTCGCTGGTGCTGGGAGAGCGCCTGATTGGCGGCGCACACACGGGCATGGGTGTGCAGAAAATCGCGGCACTGCTGGACCGCGAGGGCGGGAGCTACTTCCAGGAGTGGGCGGCGCTGTTTGTGGTGGTGGGCGGCACGGGGGGGCGGACGTGCTTCTATTATCCACGACTGCAGGCGGCGGCGAGCACGAGTGAAGTGCAGCGGGAGATCGAGAAGCCGCTGTTCAGCAATATGCTGCACGCCAAGCTGCGGGCCATGCCGAGCATCGATCCGAATGACGGTGAGACAGTGCTGTGCTACCGGAGTTACTTCCCGGCGAAGACAGCACGGGTCTGAGTCAACCCGGGTTAGCAGCCAAAAGCGGGGTGCGACCTTGAGGCACCCGGCGAATCTGGAGGCGCCTCGACCCACCCGGACCCCGCCCTATCGCCAAACAAGCGCGCTAAGGATGGGGCAATCGAGTCAGGATGACAACCACGCAATTCATCACAGTTGAGATAGTGCGAAACTATGAAACTATTGATCGACAATCACGACGGGCTGGGGCTGCAGGACTACAGCGCGTACCTGGATGCAGAACATCTGCCCCAGTTGAAGCGGCGGCTGAACCGGGCCGCGGAGATGCAAACGTGGCTGGCCTCCGGCGACGAGGGGTTCCGCGTGCCGGCCAGCGGCGCGCGGGTCATCCTGGAGCGGGACGACGGCCACAAGCTGTTTACGGGATACCTGACGGCGGCGCCGGAGCTGCAATATCTGGGTGCGGCACAAAATGGCACACTGTGGCGCTACGGGCTCTTTGCGACGGACGATAGCTGGCTGCTTGATCATAATGCGCCAACCGCGCGGACTCCGTTCGTGTGTCGCACGGCAGGCGACGCCCTGCGGACAATCACCAATGACGTGCTGCCAGGCGGGCTGGACGTCTCGGGGGTGCAAGACCTGGGGCAGGTTAACCAGTATGTGGCGAGCTCGCAGCGCTCGTGGAGTGAACATGCGCGGGAGCTGGCGACCAGGGAGCGGGCGTGCTACCGCGCGCATGACGGCAAGCTGACGTTTCAGCCGGTGGGGCAGCAAGGGTTCACCATCGACGAACACGACGCGAAGTTTGCTTCCACCGGCCTGGCGGTCGCGCAGCCGGACTGTCTAGGCAATGACGCAACCGTGGTGGGCGAGATGGAGCCGACCACTTATGTGCGGGACTACTTCATCGGTGACGGCACGACGCTGGGGTTCTACCTGTCGCGATCGCCATTTGCCAGAACGACCGTGACGGTCTTTGAAGAAGAATACGCCGGGCCCGGGCTCGATCCCACATTGTGGTATATCAGCGGTACGAGCAGCGCAGTATCGGTCGCGGGAGGACAGCTCAACATAAATGGCGGGCCGGTGACCGTAGGGCTGGTGGAGAAGCTGGAACTGGCGGGCGGGTTGCGAATTCAGCACGGGCAAGTAACGTTCAGCGCGGCGTCGAGCGGCACGCTGGGCGGGGTGTATAACGGTAGTGTCGCAGACAGCAATTGTTTTGCGGGATTTCGCATTACGCCGAGCGGCGGCAACTGCGCCATCCAGGCGCTGATTTACGGCTACGGCAACGGTGCGCCGCTGATCACGCAACCGGGACATCAGTACGCCTTGACGACCCAATTGTTCGCGAACGAGGCGCAGCGCATACGCGGAACCTATTGCTCGTCAGTGCACGGCGGCGGAAGCGGTCGCGGGGGAGACTCGACCGCCGCTGCGGTCCGCGTGGTGCTGTCAGTGCACGATGTGGACCCCAACAGTCCGGGCACGCTGGCACTGCCGGCGACGGTGCTGTTCGACGGAGTGCTGGGTTCCTCGCCCTCGTACGCAAGTTACGCACTTGCCGACGGGGCGAACCTGCATGCGCAGCTGGCATACGCCCGGCTACAGCAGGTGGTGAATGCCGAGGTGCGCAGCATGATCCCGCAACAGGCGTTCCGCACGCGACTGGCGGGCGCACTGGCGGACGGAGGCGAGTGTTACATCTCGTCGGCCGGGGAGTTGCACTTCTATCCGCCGTACCCGCCGCAGCCGGACGAGCAGATCGTGGTGTCGTACCGGGCCAGCGCGCGGGCCATTGCACGGGTACAGGACGCCGCGAGCATCGCATCCCACAATGTAGGAGCCGATAAGGGGCGGCGAAGCTTCGTAAAACGGATGAGTGTGCCGGTGGCGTCCACCTCGATCGACTGCGAAAACGCCGCACTAGCGATCCTGGATGACGCGACGCTGCCTGCCTGGAGAGGAGAGTATCGCATCGCAAGCGACTGTCTTCCCGCGGATGACGTGCTGCCGGGCGATGCCGTGCAGGTGGCAGCCGCTTCGCGGCAGGCGAACTTTTCGGCCATTGTACGCGAGGTGGACGTGGGCGTGACGTCAGCGGCCTATGACCGCCTGGAGTACGCGATCCGGTTTGCCAACGACGCAGCGGCGCCGCTGGCGCACGAATTCGCAAAGACGACGCTGCCGGACCCATTGCCGACGGCTTTCACGACGACCGGGCCGTCGTCGTCGCTGTTTCTTCCGGCACTGACCGGCGTACAAGTGACGGAGGTGATCGCGACGGAGATCACAGTGGACACGGGTACAGCGCCGCCGACGGGGGGCGGCTTTGAGGTGCGGAGGTCGGATGGGGGATGGGGACCGAGCGACGACGGCAACCTGGTGGGACGGTACACGAGCCAGACCATCGTGCTGCCGCGGCTATCGCGCATCCAGGATTACGTGCTGCGGCAGTATGACGGGTCGACGCCTGTCAAGTACTCGCGGCACTCGGCGCTGGTGCATGTGGCCTATCCGTGGTAGCAGGCGATGCCAGACGATATGAGCACGGCGTGCGCTGCCGCGGACATGAGTTGAGGGCCGCGGCAGCGATGCCGTATCGTGAAGTAGTTGAGGTGGCGGCGAGCTTGAGACGGATTCTGATCGCAATCTTGGGGGTGCTCGCGCTGGTATGGAGCGGCTTTGCGCAGGAGGCGGTACCGCCCGCCCCGACCGCCGGAGGCAATACGCTGATCGGGTGCCTGAGCGGGCCGGATGCGGACAATCACTACACGCTGAGCAGCATGCAGCACCGCATGGGCGTGGAGGTGGTGGGCGGTGACGAGTTGAAGAAGGGCGCAGGCGGCAAGGTGAAGCTGACCGGAGCCTGGGAGACGCTGCCCGGCGCCGAAGGGAAGAAGCAAAGCGACGCCACCCGGAGGTTCAAAGCGACGGAGATGACGATGATCGACGAAAAGTGCCAGCCGCCGGCACCCGTCACGCCGGTGAGCAAGAAGAAGCAGGCACAAAAGAAATAGGCAGGGAAATTTGAGTTTCCAGATTCGAGTTAGAGCAGATCTTCCTCAGCGGCGCAGAACAGACCATGTCCAGGGTCGCCAATATCTGGTGTTGGATGGGGGCCCCGCAGAAGAGGGGTCCTTCGACTCGGACGCCCGCTGCTGCGGGCGTCCGCGCTCAGGATGACACTACATTTGACCCAAGGCCTACTTCCCCGCCAGCAATTGCTGCGACAGGTAGGCGCCGAGGCCGATTTCCTTGATGGAGTGGAGTTGGGCTTCGAGGAAGTCGGCGTGCCGCTCTTCGTCGTGCAGCAGGGCCTCAAACAGATCTTTTGATCCGGCATCGCCGGCCTCGCTGCAAATCTTCACGGCGGCGTTGTACATCTTGATGGCGTTGGTCTCGTCGTCGAGATCAATCTCCAGTTGCTTGGGGACATCGGCGCCAATTCTGGGCGTCAAGGGCACGGAGACGTCAGGTGTGCCGTCGAGGAAGAGGATACGTTCGATGAGATGTTCGGCGTGGCGCATTTCTTCAATGGCGCGCGCCTTAGTCAGCGCACCCAGGCGCTGATACCCCCAGTTGTCGCACATCTCCGCCTGCACCATGTACTGCACCGCCGCCGTCATTTCATCGCTCAGCGCGGCATTGAGCTGCTCGATTACCTTTTCATTTCCCTTCATATTTGTCTCCCGGTAAATAATATAGCCTCGTCGGTCACGAAGCCTAACGCAGCGAGATGCGTCACAGGGGCGGGTGACGGGGGTCGATCAGGCGGAAGCCTCCAGTTCTTCGGCCATCGCGAGCAGCTTGTTCACCGTATTCCAGTTGCGGGCGGTGGCGGTGATCTTCAGGGTGCGATCGAGAACCGGGGGCAGTTTGGAGCGGCCCATGCCGTCAGGGAAGTAGATGTAGAGTTCGCGACCGTGGAGGCGAAGTTCCTCTGGGCCGACTTGGATCGCCGGCACACGCGCGCGGACCTCGGCCTTCGGCGCGTCTGCCAGGAAGCTAACTGCGAGTTTTGCGGGCTCGAGCCCCGGGCGGTCGCAAAACGGATTGCGCGCCACCACCTCCCGCAGCTCGGAAGCCGTGCGGAGAATTACGCTGGGGCGAAAGCCGAAGCGCTTCTCGATGGCGCTTTCGATGCGAGCGGCAAGCCTGGTGAGGCCGGGCTCCGCGGTGGCGAAGACGACATTTCCGCTTTGGATGTAGGTCTGCGGATTGCGCAGCTTGAGCGCGACGCAGATCTCTCGCAGCGCGTCCATGCCAATTTTATTATGGCCGCCGACGTTGACGCCGCGCAGCATGCAGATAATCACAGTCATGGCGTAGTCATCTCCCCAACGGAAGGGTTACAGTCTTGCCGGTTGCAGCCGATGTGCGGGCGGCGTCGAGAATCTCCATCGCGATCAGGTTGGTTGCAAGCGAGGTGGGGCCGTCCGGCTGGGCGCCGTCGCGTATCACTGCGCGCAGCTCGGTCAGCGGGTCGTCGTAAGGTGCGGTCACATCTTTCGCCTTCAGAGTTTGCTCTTCCTCGTCTGCCTTGCGCACGCGAATATCATCACGGGCCACGGTAATGACATAGCCCTTCTGGCCGTACACCTCCATGTCCTTTCGATCGAAGGGCCAGTTCCAGGAAGCCTGAATGATGGCCACCGCCTTGGGATACTTCAGAACAATGACCGCCTCATCATCCACCTTGGGATAAGTCACGGGCTTGATGGTCTGGGTGACTGCCGTGACCGAAAGCGGAGGCTGGCCGTTCATGAGCCAGGTGGAAAGGTCGGCGCCGTAGCAGCCGAAGTCGAAGAGCGCACCCGCACCGTTGAGCTTGGGGTCGGTGAGCCAGGCGAGAAACTCCGGTTGCACGCCGATCTCCTTCGGGCCGCGATGGCCGTCGTGCACCACAATCTTGCGAATGTCACCGAGCGTGCCCTCGCGCACCAGATCAAACGCCGCATGATTGCTGCGATACCACGTAGTCTCATAGTTCACCAGTATGTGGATGTTTCCGTGCTGCGCCGCTGCGGCGATGGACAGCGCATCGGCGTAGCTCGCCGCCAAAGGCTTCTCCATCATGACGTGGACGCGGTGGCGCGCGCAGGTTTCGACCACGGCGCGATGATCATACGTCGAGGTGTACACCAGCACGGCCTGGGGATGGGTCTTCTCCAGCATGTCGTCCAGGTCGGCGTAGTAGAGCTTGTGGTTGAGGCTGAACTGCCTGGCATAGCGCTTGAAGAGGTCCTCGCTCGGGTCGGAGATGCCGACAATCTGGATGTCCGGGCGATGCAGGTTGTGCTGGAAGAACCCTTCGACGTGGCCGTGCACGAGTCCCACGACAGCGACGCGCAAGGGGATTGTGGATGAGTTCTTCTGTGAATCGCAAGGATCCGCGGCCAACAGTATTACGGTCGCGTAAACCACAAAGAGCCGGAGCATCAATCGACCTCCTACGACGTTGCTGTCCAATACGACAACAATCGCAGAATGTAATTTACAGCAACGGCGCGAGCGGCAAACGGCGTGGGGTATAATCCTCGGCACCAAAACTCCGGCCTGCGCTGGCAATCGAGAAGGGCTGCTCGCGCCAAGGGAGCGCGTGTCAGCTACATTTCAGCGATGGCAGAACGGTAATGCGTTGCTTTGCGGCGAACGACAATCCGCTAGCGCGTCAAGATCGCTCCCGCAGCGGCCGTTCTGACCAACCAACCGCTGTCCGCCAACCCAGTTACCCTCCCGCGCTGGCCGCAAGTGGTCTGGAAGCCCCCAACCTCTCTAATTGTGCAACCGGCCGCGGCAGAGGTCATGCCGACGCACGAGAATCGCCGGACCGTCCGAGTGACTTGCTGCTGCTGTCAAGCGAATGGCCAGCGCTTCACGCGCTGCAGGCCAAGTTCCTGGCAGGCCCTGCGGACGATGACGAAAATGGCCGCCTGGCTGAGCTGATGCGAATTTCGCAAGCCAGCGATGCCCAGCCGGCACGTGACGGCAGTTTGTTGAAACGTCAGATCTGGGCGAGGTCAGCCGCGGGTGAGACGAGGCCAACCCATGCCATTGCCCGCGATATCTCGACGGCCGCTACAGGTGACAGGGCCACGGTCGCTCCGCCTGTCGCGTTCGATGGTTTACGCTCACCCGGCCAGCCACTCGATGCCGTGACGCGAGCATACTTCGAGCCACGCTTCAATCGCGACTTCGGCAAGGTGTGCGTGCATACCGACGGACGCGCGGCCGAAGCCGCCAGTGCTGTGCAAGCCCGGGCCTTCACCTTGGGCCACGACATTGTATTCGGGCAGGGGCAATATGCTCCCTCAACCTCGCGGGGAGCGCGTCTGCTGGCGCACGAATTGACGCACGTGGTGCAGCAGTCCTCGTCAGCTTCTCCCACGGCCCTGCAGCGAGACACGAAAAAAGACGCTCCCGTCGATCCTCACTTGCAGAAGCTCGCACCCCCCATTGCCGATGCCATCGCCGACGCCGACGCCGACATGGCGAAACAGCTCAAGGAGAAAGGCGCGCCGATATTCGTCCACGAGCCGATGAATTACCGAGGGCTGAAGGCCTTGTTGCCGCTGGCCCAGGCCATCGACGACGAGCGCACGGCGGACATTCCCAAGCTGGTCGATGCCTTCCTCAAAGTGGAACTTGGGCCGCCCTTCAACTCGCTGGGCGAGAACATGCTGATTGAAATGTCGGCGCGGCTGTTCACCATGGGCCTGAAATCCGAGAGCGACAAGCTGCAAGCGAACTATAGCGCCGGCCAGAAGCAATGGAGCTTTCTCAAGGAGGATTGGGGCAAGTCAAGGCGCAACATTGAAACCTACAAGGCCACCGCCGAGCGCACCATCTCCCTGGCCGACGCCTCTTCGCCGGAGAAGAGCAAGGCGTCGCTGGAACTCATGATCCGCGCCCTGGACATGTTGCGTGATGCTGTCCTTGCGATCGATCAGGAGCGGCTGAGCAACGAACCCACCGATGCATGGCGGCGCACCCTTGAGCCGATGATGACGCTGCGCGACTACTGGAACGCCCTGATCGGGGTGCTCACCACGCTGATGACGGGCATTGAGATGCACCTGCAGATTCTGCTGGAGCGCGCCGCCAGCGATCTCAGCGAAGGGCTCGGCAGCGCCACGCTTCTGATCTTGCGCGACGTGGTGGAGAACAAGCTGGCGCCGGCCATCCGCACTTCGGATGGCAAAAAGGACATGGGCGGCATCCGGCTCAAGATTACCAACACCGATATCAAGGCAGGCAAGGGCGTCCTGCACGACATGCTGTCCAAGGACCCGAAGGCGCGATCGGTGGCGGTGAGCACCTACACCCCGGGACAGGAATACGTACGCGAGTTGGAGTCCACCCTGATGGGACTGGTCAACATTCGCATTGATCAGATTGCCACCCTGGCCCGGATTTACGGCGCCACCGACGTGCTGCGCGAAGACAAGCCGTTCGAAAAGGAAAAGAAGGCGGACGCCGCCAAAAATGCCGACACCATGAAGAAGCTCATCGCGCAGGGCGGCAAACTACGGCTGGACAGCGACAGCGACTGGCGCAAATTCGTCCTGCAAAAGTATCTGGATATGACGGGCCCGAGCGCCAAGGAGAAAGGCAAGGCGTTGAGCGCCGTCATCGATTTGCTGTTCGACTACCTCCAGGCCTTCACCGTGCACGCGCGCTTCACCGACATCTACGACCAGGCCGACTTCAAGGACGCCTACTTCGACAAGCCGTTTCCGCGGACCCTGGGGGGACAACTGGTGTCGGACTGCGGGGTGTACGCCATGCGCGTCGCCTACATTCTGTCGCTGGTGCGGCAGGAGCTGGGGCTGCGCTTCCGCTTTATTCGCATGCCCGCGCACGTCGGGCTCATCATCACCGGCGAAGGGATGCCGGTGTTCCTGGTACACAACGACCACTTCAAGGAATATTCCGCGGAAGAGGTTGAAGACTTCTACAAGAATATCTGGGAGCCCCCTGAGTCCACCGCGAAGGCCGGCGGCAAGGCGACGCCGTACAAGCGAGCCGCCAGCGCGATCGACGACGAGCAGTTCATGGGAGAGCTGTCGGCGATGCACTTCATCGAGGGGCCGCTCGACATGCCGTTCGAAATCTCGGACGTACCCAAGCCCCAGAAGACAGAGCTCGCCACCAAGCAGACCTTGTGGGCCGAGTATCAGAAGATCGCCTCGAAAGACGTATTTGGCCCCTCCTCAACCAACAAGTCGAGTCCGGGATACCTATACCACAATCGTTATCTGGCGATTACGGAGATGTTCCGGGAGTGGCGGAACGAGGAAGTCGTACCTTTCTTCAACGAGAAAGCGCCGGCCAACTGGAAAATCCTGGAGACCGCGCTCAAGCAGAACGGCCGCACGGAGCTGAAGGGGAGCGAACTGCAACCCCTGCTGGAGGCGCACCTCCAGCAGTACGACGAGGACCTGAAACCGGTCAACGCGCGCCTTGGAAGAATTCACGACGAAGAGCGCCGAGTCGGCCGCCAGTTACACGAAGATCCCGGTCTGGCGGCTCGAGGTGCGCGCATCACGCATGTCAGCGCGCTGGTGATGGTGTACGACTGGCAGAGCTATCGCAAGAATATTGAGAAACTCATCGCAAAGGCCATAGCCGATCCTGACCAGAAATTCAACGTGGCCACAATTATAAGTACAGACCTGCAACCGCCGTTCATCCCGATGCCGGACAAGGCGATGGCGATCATGTACTAGGTGACCGGGGCCGTGGGGTATAATCTGCACCCTAGACTTCGGCCCACGATTCGAACCCCAGCAGGCTGCTGTGCTCGCGGGTAAGCCTGACATTCTGATTGGAGCGATGGCGGAACCGTGATGCGTTGTTACGCCGCGAAAGAGAATTCGCCCGTGCGTCGAGACCGCTCTCGCAGCGGACGTGCCAGCATTCTTCCCGGCGTACGCCAACCCGGCTATTTCACTATGCCGGATGCTTCGGTCTTGGAAGCACTCGCCCTTCCGAGCGATTTGAGATTGCGCCACGGCGACCAGCCGCAGCGGGAGTCGGCGGAGCGAAATGCAGGACAGGCAGCGCGTCGTAGCATTCTTGGCAACACTCTCAACTTAGCTCTATCGCGAAGCCCGCAGCGGGAGGTGCTGCATTCCTCCGGACAGTCGCGCGATGCCGTGGCGCGTGCGTTCCGCGCGCCCCTGGCCGCGCAGCGCCAGCCGGTCCCGTGCATGTCCCCTATGCCTCAGCCGCGCACTCCGGAACAAGTCCAGCGGCAGAGTGCAGACTTCGGCACCCTCATAGAGCTGGCTTCGGCGACGATTCTTCAGGTCAGCTCTAATTTGGACTTGGAGATCCTCAGAGGGATTGTCAATTCGCACCGTACGGTCGATTGGAGTGGCTCCGACAAAGAGCGGGAGCAGAGGCTCCGAAAGCACCTTGACGCACGCAAGGGAATCGTCGAGTTTGCCCGCGAAAATAAATTCAAGTTTTCCGCCGGGGAGGTGAAGATGAACACTGAGTACTGGAAAAACGAAGGCGCGAGGGAATGGCAGCCGAAAAAAGGCGTTGACCCCAGGGAAGCCTACCAGGACTTGCACAAACACCCGGAAGACTATGAACTGGGCTGCCAGCAGGCTACAGCCATGACGATGCGGGCGGGAAGCGACTTCGCAAAGATGGTGGAAGACCAAGGAGTGCCGGCTTCCGACTGGATTCCGGGGGATTGGGGCCGCATTAAAAACACCGGCAATGGGCCTGTCGCTTCCGGCGAAGAAGGAGAGAACGTCATCTATCTGGGCGACGGGCAGTTCTGGGGATTAAGCAACAAGAAGGCCATCCGCACCGGTGACGAATGGTTCAATCAGGTCAAGGAGTGGAACGGCGCCGCCGCAATCGAAGATTGGAGGAGACGTCCAGTCCTGTGAATACTGAAGCCGGGACGCCGAGCAGGCTGTGTTGAGGATGTGCGGAGAACAGTGCGCTGTCCTCCGCACATTTCGGCATTGCAGCTTAGTCTTTGGGTTGCGGCACGATTCGCAGGTACGGCCGCGGGGCCTTCCAGCCATCGGGATATTTCTGTTTGGCTTGTTCATCGGAAACCGAGCCCAAGATGATCACGTCGTCTCCCTGCTTCCAATTCACAGGTGTCGCCACCTGATGCTTGACGGTGAGCTGCAACGAGTCGAGCACGCGCAGCACTTCGTCGAAATTGCGCCCGGTGGACATGGGATAAACCAGGACCAGCTTGATCTTCTTGTCGGGCCCGATAACGAACACATTGCGCACGGTCATGTTGTCGGCAGCAGTGCGTCCCTGGCAGCCGCCTTCCGTGACAGCGGGCAACATTTCGTAGAGCTTGGCCACGTTCAGTTCGGCATCGCCGATCATGGGATAGTTGGGGGCGTGACCCTGTGTTTCCTTGATGTCGTTGGCCCAGCGCGCGTGATCGTCCACGGGATCGACGCTGAGGCCGATGATCTTGGTGTTGCGCTTGTCGAATTCGGGCTTGAGCTTCGCCATGTAACCCAGTTCAGTGGTGCACACCGGGGTGAAGTCCTTGGGATGCGAAAACAGCACGCACCAGGAATCGCCAATCCAATCGTGAAACTTGATGCGGCCTTCGGTGGTATCGGCCATGAAGTCCGGTGCAGTGTCGCCAATCTTCAGTCCCATTGTGCCTCTCCTCCGGCGTCGGTTATTTGAGTTACGGTCAGGCATTTTACGCCGAAAGGTGCCGGTCGGGATACTGCCGGGGCGGGCGTGCCTGCCAAGACCCTGTGTTGACACGGATAGGCAACATGGCCAGTTTCTGCGGCGCCGCCATGCAGCGCTGCATGCACACCTTCAGCGGCGATAGCAGAAGATCGTGTCGCTGATGAAAGGCTGCTGCGAGACGGTAACCGCCACATCGAGCACATCCGCCATGCCGGAGGGAACGGTGTCGGGCAGCTTGTCGTTGGTCAGAAGCAGCCCGCCGGGCTTCAGCATGGCGCTGACATTGGCACGCGCCAGCGACTGCTCGAAGGTGCCGTAGTAAACGAAGATGTTGGTCCCGATCACGAGGTCGAACTTCTGCTCCGGTGCAAGCAGCGGACGCTGATAGATGATGTTGGTGTCCACCGGAGTGATGCGTGCCGCCACCTGCGGCTTGATCTTGATTGCGCGCATCTGGGTGCCTGTGACCGACGCCGGAACCGCAATGGCCTTGACCGGATCGCCAATTTGCGCGCCCAGTTTCTGCCAGTAAGCGGTGAACGCCGCGCGATATTCCTCGCTCAGGGGTTTCTGCGCGTTCCACGGAAGCTGCACGACGTATGGGCTCCCGCTCTTTGCCTGCTGTCGAATGCGGGCCACGTGCGAGTTCACGCTGGGGCTGATGTCGAAGGTGAACAGCTCGACGGAGGACGCGTCCGCCAACCCCAGGCGAAGCAGCGAATCGAGCACGACAAAAGGCTGCACGACCTGGGGCGGATAG
>Ga0335069_10008980_pt1 | contig 14258 bp, 13 predicted proteins | sample Lox_Sample_11_FD_206714 | JGI IMG/M metagenome (GOLD analysis project Ga0335069, IMG submission 206714) | Soil microbial communities from Loxahatchee National Wildlife Refuge, Florida, United States - Lox_Sample_1.1 | ecosystem: Environmental > Terrestrial > Soil > Wetlands | place: USA... | reverse complement strand
GATATTACTCCGGATTCGCTGGCATTTCACGGCATCGACATGAAGTACGCGGTGGAACCCGGGCAATTCGAAATCATGGTCGGCAACTCCTCGCGCGATTGCGATTTGCAGAAGCTGATTCTCACGGTGAGCTAGCGCTCCGGAACCGGCAGACGGCAAAGAGGTGGCGTACAAATGATCGAGAAACTTCCGCTGTCCGAGAAGCTCGGATACGGCGTTGGCGACATGGCGGCCAACTTCGTCTTCCAGGCGATGCTGGCGTTGCAGCTCAGCTTCTATACCGACACGTTCGGCTTGACGGCGGCCCAGGCCGGGACGTTGTTCCTGGTGGTGGGCCTCGGCTCCGCGGTGTTCAACCCGATCATGGGCGTGATTGCCGACCAGACCAACACGCGGTGGGGCAAGTTCCGCCCGTGGCTGCTGTGGACCGCCATTCCGTTCGGCGTCGTCGGGGTGCTCACTTTCACCACGCCGGACTTGAGCCCCGGCGGCAAACTGGTTTACGCATACATCACTTACAGCCTCCTGCGCCTGGTCTATGCGGCGAACAACGTGCCCTACGCGGCGCTCACCGGGGTGATGACGAGCGACCCGGATGAGCGGACCAGCATCGCCTCGTGGCGGCAGATCTTCGCCAATTCGGCCGGGTTCATTGTGCAGAGCCTGGCCATCCCGATGGTCGTTTTGTTCGGCAAGGGAAACTCGGCCAAGGGCTACCAATGGACCATGGGGGCTTTCTGCGTGCTGGGCGCGGTATTGTTCGTGGTCGCTTTTGCGGCCACCAAGGAACGGATTCAGCCGGACCCGAAGCAGAAGTCGTCGCTGGTGCGGGACCTCGCGGACCTGGTGAAGAACGGCCCGTGGATCGCGCTATTCCTGGCGACGCTCTTTTACTTCATTGCCGTGGTGATGCGCGGCGGCGTCATGCTGCCCTTCTTTAAGTACGCCGCCGGGGACCAGACGCTCTTCAGTTGGTTCAACGGCTTTGGTTTGGCCACGCTGCTAGTGGGCGTCGCGGTCTCCAGCAAACTGGGGGCGCGCTTCGGCAAGCGCAATCTGTTCCTGGTGAGCATGCTGCTGACGGCGGCGTTCAACGCGAGCCTGTTCGTGCTGCCGGCCAGCGCGACGGCCGCGATCTTCGCTTCCGAAATTCTGCGCCAGTTCTCGTTCGGCATCTCCTGCCCGGTGCTGTGGGCGATGATGGGCGATGTGGCCGATTACGGAGAGTGGCACACGGGCCGCCGCGCGACGGCGACCGTGACCGCCGCGGTGGTCTTCGCGCTTTGGGCTGGGCTCGCGCTCGGCGGCTGGATTACCGGGCTGCTCTTCGACGCCTACGGTTACGTGGCGAACACCACGCAGACGGCCAGCTCGCTGATGGGCATCCGCCTGGTAGCCAGCGTCTATTCCGGGCTGGCTTACTTCGCGACCGCGGTCTGCCTGATCTTCTATCCGCTGACGCGGGCCAAGACACAGCAGATCGCCGATGAACTGATCGAGCGGCGCAAGAAATTCGGCTCAGAATTAGGATAAGGAGTTTTTACGTCATGATGTACTTTCGACGGTTTGCGTTCGCCGTTGCCGCGCTGGCGGCGTTGTCATTGTCCGCGCAGGCCCAGACCACGCTAAAGGACGCTTACAAGAAGTTTTTCTACATCGGCGCCGCGGTAAATACGGCGCAGTGCGACGGACGGGACGCGCGGGGCGCGGCGATCGTGGCGGCGCAATACGACACGATCAGCCCGGAGAACGACCTGAAGTGGGAGCGGGTGCATCCGAAGCTGGACACTTACAACTTCGAACCGGCGGACAGCTACGTGGCGTTCGGAGAGAAGAACCACATGTTCATAGTGGGGCACAACCTGGTGTGGCACAGCCAGGTTCCGGCGTGGGTTTTCCAGGACGACAAGGGGCAGCCGCTGACGCGCGACGCGCTGCTACAACGGCTGCACGACCACATCATGACGGTTGTGGGGCGGTACAAGGGGCGCATCAACAGCTGGGACGTGGTGAATGAAGCGCTGAACGAAGACGGAACGATGAGAAGGTCGCGGTGGTTGCAGATCATCGGCGACGACTACATCATCAAGGCGTTCCAGTTCGCGCACGAGGCGGACCCGAAGGCGGAACTTTACTACAACGACTACAACCTGGAGAACGAGCCGAAGCGCAACGGCGCGGTGGAGCTGGTGAAGAAGCTGAAAGCGGCGGGCGTGCCGATCACGGGCGTGGGTTTGCAGGGCCACGACGACATGGAGTGGCCGACGATCGAGCAGCAGGATGCGACGATCGCGGCGTTCAAGGCGCTGGGCGTGAAGGTGAGCATCTCCGAGCTGGACGTGGATGTGCTGCCGAAGGCGAGCCGCCAGCCAACGGCGGACGTTTCGGCCACGGCGCAGGGCGGCGCGAATTCGAATCCTTATGTGAACGGCCTGCCGGACGCGGTACAGCAGGCGCTGGCGAAGCGGTATGCGGATCTTTTCGGCGTCTATCTGAAGTACGCCGGGACGGTGGAGCGCGTGACGTTCTGGGGCGTGACCGACGGGGACTCCTGGAAGAACGATTTCCCGGTGCGGGGACGAACGAATTATCCACTCTTGTTCGACCGGCAGGGCAAGCCCAAGCTGGCCTTTGACGCCGTAATAGAAGCGGCGCGCAAGGCCGGGGCGAAGTAGGGCGCGTACGCGCGATTCGTCCCAGGGCGGAAGACAGCCTGGCGCCGTTTCCGGCGGCGGAGAGACGGGGGGCGAAGCGCGCGCGCCGAAGGTGGCCTCCACCGAGATTGTCCGGGACATCAACCGGCGCATCGTGCTCAATCTGATTCGCACGCGGCAGCCGGTTTCGCGCGCGGACCTGGCGCGGGCATCGGGTCTGCACCGCAGCACGATTTCGCTCATCGTGGAGCAGTTGATTGCGGAGCGGTGGGTGTTGGAAGGCCCCACCGGCCCGCTGCCGCGCGGACGCCACCCCACCTATCTCCGGCTGAACAACGAGCGCGTGATCATCGGGGTGGATCTGCGGCCTCTGCGCACCACGGTGGCGCTTGCCGACGTGAACGGGGCTTTCACCGCGCAGGAAGCGCTGGCCACGCCGCCGGAGGCCAAAGCGGCGCTGTCGGCTGTGGCGGCGGCCGTTGGGCGCGTGGCGCGGCTTGCGCGGGGAAAGAAGATTGAGGGCGTGGGCGTGAGCCTGCCCGGACGGCTGGATGCAAACGCTTGCCGGCTGGTTTTCGCACCCAACTTGAAGTGGGGCGCGGTGGACCTGCGCGATCCGTTGATGGACGCGACGGGCCTGGAAGTGCAACTGGAGAACGCCGCCAATGCGTGCGCGCTGGCGGCCATGTGGTTTGACCATCCCGCGGAACGGAACATCGTGGTGCTCACGGTTTCCGAGGGTATTGGCACGGGCGTGCTGGCAAACGGGCGTTTGGTACGCGGCCTGGGCGGAATGGCGGGCGAATTCGGGCACGTGCCGGTGGATCCGCGGGGGCCGTTGTGCGGCTGCGGCGGCAGAGGCTGCTGGGAGATGTTCGCCTCCAACAGCGCCGCGCTGCGCTACTACGCCGAGGCCGGCGGGAATGCGGACGGGCTGAGCTTCGTGGACTTGGCGGGCCGCGCGGACGCCGGCGATATACGCGCGGCGGCGGCTCTGGAGCGGATGGCACACCACCTGGGACGCGGCATGCGGATGGTGGTAGCCGGCCTGGCGCCGGAGAAGATTCTGGTGGTGGGAGACCTGACGCAATGCTGGCGGCGCTTCGGTCCCATTGTGGAAGCTGAGGTTCGCGCGCAAGCGCTTGCATCCGGGCGCATTCCCGTGGTGGCGCCGACGGGCGAAGACGGCATGGCGCGGCTGCGCGGCACAGTGGCGGTGGTATTGCGGAAGCATTTCAGCGAGCCCTAGGAAACGTTTCGGATTTTTTTCACCGCATCTATTGCTCTACGCAGTCCGGGGAGTACAATTAGTTCAAGCTTCAAACTAATATGGCTTGGGCTTGCGCGGCTCGGCTAGCCGGCAGGCGCCACGCGGAAGGATTTTGGAGACCATGAAACGTCTTCCGTTCGCTCTATCCACCTGTCTGGCGGTTGGAGCTCTCTCGACACTCTGGTTCGCGTCTAACCTGACCGGCCAGCAAACGAACTCATCCTCAGAACCGCAGCCGATGAATTGGACCGCGGAACAGGACCATCAGAATATGATGGACCAGCTCGGGATCAAGGCGCTGCGTCCGGGCCCGAGCGGCACCGAAACGGCGCCGAACCATGCGAATTACGACGAGTCCAAGGCCAACCCATATCCCAACCTGCCGGATATTCTGACGCTGAAGAACGGCAAGAAGGTGACTTCAGCGAAGATGTGGTGGAACGAGCGGCGGCCGGAGATCGTCGCGGACTTCGATGAATACATGTACGGCAAGGTTCCGGCGAACGTGCCGAAGGTGACGTGGACGGTCACGCGAACGGTGACGAACAAGGTCGGAGATTACCCCGTGGTGGGCAAGCTGCTTGTGGGCCACGTGGACAACTCCTCCTACCCGGCGATCACGGTGGATATTCAGATGACGCTGGTGACGCCGGCGGACGCCAAGGGTCCGGTGCCGGTGATGATGATGTTCGGCGGCGGCAACAGCCTGCCGGGCGATCCTCCGGCGGCGCGGGGAGCTTTCGGCGGATTCGGCGGACGCGCCGGCGCAGGCCGGGGAGCGGCTCCTGGAGCGCCGGGCGCGGCGGGCGCCCCTGGAGCGGCGGCGGCGGAAGCAGGCCGGGGTCCGGCGGGCGCGCCCGCAGGTGGGGCGCCTGGAGCGCCGGCTATGGCGGGTGCGCCTGGAGCAGGCGCGGTGGCCGGCAGGGGTGCGGCGGCGGGCCGGGGCGGGCCGGGCGGCGCGATGGGCAACGACCCTCCGTCCACGCAGCAATTAATCGCGGATGGCTGGGGATACGCGCAGATCAACCCGGGCAGCATCCAGGCGGACAACGGCGCGGGCCTGACCAAGGGCATCATCGGCCTGGTGAACAAGGGCCAGCCGCGGAAGCCGGATGACTGGGGTTCACTGCGGGCCTGGGGCTGGGGCGCGGGACGCGGCCTGGATTACCTGGAAACCGACAAGGCGGTGAACGCGAAGGAAGTGGGCATCGAGGGCGTTTCGCGCTACGGCAAGGCGGCTCTGGTGACCATGGCGTTCGACCAGCGGTTCGCGGTGGTGCTGATCGGTTCCTCCGGCGAAGGCGGGGCCAAGCTCTCGCGCCGCAATTGGGGCGAAGCGGTGGAGAACCTGACCGCGACGGGCGAGTATCACTGGATGGCGGGCAACTTCATGAAGTACGGCGCCTCGGAAGCGACGTTCGGCAGCATGAACCCTGGCGACCTGCCGGTGGATTCGCATGAGCTGATCGCGCTGTGCGCGCCGCGGCTTACGTTTGTGAGCTATGGCGTGCCGGAGAAGGGCGACGCGAAGTGGCTGGACCACCAGGGCAGCTTCATGGCGGCCGTGGCGGCCCAACCGGTGTTCCGGCTGCTGGGCGCGAAGGACATGGGCGTGAAGGAAGACTACCACGTGGCGAAGATGCCGCCGGTGAACGCGGGCCTGCTCAACGGGCAGCTCGCGTGGCGGCAGCACGATGGCGGCCACACCGACGGGCCGAACTGGAAGTACTTCATCCCGTGGGCGGATAAGTTCTTCAAGCGCACGCCTCCGGCGCACAAAGCGATGGCGCAGGTGACCAAACCGTGAACCTTCGCGCACTAACCTTGGCCTCTGGGCTGGCGATGGCGTCTGCATGTTTTGCGCAGGCGCCGCCCCCGGGGGCGATTCCGCTGCCCATTCCGGGAGGCGGATTCCAGCGGCCGCCGGCGGACCAGCCGGCGCCGCGCACGGACCAGAATTCGCTCATGGCGCACCAGCAGCTCCTGGAGAAGGCGAAACAGGGACGGACGGACATCTACTTCGAGGGCGATTCGATTGTGCGGCGCTGGGGCGCGACCGATTATCCGGCCTATTTGGCGAACTGGAAGCAGAACTTTTTCGGATGGAACGCGGGGGATTTCGGATGGGGCGCCGATACCACGCAGAACATTCTGTGGCGGTTGGAGAACGGGGAACTGGACGGCGTAAACCCCAAGATCATCGTGCTGCTGGCGGGAACGAATAACGTGGGCGGGCGGGTGCCTCCGGGAAGCGAAGACGCCAGAGTGGAAGACGTCTCGCGGGGCCTGCAGGCGATTGTGAAGGTGATGCGGGAGAAGGCGCCGAACGCGGTCATCGTGGTGACGGGTATTTTCCCGCGCAACGACAATGGCGGCACGGCGGTAGTGCCGGTGATCAACCGCATCAACGACAACCTGGCGAAGATAGCCGACGGGAAGCAGATCCGCTATCTGAACATCAACTCCAAGCTGGCGGATCCGGAAGGCAAGCTGTTCGACGGCATGATGAACACCGACCACCTGCACCCGGCGGAAAAGGGCTACCAGGTTTGGGCGGACGCGCTGAAGCCGATCTTTACGGAGATTCTGGGGCCGCCGGCGAAGGAAGACCACGCGCCGCCGCCCACGGGAGACCCGAGCGCGGCGGGCAAGACGCACTAGGTTTTCGGTTTCACCCCGGCGTTTGTTAGAACCGGGACTCGATCGTCTGCTTCGCGGGCTTGGGCATGGCCGGCGAGGCAGACGATTTTTTTTGCGCGAGGCGCCGGGCGCGGGTCACACCTGGCGGAGAGACTTCGGCGTGGGCGTGAGGATCTCGCAGCCCGTCTCGGTGACCAGCACGGTATCTTCGATGCGAATGCCGCCCCAGCCTTCGATGTAGACTCCCGGTTCGATGGTGATGGCCATGCCGGCGCGCAGCAAAGTCTTCTCGCGGACGCCAAGGCGCGGCGGCTCGTGGATCTCCAGGCCGAGGCCGTGGCCGGTGGAGTGGATAAAGGCGCGGTCCAGTCCGTAAGCCTTCAGAGTCTTGCGCGCGGCGCGGTCCACGCGCTCGGCGGCGACGCCCGCGCGAACGGCGTCAATGGCGGCCAGTTGCGCTTCCAGCACGGCCTTGTAGGCGCGCTTCACCCTGGCGTTGGGAACCCCCACGTGGATCATGCGGGTCATGTCGCTGGCGTAGCCTTCCACGAAGGCGCCCATATCCACCACCACCAGGCCGCGCAACGGCGCGGGACCCGGCTGGGCGTGCGGCAGGGCGCTGCGCACGCCGCCCGCCACGATGGTTTCAAAGGACGGCTTCTCCGCGCCCAGGCGGCGCATGCGGTATTCCAGCTCGGCTGCGAAATCGCGTTCGCTCACGCCGGGGTGGAGGCGCGACACGGCTTGTTCGAAGGCTCGGGAGTTGAGGAGCACGGATCGGCGAATGCGGCCGATCTCCTCGGGCGATTTGACCATGCGCAGCGTCTCGATCCAGCCCGTGACGGGCTCGAGGGCGGCGCGCATGGGCAGACGCGCTTTGAGCGCTTCCAGGCGGTCGCAGGTGGTGCGCGCCGGTTCGAAGCCGATGCGCGTGAGCCGCCGGCTTGAAATGGCGGCCGCCACCGCGTCCGTCAGCTTGCCCTTGAGGATGGCCACGCGGCACGCCGGGGCTTCCTGTTTGGCCTGGATGGCGTAGCGCGGATCGGTGAAGAGAACGCGCTCTTCGGGGGTCACCAAAAGGCTGCCGTTGCTGCCGGTGAAGCCGGAGAGGTAGCGCAAGTTGGGCCCCAAGGCGACCAGAAAGGCGTCTAGTTTTCGTCCCGCCAGCCCGGCGGAGACGGCCGCCGCGGGGCCGCCAGCGGAGCGCTTCGCGTTTGCGCTGCTTGCGGCGTCTTGTTTAGTGTGCACTTTGCCATCCCTTGGCCAGATCCTGCGCGCGCTGCGCGAAGGCGTCGGCCTGGCTCATATCGCCGCGCTTCTCGGCGTCATCGGACTGCGAAAGGAAGAACTCGATGCGTTTGACCAAGTCCTGATCGGCGGCGCTCAGGCGGCGCGAGTTCATGCGGGCCAAGATGGCGCGCACATCGCGCTTGCGGGCGTCGGCGGAATCCTTCAACTTCTTGATTTCGGCGGCCGGGACGACCGCCTGAATGGCCGGGCGTTCGGCGGGAGCCTCCACAACGGGCGGCGTTTGCGCCTGCGGTTGGGGCTGCGTCTGAGCCGCCGGAGAGGCGGCGGGACGGGACGGAGCCGCGCGCGGACGCGCGGGCGGCAGCGCGGGCGAGGGAACGGGCTGGGGAGTCTCCACGGCGGCGGGCGGCGGCGCTTGGGCGGCCTCGGTATCCTGCGGCAGCGCGGCTGGATTGACGGGCTGGGCCGGCGGTAGAGTAACCTGCGTTTGCGGCACGGAGAGCTTGCCCGGCTGGGCGGCCACGGCCAGGGCCTTTTGCGCGTGCGGCGCGCAGGCGCACAAGCTGAGCGTGCAGCACGCGGCCGCAAGAAGCAGGGGCCGAGGGCGGGCGGCGGGCGCCGGTTTCGCCACGGGACTAGGCCGCCACGGGAAGGCGGATGAGAAACGCCGACCCCTTCCCGGGTTCGCTGGTGAAATCGATGGAGCCATCGTGCAGTTGAACAATTCGAAACGTCATGGCCAGGCCGATGCCGGAGCCTTCCTTCTTGGTGGTGAAGTAAAGCCGGAAGATCTTCTCGCGCAGCTCCGGCGGTATACCCGGGCCGGTATCGGAAATGCGGATTTCGGCGGCATCGTCTCCCTGCGCCCCCTCAAGCCGCAGTTCGCCGCCCTGGGGCATGGCTTCCATGGCGTTGACGACGACATTGAGGAGCGCTTGCTTGAGCATATCGCGGTCGGCGCGGACTTCCAGCGTTTCGTCTTCCAGACGCACCTCCACTTTGATGTTGGCAGATTCGGCTTGCGGGCGGGCAAGCAGGGCGATCTCGTTCAGGAGCTCGCCAAGCGGCAGGGCGGCGAAGCGCAGGTCCACGGGCCGGGTGAAATCGAGGAACGTTTTCACCACGCGGTCCAGGCGCACGATCTCGCGCGAGATGATGTCCATCTGCGGCATAATGTCCGTGTCTCCGCGGGCCATTTTGGCGCGGGCCACTTCCACGTGCAGGAGGATGGCATTGAGCGGATTCTTGACCTCATGCGCCACGCCTCCGGTAATGCGCCCAATGGCGGCCAGGCGCTCCGCCGCGCCGAGCTCGCGGCCGATCTTGCGCTGGGCTTCGGGATCGCGCAGGCGCACGAGAACGCCGGAGCCGGTACCCGCGGCGCCGGGCAGGCGCTCGAGCACATCGACGGAGAGCAACGCGGCGGCCGGCGCGCCATCGGAGGCGGGCGAAGGCATGGCCATGCGGCGGTTGTGCACGGGGCGGCCGGTGCGCGCGGTTTGCTCAATGGCGAGGCCGAGCGGGTTGGAGGGGGGGAAGACTTCGGCCAGGGCCTGGCCGGAGAACCAGGCGTGATCCTTGCCCAGGAACTTCTCCAGCGACCCGGAGGCGAAGATGAGGCGGCGTTCGCGGTTGAAGACGAAGACGGCGTCTTCCAGGTCGCGCAGGAGGCGGTCTATGTTGCCGCGAAGGTCGGAGGCGTCGGATTGCGCGCCGCGCAGCCGTTGGCCGAGGAGGCTGACCTTGGACGCGACAATGGAGAGCTCATCCGCGCCATGAGGCGCGGCGCTCTCCTCGAATTCGCCGCTGGCGGCGCGGTCCAGCATGAGGCCGATCTGGCCGAACTTGCGGAACGCCACGGTGGAAGCTAGGAACGCGACGGAGACCGCGCCAAGCAGCGCCAGGAGGGCCACGGCGGCGTTGCCGGAGAGGCTCTTCTGGATATCGCCGTTGATGAGCGCCGGCGCCACCACGACGCGGACGGAGAGCAGCGGCTGCCCGTCCGGCGTGCCCAGCTCCTGGCGGAGCTGGTAATAGGTAGTCTGGCCGGAGGCCAGCAAGCGCGCCTTTCCATACCAGCTTGCGCCGCGCACCAGGGTTTCGAAATCAGGGTAGTTGGGCGCGGTCCAGCCGACGCGCGATTGATCGCTATCGGCGAGGATCTGGCCGGCGGGGTTCACGACCTCAATTTCGAGGATGCGCGAGGCGGTCAGAATATTTACCAGTGCGGCGCCAAGCTCGGGATCCTGGAGGGCTTCGGCCAGAGGCACGCTGCGCTGGCGGTTCAGGACGCCGCGAACCAGCTCCGAGGCCACGTTGGTCATCAACTTGGCGCGCTCCAGAGTGGCGTCGAATTGCAGGCGCAGGATATTGGCCAGGTCCACCGCGGAGATGGCTCCGGCGATGAGCGTCGCCAGCGCCACGGAGCCGATTGTGAGCCTGGCCTTGTGCGTCATGTCAGGGCGTCAAAAGGAGCTTGCCGCTGGTCCGGCGCTCTTCGAGGTCGCGGTGGGCCGCGGCGGCGTCGGCCAGCGGATAGTCGCGTTCCACCGGCGCCTTGAGCTTGCCTTCCATGGTCCAGCGCATCACGTCGCCGGCGCGCCAGAGCAATTCCTCGCGAGTGAGGAGGTACCACGCCAACGTGGGCCGCGTGAGGAAGAGGGAGCCCTTGGCGGCGAGCACCGAGGGATCGATGGGCGGCACGACGCCGCTGGACTGGCCGAAGAGGGCCATGACGCCGCGCGGCCGCAACACGTTGAGACCCTTGGCGAAGGTGGTTGCGCCGACCGAGTCGTAGATCACGTCCACGCCGCGGCCATCGGTCAGGCGTTTCACTTCGGCCTGGAAATCGATCACGGTGTAGAGGATAGCTTCATCCACGCCATGCGCCCGGGCGATAGCGGCCTTTTCCGCGGTGGAGACGGTGCCGAAGACGCGTGCGCCGAGCATCTTGGCCATCTGCACAATCAAGCCTCCGGCGCCTCCGGCGGCGGCGTGCACGAGGCAGGTATCGCCCGGCTTGAGCGCATAGGTGGAATGCGTGAGGTAGTGCGCGGTCATGCCCTGCAGCATGATGGCGGCGGCAGTGCGGGCATCCAGGCCGGCGGGAATTTTGACAAGCTGCGCGGAGGGAACCAGGGCGTACTCGGCGTAGGCGCCGCTGGCGACGGCCCAGGCGACGCGGTCTCCGGGCTCGACTTCGGTGACGCCCGGGCCCACGGCTTCCACGGTTCCGGCGCCTTCCTGGCCGAGGGTGAGGGGCAGAGGCGCTTTGTATACGCCCTTGCGAAAGTAGATGTCGATGAAGTTGACCCCAGCCGCGGCGACGCGCACAAGCGCTTGACCGGAAGCGGGCTGGGGAGTCGGACTATCGGCGAGTTCGAGGACTTCGGGGCCGCCGACGCGCGCCACGCGAATCGATTTCATCTTGAGGTTCTCCGTTAGATCGCAGCGCCCGAAGGGGCGTCTATTCTCCAGCTTACCCTTTGCGGGCGGGCCGGCGGAACGCGGTGGGCCGCGGAAGGCGGCTGTGGGAGCCGGGGCAGGAAGAGATTCAGGCAGCGCGGTCCGGGTTGTCCGGCCGCCATGGCGACCCGAAAACGCGCCAGACGGCCAGCCGGGTCAGGCGTCTGGCGTGCACCGCGGCGGCGTAAAGGGCGAGGGCGGCAAGGGTGAACGGCAGCGCAATGAGCCGCGCCGGAGTACGGACCGCGCCCATGCCGGCCAGGCCGGCGCGCGCCACGGCGAAACGCCGCACGGAGGACAGGTGCGAGCGGTCCACCCAGAAAAAATCGCCGTTTTCGTTGATGATGAAGACCTTGGCGGGCAAGCGCAGGGCCAGCATCCACTTCCATCTGGCGAGGATGGGCTCGGCGGAGCAGACGATTCCGACGTGGCTGTAGGGCCGGGCCGCCATCTCCCGCATGAGCCGCAGACGCGCCGCGGCGCCGCGGCATTCGTTGAGCCGGTAGAGGCGCGTGGCGGCGGGATCAAAGCCGGCGGGGAGGCTGCCATAGCAGGTGGCGACGTCAATGGGAAGATCCGCGCTCCAGCTCGCCCGAAGAACGCCCAACAAACCCTCCAGAAGGCCCCGGGAACCGCTCTCCACGAGGAGCATGGCCGTGGGCTCGGGATGGCGTCCGGTAAGGAAGTAGCGCACTATTCCGACTATAGCGGAGTGCTAGCCTGAGAGAGTCGACCGCGAATGCTTGAGAACCTCTTGACGGAGCAGGTAAACCCCGCCTCGGCCGGCATTGACGCGCTGGATACCGAGGCGATGCTGCGCGTGGTCAACGCGGAGGACCGGCTGGTGGCGGAAGCCGTGGCGCGCGAGATTCCGGCCATTGCGCGCGCGGTGGAGGCGATTGTGGCGCGGCTGCGGGCGGGCGGGCGCCTCTTCTACATCGGGGCGGGGACCAGCGGACGGCTGGGCGTGCTGGACGCTTCGGAATGCCCGCCAACGTTCGGCGTTTCGCCGGAGCTGGTGCAGGGCATCATCGCGGGCGGCGAGGGCGCGCTTCGCCGGAGCACGGAGGGAAGCGAGGACGATCCGGCGGCAGGGGCGCGCGACCTGGCGGAGCCACGCTTTGGCGCGGGAGACGCGCTGGTGGGCATTGCCGCGAGCGGGCGAACGCCGTACGTGCTGGGCGCGGTGGCCGAGGCAAACCGGCTGGGCGCGGCGACCATAGGGTTGAGCTGCACGCCGGATTCCGAGCTGGCGCGCGCGGCGACCATGGCGATCACGCCGCTGGTGGGGCCGGAGGTGATCACGGGCTCGACGCGGCTGAAGGCCGGAACCGCGCAGAAGCTGGTACTGAACATGCTCTCCACCGGGGTGTTCATCCGAATGGGCTATGTCTACGGCAACCTGATGGTGAATGTACAGCCGACCAACGCCAAGCTGGCGGACCGGGCCAGGCGCATTGTGGCGCGGGCGGCGGGCGTGCCGCATGGACGCGCGGCGGAGCTTCTGGAAGCTGCTGAAGGGAATGTGCGATGCGCCATCTTGATGGCCGGCGGGATGGAGCGCGATGAGGCGCGGCGGCGGCTGGAGCGGGCAGGCGGGCGATTGTCCGAAGCCCTGCGGCGGGGCTGACACGAAAATGCGCAGGCAGACACACGGATAAGCAAGACTTCTCTTAGACAATGGATAAATTCGTAATTACCGGAGGGACCCCGCTGCGGGGAGAAATTCCCACCAGCGGCTCGAAGAATGCGGCGCTGCCGGCGCTGGCGGCGGCGCTGCTGACGGCGGAGCCTGTCACGCTGCGGCGGATTCCGCGCGTACGCGACATCCGCACCATGCAGCGGCTGCTGGTGGACATCGGGTCCAAGGTGGAAACCGAGGGCGAGACGGTGCGGCTGGAGACGCCGCGGATCGTCTCGCCGGAAGCGCCTTACGAGCTGGTAAAGACCATGCGGGCATCCAGCCTGGCGCTTGGCCCGCTGGTGGCGCGGTGCGGGAGGGCGCGCGTTTCGCTCCCCGGGGGGTGCGCCATCGGCGCGCGGCCCATCAATCTGCACATCTTCGGACTGGAGCGGCTGGGAGCGCGCATTGAGCAAGCGCGTGGCGCCGGAAGGGCTGCGGGGCGCGGTGATCCACTTTGACCGCGTCACGGTGACGGGCACGGAAGACCTGATGATGGCGGCCACGCTTGCCGAGGGCGAGACCGTTCTGCGCAACGCCGCGCGCGAACCGGAGGTGGCGGACCTGGCGGCGCTGCTGACGGCCATGGGCGCGAAGATCGAAGGCGCGGGGACGGCCACCATCCGCATTCAAGGGGTAAAGGAGCTGGGCGGCGCGGAGCATGAGATCATTCCCGACCGCATAGAGGCGGGCACGTTCCTGATCGCGGGCGCGATCACCGGCGGCGACGTGACGGTGACCGGCTGCGCGCCGGATCACGTGGATGCGCTGGTGGCCAAGCTGCAGCAGGCCGGCGTCGAGGTGACGCAGCCGGACGCATCCACCCTGCGGGCCTGCGGCGCGGCGCGCCTACGCTCCGTGGACATGGCCACGGCGGAATACCCCGGCTTCGCGACGGATCTGCAGGCGCAGTACATGGCGCTGATGACGCAAGCCGAAGGCATCGCCATTATTGTGGAGACCATTTTTGAGAACCGCTTCATGCACGCGCAGGAGCTTGCGCGCATGGGAGCGAACATCCGGCTGGACGGCAAACAGGCCATGGTGGCGGGGCCGAGGCAGCTCACCGGGGCCGGCGTGATCGCTTCGGACTTGCGGGCGAGTGCGTCGCTGGTGCTGGGCGCGTTGGCCGCGCGCGGGGAAACCGTGATCGACCGGGTTTACCACATCGATCGCGGCTATGAGAAAATCGAGGCGAAACTCGCCCAGGCGGGCGCTCGAATTCGAAGAGTGGAGTGACGTTGCGATGACCCACAGTCCGGGATTTCTCAAATTGGTGAACGACGCCAAGGCGCGC
>Ga0335069_10008979_pt1 | contig 14258 bp, 7 predicted proteins | sample Lox_Sample_11_FD_206714 | JGI IMG/M metagenome (GOLD analysis project Ga0335069, IMG submission 206714) | Soil microbial communities from Loxahatchee National Wildlife Refuge, Florida, United States - Lox_Sample_1.1 | ecosystem: Environmental > Terrestrial > Soil > Wetlands | place: USA: Florida... | reverse complement strand
ATGCGCGATCGCATCGTCGGCCGCGTTTCGCTCGAGAAGATCAAGGATTACGAAGGCAACGTCATCGTCGATCTCAACCAGGAAATCTCGGAAGAGCTGGCGATCCAGGTGCAGGCCACTGGCGTGGAGAAGGTCAAGATCCGCTCCGTGCTCACCTGCGAAGCCAAGCGTGGTGTTTGCGCCCTCTGCTACGGACGCAACCTCGCTTCCGGCCGACTGGTCGAACTCGGCGAAGCTACCGGCGTCATCGCCGCGCAGTCCATCGGCGAGCCCGGCACGCAGCTCACCATGCGTACCTTCCACATCGGTGGTACCGCATCGCGAGTCAGCGAGCAGTCGCGCAACGATGCCAAGAATAACGGTATCGTTCGGTTCCAGAACCTCATCACCGTCCGCTCCAAGGCCGGCGACCTGGTTGTGATGAACCGCAACGGCCAGATCATCATCGTCGACGAAAAGGGTCGCGAGAAGGAACGCTACTCGGTCGTGTACGGTGCCAAGCTGAAGGTGGCAGACGGACAGCAGGTCCAGCTCGGACAGATTCTGGTCGAGTGGGATCCTTACACGTTCGCCATCCTCACCGAAATCGGAGGCACCGTGACGTTCAAGGACCTGCACGAGGGCCTCACGCTCCACGAAGAAGTGGACGAAGTCACCGGCCTCTCGCGTCACGTCGTCGGCGAATCGCCCGACGAGAAGCACCAGCCCGCGATCGTAATCAAGGGCACCACCAAGGCCGGCAACAAGCGTTACCTGTTGCCGTCGCGTTCGCACCTCATGGTGCAGGATGGCGACGAGGTCTTCCCAGGTGATGTGCTGGCGAAGATCCCGCGTGAAACCACCAAGACCAAGGACATCACCGGTGGTCTGCCGCGCGTGGTCGAACTCTTCGAAGCCCGCAAGCCGCACGAGCCGGCCGTCATCACCGAAATCGACGGCACGGTCCGCTTCGGCGAAGTTGCGAAGGGACAGCGCAAAGTCTACGTCACCGCCGACAACGGCACCGAGAAGGAATACCAGGTGCCGAAGGGCTCGCACATCAACGTGCAGGAAGGCGAGCGCGTGAAGGCCGGCGAGCCGCTGATGGATGGTCCTCTCAACCCGCACGACATTCTCGCCGTCCTCGGTGAGAAGGAACTGCAGGCTTACCTGGTCAACGAAATCCAGGAAGTCTACCGGTTGCAGGGCGTTAACATCAGCGATAAGCACATCGAAGTGATCGTGCGCCAGATGATGCGTTGGGTGAAGGTGGAAGACGTGGGCGACACGCAGTTCCTCCTCGATCAGCAGGTGGACAAGTTCCGCTTCCGCGAAGAGAACGAGCGCGTGATCTCGCAGGGAGGCCGTCCGGCAACGGGCCGTCCGCTCCTGCTCGGTATCACCAAGGCGTCGCTCTCGACCGACTCGTTCATCTCCGCTGCGTCGTTCCAGGAGACCACGCGTGTGCTCACCGAAGCCGCCATCAACGGCATGGTGGACCACCTCCGCGGGCTCAAGGAGAACGTCATCGTCGGACGCCTCATCCCGGCCGGCACCGGCATGGAGTACTACCGCAACATCCGATTGGCTCCGGAACTCGAACAGCAGGCTCAGCAGGTGCAGGAAGAAGTGAGCCGCGAGTTCGAGGAAGCCGAGCGCGCCCTGGAGATGATGCGCCAGGAAGGCGAAGCCGAAGAAATGGCTGCCGAGTAAGCCACCTCAATCGAACCATGTGGGCAGACATTCTTGTCTGCCCTTTTCTTTTGATCCAATGCTGGTGTCTGATGCGCTTTGACAGGGCGCAGCTTTAACTGCGCCGCTCAAGACTGAGGGGAAGAGCTGGGGCTTCAGCCCCGCGTACGCTCTTCAGCCTGCGATGAATCCCTGCGCGAGTAAAGTATCGCGGGCGCCCCCGTCCGCGCTCTTCAAGCTAGGCCGGACATGCACGTGCCCGGCCTTTTTCTTGTTATCGGAGAAATCTCTATTCTTGGAGCACCTAAGTTTGTTCCCAAAACGGAACAAACCCCCGTTTTTCGATTTTCCTACCCTGATCCAGAGTAGAATGTCGCCGCAATTCATCCTGACTATCTAAGGCCCTGCAATGAACCGCGAAACTCGGCCGTACCTTTGGTCTGCCTTCCTTCTTCTGTTGATGCTCACCGGAATCAATCTCGCCTGCGGAGGTGGTGGAGGCACCACAACGAATACTTCAGCGCCTACGTCCCCTACCACCCCAATATCCACTACCACACCGCAAGTAACACTTACAGCTCTTTCTGTCTCTCCCGACAGCGCCTCCGTAGTAGCGGGATTAACCCAGCAATTCCACGCCCAAGCAACATACAGTGATGGCAGCACAAAGAACTTGACGGCCGCTGCAACTTGGAGTTCATCGGCAAATGGTGTTGCGACCGTCGATACCGTCGGAATGGTCACATCGCGAACGCAGGGGACAGCGACAATTTCGGCCGCCATTGGCACGGTGAGCGGCAGTGCTCAACTCACCGTTGAACCGGCTGCGCTCACGTCGATCGCCATCGGCCCCGCCGTATCGAGCATATCGCGCGGCTCTGCGCAAAGCTTCACGGCAACCGGAACCTATACCGACGGTAGTACCCAGAATCTCAGTTCGACGGTCTCATGGACGATCGCCAATCCTTATGTTGCGATCGGCAGCCTCAGCGGAACTGGGTCCGCGCAAGCTCTAAGCGTGGCGTCCCAAGGTAATGGCTTTACCACCGTTACTGCCAGCAATGGTACCTTCACCAGCACTGCGAATCTTTCGGTTGTGTCGCCGTCACGATTCGTGTACGTCAGCCAATCTAGTGGTTCTCTGACCGCCTTTGCTGAAGATTCCATGACTGGTGACTTGCGGATGCGCGGATACCAACCCACGCGCATCATTACGGAGGGCAATCCGCCAAATACGGATTGCGTGACTGTGGATCCGAGTGGACAGTACGCTTATGTTGTTAATCCTGGGTCTGGAACCAATGGTGTCATTCGAATTTATGCAGTGAACACCATGACGGGAGCCCAGACCGAGATCGCCGACTCGCCCATCTCAACCAGCGCTCCTCTGAGTTGTCTAGAATTTGAGCCGAGTGGCAATTTTGGGTACGCAGTAAGTCGCATCAATGGACTTGGAAAACTAGCCGGATACTCACGCGATAGCAATACGGGAAAACTGACGGAGCTCGCTTGGTCGCCCATCTCAATCGGCGGCAGTCCCAGCGACCCAGCTGTTGATCCGCTCGGAAAGTATCTCTACTTCGTCGACATGGAAATCACTTCTGGGATTCCCACCTCGATCTACGGTTTCTCGATTGATTCCAGCACAGGAGCTCTTACAGCAGTCCCAGGGAGCCCTCTAAGTGTTTCGAACCTCGCAATGAGTGTTTCGCTCCATCCGTTGGGTACCTACGCCTACATCTCTAACGGGAGTGGAAAGAGCATCGATCTCTATAGCATCGACCGACAAACCGGTACCTTGACTCAGGTTTCTGCAGGCACCATTTCTACCGACATCAACCCGGCACAACTGGTTTTCGGTGTCGACGGCATCCATGCATACCTGGTTTCGGCTCTCAACGCTGCACGGACTAGCAATACTGGAACGCTCTCTACTTTTCAGGTAGATACCGTTACCGGCAAATTGACTGCAATTAGCGATATCGCGGCCGGTACCATTCCCTCTGCGTTGGTGGTCGACAGTTCTGGGAAGTTCATCTATACAAACGATAGCTACAACTACATTCGTATTCATTTAATTCAGTCGGATGGTACTCCGAAGTACGTGCGTTCTATAGCTTCGCGTACTGGACCGATCACCATGGCAGCGCTGTCGGAGAGTTCTCCTACAGCGTACAGGCCAGCTTCGCTTTTTGTTACGACGAGTGGGGACAATCAACTTACCGGGTACATGATTGCAAATGATGGCAGCCTCGCGAAAGCAAGTTCCATCGCGGTTCCGCAAACACCAAGCTCTTTGGCGCTGCTGCCGTGGGGAACCCAAGCTTTGGTCAATGGAATCACTGCTCCGTCTGTTGAAAACCTGGGGATATATTCCTTTGATGGGCTGGCAGGAACTTCCGCTTTGGAAATTGAGTTGGGCAACGCTGTAGTATCGGCGGGCGTAGCCATCGACCCAAGCGAGATGTACGGATTTGAAAGCGACTCCGCCGGAGGAGTGCTCCGGACTTACATGCGATCGACTAATAACGGGTTTAACTTCTGGAATTTGGCGATTTACATTGTCAGCCCCGGCGTTCCTCAGACCACGTTTCCTGCCGGCTCTGGCGCTGGTCCGATGGCCATGGTTCCCTCTGGTTCTTACCTATACGTAGGAAACCAGTCTGCGAACACTATCAGTGCGTTCGCATTTTGGGGTGAGTTGTTTGAAGAAACCTCCGCCTATACCGGCAATAGCGATGGTTCTCCGTACTCAATTGGCGCGTCTTCGGTTGCACTCGTTGCCGACCCCATGGGTCTCTACCTGTATGTCGTATGCAATGACAAGACACTTCGAACATATTCGATCGACTACGGGGCTGCCGGCCACCTCAAACTTGTTTCGACGGCTAACCTTCCAGCTGTTCCGACATCCGTTGCCGTTGATGCCACTGGCCATTTTGTCTATGTCGGCGATGCCAGCGGTAACGTCTCGCCTTTCGCGGTTGATCCTGGTTCTGGAGCGCTTACTGCACTTATGCCGACTACCCTGCCCGCAGTTGTGAACGGACTCACGCTCGAATCATCGGGCCAGTTCGCGTACGTGATCTGCGGACCGCAGACCGGAACGACTCCCAACAATGGCATGATCTACGCATTCCAGGTAAATGCCGACGGAACGCTGACCGCTTCGCCTGCCGGACCATATCCGGCGAACAATCCCACAGCGATTGCCTACACCGACACTGTCCAATAGCAGTAGCACACATCGGGCGGCCGGTTGTCCCAAGTTGGCGTCCTTATTGCGTGGACGCCAACCTGGGCTTGCCAGTATCGTTATTGCGTTGGCGGTAACGTTGCCGCGATGCTGGTCGCTGCCGCGCTACATACAGGATGCCCCCAACCGCTCGTGCTCACTCCTTCTGGATACCCCGGCGGGTTCACGATGTCGTACACGATGTTGTCCGGACGTGCCGCATCACCCGACACGCCCGCCGGAACATAATCAAGATTGAGATTGTGCCGTGTGCGCCACGAGATGTTGTGATCGGCGCAACTGGAATCGCCGCTCACCCCAAGTCCACCAATGAGCTGGTGCTTGGAGTTGTATAGCGCCAGCCCACCGCCGAAGACGTTAACGCCGCCGATACGTCCGCCTACCATGGGATCGTTCGCTTGTCCGTTGTTTGCTGGATTGCCGCCGTAAGCAACTCCCGTATCAACCGGATTGCTGTGCTGCAAACCGTACAGGCTGCCTCCGGGTTGAACGGCGCTGTACAGGTCCGCGGTGGAAAGTGAAAGTCCGGAGAGGCTGAACGCGTTGGCCGTGTTCGCCTTCTGGGCCGAGATCGCGCGACTTCCCGGCCATTGGTCGCCGCGATTGTTGCCGGTAAACGCTACGGCGCAGACCACGCCGTCACGGTTCACAATCGTGCCCCACATGTCGAGATTGAACCCACCATTCATGTCGGAACGCGCGGCCTTGAGCGCCGCTCGCAATTGCGCTTGCGAGGGCAATCCTTTGCACGCGTCTTGACCTCCGTTGCTTGGTGGCTGGGCGAATGCTGCGGTGGATAGAAGTGTAAGGGCCGCCAAGGTCAGGAAAAGGGAAAAGGGTTTCCGATGCTGCATGGCTATGCCTCCTCTTTTGTGCGCAGAAATGCGCGGATGTAGCCGTGGGTAAATGAATATGGGAGGGACCGGAGTGTGTTGAAGCTACGCTCAGACGGGCGACGTGTCAATGGACGAAATTGCAGCACGCGGCAGTTGTCGCCTGCCACCCCACACTGTCAAATTTGCCAGTTACCTGAACTCCCGCTGATCGATACCTTTACTTTCCGTAATCGCGGACCCTTCCGACCCAACGTCATGCGACCGAGGCAACCATGATCGAGAAACCACGAAGTACCCTCAACAAACTGCTTTCATCGATACTCAGCTTGTGTCTTGTAGCGGCAGCCACGCCGGGAGCGTTTGCCGACGATCAGCCTTCGTCAAGCGCGAATTCCTATAGCGGCCAAGGCGCGCCCCTGAGCACCAAGGAATTGCAGTCGCTGGTAGCGCCCATCGCGCTCTATCCCGACTCGCTGGTGGCGCAGATCCTGAATGCCGCAACCTTCCCAGACCAGGTTGCCATCGCCAACTACTGGCTTTCCCAGCACAAGGATCTGAGTGGCAACGCGCTCATGCAGCAGGTGAACCAGCAAACATGGGATCCCAGCGTGAAAGCCCTGACGCAATTCGCGTCGGTGCTAAGCGACATGGCGCAGAACCTGAGTTGGACTTCGGAACTCGGAGAGGCTTATCACACCCAGCAATCTGAGGTAATGACCGCCATCCAGGTGCTTCGCGCGCAGGCGAAAGAGGCGGGCAATCTGAAGTCCGGTTCGCAAATCACCGTTGTGCAACAGACGCCACAAACCATCGTGATTCAGCCCACGAATCCGCAGGTCGTCTACGTCCCGCAGTACAACCCGACGGTGGTTTATGGCACCACCTATGTCACCCCCGGCTATAGCACAGGGACTCTCGTCGCCACCAGCCTGCTGTCGTTCGGAGCCGGCATCGCGGTCGGAGCTGCGCTGAGTGGCGGATGCTGCGGCTGGGGATACAGCAGTTGGAACTGCAACTGGTACGGCGGAGCCGCCTACTACCACGGCGTTCCCTATTACGGAAACGCGGCCTGGCACGGCGGCTATTACGGTGGCTACGGCTATCATCCGTACGGTGGTTATAACAACTACGGCTACCACCCCTACTACAACAACGGTTACAACAACTCCGGCTATCATCCTAACTACAACAGCGGCGAGCAGCACTACGGATACAACAACTCCACGCATAACACGAACGTTAGCGGCAACACGGTAAACGTAAATAACGCCGCCAACAGATCCAGCTCCGCCAGTTCCTGGGACAAGTCCGGCTGGAGTAACTCCGACGCGGCGCGCGGCTGGGGTTCCCAAGACGCTTCCTCTCGCTCGTCGGCATTCAGTTCTTACGGCCACTCCGGCTCCGATTCGAGCTTTGGCAGCGGCGGTTGGGGAGATCGCAGCTCCAGTTCCCGCGGCTGGGGCAGCCGCGGCGGCGGAGGCTGGGGTGGTGGAGGCGGTTGGTCGCGTGGCGGTGGTTTCGGCGGCGGTGGCTTCCGGCGCTAGCGAAAGGTGAATGTCATGTCCACAACCGGCACCCAATCGAACCCACCGCGCGTACGGAGATCTACAATGTCATTCGCAGTCTTGTATCGCAATTGTTACTTTGCCCTCGTCGTCTGCCTGCTCGTTTTGACCTTCGCGAGCTGCAACAAGCAAGAGCAAGCCGCGCCAGCCGCGACCGCACCGCAGACCTTCACGTCGCCCGATCAGGCGGGAGCGGCACTGCTCGATGCCGCCAAGTCGGGCGATCCGGCGAATGTGCTGGCCATCTTCGGAAGTTCCGCGAAAGACCTGGTCTATTCCGGCGACCCAGCGGAGGACAAAGCCGCTTTCGCCGGTTTTGTTTCCGATTACGACCAAATGCACCGCTGGCGGATGCTTGAAGAAGCGAAGCAACTTTTGCTCACCGGCGCGGACAACAAGGTGTTTCCGATTCCGCTAGTGAAGAGTACCAACGGCAATTGGTCGTTCGATGCCGATGCCGGCAAACAGGAAATTCTTGCTCGGAGGATCGGCCGGAACGAACTGGCCGCCATGGACATAGTTACCGCCATCGCCGTCGCGCAGATGGAGTACTTCGCCCAGCATCACGACGGCACCGCGCAGTTCGCGCAAAGGTTCATCAGCGACGAAGGCAAGCAAAACGGCTTGTACTGGCCTCCGGTGGAAGGCAAGCCGCAAAGCCCGATCGGGCCGCTGGTTGCCTTTGCGAGCGCGGAAGGCTTGACCCTTAAGCCCGATTCGCACCAGCCCTTTCACGGTTATTTCTATCGCATTCTCGACAGCCAGGGGCCGGACGCCAAAGGCGGCGCCAAACACTACATCGTCGGCGGCAAGATGACGGGCGGCTTCGCGGTGGTTGCTTATCCGGCAAGTTACGGCGACTCCGGAATCTCTACCTTCACCATGTCGCAGCAAGGCGTGCTCTACGAGAAGGATCTGGGTAAGACCACTGCCGACCTCGCCGGCACCTTGGCGGCGTTCAACCCCGACCAGAGCTGGAAGGTGGTGCGGTAGAGCCGTTCGGCGCGATTGAGTTAACTTGTTGGTTAGCCCAAGAAGCAGCTTCCGCAGGTCCCTCCTATTGGCCAAGTATCTAGAATCAATACTTTAGAGGGTAATCGTCCTGCAAAGTGTCTGGAATCAGCGCGTTGCGGGCATCATTAATGGAATCAGCAGGTTACGAGGAAGTAGCCAGTACTCAGTACCCAGTAGCCAGACACCTGTAAATCAGCAGCAGTTACTCCCAAGTAATGCATGCCACGAAAAATATCTGATCCAGTCATGTAACAAAACAAAGGAGTTACGAGGCACCGACCCGTTCATATATGAAAATGAAGCACTTACTCGATGCTGGCAAATATCGCCCGTGCAATCAGCAGCTTACGCGCAAACATTAAAGCCAGGTCGGGATGGTCGCTGGCGACGGCATATTCAGTTGTGAAAGAACAAAAGCTGGGTCAGGCGGTTGGGCCTTCGCCAGCTTGGATGATTCGAGTATGGGGAAGCGAGAAAGTGAGGTCAAGGAAATGCTAACGGTAACGTTACGGTGGTGTTTCCCGTAATGGGAACGGGAGCACGTGGAGCGCCAAAAGGTTCAACGCAGAGACGCAGAGACACAGAGTTGGGAGGGGGGATCGGGTAATCAGGTAATTGCGAAATCGGGTAATCGAAAGAGCTTGCGATGAACGCTAGTGGTAATCCCACGTTAACGTCCAAAAGAAGGACGCGAACGTGGGGCACACGCTAAGCCGTGGAGATACCTGGGTCACCAGATCGATGTCTCCTGAGTGTCTGTGCGTTCCACAGGCGATTGATAACGAAAAAGACTCCCCAAGCGACAAAAAGCGTAGTCTGGACTAGGGCCATGGGCAAGGACTCGCGGGAAAGAGCGTTCCAAGCGCCGACTCCTGCGGCAATGAGCAGGATACCGTACCCTGCTGCTGCAATATCGGCGACGATCATGGTGACGGCTATTGCGCGAGTAGTTGTTGAGGCCCTCTTTGGCGGTTCCATTTCTCGCCCAACCCAGTACCACAGAAGAAGTACGAGCACGAGAAACACGAACACATAGGTGGAGTAGCTGCGGATGACGCTCACGCTCACCAGGAAATTGCATATGGGCACGACAGGCGCGTTTAGTCCGTCGCAAATGAGGCGCTCCGCTGGAGAGTGGTGCCCAAAGACACCAGCATTTGTCTTGACGTAAGTCCTGATGAACAAGAACCCAGATACCAACCCAAGGATGACGGGTAGAAATATCGTCCAGCGTGCGGATTTTCGAGTCATATTCGAGATTTCTCCTTTACTCTGAGCCGACGGGGCAAGACTTAAGAACATAGTCCCGGCGGGTGGCCCATTCAAGCCCTCTTTTGGCTTGAGTGGGGCAGTTTCCGAGGACTAAGCTGAAGGCGTGCCCTGGGGACTGAAGCGTCTGCACGAATCCGGACAATCCCACTTCATCACCTTCTGTTGTTATCATCGCTTGCCGTTGCTGGTCGATACTTCGTCAAAAAGGACTTTTGAACTGTCTCTGGAGCGGGTGCGCCGCAAGTTCGGGCTGTGCGTTTACGGATATGTGATCATGCCTGAACATGTGCATCTGCTGGTGAATGAACCGGCGCGGGCGACCCTGGTCGAAGCTATCAAGTCGCTCAAGCAGGGAGTGGCGCGGCGGCGGATCGGCGGGGCCGAGCACTTCTGGCAGCCACGCTATTACGACTTCAACATAAGAAATCATCGGCAGTTCGTGGAAAAACTTCGATACATTCATCGCAACCCGGTGAAGCGTGGGGTATGCGCACGCCGAAGAGTGGGAGTGGAGCAGCTTTCGCCACTACGCGACAGGAGAGGAAGGCGCGGTGGAGCTCGAGTCGGAATGGACGGCCCGACGACGAGAACGAGCAGCGGGAAGGCTCTGTCCGGCGGTCAAACTGCCCCACTCAAGCCAAAGGAAGGCTTGAATGGGCCACCCGCCAGAAGCCATGGCGCCAATGTGCCGTATAGGTGCTGCCGCAGCAACAAATCCAGACGCTATTGCAATGGGCGCTGGAGGCGGAGCAGCATTAGCGGCTTGGGTTGATGATATACGGGCGTCCGTAGCCCGAGTCCGGCTCTCAATGAGGATGCGGGCTTGTTCTTTCATTCCATAGGAGATTAGACGGTGCCTTCTAATTATTCAGCCAAGCCTTCTAAAACGGAGCTTGTTCGGACAGTTGTGGCTCGCGGACGGTTCAGATTCCTTGTTCTTCATTCGTCGGTTGGCAGCATTATTCTGTGGTTCGCTGCAAATGGCTTGTTTGTGATCAGAGGACGCTTTCAGAGCATGAGTGTTGCGTATTTGGCTTTATTAGAAATGGCAGTTCTATTGGCTGCCTTTCCTTTTGCGGCGGCCATTGGTTGGCTCCAGTGGAAAAAGTTTCAAAAGATGGCCTCTGCGGGCGATTCGTCCGCGGGAGGCCATGACAGGGGGTTGGGCCATGATAACGGAGGAACGAAGTAGGCCCAGTCTGGGCTGGTGGGCCGGGGCGGGTGGCCCATTCAAGCCTTCCTTTGGCTTGAGTGGGGCAGTTTCCGAGGCTAAGCTGAAGACGTGCCCTGGGGACTGAAGCGGCTGCACAAATCCGGACAATCCCACTTCATCACCTTCTGTTGTTATCATCGCTTGCCGTTGCTGGTCGATACTTCGTCAAAAAGGACTTTTGAGCTGGCTCTGGAGCGGGTGCGCCGCAAGTTCGGGCTGTGCGTTTACGGATATGTGATCATGCCTGAACATGTGCATTTGCTGCTGAATGAACCGGCGCGGGAGACCTTGGCCGAAGCTATCAAGTCACTCAAGCAGGGAGTGGCGCGGCGGCGGATCGGCGGGGGCTGGTGGACCGCGTATCTCCAAGGCCTAGCGAGTGCCCCAGGCCGCGTCTTTCTTTGGGACCTTGACCCTGGGGCTTACCACCAGCGTTCATCGGAAGTTCCTTCCATTCCAATCAACTCTGTGCCTCTGTGTCTCTGTGTTGAGTCTTTGGCGCGCCTCGTGCTAACGTTCCCCTTTCGGGAATCCGCGACCCAGAAAAACCCGCTTCCAATCACGTATTTCCTTGACCTCACTTTTCGTCCACCTAATATGGATACAGAACCCAACGTGGTTTCAGGCCGCCCGCCCACCAGCCGGCGGCTTTGCGTTCTTTCACAATTGAAGACACACCCCGATGCTCATCTCGGACGCCGTTTGTTTTGAACTGTTTGTGAATCAGTAAACACCGCAAAACGTAAGTCCTACGGCCTCAATATTTTCCACCCAAGCCGCTGATTCCATTCGACTTACGAAACTATCTATAGGCTAAGTGGTTGATTCTACAGGACCGCAGGTGGGGATAGGGGTATTCCAACGGCATTGCCGCGGCGAAACGATAGCGCAATGAGTTAACGAGATCATGTACTAATTTGCTAACTTACTCATTTACTAAGTCGAAGAGTCTCGCTTCCCAAATCGGCACAAACCACCGGCCAGACGACCAAATGGCAGCTGTAACTCCTGTGTTATCAAACATCGGGCTCTAAGTCATGCGCAGGCAAACATCTGGCGGCAAATGTTCTGTAACTCGTTTGTTATCAAACACGGTCAGGGAGGGGGTACCCTCGCAAAACCGTCCCAAATCGGAACTCGCCTATTAATCACTTGCTAACGAGCTCCGCGCTTTTGACGTTGCCCGAAACTCCCGCCAATCGGTAAGCTTACCGGCGGAACATGCGTCGCTTTTTCCGCACCCTCAAACTCGCGCTTCTCAGTGCCTTCCGCCACGACGCGCTCGGGTATGCCAAAGGCTCCGCGTTTTCCATGATTCTTACCTTTTTCCCGGCGCTCATGGTCGCGACCTCGCTGATGGTCACATTCGACTCCACCCGCGACTTCGCCATGGATTTCGCCGACGATCTCAGCCGCTTTCTTCCCCCGGGGATCGGAATCTACATCCATAACTTCTTTGTGGCGACGCAAGGCCGATCGGTGCGCGTGTTGTTCCTGGCGTCGTTGGTGACGATGTGGACCGCGTCGGGCGTCATGACCACCTGGATGCTCTACTTCCGCTCGGCCTACAAGATGCAGAACACCTGGGGAATTGTGAAGGAGCGCTTCATCGCGTTTGGCCTGGTCATCATGGCCGGAATCCCGATGACCTTCGCGACGTTCCTGGTGGCGTTCGGGAACGAGCTGGAGCAGCGCTTTGCCGAGCGCATGGCGTACGAACTCGGCCATCTGGTGGAACCGTACATCATTCTTATATGGACGATCTTTCGCTGGATGATTGCGACCCTGACCGGCGTTTCGGTGATGGCGCTGATCTATCACCACGCCGTCCCGAGGACGCAGCGGTGGCATAGCGTTCTGGCCGGCGCGGCGCTGGCGACGGGGATGTGGTTTCCGGCGACGATGGGCTTCGCGTATTACGTCAAGCATTTCGCGCAGTACAGCATGTTCTACGGATCGCTGGCGGCTGCAATCGTGCTGCTGGTGTGGCTTTACATCATTTCGCTGATCATCCTGATCGGGGCGGAGTTCAACGCGATCCTGTATCCGCGGGCGTTCGGGCTGGTGGAGCCGACCGGGACGGTGATCATTCCGCCGCCAAAGAAGCCGACCAAGGCGCATTAAACAAGATCGGACGAGACATCTGCTATTCACCTTGGTAGGTTAGAATCATTGTTTCTCCTGCAATGGTGATTCCGGAATTTAATCCCGCTCCTGCCCCCGGGACTCTGCGCCGGGCAAAGATCGTTTGCACCCTTGGTCCGGCCTCGAACACCGAGGCCATGCACCGCGAACTGCTGCGCGCCGGAATGAATGTGGCGCGGCTGAACTTCTCGCACGGAAACCACGAAGATCACGCGCGCATGATCGAACGAGTGCGCAAAGCGGCTGAAGCCGAAGGCGTGCACATCTGCCTGCTGCAGGACCTGCAAGGGCCGAAGATGCGCACCGGCAAGCTGCAGAGCGGCACTCCGGTGGCGCTGAAAGCAGGAGCGAAGTTTACGCTGACGGGACGGCAGGTTCCGGGAATAGCGTCGATTGTTTCGACCACGTTTCCGATTGCGCGGGACGTGGAAGCAGGCGCGAGGATTCTGCTGTCCGATGGGCTGATCGAGTTGCGCGTGCTGAAGGTCGATGGCGAAGACGTCGAGACGCAAGTCATCAATGGCGGTTTGCTGGGCGAGCACAAGGGCATCAACCTGCCGGGAACGACGGTCAGTCTGCCATCGGTCACCGATAAAGACAAAGCCGACCTTGAGTTTGGCCTGAAGCACGGCATCGACATGGTCGCCATGTCATTTGTGCGCACTGCCGACGATGTCCTGTTTGCCAAGCAGTACATCAGCAGTGTGGGCGGACGAGTGCCGGTGATCGCGAAACTGGAGAAGCCACAGGCCATCGAGAACCTGGAACAGATCTTCGCCGCATCCGACGGCGTGATGGTGGCGCGCGGAGATCTCGGAGTGGAAGTTCCGCCGGAGCAGGTGCCGATCATCCAGAAGCACATCATCAAGCGCGCGACCGAGTGGCGGAAGCCGGTGATTACCGCGACGCAGATGCTGGAGTCGATGATTGAGAATCCGCGGCCCACGCGCGCCGAGGCCAGCGATGTGGCGAACGCGATCTTCGACGGCACGGACGCGGTGATGCTTTCGGCGGAAACGGCGAGCGGAAAGTATCCGATCCAGGCGGTGTGTATGATGGCTCGCATCATCGTGGAGACGGAGTCGCACATGGGCGACCTGCAGGCGAGGCGGCGGCGCGATCATCGTTCGCTTTCGATCTCGGAGACGATTTGCGAATCGGTGGCGCATGCAGCGGAAGACCTGGACATGAAAGCCATCGCGGTCTTCACCCAGACAGGAACGACGGCGCGACTGGTTTCGAAGTATCGGCCGAAATGTCCGGTGTATGCGTTCGCGCACGAGCCA
>Ga0335069_10008978_pt1 | contig 14258 bp, 9 predicted proteins | sample Lox_Sample_11_FD_206714 | JGI IMG/M metagenome (GOLD analysis project Ga0335069, IMG submission 206714) | Soil microbial communities from Loxahatchee National Wildlife Refuge, Florida, United States - Lox_Sample_1.1 | ecosystem: Environmental > Terrestrial > Soil > Wetlands | place: USA: Florida... | reverse complement strand
TCTCAGGACCAGTTTAAAGGTCGTTGCCGACGTTCCAGAGTGTGTACCTGTCCGTTTCGATGAAGTCAATGCGGTGCAGAGAGTAAGGCGCGGCTGCGTTCGACCTCGGGCTTTTCGCTCGACTGCCGTCCGCGGTCTCTTCTATACTTGTACGATGGATCTGGAGTGGCGGAATACTCTCGCCAAGTGGTCCACCGCAGTATCCGCGATCGTTGTTCTCGTGTCGCCATCGGCCACATGCTGGGGCGGCGCGCCGTCTGCCGACTGTGAAGCAGCGCAACTCTGCCTGGCGGCCGGCTCGCTCGAAGGTGCTCCCGGCAGTGCGGTGGTGATTGAGGTCAGGTCGGTGGTCGACCAGCACGACGCCACAGGAGTGCAGAATGGTCTCATCCTTCCCGATGTGCTGCGCATCGGCACGCGAACCGATGGCGCCCCCGCATGCGCGGTCGACGACGGTATCCAGCATCCATATGCGACGTTTGTCTTCCTGCCTACCGGCTGTGCACCTGAGGTCGACTGCGCCGAGGTGCAGGCGTTGGTCACCTCCGATGCGGCGTTGGGCAGTCCGCGAGTGCTGTACCGTTGCGACGCCCGCATCGCCCCGGAGGCCGCGCCGGGCCGCTTCCCGCTGCACCTCACTCGCGGGTACGCGTGGACGGACGCTGGTCCCGTCTGTGCCATTGATGACGGGGTCTGTGATCCGACCAGCCCTGCCTATGCCCTCGTGGGTGTCGATGGCGAGGTCAGTGTCCTTGGGCCGCCGGGCAGCACGCCACTGCCGACCAGCACGCCGCCATCGACGCGCACGCCCACGCCGACCAAGACGCCGTGCGCCCTCTGCCCAGCGGTCATGGTCGGTTCGGCCACCGCGGCTCCGGGCGATCTGACAACAATCGGGGTTACCTTTCGCGGCGGCCTCGGGGCGGCGGTTGGGCTGCAGGCGGACATTACCTTCGAACCAGCTACGCTGATCACGCAGTGCATGATGAACCCCGCGCTCAACAAGGGCTCGGGCGGCTTCTCCGTGCGACCGGACCGCGTTCGCGCGCTGGTCTTCGGCTTTGACCTCAACGCGCCCATCCCGGATGCAGCACTGCTGTTCACTTGTACAATTGTCGTTGCAGGCGACGCACAACCCGGTGTCTTTCCACTCAACCTCACAAATGTGGTCGGTAGTAGCGCCGCCGGGCACGCGGTGCCCATGCTCGCGGAGGGTGGGCAGGTCGTTGTGATCGCGCACCCCCGGGCGGCCACGGCGATTCCGACGCGCGACGGTGCTGGCTCCGGACTCACCGTCGGCGCTGCCGGAAGCGGCTGCTCGCTACGCCCCACTGGGGACGACGCCCACTTGGCTCTCCAGCCTGTGCTCATCTTGCCGTGGCCGTGGCTAACGAGGCGCAGACGGCTGCGGAGCACGCCACGCCACCCGAACCGGCCTACAGGCCATGCTCCAATGCGCGCTGGGTGAACAGGTCGTCACCGAGATGCGTGTCGTACTTGATCTCGGTGAAATCAACGACCGTGTGGCTGCCGCTGTCGATGTTCTTCATCTCCATGGTGAACGGCGTCGGGATTTGCCCCACCGGGCGGACGTCGCCCAGGGTGAGCACCTTTTCCTGCCGCCCGGCGGTGTCGTGCATCGAGTACTTGACGATCACCAGATCGTCGGCGCGCAGCCAGATGACCACCTTGCCGTAGCCAAAGTCCTTGGTGCCAGGTGTGAACTCGATGACGTGGCACGATCGCCCCTCCACGGTCTCGTCACGCAACAGCGTAGCGGGCGCATCGGCTTCTGACCATTCGGTGATCTGGCCGATGATGGCCAGATCGTTGAAGCTGAAGTCCGTCCCCACGAAGCTCTCACGTTTGGCGCCACCGCTGATTTGCCGGACGCGCTTCAACTCCGGCACGTAAAGCCACTGCTGGTCCTTGGCGTGCGGGTCGGCCCACTGCAGAAAACCGACGCCCTTCACGTCCGGCGGTGATTCGAAGAAGACGATCGTGCGGGTCCGGTCTTCCGCATATTTCTTCAAGTAGATCATGAGATCACGCAAGCGCTCGCCGCCGCGCCGGTCGATGATGCGGATCTTCAGCCGTTGTGTGCGATCCGTCCACTTGCGCGTCGTATCACTGACCTGTCGCACCTGGTCCAGCAGCCGGCGAGCCTCCTGGTCGACAGCCACCGCCGCGGCGCGGTGTAAGAGGAGGATCGCCAGGACGGTCAGCAGAGATCTCCTGAGCATCAACATGCGCCTCTACGCCGAACCGGAGGTGACGGCTGTCCCCTGCCGCTGATACCACAGGAGCCCACGGTACACGTAGTGGATTCCCGACATGGTGGTTGTCGTGCCGGTGAGGTACCAGGTAACCAGGTTCACAGTCGCCATGGGAATATCCGGGCGCGCCAAGGTCAACAACGCGAAGCCGATGGTGAACATCTCATTGAAGGTGTTGAGCTTGCTGATCAGGGTCGGCGCGACTTCCATCGGCGTACTGAAGAAGTAGATCGCCAGATAGCCACCGAGGATGACCACGTCGCGCGTCAGCACCAGGATGAGGAGCCACGGGGGTACGGCGTGCAGCCACGTGAGAATAACGAACGAGCTGACGAGGAGCAGCTTGTCGGCGAGCGGATCGAGGGTCGCGCCCAGGTCGCTCTTGCTGTCGGTGAGACGGGCGAGCACGCCGTCGACGACGTCGGTGATCCCCGCCGCCATGAACAGGCACAAGGCGGCTCCGTAGCGCTGGCTGTTGACCAGGATGAGGAAGACCGGGATCGCCATGATCCGCAGCAACGTGAGGAAATTCGGCAGGGTCAGCATGGTCGTAAGTCGTGCTCGTGTGCGTGAATCGCGTAGCGCAAGCTTCTCATGCCGCTAGGAGCACGAGCCACGAGCACGAGCCACCAGTAGTTCCTTCCTCATCTGACCGGCCAGCTTCGCAGGCACCAGCGCCGTCACATCGACGTGTCCGTCGTGATACTCCTCGCGCAGGACCGTGCCCGACCGATGCAGCCGCGCTACCAGGTCGCCGCGCGCCGCGGGAATGCGCACCTCCAAGCGTTCGCGTCCCGCCTGCAGGGCACGGTCGACGGTTACGAGCAGCGCCGGAATGCCTTCGCCCGTCCGTGCGGAGATCACGCAGCGCGTGCCGTTGCCGGGCAGCGGGCGGTGCCCCGGGGGCAACAGGTCGATCTTGTTGAGCACCGTGACCCGCGGTGTGTTCGCCGCTTCCAACTCACTGAGCACCTGCTCGACCACGTCGCTCTGCTCTGCCGCGTGCGGGTTGCTGGCGTCGACCACGTGCAGCAACAGATCGGCCGTGTGCACCTCTTCGAGCGTGCTTTTGAAGGCGTCAACGAAGCCGTGGGGTAGCTTGTTGATGAAGCCGACGGTGTCGACCAATAAGGCCTGCCCGCCACTCGGCAATGTGAGTCGGCGCACGGTCGGATCGAGGGTGGCGAACAGCTTGTCTTCGACCAAGACCCCGGCGGCCGTGAGGCGGTTCATCAGCGTCGACTTCCCAGAGTTGGTGTAGCCGACCAGTGCGACCATCGGATACGGCACGCTCGCACGGCTGTGGCGATGCAGGCCGCGCGTCCGCGACACGTCAGCGAGGCGCCGTCGCAGCGCGCCGATGCGTTCGCGCACGCGGCGGCGATCGACTTCCAGTTGTGTCTCACCCGGACCGCGCGTGCCGACGCCGCCGCCCAGGCGCGACAGGTGCTGCCACTGCCGGGTGAGCCGTGGCAGCAAGTACTGCAGCTGCGCGAGCTCGACTTGCAGCTTGCCGGCGAGGCTGCGGGCGCGCTGGGCGAAGATGTCGAGGATGAGCTGGCTGCGGTCGATGACCTTGACCTTCAGCTTGCTCTCCAGGTTCCGCTGTTGGGCCGGCGACAGACTGTCGTCGAAGACGGCCACGTTGGCCTCGATGTCTTGGACCAACGCGCGGACGTCATCGACCTTACCGGACCCGATGAACGTAGCAGGATGGATGCGGCGGAGCGCTTGCAGGGCTTTGCCGGCGACCTCGACGCCGGCGGTATCCGCCAACCGTTCCAGCTCGGCGAGCGACTCCTCGCCGTCGAGCACTGCGTTCTGGTCGCGCACGGTCCCGACGAGCACGGCACGCTCGCGGCGTGCGGCCGTGTCGTGTTGGGCGGCGCCGTGGCGTTGCGTGGTGGGTGGCTGGCGTGGGCTCCGGCTCACTGAAATGAGGTCACTCCGTTTCCGAATAGGCGCTCCACGTCCTCGACCATGCGCTCGGTTGCCGCGACTTTCAAGTCCGACGGCAAGGCGATCACCGTTTCCGTGCGATTCGGCAACAGCAGATGGAGGAACGCATTGCACGAACCGCGGTGCTGGCCGAGGGTGGAGCGCAGCGTACGCAAGTGCTCCTCGTTCACGCGCTCGGCGCGCAAGGCGAAGTGCACCTGTTTCACCGACTTCTCGCGTGCATCCAGGAGCGACGTCACTTCATCGGCGATGACCTGGCAGCGTTCCTCACCGACCTCGAGCGTGCCGGTGACGCACACCGGGTCGTCAGCGTGGATGGCGGCCTCGCAGCGTCGATAGGTCTCCGGCCATGCAATCACCTCCACCGCACCCCAGCGGTCCTCGAGATTGAACGTCGCGTAGCGATCGCCCTTGCGGCTGTTCTTCAGCTTCAGCGTGAGGATGACGCCGCCGAGCTTGACCTTGGCCTGCGAGTCGCGGTTGCGCAGATCGGCGGTGGTGGCGTCGGTGAAGCGCTTGAGATCGCGCTCGTACTTGTCGAGCGGATGGCCGGTGATGAAGAAGCCGATGGCGTCGCGCTCGGCGCGCAGCAGTTCCTTCTGATCCCATTCTGGCACGTCGGGGAGTGCCGGTGGCTGGCTCGGTGTGACCGCCAGCGTCCCGGGTGCGAAGAGTCCCATCTGGTTGAGGTCGGCGGGCCGGCTCCCCTGCCCCGCCCACTGGCAAACGCGGTCGAGTCCTTCGAGCATCCGCCGGCGCGGCTCGCCGGTGAAATCGAAGGCGCCGCACTTGATCAGGCTCTCCATGACGCGCTTGTTCACCAGTTGGCTCTGCACGCGCTTGCTGAAATCGGCGAGGGCCGTGAACGGCCCGTCCGCGCGCGCCGCGATGATCGCCTCGATGGCCTTCGACCCGACGCCGCGTACGGCGCCGAGCCCAAATCGAATCGGCCGCGTGCCGTCGGCGCGCGGTTGACCGACGGTGAAATCTGCGCGGCTCTCGTTGACGTCGGGCGGCAGGATGGTCATGCCGCGTTCGCGGCACTCGGCGATGTTCTTGTAGGTCTTGTCGGTGTCGCTCATCTCCAAGGTCATCAACCCGGCCATGAACTCCTCCGGGTAGTGCGCCTTGAGGTACGCCGTCTGGTAGGTGACCACCGCGTAGGCGGCGGAGTGCGATTTGTTGAAGCCGTAGGCCGCGAAGGTCTCCATTTGATCGAAGATCTCGCGCGCCAGCTTCTCCGGAAGCTTCTGCTTGAGGGCACCGGCAATGAAGCGCTCCTTCTCGCGCTCCATCTCGCTCTTCTTCTTCTTGCCCATGGCGCGGCGCAGGTTGTCGGCGTCGCCGAGGGAATAGCCGGCGAGCGCTTGGGCGATCTGCATGACCTGCTCCTGGTAGACGATGACACCGTAGGTCTCGCGCAGGATCGGCTCCAACGCCGGGTGCAGATATTTGATGGGCTCCTTGCCGTGCTTGCGCTTGATGAACTGGTCGACCATGCCGCTGTCGAGCGGCCCGGGGCGGAAGAGCGCGAGCACGGCGATGACGTCTTCGAAGGTCGACGGTCGCAGCTGGGTGAGGACTTTGCGCATGCCGCCGCTTTCCATTTGGAAGATGCCGACGGTGTCGCCCTTGGCCATCAGCTTGTACGTGGGGCGGTCGTCGAGCGGCAGCGTGGTCACGTCGATCTGTACGCCGCGGCCCTCAGCGATGCGGCGCACGACGCTGCGGATCATGGTCAGTGTCTTGAGGCCGAGGAAGTCGAACTTGATCAGGCCGATGGCGTCGACGTCGCTGTACGGGTACTGCGTCATCACCGCCCCGTCCTTGTCGACGAACAGCGGCAGACTCTCGATGAGCGGGCGTTCGGCGATGACGATGCCGGCGGCATGCTTCGAGGCGTGGCGCATGAGGCCTTCGAGCCGCAGCGCGTAGTCGAACAGCTGCTCCTCGCGCTCGCCGCGCTCGCGCAGTTGTTTCAGACGCGGCTCCATTTCGAGCGCATCCTTGAGCGGGAAGTCCTTGCCTTGCTTTGGCGCCGGGTAGAGCTTGGCCATGCGGTCGGTATCGGCGTAGGGAAAGTCGAGCACCCGGCCCACGTCTTTGATCGCCTGCTTTCCCTTCAGCGTGCCGAAGGTGATGATCTGTGCGACGCAATCCTCACCATACTTGTCGCGCACGTAGCGGATCACTTCGTCGCGCCGCTCGAAGCAGAAGTCCATGTCGATATCCGGCATCGACTTGCGCTCGGGGTTCAGGAAGCGCTCGAAGAGGAGATTGTACGGCAACGGGTCGAGGTCGGTGATGCCGAGGGCATAGGCGACGAGGCTGCCGGCTGCCGAGCCGCGGCCCGGGCCGACGGGGATCCCTTGGCGTTTGGCGTAGTTCGTGAAGTCGGCGACGATGAGGAAGTAGCCGGCGAAGCCCATTGTCTTGATGATCTGCAGCTCCTCTGCGATCCGCTCGCGGTACGGTTGCTCGCGCTCCGCGCGCCAGGCGTCCTGGCGGCGCAGCACCGCCAGGCGCGCCTCGAGACCCTCACGGGCAACGCGGTCGAGGTGATCCTCGAGGCTTTCGTTGTTCGGCGTGGCGAACATTGGGAACTGGTACTTGCCGAACGTCAGCTCCAGATTGCAGCGCGCCGCGACGTCGAGCGTGTTGGCGATGGCTTCGGGCAGCTGTGGAAACGCGCCCGCCATCGTCGCTGGATCCTTCACGTAGAGCTGATCCGTCTCGAAGCGCCAGCGCTTGGTATCGTTGAAGGTCTTGCCGGTCTGGATGCAGAGGAGCACCTCGTGCGCCTTCGCATCCTGCTTCTCCAGGTAGTGGCAATCGTTTGTGGCGACCAGCGGCAGCCCCAGCTCGTTGGCCAGCCGCACCAGCTCAACGTTGGCCTTCTCCTGTTGCGGCAGGTGATTGTCCTGGACCTCGACGTAGTAACGGCCGTCGAACATGGCACGGTACTCGTCCAGTACGGCGCGGGCGCGGTCGGTGCTGCCCATGGCAATCGCCTGATTCACCTCGCTGGCCAGACAGCCGGAGAGCGCAATCAGCCCGCCGTTGAACTCGCGCAGCAGCTGCTTGTCGATGCGCGGCTTGTAGTAGAAGCCCTCCTTGTAGCTCAGCGTCACCAAGCGGCAGAGATTGCGATAGCCCTCGTGGTTCATGACCAGCAGGATGAGATGATGGTTACCGCCCGCTTCGAAATCGTCGGTGCGGCTGACGCCCTTGTCGAAGCGGCTCTTCGGTGCGACGTAGACTTCGCAGCCGAGGATCGGTTTGATGCCAGCGTCGCTCGCTTTTTTGTAGAACTCGACGGCGCCGAACATGTTGCCATGGTCGGTGATCGCCACCGCCGGCATCCCAGCCGCCTTGACCTTACCAATCAGTGCGTCGATCTTGTTCGCCCCGTCCAAGAGCGAGTACTGCGTGTGGACGTGCAGATGAACGAAGCCCATCATCCCCTCCCCACCCTACTGCGAATTTCGAATTGCGAATTTCGCGTTTCCCCGCTGCTCCACTGCACCTGCCTCGATCAATCCGCAATTCGCAATCCGCAATCTCTTCTCATTCCCATTCAATCGTGGCCGGCGGCTTCGACGAGATGTCGTAGACCACGCGGTTGACGCCGCGGACCTCGTTGATGAGGCGGCTCGACAGCCGCGCCAGCAGCTCGGCCGGCAAGCGCGCCCAATCGGCGGTCATGCCATCAACGCTTTCCACGGCGCGGATCGCCACCACGTTTTCGTAGGTGCGCGCATCGCCCATCACCCCCACCGTCTTCACCGGCAGCAGCACGGCGAAGGCTTGCCAGAGACCTTCGTACAGGCCAGCGGCGCGGATCTCTTCGTCGACGATCGCCTCGGCCGCTTGCAACACCGCAACCCGTTCGGCCGTTACCTCACCCAGGATACGGATCGCCAAGCCGGGTCCCGGGAACGGCTGGCGTCCGACGATACGCTCCGGAATGCCGAGCACCTTCCCAAGCTGTCGCACCTCGTCTTTGAACAGTTCGCGCAACGGCTCGATCAACTCGAAGTGCATGCGCGCCGGAAGGCCGCCGACATTGTGGTGGCTCTTGATGGTCGCCGACGGCCCTTTGAACGACACCGATTCGATGACGTCGGGGTAGAGCGTTCCCTGCGCGAGGAACCTGACGTCGGCTAGGGCGCGCGCTTCCTCCTCGAACACCTCGATGAAGGTGCCGCCGATGATGCGGCGTTTCTGCTCCGGGTCCTCGACCCCCTGGAGACGGTTGAGAAAGCGCGCGCTCGCGTCGACGGCCTTGATGCGGAAATGAAACGACTCGCCCAGGAAGTCCATCACGCGCTGCGCCTCGTCGCGGCGCAGCACGCCGTTGTCGACGAAGATGCAGGTGAGTTGGTCGCCGACGGCGCGATGAACCAGGGCGGCGGTGACCGTCGAGTCGACGCCGCCGCTCAGCGCGCACACCACGCCGGCGCGGCCGACGCGCGCACGGATCCGTGCCGTCTCGCGCTCGACGAAGTTCTCCATCGTCCAATCGGCCTTCGCGTTGCACACACGGAACAAGAAGTTGGACAGGATCTCCTTGCCGCGCGGCGTGTGCACGACCTCGGGATGGAACTGCACGCCGAAGCGCCGGCGTTGCGGGTCGGCACAGGCGGCGATGGGCGAGTTGGCGCTGTGCGCCAACACCTGCCAGCCCGGTGGCACGGCCTCCATCTTGTCGCCGTGGCTCATCCACACCGCCACGGCGTTGTGGTCGAAGCCGGCGAACAGCTCGCGATCGTCATCAATGATCACATCTGCCGGCCCGTACTCGCGCCGCTGCGCGCGCCCTACGTTGCCACCACCCAGGAGCGTGAGCACGTTCATGCCGTAGCAAATGCCAAGCAAGGGCACGTCGAGGTCGGCCACCTCAGGCGCCGGCAGCGGTGCGCCCTCCTCGTACACACTGGAGGGCCCGCCCGAGAGAATGATGCCCTCGGGTCTGATCGCCCGTATGCGCTCAGGTGTCAGGGAGTACGGATGGATCTCGCAGTACACGTGCGCCTCGCGCACGCGCCGCGCGATCAGTTGGGTGTACTGGCTGCCGAAGTCGAGAATGAGAATCATACGACTGCAGAGTTGAGATTCGAGATTTTAGATCTTTCCCCACCCGTCACCAATGCCATGCAGCCTCCGCCAATCTGCAATCTCAACTTCTCAATCGCCAATCCTTCTCATTCCTTGCGATAGTTCGGTGGCTCCTTGGTCATGAAGACGTCGTGCACGTGGCTTTCCTCCAACGAGGCGTGCGAGACGCGCACGAAGCGCGCCTTCTCGTGGAGCGCCGTGATGGTGCGGCAACCGCAGTAGCCCATGCCTGCCTTCAAGCCGCCGACGAGTTGGCCGACGATGAAGGACAGCGAACCCTTGTACGGCACGCGCCCTTCGATGCCTTCCGGTACCAGCTTCATCTGCTCCAGTTCGTCGTCCTGCATGTAGCGGTTGCGGCTGCCTTCGCGTTCGCGCATGGCGTCGAGCGATCCCATGCCGCGGTAGAGCTTGTAGGTGCGCCCCTGGTAGAGGACGGTCTCGCCGGGGCTTTCCTCGGTGCCGGCGAACAAGCTGCCGATCATGACGACGTGCGCACCGGCGGCCAACGCCTTGGTGATGTCGCCGGAGTACTTGATGCCGCCGTCGGCAATCACCGGTATGCCGTAATCACTCGCGACGCGGGCGCTATCGGCAACCGCCGAGAGCTGGGGCACACCTACACCCGAGACGACGCGGGTGGTACAGATCGACGCCGGTCCCATGCCGACCTTGATGGCGTCAGCGCCGGCGCGCGCCAGTGCGCGTGCGCCCTCGGCCGTCGCCACGTTGCCGGCGATCACCTCGACCGTCGGGTGGGTACGTTTGACCTCCTTGACCGTGTCGATGACGTTGCTCGAGTGGCCGTGTGCCGTGTCGATGACGAGCACATCGGCGCCGGCCGCCACCAGGCGATCGACGCGCTCGGTCCGGTCATCCCCCGTCCCGATGGCACCGGCGACCCGCAGCCGACCGAGATGATCCTTACAGGCGTTCGGAAACTGCGCCGATTTCTGAATGTCCTTGACGGTGATCAGACCCTTGAGTCGGTTTTCGCTGTCGACGATGAGCAGCTTCTCGATGCGATTGGCGTGCAGGATTTCCTTCGCCTCTTCCAACCCGATGCCTGGGCGCCCGGTGATCAGGTTCTCGCGCGTCATGACCTCGCTGACCTTGCGATCGAGGCGCTTCTCGAAGCGCAAGTCGCGGTGTGTCAAGATGCCCACCAGACGGCCATCGCGCGTCACCGGCAGACCCGAGATGTGGTAGCGGTGCATGATGTCGACCGCGTCGGCGAGATGTTGATCCGGGTCCACCGTCACCGGGTCGATGATCATGCCGCTTTCCCACTTCTTCACCTTCTCGACCTCGTGCGCTTGTTCTTCGATCGAGAGGTTGCGGTGGATGGCACCGATCCCGCCTTCCTGCGCCATGGCGATGGCGGTGCCCGATTCAGTGACTGTATCCATGGCGGCGCTGATGAGGGGGATGTTCAGCCGGATCTGGCGGGTCAGCTGTGTGCTGCAATCCGCATCGCGTGGTAGGAAGTTGGATTCCGCGGGAACGAGCAGGACATCGTCGAAGGTGAGCCCTTCGGGCATGTCATACGTGAACATCGTGCAGACCTCCGACCGCCGTGTGCTGATCATTCCACATGCACGCAGGCCCACTCGTCGAGCGGCGAATGGGCCTGTGCGCACTTGGGAAGGGAACTATCCTGTGAACCATGGACTTTTTTAGCAGACCCCTACTGGTCTGGCAAGAAGCTGGAGGCCGCTACTACATCTTGTGGTGCCGTCCGACGCGCCCCAAACATCCGAACGGAGAACGAGCGAATCACAAATGCACGAATCCGGCCGCGGGATCTCCTTCGTCTCGTGTCTTCGCCATTTCGGGTTTTCGTGATTTTCCGATAGGCCTTCGGGCATGATCATCACATACGGAGAGCACACGCCGCATATCGATCCAAGCGCGTACATCCAGGCGAGCGCCCAGATCATCGGGGACGTTGAGATCGCCGCGCTCTCCAGTGTTTGGTTCAACGTGGTGATCCGCGGCGATGTCCATCCCGTCCGCATCGGCGCACGCACAAACATCCAGGACAACTCGACGATCCACGTGACTGGGGGACGCTGGGCGACCGCCATCGGCGACGACGTCACCGTCGGGCACGGTGTCATCCTGCACGGGTGCCGCGTCGGCGACCGCTGTCTGATCGGTATCGGGGCGATCGTTCTAGACGGTGCGGAGATCGAGGCAGACTGCTTGATTGCCGCCGGTGCGCTGGTGGCCCCGGGGACACACATCCCAGCGGGCCACCTCGCCAAGGGCAGCCCTGCCAAGGTGGCGCGGCCGCTGCGACCGGAGGAGTTGGCGCACCTGAAGCAATCGGCGGCCAACTACGTCGAGCACGCAGCGGTGTACAGACGCCAGTGCTGAGTCCGGAGTGCCGAATGCGGCGACGGGTCCACGCCCACTGCGCCGCGGCATTCAGCCCTTTTCCCGGGATCGCGGCCGGAAGTGCAGGCGCAGCGGCGTCCCGTACAGCTGGAATGCTTGTCGGAACTCATTGGCGAGATAGCGCTCGTAAGCCGTCTGCACGCACTCCGGGGCGCTGGTGAAGATGGTGATCACCGGCGGCGCGCTGCCGGTCTGCGTCGCATAGAAGAAGCGGGGCCGCTTGCCGTGCACGCTAGCGGGTGCTTGCGCGCGCGTCGCGGCGCCGAGCACATCGTTCAACTCCACGGTGCGCAGCTGCGAGCGATGCGCCGCGACCAGCCGCTGCAGGGCGGGGAAGATGGTTTGGACTCCTTGCCCCAGCAACGCCGAGACGAAGACGCAGGGCACATCGGCGAGCGTTGCATACTGCTCGGCAATACGGGTTCGAAACGTGCTGCGGTCGCGGCGGTCGCGTGCCACAGCGTCCCACTTGTTGATCACCAACAGGAGTGCGCGGCCACGCTCCCAGGCGTAGCCGGCGATGCGTGCGTCCTGGTCGGTCATACCCTGCGTCGCGTCGATGACCAGCACGGCCACTGCGGCACGGTCGAGCGCCCGGAGCGCACGCACCGCACTGGCGCGCTCCAGCTTCTCGTGGACGCGCGGGCGGCGGCGGATGCCTGCGGTATCGACGAGCAGGTAGCGCTGGTCGCCGTGTTGGAAGGGCGTATCAATGGTATCGCGCGTCGTCCCCGGTGTCGCATCGACGATCGCCCGCTCGTGGCCGACGATGCGATTGAGCAGCGATGATTTTCCCACGTTGGGGCGTCCCACCAGGGCCAGAGTGACGATGTCGGCCGCCACGGGCTCCGCCGCCCCCGGCAACGGGAGCAGCGCCACCAAACGCTCCATGAGGTCGTCCACGCCGCGCCCGTGTGCGACGGAGATCGGAAAGACCTCGGCGAGCCCGAGCGTGAAGAACTCCGCTGCCGCAGCGTCGTGTGCCGGCGTATCGAGCTTGTTCACCGCGTAGAGCAGCGGCTTCCGCAACTTGCGCAGCTGGCGCACCAGCTCGCGGTCGACCGGGTTGAGACCTTCGCGTCCGTCGAAGACCGCGATCACGGCGTCGGCCTCCGCCGCAGCCAAGGCGCGCTGGGCGCGCACTGCGGCTGCAAGCGGTGACTGATCGGCGTCTTCGAACCCGCCGGTATCGACGAGCAGAAACTCGCTCTTGTCCCAGCGCACACGGGCGATGTTGCGGTCACGCGTCACACCGGGCTGGCTGTCCACCATGGCGCGCTGCGACCGCACCAGCCGGTTGAACAGCGTCGACTTGCCCACATTGGGTCGGCCGACGATTGCAACCGTGACCATCCGGCGCGCCGGCGCAGCGGGAGGCGCGGCGTCCTGTGCGGCATCGCCTGCCACTACAGCCCGAACTCCTTCAGCAGCGTCTCGCGCGTCGTCCACTCTTCCTGGACGCGCACGAACAGTTCGAGGAAGACCCGGCGGCCGAGCAGGCGTTCCAACTCGAGCCGGGCAGCGCGGCCGATTTCCTTGATGCGGGCACCGCGCCGTCCGATCAGGATTCCTTTTTGCGAATCCTTCTCGACGTGGATGGTGGCGCTGATCACGGTGATGTCCTGCTTGTCCTCGAACGTGTCGATCGTGACCGCCACGGCATACGGGATCTCCTGCCGCGTCTGCAGCAGGACCTGTTCACGCACGGCCTCTTGCGCCAGCATGCGCTCGGTCTGATCCGTGAGCGCATCGGTATCGTAGAGGCGTGGCCCCTCGGGCAACAGCCGCACGATGAGGGTGAGCAGCGCATCCAGGTTCGTGCCACGCTCGGCACTGACGGGAACGACGTCGCGGCCGGGCAGCAACTGATCGAGGCTCGCCAGGAGCGGCAACAACTCCGTCGAGGTGCGTCGGTCGATCTTGTTCAGTAGGACGCACAGCGGCCGTGGCTCGGCCCGCAGGCGTTCAGCAATCTTGCGATCGCTGCCGGTGATGCCTTCGACAGCGTCGACCATCCAGAGCAACAGGTCCGCCTCTTCGCTGGCGCGTTCGGCGACCTGGACCATGCGTCGGTTGATCAGACTGCGCGCTGCGTGCAGTCCCGGCGTGTCGATGAAGATGATCTGCGCTTCCGGCAGGGTCTTGATGCCGATGATACGCTGGCGTGTGGTCTGCGGCTTCGGCGTGACGATCGCCACCTTTTGCCCGAGCAAGGCGTTGAGGAGCGTCGACTTGCCGACGTTCGGCCGGCCCAGCAGCGCCACGAATCCCGAGCGGTGAGCGGCCGGTGATGCCTGCGCGTCCATACGCGTCTGCTTAGCATACGGACGCCGCGGCTGCCCGCCATCGTGCGCCGGCAGCCGCGGCTCTCCTCTGAAGGCGCGCCCTGGTGAACGGTGAGCGCGATACAATCACGCCAGCGCAGACTGGTCGGTTGGCGTCATCCGCCGCTGGTTACGGCACCGGCTCGTCGCTGTTCGTCGCCCCCGTGTACGGGCAGCCAGG
>Ga0335069_10008976_pt1 | contig 14262 bp, 9 predicted proteins | sample Lox_Sample_11_FD_206714 | JGI IMG/M metagenome (GOLD analysis project Ga0335069, IMG submission 206714) | Soil microbial communities from Loxahatchee National Wildlife Refuge, Florida, United States - Lox_Sample_1.1 | ecosystem: Environmental > Terrestrial > Soil > Wetlands | place: USA: Florida... | reverse complement strand
AAGGTCATTCCGTCAAATAGCAGATAAAGCTACCTTCATCTGTTGCTTCAAAGGGTGTGTTCCATTACAGGAAAGCCCAACCCCGAGGCTTTCCTGACAAGCGAAGAGCGCTCGTTAGCCACATTGATGCGGGTTGCACTGAACTCTCTTCGTAGCGAGTAATTGTCTCTGAGAAGGTCAAATTCCGCCCCGCGATTTTCACTGGACTTCATGGTTTCCCGCAACGCCCGATCGTCTTTCCGGATGTCATAAACCTGCCGGACTATATGCCGCAGTAGGGTCTCGTCGTCACCTTGTAATTCCGTCAGGTCAATCTGGGAGACCCTTGGTAGCGGAAGCTTATCGTTCCAGGGTACCGGTACTGATCGATTGAGCCACTGACAGAACGCATCATAGATCATGGCTGTGGCTGTGATCTTCCCCTCGGCTGAATAACCCGCGATATGGGGTGTCGCGAGGAACGTTTCTTTGACGAGGTCCTCATTAATACGGGGTTCTCCCCGCCAGACATCCAGAACCCCATGGGAGATTTTTCCCGCATCCAGCGCTCGTCTTAATGCCTCTTCCTCGACAACGTCTCCTCGCGAAGTGTTAAGAAGAACAGCCCCAGGTTTCAAGGCAGAAAAGAATTTCGAATTTACCATATGATAAGTGGCATCTGTCCCTTCCCGTTGAAGCGGGACATGCAAGGAGACGAAATCGGCTTTAGCCAAAGCATCACGAAGCGGCAAGAACCTCGGGTCGCCGGTTTCTCGATATTTCGGAGGGTCATTCAGGAAGATCTGCATCCCCAGGGCCTCGACCTTTCTCAATACTTGTGAGCCGACATGGCCAACTCCCACGATGGCGATGGATGACCCTTCCAGAGTCTTCCCTCTAACCTCGGCTGATTCTAATAAGGCCGCCACAACATACTCTGCAACTGCATTAGCATTAGACCCGGCTGCTGAAGCGAATCGAATCCCTTGGGACTGCAGGTAATCGAGGTCAATGTGATCGAAGCCAATAGTTGCGGTTCCCACGAATTTCACGGGGGAACCGGCCAGCAATTCCTCGTTTACCTTTGTCACGGAGCGGATGACTAACGCGTCGGCTTTCTTGACCACTTTGGCCGTGATTGACCGCCCTGGCAGCACAATCAATTCCGCGAGTCGGCCGAAGACTTCTTGGGCAGAGTGAATATTTTCATCTACAATAATCCGCACGAGTTTGCTCCGCTTCCAAAAGAAGAGTGAATTTAGAGCAGCACGTCGACCTTGAACAGACCTCAAAGGGCTTTTGTGCCTAACTCGACCGAAACACTCTGTTTCTTTACTCCGCTGCAGTATTTCTGACCCAATCACCTTCGGCTATGACAACCAAGCCAAACGTAATCAGCGAACTATTTCTACCGGACTGTAAATTCATTCAGGTTATCCCAATCTCGGATGGTGCTCAACGGTCCTATCAGGCTCGATTTCGTTATCAGCAGGTTCCAACCTCGGCAAGTGGGACATCCAACAAGGAAGCCACCTTTCGCAAGCAGGGAAGCAGGTGCCCGACCCCTAGAGCACAATGATGCGTGGGTCCTTCAATACACCACCGATTGACGAAGTCGGCCGGGGGTAGCCCAAAACGTAGGCGGGAGTTAGTGTTGCCAATGCGCAGGGTCGGCCCCGGAATTGACTCACCCTCGGCCGCGATCAGCTTGAATTCCCCACTAGCAGTTTGGCTCAGGCCCAAGATGGTGATGGGACCGGTTTTGACCTTAAACTCCACCGAGACCCCGAATCCGCGCTTGCCATGGTAAAGCCCCAGACCACGAAGGATTGGCTTGTGGTCGCTAATAGCGATATGGCCCGGTCCGTCATGCCCCATGAGGAGAAAGTTCTCCCGGAAATCCATAGCGTAAAACTCTGTGTACGATCCACCGGCGCCCAACCGATCCATCAGGAGCATGGCCACACAGGTTTTGAGATCGCCTTCGCCGCTCGCCGGGATGCCACGAGCGGTTAGCAGAGTATTACCCAGAATGAGGCCCGCTCCAAGTCGCTCGTACTCGTTTCCGTCCAGGCCCCGGTAGTAGTACGTCAACCCTCCCAGTTGAAAATCCTCGATCAGGCGGTCGAGTCCAACCGCGACTCGAGCCGCCCATCTCAGGTCGGACTCCTGAACACTCTCAGCGGCCTCGAAGATCTGACGCGTTTCCTCCAGCTTCACTTCTACAAGTGAGTCTTCGGTGGGAGGGACCCGCTTAGCCAGGTCACACATCTCCAGGACCTCAACGTGGACGCTGAGCTGAGCGTGAACCATTGTGAAATCCGAATACATGTCCAGCATGCCTGGATACGTGTGTCCGAGGAAACCGATTCGGGACTGCCGCAGAGCGCGCACGGCCGTGGCTGCCCGGCACCATTCCCGGATTTCGGCCCAGGGTCTATCGTCGAACAGCATCCCCGAGACCACCTGAAATGGGATCTGGGCGCGGGCAAAGGCGTTTGAAATTTCGGGGACACAACAAGCTGAACAATTGGCCAGCCATTCTGCAGTGTCGGTGTTCTCGTAGTCAAGGGCATCGGTGGGTTGTAGATTCAGAACCAGCACGCGCAGCTTGGCTTGCTCGACGATGGGCAAGACCTGACTTGAGGTGGCGTAGGTGCCCACATAGCAGAAAAGGAGATCGAGGTCTTGTCCAGCAAACAGGAGTCCTGCCCGGCGAGCCCCGCGGGCATCGTCAATTAGGCCTGCTGAAATTACCGTCGCGCCAAAGCCGGACAATCGTTGCTCGACTGCTTTTTGGTAGCCTTCCAGTCGTTCCTTGAGGCCAGAGAACTGAGGCCAGTATGCAGCCAGCCCAATCCCAAAAACGCCTACCCGGCAATTGGCAGCAGGTGTACGTGCAGCCAAGCCACTCGGTGCTCCTTGACCTACTTCACGCTGACTCATTGGCGATAGTCCTCTAGATTTGACTCCGGATGGGTTTACCAGAAGATGATGTTGACTGCCAGCAGGGCCACCCCCACTATAGCGGCCCAAAACACCGGTTTCTGATACCAAGGGCAATGACTCTCGTCCGGGAGAGGTGTCAATCCATACACCAGGTTCACGAGTTCACAATCCGGTTTAGGCCCGGTCAACAGGCTGACCACGATGACCACCCCCATGCAAATCAACAATGACCACAGGCCACCATACATGTTGACCGCCATGTCTTTCGCCAAGGGCGAAAGCGCAATGTACTGCACGTGATCAGGGTTCAAGCGGGCGGCATCAAACCGGTCCGGGAATATGTGAATGTAGAGGAAGATGGAAAAGGAAGCCAGAATCCCCGCCAGGAATCCCCAAAATCCGCCCGCGGGAGTAGCTCGTTTCCAAAGCATCCCGAGAATCACCGCCCCAAAAAGCGGTACGATGAAAAACATCACCAGCACTTGCAGGTAAACGAGGATGTTGCTGAAAAGCATGGCCGCATAGGCGGTCCCGATGGCGATGAACACTCCAATGATGGAACACGAGCGTCCCATCTTTACATAGTGGCCATCGCTGGCTGACTTGTAGAGCAGCGGCTTGTATACGTCATAGGTCCACACGGTCGCAAAGGCGCTCACGTTGCCTGCCATCCCTGACATGAAGCCGGCGATCATGGACGTGACTCCCAGACCAAGCAGGCCGGGCCCCAAATAGCGGGCCATCATCAAGGGAAGCACTTCATTGTAACTGTGTCCTCCCGTGATCGCGACTTGACTCTCCGGGACCAGCGTGATTCCGGATCTCTGCGATAGGACCGCCAGGCCCAGCAAGCCGGGCATCGTGACGATAATCGGGACCAGCATCTTGAAAACAGCGCCAATGATGGTGCCATTCTGAGCGGCGCGCAGATTCTTGGCGGCCATGACCCGTTGCACCTGCAAAAAGTCTGTGCACCAATAGCCAAACGATACAGCTAATCCCAAACCAAAAACCATACCTGTCCAGTGCATTCCCATGGGGTTGTTGGCGGCTGACCCCAGGTTTGCCCACAGGCTCGTGAAATTCTGACCCGGATGTTGCACATTGATGGCGGCAATCATGGGGCCCCACCCTCCCGCCTCGACCAGGCCCAGGATTGGGATCAACAACAGGCCGAGCCAAATGAGGAAGAACTGAAGCACCTCATTAAATACTGCCGACAGCAGTCCCCCTGACGCCACATATAAAGCGACGGTAATGGAAGATACCCAAATGCTGAAATGGATGTTCCATCCCAGAATGATCTGCATCACCTTGGCCATGGCAAACATGTTAACTCCGCAGACCAGCACGGTCATGAGGGTAAATGAAATACCAGCCAAGGAGCGGCTGGCCTCTCCATAGCGCAATTTCAGATATCCCGGGACGGAGTGAGTTTTGCAAATGTAATAGAAAGGCATCATGACAACGGCCAAAAACAAGATGGCCGGGATCGCACCGATCAAGTAAGCATGGGCACCCAGCATTCCATACTGATAGGCCATAGCGGACCAGCCCATCGTTTCCAGCGAACTGAGATTGGCGGAGATAAAACTCAGGCCGGCGACCCAGGCTGTCATTTTCCGTCCTGCCATGAAGAAATCCTCGCCAGTGCGGGTAAATCGCTTCAGGTAAAACCCGATGGCCAGTACGATGGCAAAGTAGAAAACAATGATTAACAAATCGACGAACGACAGGGTGAGCAATCGAGAAGGGACGCCGGGAACCGCCGAAGAAAGAAGAAGGTCTAAGACCTTGGACATATAGAGAATCGCACCTTCACTTCGATTTCACGAATCCTGGTAGCAGCGGATATGACCCGGTCTACCAAATGAGCAGCTAGATCCAGAGCCGTGCCGAACCCGATCCCGGCCGGGATGCAAGAGTAATAGCCCGCAGCCCGTGCGGCCAATAAGGCGAATACGAGTCTTCCTTTCAGGCTCATCAGGGGAGACTGATTTTGAGTACGTACGCATGGTCGCAGGGTTTGTCGGTCGGGAGTTCAACCGCCAGGCCTTGTGCAACCAGATCCCAATTCAGCCTCGATGCAGATCCCAGGAGTTGCACATTTTGAATCTTTGCGACTCTGTAGGGTGTACCCGAAGCTAGTGACTTAATGAGCAATTTCCCACTTTCGGGCCAGGCTAAAGCAATTGCATAAAGCGTGCCAGCTTTGCTGGTGAATCGAAAGTCGGCGCTGCTAAAGGCTTGGCGTTTCGTATCATTGAACGAACCCTCCACTACTTTTGTCGGCCCCTCCCCGAACACTTTCCAGGGGCGGGTCCCGTAGATGGCTTCACCGTTTACCTCTAGCCAACGACCGATTTCCAGCAGAATCTCTTCCTCCGCTGCGGGAATTGTGCCATCCGGCCGGGGGCCGATGTTTAAGAGCAGACAGCCGTTCTTGCTCACAATGTCCACCAGGTCGCCCACGATGGAGCCGGCTGTCTTGTAGTCCTGAGGCTGCACATAACCCCAGGAGTTCTTGGAGATCGAAGTGTCAGTTTGCCAAAAAAAGGGGCGGATGGCAGCCAATTGACCCCGTTCAATGTCCCAAACCGCGGAGTTTTCCGGAAAGGACTTGAGCTTGTAATTAATCGCTACCCCCTTTCCGTTCTGGGCTCCCCAGTTGTAATAAAAGGCAGCAAAGCGTTGCAGGTAAGGCTGGAACACAGCCTGTTCAATCCACCAGTCAAACCAAACCAATTCGGGCTGGTATTTTTGGACGATCTCGGATGTCCTGGCCAGCCAGTCGTCTAGAAAATCCGGGCTTGGAGCAGCCCCTTTCTCAGGTTGGGCTGGGCCGTATAGACCGGCATAGCGCGGATCGAGAACATCGGAGTCAAATGTCGTGCCTTGATCATAAAACCACCAGTGTTCGGCCCGATGCGAGGATGTCCCCAAATGGAGACCTTCGGCACGCACAGCCTTGGCCAACTCACCCACGATGTCACGCTTCGGTCCCATCTTAGCGGCGCACCAATCCGTGAAATTACAGTCATACATCGGAAATCCATCATGATGTTCAGCCACAGGAACGACATATCTGGCCCCAGACTTTCGGAACAACTGGGCCCAGTGAGTGGGATCAAATTTCTCAGCGCTGAGTCTCGGGATGAAATCCTTATAACCGAATTGCGATTGAGGTCCATAAGTGGCTACGTGATGTTTGAATTCCTCAGTATCCTTTTTGTACATATCGCGTGGATACCATTCATTGCCGAAGGCTGGCACGGAGTACACCCCCCAATGGATGAAAATTCCAAATTTGGCGTCGAGATACCACTGGGGAACCTGGTAGTTCCCAAGGGACCGCCAATCCGCTTGAAAGGGTCCCTTGGCAACTAACCCATCCACAGTCTTAAGCATCTCGGCCACTTTTTGCTCTGCTGCCCATGCCCGATCACTCAAACTCCAAAGGCCAACTATCAGGATGAAATAGAGCCATTTACGCCCGGCTGCAACGCAGGTCAAGGAGACTTTGACGATAGCGAACTTCAATTTTGAACAAGACATAGAATTCAACCTCCCTAACCAAAAGGATTGAGTCAAAGCAGTATGAACAATAAGACCAAGCAAGGGGATCGCATTGAGGAGGACATTCAGTGGTCCAATGAATTGCAGTCCGTTCTTTGTCAGGCAAAAGCCATAACTAAGGCTCCGCTTCCTAACATAACCAGGAAAGAGATCCCCACTCTCCACCCAAATGACGGCGTCCCCAATGTCCACGCCATGATCGTCTTAAACACAGCATTGGCCAGCAGGGCGAGCAAAATGGACCCCGTCGCTATTCCCGCCTCAATCTTACCCGTCTGGAAGAGTTCTCCAATTGTGATTGTGACCGAGTCAACATCAAGCAGGCCGCTGATGGCACTTGTCCAGGTCAAGGCTCGATTTCCATAATGAAGTATCATGGACTTGACGAAAAAAAGAATTACCGCGAACATGACGCCAAACTGCAAGGCTGGTCCAAAAGAAAAAGGATTGCGAACACTCATGCGTTGCCTCGATTCACCTTCGCGCGAGGGGGCCACCCGGATCAATCCGGCCAACACCAAGCCCGCTGCAGCCATAACTAACAGAGGCTTCACCGTAGTCCCAAAAAGAGGCGGGCTGATCGTCAGCAGGAGCGCCAGGATTCGAGGAAATTGCACAGCGTTGGCCACAGTTGCGGCCTGCCAGTAAGCCTTCAGTTGGCCTGGCTGAAGACGTGCCTCGTGGGCAAAGGCAGAAGTAGAGGCGGTTGTGGATGCCATGCCCCCCAGCAGGCCAACCAGCTTCAACCCCGTATTCTCCCCCAGGAATTTTTCCAGGAAATAGCCCACATACGAGATCGAAGACACCAGGATGACGAAAAACCAGACCCGCCGCGGGCTGAAGAATTCATAGGGTCCAAAACTCCCCTGGGGAAGTAGAGGATAAATAATAAAGATCAGGGCAAGGAAGCTCAGTGTGTCTGTGAATTCGACTTCGGTCAAGGTCTCGCGGAAGAACCGATGAAGGGTGCGTTTGGCCTCAAGAAAAGCAGTTAGGATAATGGCCAGAGCGATGGCGCCATGACGGAAGCTTGGAATTGCAGTCGTGTAACTGAGAAAATACACCGCAATGGCAGCCAAGTCAGTTGTCAGCCCCACTCCTTGGGGTTGACGGCGCTTGAAGGTAATCCACATGGCCACAATTCCCAGCAGCGCCGAAACAGTCAGCCCGGGAATCTGGAGAAGGCCGCAAAGTCCACCCAAGGCCGCCACCAGGATAAAGTCCCGCAGGCCGGCTCGACTGGCAGGGTCAGGCTGGTCGCGGTGGGCTCCTTCCCGTTGCGCTCCCACGAGCAAACCGATCACCAGGGCTTCAGACATAGAACGCGCTATTGCCAGGTCCGTTAAGTCTGTATAAGGGTTCACCGTGGCTCCGACGAGCAATTCGCTCGCTTTTGTTCCAGGATTTGTAGAACTCCCCAGTTCTTTGGCCGACTTGAGGGCCGCTTATTTCTAAATTAAATATCGCTCAGAGGGGCTACCCGAACGAAAAGGACAATCTCCAAGGAGAACTCGCGTTGCCGTTGGGATAACTCCTAGATTGAACTGCACGAGGACATCGGCAATCAGTCTTAAGATCAAGGTCAGGCGATAAAAAGGGTTCCTTCCTCAAATGACGGCCCCAAGTATCCCAAATGACTGGAGGCTTGGCAAGAGTGGCATGCTAAACACCCGTCATTTCCTCTCTGGAAGTTATTGCGAAACAACCTCTGAGTCGCTTTGAGCGTAGGGTCCATAGGGGGATTCAGGGGCTGGCCGAAATCCACCACGCGGTGGCTCAAGTTGGCCAGCTACATCCCAAATTGATTCACTGTTCTCGGAGAATCAATCAGGCAAGTGGCAGAGAATCAACGCAATTAGTGATTGCACTCACATACTTGGACATGGCCATCGGATTGCGACTAACATAGTGAGTACAAAGTGCACCAGTGCCAGTTTCAAGACTGGAGGCTGAACATGGTGAAACAATCGAATTGGACAAGTTTGATAATTCTCATATGTCTATTGGGTCTACCCGGGACGCTGAAAGCCGAGGAACCGGAACCGGGGGTAGGGCGAGTAAGTCTGATTAACGGCGACGTCTCCACCATGCGGGGAGATTCAGGAGACTGGGTTGCTTCCACCGTCAATGCTCCGGTCGTCCAGGGAGACAAAATCGCAACCGGCAAGCAGTCACGAACTGAAATCCAACTCGACTACGCCAACATCATGCGTCTGGATCAAGGAACTGAGGCACGGATCGCTGAACTGAGTCATGGCCGCATCCAAGTTCAGCTTGCCCAGGGTCAGTTGAGTCTCACTGTCCTCAAAGACAACGAGGCAAACGTGGAGGTCGATACTCCTAATGTGGCCGTACGCCCAATTCAAGAGGGGGTCTACCGGATCCAGGTGCTTTCCGACTCCCAGAGCCTCGTGATCGTGCGCAACGGGGAGGCCGAAATCTCAACCGGGCAAGGGAGTGCCCGCGTGGGGAAGAATGATATGATTACAATTCGGGGGGCAGACAACCCTGAATACAAAGTCAGTCAGGCCCCTGGGATCGATACGTGGGATGATTGGAATAATGAACGCAACCGCCAAATCCAGGATGCTCAGAGTTGGCGCTACGCCAATAATTACTACACGGGCGCCCAGGATCTCGACCGGTACGGCCGATGGGTCCAGGCGCCTGGCTACGACTGGGTCTGGTCTCCCTATGCTGATGCGGACTGGGCACCCTACCGCTCAGGCCGCTGGTGCTGGGAGCCGTATTGGGGATGGACCTGGGTATCGTATGAACCCTGGGGATGGGCTCCTTACCATTACGGCCGGTGGTTTTGGTATAACTCAGGTTGGTGCTGGTGGCCCGGCCCCGTCCACGCTGCTTACCATCCTGTCTGGGCACCTGCTTACGTTTCTTTCTTCGGTTTTGGTTATGGAGGGCGAAATTGGTCCTTTGGGTTTGGCTTTGGATTCAACTCGATCGGTTGGTTGCCAGTCGGTCCATGTGATCGCCATTATCCCTGGTGGGGCCACAACAACAATTACAACGTAGTCAATGTCACCAGCATCACAAATGTAAGAAATGTGGGAGGGATCGGGCCGCTGGCTGACCCAAGACAGCGACCCTACTATTCCAACCTGCAGATGGCTCTCAGGGATCCGCGAGTGCAACAGGGAGTAACGGCCGTTTCCACTGAAAATTTCGTCCAGGGAAGGACAGATCTCCACAACCAGATTCGTAGTGGCATTTCCCTTCGCAATGCTCAAATGGTGCAAGGTACTGTGCCTGCTGTGCCGACTCGAGCCAGTCTGCGGCCAACAGATCGTGTGGTCAATCCCGCATCATTGCCATCCCGAACGGCGTCTGCTCAAAAGTTCCTTGGCGCGCGACAATCTACCAGCGCCGCTAACTCTTTTAGCGAGCGGGTTGCGCAGATTCAACACATGGTTCAAACCAGGGATGCTTTGGGAGTGGGTAATCATGCTGCTGGAGCTGCGCAAGGAAGCCAGATTCTTCCTCGAACTTCGACTCCGGCAGCAGGTTCCAGCACACGGCCGACGGTCGCTACAGGCCAATCAGTGGCGTCTCCCGCCTCTAGCGTTTCCAGCCAATCCGTGCAAAGATCGGCTTCTGGTCAACCCGGTAGCTGGCAACGACCCAGTCTGACCACGTCAAGCAGGCCTCAGCCGACTGGGATCACAAGTCCGTCGCTCCAAGGAGCCTTCCACGGATCAGGTACGTCAGCCACCAGTTCTGCACCGAACCCGTCTACCCCTGCAACAAATCGATCCAGCTGGCAGCGATTCTCACGTGAAACTCCAGCAGACCGGGGTCACGTTTCGGTTCGAGAAAGCACGCCTGCAAGTGGGAACTCTGCCCCAGTTCAATCAGACCGGTATAATCGAAGTTTTTACAGCACGCAACCTGGTGGAGCACGAACTCTACAATCGCCTACTGGGAGCTCAAGCCACTGGCAACGCTTTAGCAATGGGGACCGACCAACTCCTTCGAGTCCTTCTAACCGCAGTTTTGGCAGCTTTCCTTCGCGCAGCCTATCAGATCGTTCCGCTTGGGACCGAATTTCTTCACCGCCCGACCCCAGGGCTTCCATGCGTTATGATACGAGGCCTTCGTACCGTCCGGAGACCTCGGGGTCCCGTTCGTATGAGAGCCCTCGCAGTTATCAAAGGCCACCTTTGCAGATGAATAAACCCATCGTCACCGAGCGGAGCACCCGGAGCGGTTCCAGCGGTGGGCAAAGCGTGTCGCGCGGCGGATCGCGATCAGCTCCATCGCCTTCACGTTCTTCTGGCGGAGGCCGCCGCTAACCAGAAATGGAGTTCTATTTTCCTGTAGATCGTCTCTAAGCAGGGGGCGGAAGCTGCTCCACCCCATCCCTGTCGGTTCTCGAAAAACCTTACCTCGCTGGAATAAGAACATGTTACCGTGTGCTTCTGCACCCTCGGAAAGGATACTGGAGTCAAAGATCACCTGGTGACAGTTCAATCCTCCACAACCAAGTCTGAGCACTCTCGGTCGCCAGCAGTTCCAGGCTCGCCTACGGCTGATCCCACGAAAGGGAAGACACTGCTGTTGGCCGACTCCAATTACTCCAGGCTGACTTGGCTGGACTTGCTCTGGTTGTTGTTGCTGGGTGGGCTCGCCGTCATTCCTTCGACCGATGAAATTCACAAGGAACTGATTTTGGCTGGAATCGGCATCTTCCAGCTTCTGGAACGTTACATTCTGCGGCGGATCAAGCCCAGACGCGCTCGGGCCTATGTGGTTCTAATTAAAACCCTCCTAGCGACTTTGTTGATTGGGCATACGGAGGAAATCCCGATTAACAGCAGTTATTATCTCATCTACTATCTTCCGGTGGTCACTGCGGCGACACTTTATGGCATTCTGGGGACAGTGCTGTGGACGGCCTTGATCTCAGTTGCCTATTGTTCCTACCTGTATCCGGCACTGGAGTTTTATGAGTTGACCCCGGCAGGCCTTTCGGAATTAGTGATACGCAATCTGTTCTTTTTCCTGGCCGCTGTCTTGGTCAATCGCTTTATTACGGAAGTTCGCCGGCAGACTTCTCGCTACCAGGTATTGGCACAGACCCTCGCCGAGACGAACCGGCAACTGGCGGAAGCCCAGGAAGAGGCTCGGCGCTCAGAGCGACTGGCGGCTCTGGGTCAGCTTTCCGCTGGGTTGGCTCATGAAATCCGCAATCCGTTGGGTGTCATCAAGGGTTCGGCGGAAATGCTGAGCCGGAAGCTCCAATCTGCAGACCCGGTAGCTGCCGAATTGGCAGGTTATATTTCGAGCGAAGTGAATCGCCTGAACGGACTGGTCAGCCGATTCCTCGATTTTGCTCGGCCCCTAAAGCTCGAATTGCACCGGGAGGCCATCATCCCAATCCTCGAGCGAGCGCTCCAATCTGTTGCGGCGAGGTGGCCCCAGTCGAAAGTGGTAGTCCAACGCGATTATGCTCCGGCGTTGCCGCCAGTGGCAGTGGATTCAGGACTTTTCGAACAGGTCTTCGTCAATCTCATCTCCAATGCCTACGAAGTCATGCCGGATGGCGGAACTCTCAGGTTGACTGTGGCTCCGGGCGTATCTGATAGCAGTGCGGGAGTGACAATCGAGATCGAAGATACTGGCCCAGGAATATCTCCGGAACTGCACGGACAAATCTTCAATCCCTTTTTCACAACGAAGAAAAGTGGGGTAGGCCTGGGTTTATCTATAGTTTCAAAGATTGTGGACGATCACCGGGGCTGGATCCGGGTATTGAACCGGGTTGGCAAAGGGGCTTGTTTCCAGGTATTCTTGCCGTCGGAAGATATGGCTCAGGACGAACCATTATGCCCAACATCCTGATTGTTGAAGACGAACCCAAAATGCTGCGCCTGCTGGAGCTCAATCTGGCCGAGGAAGGATACACCCTCTTTTTGGCTTCTGACGCGGAGGGCGGGTTGAAAATCTTGCGGCAGGAGCCCATCGATCTGGTCCTGACCGATTTGAAGCTCCCAGGCATGACTGGGTTGGGACTCTTGCAGGAAATCAAACAGACAAACGCACTCCTGCCGGTCATAGTGATGACAGCTTACGGAACCGTGGAAACGGCAGTCGAGGCCATGAAAGCAGGAGCCAGTGATTATGTGTTAAAGCCCTTCTCGCTTGAGGAAATCAAGCTGATTGTTCGAAAGGAGCTTCAGGTTCACCGCCTGATTGAAGAAAACCGCTCATTGCGTGAGGCCCTGGGAAAGCGCTACGAATTTCGTAACATTGTTGCCCGAAGCGCCGCCATGCAAGAAGTATTGGCCATTGTGGCTCGAGTAGCCCCTACAAATTCCACAGTCCTGCTGGGTGGGGAGAGCGGCGTGGGCAAGGACCTGATCGCTCGGGCGATTCATCAGCATTCACGCCGGGCTTCCGGTCCCTTTGTGAAGATTAATTGTACGGCCATCCCGGAAAACCTTCTGGAGAGTGAGCTTTTCGGGTATGAAAAAGGTGCCTTCACCGGTGCCACGACCAACAAACCCGGTAGGTTTGAGCTGGCGGACAAAGGGACCATCTTCCTGGATGAAGTGGGGGATGTGCCGCCCGCCATTCAGGTTAAGTTGCTTGGCGTTTTGCAGGAACGGCAGTTTGAGCGGTTGGGGAGCAACAAGACCTTAAAGGTGGATGTTCGCTTGGTGGCAGCCACGAATCGGGACTTGCGGGCAGCTTTGGAACAGGGGACGTTCCGAGAGGACCTGTACTATCGGTTAAATGTGGTCCCAATCAGTATCCCCCCGTTGCGAGAACACAAAGAGGACATTCCTTATCTGGTAGAACATTTCCTTGAGAAGTTCTCACAAGAGTCCGCCAAACCAGTCCGTCGAATCGCGCCCGAGGCACTGGAGCGCTTGATGGGATTTCACTGGCCTGGAAATGTGCGAGAGCTCGAGAATATTATCGAACGTGCCGTGGCTTTCACAAGCAGTGAGGTTTTGGAGATAGGCGATATCCGGCTCGATGTCTTGCCCTCTAAATCTTTAGTGAACCCGCTCACCTTCCTCCCGGAGGGCATGACTCTGGAACAGTGGGAAGACGAAATGATTCGTGAGGCCCTGCGCCGCTCGAACAACAACAAGAGCCAGGCTGCCCGTCTTCTCGGGCTGTCGCGCAATGCCCTGCGGTATCGCCTCTCTAAAATGGGCTTGCCCGAAGAGACTTGAAGCCAGATGACTCCAGGGGCGGATTCGGTAAGGCTCACTGCTACTCACCAAATTTTCTCCTTCCTGGTATCTTCAGACCTGCTGCAATGGCCTTTTCGCGTAGCATTTCTCCTGCGGGGATTGGGGACTCAAAGAACAACACCTGAAGGAGCCTTGGATAGTCGTTGAGGGCCGCTAACGCCTTCGCCCACTTCACGGGATCTTCCTTCTGAAAACCCGGGGCAAGATCCAGGCAGATGGCCAGGTAAGCGGCACGAGCACGATGCTGTGTGCTGGTTCCGCCGGCCATTCCACCGGCGATCTCCGATTTCAGACTGGAACGCAGTTCGGTCAATTGCTGGTCAGGATTTTCTAGTCCTTGGATGTTAGCCGGCCTCTCGACGGGAATATGGTACACAGGCAGGCCTCCGGATTGCGAGCGAGCGCCGCCATGCTCGGTGATAACCCGTTGAGCAAGCACAACCAGGCGATCTCCAAAGCGGGTGATGGTTTCATCAGCAGGCATCTGGTCCCGGCTTGTATTGCGGAACAAGTCCCGGATCTTCCAGCCCTGGTT
>Ga0335069_10008975_pt1 | contig 14264 bp, 7 predicted proteins | sample Lox_Sample_11_FD_206714 | JGI IMG/M metagenome (GOLD analysis project Ga0335069, IMG submission 206714) | Soil microbial communities from Loxahatchee National Wildlife Refuge, Florida, United States - Lox_Sample_1.1 | ecosystem: Environmental > Terrestrial > Soil > Wetlands | place: USA: Florida... | reverse complement strand
ACTCCACGGCGTCCCAGCGCGCCTCGTCCCTCTTCTTCGACAACGAAAACACGGCGGCCAACTGGCGGTGGCGGTGGGTGGCGGCGTTTCCGCGCGCCGCGGTTCGCGAAATCAGGATTCGCCAGCAGGGGCGGAGCGCGGTGCCGTGGAGCATCGGCGAAATCCGCCTCCTGCGGAACGGAATGGCGCTCGCGCCCCGGCGGGACTGGCGCGCGGAGGCCTCTCCCAACCAGGACGACGCGGATCTTATGCTGGATGGCGCGGAGTGGACGCGCTGGACGTCGAGCGACCCGGCGCGCCCGGGCATGTATGCCGGCGTGCGGCTGGAAGGACCCGTGGAGATCGACGGCATCGAAGTGGTTTCCGGGAATGGGCCCTGGGATTCGAAGATGGACATGGCACTCACCGGCGCCGCCGGGCGCGCGCTTCCGGTCCTATCCGGAGAATGGCGCTCGGATCCGCCGCGAGACGACCGGGCCGCCGCCGCCCACTCCCTGAAGCAGCGCGGCATCGGCTACGTCTTCGTAGTGGACATCGGCTACCTGGGGCCGCAGATCCGGCGCGACGCCGCCGCCTGGGGTCTGCGCGAGCTGTTCCACGAGCCCGGCCAGTCCCTCTACCAAATCGAATGACGCCCCTCAGACGCCGCTGCGGTCCGGGGTTTTCGGCGCGCCATACAGCGCCAGCTTGTTCAGCCCGTCGATGTAGGCCTGCGCGCTGGCTTCCACCACGTCCGTGGATGCCGCGCGGCCGGCCACCTTGCGGCCCTCCGCTTCCAGTTGCACCGTGACTTCGCCCATCGCTTCCGGCCCCGCCGTTACCGCGCGGATTTCGTACCGGACAAGCTGGGCCGACGCGCCGGTCACCTGCGAGATGGCCTTGCACAGCGCATCCACAGGCCCGTCGCCGATGGCAGCGCCCTGGCGCGTCTCGCCGTTCACCTTCACCTTCACGCTGGCTGTGGGAATGGCGGAAGTGCCGCTGTAGATCTGGAGATATTCGAGCTGGTAGGCTTCCTCGGCCGGATGAATCTCGTCATACACGATGGCCAGCAAGTCCTCGTCGAATACTTCCTGCTTCTTGTCGGCGACAGCCAGAAAGCGCTGGTAGGCCTGATTCAGTTCTGCCTGGGAAAGCGTGAAGCCGAGCTTCTTCAGGCGATCCCGCAGTCCGTGGCGGCCGGTGCGCGCGGTGAGTACCACGCGGCTCTCCTTCATGCCGACATCCTCCGGCCGCATGATTTCGTAGGTCTCGCGCTGCTTCAGGAAGCCATCCACGTGGATGCCGGAGCTGTGCGAGAAGGCATTGCCCCCTACTACCGCCTTGTTCGCGGGCACCTTCATGCCGAGCAGATCCGAGACCAGGCGGCTGGCGCGGTAAAGCTCGCGCGTGTCGATTCCGGTGCGCAGATTGAAGTAATCCTGGCGCGTGCGGATGGCCATGATGACCTCTTCCAGCGCGGCGTTGCCGGCCCGCTCGCCGATTCCGTTGATGGTGCCCTCCACCTGCCGCGCGCCGTTCCGCACGCCCGCCAGGGAATTGGCCACAGCCAGCCCCAGGTCGTCGTGGCAATGCACGCTGATGGCGGCCTTCGCAATGTTCGGAACGTTCTCGCGAATGGAGCGGATCAGCGCGCCATACTGCTCCGGCATGGCGTAGCCCGTGGTGTCCGGAATGTTGACCACGGTGGCGCCGGCGCCGATTGCGGCTTCGAGCATTTGAAAGAGGTAGGCGGGGTCGGCGCGCCCGGCGTCTTCGGCGTAAAACTCCACGTCGTCGCAGTATTGGCGGGCCTGCTTGACGGCAGCGGCCGCCATCTTCAGGATCTTGGCCTTCTTCTGCTCCATGGTGACGCCGTACTTGTCATCGCGGAATTTGCCCGCGATATGAATATCCGAAGCGCCAATGCCGGTGTGGATGCGCGGCTTCTTGGCCTTGGCCAGCGCCTTGCCGCAGGCCTCGATGTCGCTCGGAACCGCCCGCGAAAGCGCGCAAATGGCCGGCCCCCGGATCTCGCGCGAAATCAACTCCACCGCGCCGAAATCCTCCGGAGACGACGCAGGGTACCCGGCTTCGATCACGTCCACATTGAGCTGCGCAAGCTGACCGGCGATCATGAGCTTCTCGCGACTGCCGAGCCGCGTGCCGGCCGCCTGTTCGCCGTCGCGCAGAGTGGTATCGAAGACCGCAACTTTATCGGACATATGATTCGATTATCGTACGGCCTCGCGCCGGCCGCTTCAGGACGCTTGCTCGCTTCGCGTTCGCCGTGCGCCTATCGGAGTTGGTCGAGAGCTTCGCGCACGCGGCTCAGAGCCGCGCCCGCATCGGGCGTGTCCACGCGGATCACCCGGCAGTATCCTCCCACCGGCCGCCAGCGTTCGAACATGCGCGGGGAAGGGAAGCCCGCGAAGATACTCACCAGCGGGACGCCGCACGCCGCGGCTACATGCTGGCCGGCGGAATCGTACCCCGCATACAATCGGCTGCCGGCGATGATGGCGGCGAAGCCAGCGAACGAGCCCTTCCAAAAGTCCGCGCGCACGGCGGAGCGCGCCACCGCCTGCTCCACGCGGAGCGCTTCCTCGCCGCCGGCGCCCTTATCGACGACCAGCGGCGCGCCGGTCCGCGCCAGGAGGCGCAGCAACTCTTCCTCGAAGGGATCGGCCAAGCGCTTCCCGGGATTCGCGCCCACCCCCAGGCTCACGGCGATGCAGCCGGGGTGCGCCGAACGCTCCCGCAGCGCTAGGTACGGCTTAGCGGCCACCACGCCCAGCGTCTCGGCGGCCCAGCCGGCGGCCAACTCCGGCAATGCGAACCCAGTCTCCGCGCCATACGCGCGGCTTTCAAACAAGCGGTAACGCTCCTCCGCGCACACCGGAAGCAGGCCGAGCTGCGTCAGGCGCGTATCGGGGTCCAACGTGACGGCGTCCGGCGCATCGAGCAGCCGCTGAAGCTCCTGCCATACCGCCAGCCGCTCGCGCAAATTGCCGCGCGCGTAATTGACTTCCGCATGGCGCAGGCGCGCGTCGCCGGCGAAAAGCTCAAAATTCTTGCGCGGGCCCACGAAGACGATCTCGGCTTCCGGCCAGTTCTTCTTCGCCGCGGCGAGCAGCACGCTGGTGATGGCGATATCCGCCCCCAGCGTGACGCGCGAGAGCACGAAGACGCGGCGCGGGACGCTTTCGATGGGCCGCACGCGCCGCACGCGTTCGTAGCGCGCCACCAGCTCGGCGGCCGTCACGCCTTCCGCGCGCAACGCGACGGCCTGTGAAAACAAGCGCGCGTACGCGCCGCAAAGCCGCGGCTCAAAGCGGTCCGCGAGTCCCTCTATGAGGGTGCCGAACAGCGCTTCGCCGCACTCGTCACGCGCGAGTTCGACGGGGAGTTGCGCGGGCTCGCGGCCGGCCAGGCAGAGCTCCAGCGTTTCGCGGGCGATGTCCTTACACGAAGTACTTGTCAATCAGGATTCCCAGTTTGGTGCGCGTGGCGGCCGGAACCGTGGAGCGGTCCGTGAGGATGGCGTGCGCCAGCGCCGAGCCGCACTTGCAGTTCCGCGCGGTGGGCATCTTGGCCACGGCTTCGGTCACCACCTTGCAAGCATTTTCGGCGTTGGCCACCAGGTTGCCGATGATCTGGTCCACCGTGACGGCGTCGTGCTCCGGATGCCAGCAGTCGTAATCCGTCACCATGGCGATGGTCACGTAGCAAATCTCGGCTTCGCGCGCCAGCTTGGCCTCCTGCAGGTTGGTCATGCCGATCACGTCCATGCCCCAGGAGCGGTAGACGTTGGATTCCGCCTTGGTGGAGAATGCCGGGCCTTCCATGCAGAGGTACGTGCCGCCCTTCTTCGCCTTCACGCCGGTGGTTTGGCAGGCGGCCGCCACCAGGTTCGCCAGTTCCGGGCACACCGGATCCGCAAAGCTGACGTGCGCCACCATCCCTTCGCCGAAGAAGGTGGAGATGCGGCCGCGCGTGCGGTCAAAGAACTGGTCCGGGATCACGAAGTCCTGGGGCTTGTGCTCTTCCTTGAGCGAGCCCACCGCGCTGAGCGACAGGATGCGCTGCACGCCCAGCTTCTTCATGCCGTAGAGATTCGCCCGGAAATTCAGCTCCGAGGGCGAAATGCGGTGGCCGCGCCCGTGGCGCGCCAGAAACGCCACCTGGCGGCCCGCCAGCCTGCCGACCACGTAATTGTCCGAGGGCCGCCCGAACGGCGTCTCGATGACGGTCTCTTCCTGAGCTTCAAAACCGGGCATGGAGTACAGCCCGCTGCCGCCGATGATTCCGATTTCCGCTTTCAACTTTCGCTCTCCTCAATGAGTTCCATCAGAACGCCGCCGGCCGACGCCGGATGTACGAAGACATAAAGATGCCCGCCCGCGCCGCGACGAGGTTCGTGCAACAGCCTCGCGCCGGAAGCGCGCAGACGCTCCACGGCGGCCGCAAGATCCGGAACGCGCAGCGCCACATGATGCAGGCCGGGGCCGCGCTTGGCCAGAAACCTCGAAATCGGCGAATCCGGGGACGCGGCTTCCAGCAGCTCGATGCGCGAATCCCCCGCCGGTAGCATGGCCACGTTCACCTTTTCCGCTTCCACCGTCTCGCGGTGCGCCGCGCGCAGGCCCAGGTTTTCGTACAGGCCGAGCGCATCGTCTATCTTATCCACCGCAATACCCAGGTGGTCGATGCGGGTTTGGCGCTTGCGCGCGGGTTTGGGGCGCGCATGGCCGGCCACCGCGCTCACGGCTTCAATTAATTCCTCGATTCCCGCGCCTTCGGTAGCCACCGTGCGCAGGATGGGCGGCTCGGGGCGGCCTTGAGGGCCCAGGCGCAGGGCGGTGCGCACCTCGCTTTCGGCCCGCTCCGCGCCGGGCAGGTCGGCCTTGTTCACCACGAAGACGTCGGCGATTTCCATGAGGCCGGCTTTGAGCGCCTGCACGTCATCGCCCATGCCGGGCGCCAGCACCACCACGGTGACCCGCGCCAACCCCGCGATCTTCACCTCGCTCTGGCCCACGCCCACGGTTTCGATGAGCACGTAGTCCTTGCCCGCGGCATCCATCAGGCGCGCCAGGTTCTCCGTGGCATGAGCCACGCCGCCCGAGGCGCCGCGCGTCGCCATGGAACGGATGAACACGCCGGGATCGCCGTGGTGCCGCTGCATGCGGATGCGGTCGCCCAGAATCGAGCCGCCGGTGAGCGGGCTGGTGGGATCCACGGCGATGATGCCCACGGTCTTCCCTTGCTTCCGGATGGCGGCGGCCATCGCGTCCACCAGCGTGCTCTTGCCCGCTCCCGGAGCGCCGGTGATGCCTACAATGCGCGCATGGCCGGCGTGCGGCGCAAGCTCGCGCAACACTTCCAGCGCCCGAGGGTCGCGATTTTCCACGCCGGTGACGGCGCGCGCCAGCGCCCGCGAATCTCCCGCGCGGATCTTGGCGGCCCAGGAGTTCATATCGGCCGGCAGGCGGTAGGCCTGCCCCACCGGACTGGCGTGAGCCGGAAGCCGCGCGGCGCCGCGAAAGGCTCCGCCCGCGTGCGGCGCAGCCAAGGCCAGTCAGCGTTCGTGCCGGCCGCGCTCCGCGCCACTAGACAATCTCTTCTTTCTCCGCATTCCAGCGCACGGTGCGCCCCAGGCGGTAGCTCTCCACGGCCATGCGGCAGGCGACGGCAACCCGGTAGCCCAGCTCCACCGGACAATTCGGCTCCTGGCCGGTGCGCGCGCAATCGAAGAAATTCTGCATGTGCGCGCGGGGCGGAGTCAACGTACGGCCGGACATTTCGTTGCCTTGGGGGCGGTTTACTTTTTGCGGCGCGTAGCGGATTTGCTGTCCGCGCGAAATCGTGCCATCCGATCCAAGCGCCTCTTCGCCCGTGCCGAGCTTGTCATTGGCGAAGCCGGAATCCCAGGTGAAGAGCAGTTCCTCGGGCAACTCCATGGAGACGTGCATCGTGTCCGGCGTCTGGCGCCCGTCCTTCCACACGTACAGCCCGCCGGTCATGGTGACGGCGCTCGGGATTTGCAAGCCCAGCGCCTTGTACCAGAACGCGACCTGTTGGCACATGTGTTCCTGAACGGCGCCGCCGGAGTAGTCCCAGTAGGACCGCCAATTGACAAAGCGGTTGGCGTCGAAGGGATGGGGCGGAGCCTCGCCCAGGAATGCCGGCCAGGCGATGTTCTCCGCGGTCATATCCGGGTAAACGGGGCGCGTCCCTTGCGGCTTTCCGTGCGGCGTATTGCGGTACATGTGGGCGCGGATGGTGAAGATCTTGCCCATCAGCTCCGGTTTCAGGAAGGCGGCCGCGTCCGCCATTTGGCCCGAGGACGTCCACTGATGGCCAATCTGCACGGTGCGGCCGGAAGGCTGCCACGCCGCGCGCATGTTCTTGGCTTCCGCCACAGTTAAGGCCATGGCCTTTTCCAGGTAGATGTGCTTGCCTGCGCCCAGAGCCGCCAGGAAGGGCTCGCCACGCAGGTGCTGCGGGGTGGCGATGAGTACCGCATCCACGGATTTGTCGTCCAGCAGCGCGCGGTAATCCGCATAGGAGGCGGCCGAGGGCGCGATGGTCCTGGCTTCCTCCAGGCGGCGCGGATAGACGTCGGCGATGCCGGCGCACTCCACGCCCGGGCAGCCCATGGCCTCGCGCAGAATTTCCTTGCCGCGGTCGCCCGCGCCAATCAGGCCGATGCGAATGCGCACGTTGGCCGAGCCCGCGGCGGAAGCGTTGGCCGCCAGACCGCCCGCCAGGCTGGTGGCGACTTTACTGATGAAAACACGCCTGGATTGCATGGTACAGCACAATTATAGCTGTTGACGCCCGATCGTCTCGCCGCGGGGTAGCACCGTGGGGTCGCGCGTCAGGGAGTTATATGGAACTCGGCCCGCTTCACCGCATTCGAACCGGGCATGGCGATCTCCAGGATGTAGTCTCCGGGTGGCAGCGGCGGTTGGCCGTTCAGTTTGAGGATGAGCGGCTGCACGGCGGCGGGGTGGGCGCCGGGCTGGGCGGCGCTGCGCATGGCGGCGCGCTCGGCGCCAGTGGCGCGGTCCAGCACGCGGAGGGTGAGATCCCACTTGCCGGAGGAATTGTAGATCTCCAGGTAGGCGAAGTACGGTTCCGAAGCGCGAAAACGGTTGTCTCCCGAGGGCGCGATCTGCACGGATCCTGCGATGAGATCCTTGCGGCCTTCGAGCAGCGCGGGGTCGAGGTCGGCAGCCAGGCCTTCCACTTGTTTGGTCTCGCTCGCGAGTGCAATGCCGCCGAGGGTTACGCCGCTGCCGTCCCAAGCGTCGATGGCGAGCGGCGCTTCGGCTTTGCCGATGCTCTGGCCTCCTGAACCGAAGGCCACGCGTACTGTGTACTTGCCGGGGGGCAGGCGGAACTGGCGCTCGTAATGATAAGGCTGCGTGTGGAGGGCAACCACTTGGGCGGCTTCGAAATCTAGGGGCAGGGAGTCGCTGAAGCGGGCGGCTACGCTGCCGTCTTCCGCATAGGCCAGGCCTACGAGATCGAGATCGGCGTGTTCCTTGCCGTTCTGCTTGGTGAATTTGAGGGTCGCCAGGTCCATCTCCATGGAGAGATCCACGAGCGCGACGCCGGGCGAATCGTAGAAATAGGGCAGCTCGATGGAGGCCGCAGCGCCGGCGGTGGAATCCGCGATGTGCGCTTCCAGCGCTTTGCCTTCGATCTTGCCTGCGAGGACGTCCGGGGCTTCCGTATTGCAATAGCCGTCCCGCGCCGTGATCTGGAGACCGCTGGCAACGGTGCGCACGCGCAGAGAATGGCAGCTTCCGGTGGGGGAATCGGCGGGCGTGAAGCTGAGGAGATAGGACTTTGCAACGTTGTCCAGGAGGTCTCCCACGCCCTTTGTCAGATCGCCCTTGATCAACCCGCCGCCGGTGGCTTCGCCAACGGATTTCAGCCCGGGGTTGGTGGCGTAGACCGAAACGTCCGCGCGATTGAGGGCCTTCACGGTGGATTCGCTGGCGTAGTCCGTGCCCGCGTATCCGCCCACCACGACGACCAGTTTGCGGCCCTTAATGGCCGCGAGGCCGTCCGCCAGATCACGCAGCGCGTCCATCATCACGGCGGCTGCGGCGCTCTGCGCGGCATTGAGAGGATTATTGAGAGGATTGATGCTCCCGCCGCCTCTCCCGCCCATATTGGATGCATTGACGAGAGCGGCAGTCCGATCTACCGGCGCCGGGGAGCTGGGCGGCGCATCCATCGCCGCGCGCTGTATGCGCTCCGGCATGGAGGTGAAGTTCTGGGAAATTGAGAGTCCTCCATGGAGATTCACGACGGCCATGTAGCGATGCGGGTCCGCGTACGCGCCGGCAAGGTCGGATACATCCTGACGGAGATCCTTCTCTACCGTGCCGTCGAAAAGAAAGAGGACGTATTGCGGCGCGTCGGAGGCGGCTTCGGTGGAAAGGCCCGAGATGGGGCGCTCTTTGCCGTCTTCCCAGAGGCGGAAGTCGTCTTTGGTTAGGGTGGTAACCAGCTTGCCCTTCTTGTCGCGGACCGTGGCATCTACCAGGACCAGGCGGGCTTGAGTTCGGATTACGGTTGGCGGCTGCGCCTGGGCCGATAAGCCGATAGCAACAAGGCAGACCAAGAGCTCCGCCCCACCGGGAATTTTCATTGGATCTCGACCGCCTTGCTGAGGGCGCTCAGTTCCTGGCCTTCGGCATCGCGGACGACGACTCGCACGAGGTATCTTCCGGGCTTGGTCTTGATGCTGCTGCGGATCACCATTCCCGTGGCGAGGCGCGTGGCCAGCGTCTCGTCTTTCAGCCGCAGTTCGAGCACCTTCTGAATGCCGGCGACGTAGTTGCCGTTTTCGTCGAACAGGCCGCTCACTATGGTGACGTCGTTACGGTTCCGCCCGGCGTCCTGCTTGAAGTTGAGCTGCTTCACGTCCACTCTCGCCAGTATATCTACGGTGGCTTCGTCAAGGCCGGTCTTGAAGAACTGCGCCTCCATGGTGGCAGGGATTTCACGGATGTCCTCGGTCGAGAAGAAGGCCGCCTGGATTTCCTCTTTCGATTGTTCGGCGGGGTCAGCCGCGTGATTGGGGGCGTAATAGCCGGGGCGCGCTTCTATGGTATATCCCTTGGGATTGCGCAGCGTGACTTTCAGCGTGTGATAACGGCCGTCGAATTTGAGGTTCTGGGGAGCGAAGCCGAGGAGGTAGATGGCCTCGGGCGCGCCGGCCAATAGCTTGATCCCCTCGTCCATGTCATTGTTGTTGTGGAAGTAGCGGCCACCGGTACCGCGCGCGGTTTCGTCCAGCGCCGCGGCGGCGGCTTCGTCGCTGGTTTCGTCATAGCGTATCTTAGCCAGTTGCAGTTCGGGCGTGATGGCGCCGCGCTGGCTGGCGTCGCCGCCGGGAACGTAGGCCCGGAGCCCGGCGGCATTCAGCGAATCGATCACCACGTTGGCGTGAATGGCGCTTTCCATAAGGCTCATCTCTTCCGGGCGGTGTTCGTCCAGCAGCAGGAAACCGTCGGAGATCTGAACCAGGGAACGCCGCCCGGGCACGGTGGCAAGCTTGCCGATCACCGCTCGGAGGGTGTTGATGGTCTGGCGGGTATCCCAGTCTCCCTCAAGTAGAACCCGGCGCGCACTTTCATTGACGACGTAATTCCGCTCATCCGAGGTATAGGCCTGGTTGCGGCAGGCCTGCAATTCCCCACCCATGATTCGCTGGAGCTCCTCATTAGCCTTGTTGAGAATCTGATCAGCTTCGAAGTAGGTGATTTGCGGACACTCGTTACCGCTGGATCTTTCGCGCGGCATGATGGCCAGCAGGGTTTTGTTTAAGGCGTCGCGGTCGGCGGTGAAGTCGATGTTGTTCTGACCGGAGGTGGTGTAGACGGCGAAGCGTTCGCCGTTGTTGCCGTTGGCGGCGAGAAAACGCTGCGCGGCCTGGCGGGCCCAGACGAGATCGCCGAATTGCGTGTGCAAATCGTCGATGACCAGCGCGACGTAGCGCTGCGGCATGGAGCGCGGCGCCGCGGGAGGCGGCGTACCCGGAGCGCTTTGCGGCGCGGCCGGCGCTTGCGCGGCGGTAGGCTCCGTGGCCTTTTCCACGCTGAAGCGGGAGACGATCTGCGGCTTGCCGCCATCGAGGAGCTGGAAATCGTCCTTTTCGAGATTGTCGACGGCGACCTTCTTGGAGTCGCGAACCACCACGGGAACTGTCACCAGGTTGACGCGTGAGCGGAACGTGAGGGGCGTTTCGCGGGTAGTGATCTCGGGTGCGCTGGCGGGCAGCGGAGGCGGTATTACGGCGGCCGGCGGCGCAGGGGCTGCGCCGGGAGCCGACGCCGGTGCGGGCTCGGCGGGCTGAGCGATTTTCAATTCGGCTGCCAACAGGGTCGCCAGGGCCGCCGAACGAGACTGGGCGCCGGGAACCTCGGGTGGAGGGCTGCTCGGCGGGTCGATGGAATAGCCCTGCTTATATTCGAGCTTTACGCCGGGGCGCTTCACTTCCACTTTGAGCTTGTGGAAATCCGATTTCGATGCCGCATCCGTGGGATAGAAGGCCATGGCGTAGACGAACTGCACATCGTTCACGGCGTTCTCCATGGAGATATCGAAACGGTTCAGCCTGTACGTCGCCACGCCGCCCGTTTCGGCCGCGAAATCCTGGATGGCTTCGATGTGCGCATTGCAGGGGTTTAAGGTGGCTCCCAGGCCGCAGGAATCGATGGGGTATAAGGCGACGTCCGCCCAATTTAGCTTGTGCAGGATGCGCGCCTTCTCGGCGTCCACCTGAGGCAAGACCGGTGACTCTCCCATTTTCGCCAGTGAGTCTTTCACGTTGGTGGAGGTGGAGACCCAGATCAGCGCTTTGCGCCCCGCCAGCGGAGACAGTTGGTTGGAGAGCGCATCGAGCGCCTCATAGGTGCGGAGTTCGCGCAGTATCCACCAATACGCTACTCCTGGCGGGCAAAATGGGCCGGCGAATTGACTGTCGCTGCACATGCCGGGCTTGCCCCTTGAAGTATCTAGCGCCTTCTGTAGGGTCTCGCGGTCCGATCCGAAATCGCTCAAGCGTTTGAGGCCGTCGTCGTCCAGTTGCCAGAGAGCGATCTTGCCGGCGGGGTCGTTGTCCTTGAGGAAACGGGTGATTTCGGCCCGGGCGATCGCTGATGGCTCCCACCCGGAGTTCAGGTAATCGAGCAGGATGATGGCGTTGCCGAAGGGCTTGCCGGCGGGCGGCGGCTGAGTGTCGTCCTGATCCACGCGGCGGAGCGGGACGGGGGCAGCGGAGACGGCGGCTTCGGGTGTGAACTGGGCGATCTTCTGCTCGTGGCCGTTGTCGATGATCTTGAAATCGTCTTGGGTAAGATCCTTGACCGGAGCGCCCTTCGAGTCATGCGCCACCACGCTGAGCTGCACGAGCGTGGTGGTGGTGCGCAGGGTCACCGGCGGCGCGTCTGGCGGCGGCACGACCGCCGGCGGCGGAGAGGCCACGCCGGGAGCCGCCTGCGCGGGCTCGGCGGCTTTCGGTTCAGCCGCCAACAAAGCCGCCAGGGCCGCCGAGCGCGCTTCCGCGCCGGGAATAGCGGGCGGCGGCTCGGGGGGAGGACCGATCGTGTAGCCTTCCTTGTAGCGCAAACTGATTCCGGGACGCAGCGAACGCAGGCTGAGCTTGTGGAAAGCATCGCGCGAAGTGTCCGATGGCGCGTAAAAGCCAAGCGTGTAGCCGGTGTCCACGTCTTCGATGGCCGCCTGGATCCCGTCGTCCAGGTTGTTGCGCCCTTTGAACACCACGCCGCCGGTTCGTTGGGCGAACTCGTCCATGGTCCCCCATGTGTTATTGTCCGCGTCCGTCATGCTGCCCATCGCGAGGGCGCGCGCGTCAACCGGGTAGAGCGCCACGCCCGCGTTTTCCAGTCTCAGCATGGCCCGATCCACGGCGGCTGACGAGCTCCAGTCCAGGGGAAACGCGGAGGACACCCAGATCAGGGCTTTGCGGCCGGGGACGCCGTTTAGGCGGGCGGCGATGGTCTCGAAGGCCAGCAATGTATCCTCGATTCGCCTGGCGACCCAGAATTCCTTGATCTTTTGGCCGCCGCAATTCTTCATGGTGTCGTCCTCGCCGAGGCCATCCATGGGGGGTTGGAAACAGGGATACGGCTGTCCGATCGCTGTTTTCAGGCTTTGCCGGATGGAGTCGTGATCCGCCCCCAGTTCGTTCACTACTTTGAGGCCCGAGCGGTCAAAAGAGTCCAGGCCGATGCTCTCGCCGGGGCCGAGGCGCTCCATCATCGCGCGCGCTTGCTCCCTCGCGCGGGACGCATTGCGGAAACCGGTGTTCGTCCAATCGAGCAGGATCACCGCCGATCCAGCCTTGCTGGACACGAGTAGCGGGTCCGTTACCGTGCCTGCGGCGCGCGGCTGCGCCGTCTCGGGAGGCCGCGAGGCCGCCTCCCCAGAGAAGAGCGCGATCTCCTGCTGCTTCCCGTTATCGAGGAGCTCGAGATCTTCCTTCTTCAGGTCCGTGACCGGCCGGCCTTTGGAATCGTGTGCGGAGACCCCGACTTGCACGAGCGTGGTGGTGGTGCGTATGGTGACGGGCGGCGTAGTGTTCTGAGCCAGGACGCTGACCGCGGCAAGGACTAGGACCCCCACCCTTGGTTTCATTGCGTTCTCTCCTCCATTCCGGTCCGTCTCATTGGATCTCGACCGCCTTGCTGAGGGCGCTCAACTCCTGGCCTTCGGCGTCGCGAACGACTACTCGCACCAGGTACCTTCCCGGCTTGGTCTTGATGCTGCTGCGGACCACCATGCCGGTCGCCAGGCGCGTGGCCAGGGTCTCGTCTTTCAGGCGCAATTCAAGGGTTTCTTGAATCCCCGCGACGTAGTTGCCGTTTTCGTCGAAGAGGCCGCTGACCACGGTGACGTCGTTGCGGTTGCGGCCGTCCTGCTGCTTGAAGTTGAGCTGCTTGATGTCCACTCTGGCCAGTATATCCACGGTCGCGTCGTCGGGGCCGGTTTTGAAGAACTGCGCTTCCATGGTGGCCGGGATTTCACGGATGTCTTCGGTGGAGAAGAATGCGGCCTGGATTTCTTCCTTCGATTGCTCGGCGGGATCGGCCGCGTGATTGGGGGCGTAGTAGCCGGGGCGGGCTTCGATGGTATATCCCTTGGGATCGCGCAGCGTGACTTTCAGCGCGTGATAACGGCCGTCGAATTTGAGGTTCTGGGGGGCGAAGCCGAGGAGGTAGACGGTCTCCGGCGCGCCGGCCAGCAGCTTGATGCCCTCGTCCATGTCATTGCTGTTGTGGAAGTAGCGGCCTCCGGTACCGCGCGCAGTTTCATCCAGCGCCGCGGCGGCGGCGTCATCGCCCTCCTGGTCGTAGCGGATCTTGGCCCGTTGCGCCTCCGGCGTCATGCTTCCGTGCCGGCTGGCGTCGCCGCCGGGAACGTAGGCGCGGAGACCGGCCGAATTGAGCGAATCGATCACCACGTTGGCGTGAATGGCGCTTTCCATGAGGCTCATCTCTTCGGGGCGATGTTCGTCCAGGAGCAGAAAACCGTCCGAGATCTGGACCAGGGAACGGCGGCCGGGCATGGTGGCGAGCTTGCCGATCACCGCGCGGAGCGTGTTGATGGTCTGGCGGGTATTCCAGTCTCCCTCCATCAGAACCCGGCGCGCATTCTCGCTGACCGTGTAGTTCTTCTCATCCGTGGTATAGGTCTGGTCGCGGCAGGCTTGCAATTCGTCGCCCAGGATTCGCAGCAGCTCGGTGTCGTCCTTGTTTAGGACTCGGTCCGCCTCGAAGTATGTGATTTGGGGGCAATCGTTACTCGATTTCTCACGCGGGGTGATGGCCAGCAGCGTCTTGTTCAAGGCGTCACGGTCACTGGTGAAGTCGATATTGTTCTGGCCGGAGGTGGTGTAGACGGCGAACCGTTCGCCGTTGTTGCCGTTGGCGGCCAGGAAGCGCTGGGCGGCTTGGCGTGCCCAGACGAGGTCGCCGAACTGCGTGTGCAGATCGTCGATGACCAACGCGACGTAGCGCTGCGGCATGGCGACCGGCGCCGCGGGCTGTGGCGCATCGGGAGCGCCGCGCGGCGCGGCCGGCGTAGGCGAAGGGGCCGGCTGAGGCGCTTCTTCCACGCTGAAGCGGGAAATAATCTGAGGCTTGCCGCCATCGAAGAGCTGGAAATCGTCCTTGTCCAGGTTGTCGATGGCGATCTTTTTGGAGTCTCGAACCACCACGGGGACGGTAACCAGGTTG
>Ga0335069_10008974_pt1 | contig 14264 bp, 9 predicted proteins | sample Lox_Sample_11_FD_206714 | JGI IMG/M metagenome (GOLD analysis project Ga0335069, IMG submission 206714) | Soil microbial communities from Loxahatchee National Wildlife Refuge, Florida, United States - Lox_Sample_1.1 | ecosystem: Environmental > Terrestrial > Soil > Wetlands | place: USA: Florida... | reverse complement strand
GCGCGCGTGGCCACCTTGCTGGCTTCGACGTCGGGCTGATCGAACGGGTTGATGCCGAGGATGGAGCCCGCCACAGCAGTGGCTACTTCCCAGCGGAAGAATTCCTCACCGACGTTATAGTCTTGCGCGACAGCGATGCGCACGACGGGCTGACCGGCACGCTCCAGCGCTTCGACGGCCCTATCCTGCGCAGTCTCGGCACCGGCGTCGAGCCGCAGATAGACAAAGACGCGATCCTGCCCATAGACATCGGGCGCACCGAGCGATTCGCGATCCACAGGAATCAGGCCCTTGCCGATCTTGCCTGTAGATTCCGCAATCAACTGCTCCAGCCATGCGCCGAGATCGAATATGCCGGGCGACGCGATGATGGTGACTTTATCCCGCCCACGGTTCCCCAGCGTTCCGAGAATCGCACCAAGCACGACGCCGGGATTTTCCGCGGCAGGAACTGTCGGCCCGCAGGCATGCACCATCTCGTGAGTGGTGTTCAAAAATTGCGGCATGTCGACACCCATGGCAGCCGCGGGCGCCATGCCGAAGTTTGAAAGAGCCGAGTAGCGCCCACCAATGCCGGGCAGGCCGTAGAAGATATGGCGGAAACGGTCGGTCTCGGCGACCTGTTGCATCTTAGAGCCGGGATCGGTAATCGCAATGAAGCGCTCGCCGGCCTTCTTCTCTCCCAGCGTCTCGCTCACGCGCTCGAAGAAATATTGCTTGTAGATATTGGGTTCCAGCGTAGTGCCCGACTTACTGGAGACAATGAAAATCGTATTGGCCAGGTCGATTTTCTTTTCGATCGCGCGGATCTGCGCCGGATCCGTGGAGTCAAGAACATGCAACTCCGGAAAATCCGCGATCTTCCCAAAGGTCATGCGCATGACTTCGGGACAGAGGCTCGATCCGCCCATCCCCATCAGCAGTACGTGCTTGAAGCCGGCCGACTGGATCTCTTCGGCGAGAGATTTCAAGTGGTCGATGTGTGATAACTGATCGTCCACGATATCGAGCCAGCCGAGCCACTTGGCTTCATCACTGCCGGTCCAAAGAGTGGCGTCATGGCGCCACAGGCGGCGGGCCTTGTCTCCGTTCTGCCAATCGGCGGTCGCCTCTTTGACGGCAGCGTCGAGATCCTTCGGCAACTGGTACGTCTGACGGTCAATCTTGGCGCGGTTCGCGGAGTGCTGGCCGGTCGCCTTCAACAGTAACGCAAAGGCATCTGCGAACTGCTTCACGCCATCCACAACCAGCTTGTCAGTCACCTCTTTCATGGAAATCCCGGCAAGTTCCAGCGACTTCATGACAGTTGCGGCGCCCTCGACATCCTCGGTGAGACTGGCGCGCGGTTTGCCGTGATCGCGGAAGGCGTCGAAAGTCGCGGGCGGAATCGTGTTGACGGTATCTTTCCCGATTAATTCCTCAACGTAAATGACGTCGCGATAGGCCGGATTCTTGGTGCTGGTGCTGGCCCACAGCAAGCGCTGTGATTGTGCGCCCTTGGCCGCGAGCTTTCGCCAACGCTCGCAGGAAAAGATTGTGCCATAGCGCTCATATGCCAGCTTGGCGTTCGCAATAGCGACTTTTCCCAGCAAGCCGCGGAGCATCGCCTGTTCGGCGGGGCTGCAAGATGCTTTCAGCTTCGCCGTCAACGCGGTATCGATCGCGGTGTCGATGCGGCTCACAAAGAAACTGGCTACGCTGGCGAGGCGACCAGCATCACCACCGCGCGAAACCCACTCTTCGAGTCCCACCAGGTAAGCTTCGGCAGCTTGCTCGTAGGTCTGCTGCGAGAAGAGCAAAGTTACGTTTACATTAATTCCTTCGCTGATCAGCAGCGAGATCGCCGGAATCCCTTCCTGCGTACCGGGGACCTTCACCATCAGGTTCTCGCGCGCGACCGTTTTCCATAGCCGGCGGGCCTCCTGCACCGTTCCTTCGGTGTCGTGCGCCAGCAGCGGAGACACTTCCAGGCTTACGTATCCATCGCGGCGACGTGACGATTCGTACAGCGGCCGCAGAATGTCGGCGGCATCCTGAATGTCGCGAACGGCGATCTTCTCGTAAAGCCCCTTGGCGTCGAGAGACTGCGATTGCGGGTCATTCAGTACATCTTGATAGTCGGTGCTACCGACAATTGCCTTTTCGAAAATCGAAGGATTTGAGGTGATGCCGCGCAGACCGTCCTCCGTCAGGAGGCGTTTGAGCTCTCCGCTGGTGATGAGGCTGCGGCGGATGTAGTCCAGCCAGACGGATTGGCCGAAGTCCTGCAACTGCAGAATCGGGTTTGTAGCGATGGCGGCGTTCGTGCTCATAGTCATTCCATCCTCAAAACAAATGTCGGGCCAAATCCAAGATTAGCGCGGCGGCCTCATTTTGTAGATGCGAAGTTGTCACTCCGGGCGTCGGAAAAGTATCACAATAGACAGGAGCCTCCCATGCCAAGCGCTGTCGAGTTGAATCAGTTTAAGGAAATCGCCGCGGAGACCGCCGCCGCCCAGATCAAAGACGGCATGATTGTCGGGTTGGGCAGCGGAACTACTGCAACCTTGGCAGTGAAAGCCATTGGCAAGCGAGTGAGCCAAGGTCTGCGAATTATTGGCGTTCCAACGTCGGAGCAGACCGCGCAGTTAGCCCGCAGCCTCGACATTCCCTTGGCCACCCTGGGAGAACACGCGCAAATCGATATGACGATCGATGGGGCAGACGAAGTGGAATTGAGTACGCTCAACTTGATCAAAGGCCTCGGCGGGGCGCTGTTACGCGAGAAAATCGTGGCTAGCGCCACGGCGAGGTTTGTCATTATCGTGGATGAAACCAAGCTCGTCAATCAGCTTGGCACTCATGATCCCGTTCCCGTGGAAGTGGTTCCTTTCGGCTGGGAACTTACCGGAGGCAGGCTCCGCAGCCTCGGTGCGAAACCCGTCTTACGAATGCAGCCCGACGGCCAGCCGTTCATCACCGACGGTGGCCACTATATTCTCGACTGCACTTTCGGACTGATCGCATCTTCCGCGGATCTGGGCAACGCCCTCGACAAAACCGTCGGCGTAGTGGAGCATGGTTTGTTCATCGGGATGACATCGCAAGTAGTGGTGGGCGGACCGGAGGGAGTGAAGACGCTCGGGAACGGCTCCAAACTATAGGGCGAGAGGTGTGCAGCATTGGCCCTAAAGCTGCGGCGGTCTCGCGAGTGCGTCTTGCGGCCGTTATCATAATCCTCTGCGGCATCTGCCGGGCGCAATTCAAAAGCACCGTTCCACTGGTGGTCGCGCCCACCACCGTCACCGATTCCAAAGGGCACTACGTGGATGGGTTGACGCCGGAGGACCTGGCTCTTTACGACAACAATGTGCCGCAGACGATACACATGGACTGGATGATGTATCCGATCGACTTAGTCGTCACGGTGCAGACCAGCTCCAACTCGGGCGCAGTGATTGACAAACTGGGCGGCAGCGGCATTTTGTTTACACAGTTGCTCGCGGGCGAGGCGGGAGAGACGGCGGTGGTTTCGTTCAGCGATGAAGCGAAGCTCCATCAGGATTTCACGGGCGACCCGGATCTCGTGATTCACTCGCTCCGCATGCTGCGCATGGAAGGCGGCGGGGCACACATGCTGGATGCCATGCGCCGCGCTCTGGGGATGCTGGAACGGCGGCCGGCGGGACGGCGACGCATCATTCTGATGATCGCGGAGAAACGCGATCGATCGAGTGAAGCGAAGCTCGACGACGTGATGGCGCGCGTGCAGCGTCTCAACACAGCGGTCTACTGGTTGACGTACTCGCCGCTTTTGGAGCCCTTCACCGTGAAATCCAAGACTGCTGAGGACCTGAAGCCGGAAGCGGAACGCATCAAAGTGCGGAGATGTGCTCTTTGTCCGGGACCCGATGACACTCCGGTGCCACCCGACCTAGGACCAGGCGGAGCGATCTACGCGATCGGAGAATTGATTCGTCTGCACAAACCGGACCTTTCGGAGCTGTTCACGAGGACCACGGGCGGTCGAACCATGAGTTTTCTGAAGAAGAATGCTCTGGAACAGGCGATTCAACTCGTGAGCGAGGAAGTGCATCGCCAGTATCTACTCACCTTCGAGCCGAAGGGCGGCAAGCCGGGCGAATTTCACTCGATTCGGGTTGTGGTGAATAACCGGCCGGACCTGCAAGCGAAGACGCGTGATGGCTACTGGGCGGTGCAATGATCGCTGCCGCTGACGTCAATATCAGTTCTCGAACGAAAAACGTCCCGTGAGATTTGCCAGCTTCAGCGCTTTGTAAATCCCCACATTCACGCCGTGCAGCACAATCTTGACCGATTTCTCGCCAGCGAGTGCCGCCAGCTTCTCGATTAATTTAAGCTCATTCGGATCGACGCGTTCCACGGCTGAGAAATCGAGCACCGCTTCGCTATCGCCGCCATTCAGCATCTCGGTGGCTCTTTGCAAAGCCGCGGCGAGCTGCGCCCTATCCATTTCAAGCAACACTGACTGTACTGGCATACGCTCCGTCTTTCTCTGCTTTCTGCTCAGGGACAACCGTTGCCTTCGGCACATCCCGTCCCTTGTAGGCAGACCAGAGCAGGCCGGCCAATTCGTTCAAGAGCGGCATGCGTGGATTCGTGGGCCGCCACGAAGGATCTTCGAAGGCAAGCTCCACCAGTTCGGGCACGGCGCGCTCGAACTGCTCCTTCGATATCCCGAGCTCCGCAATCGAGCGTGGAATCGACAATCGATCGAGTAGCTCTTCAATCGCCGCGACGAGGTTGTTCACCTTTTCCTCGGCCGTTTCGCCTCCCAGCCCCAGCAGGTCGGCCATCATCGCGTACTTCTTCTGAACGGTGAATGCTCGCACGTGCGGTGACGGCATGAACTTCGAAGGCACCGCAGCGTTATAGCGAATGACGTGCGGCAGCATGAGCGCGTTGGCACGGCCATGCGCTACGCCGAACCGCGCACCGAAGGCATGCGCCAGCGCATGGTTCACTCCGACGGATGCGTTCGAAAACGCTAGCGCTGCTATGCAAGCCGCATTGTGCACCATGGTGCGCGCCTCTTCATCGTTGGGACGCTCATAGGCGACGGGCAGATACTTGAACACCATCTGAAGCGCTTGGAAGGCGTTGGCGTCCGTGTAGGGTGACGCGTAAACGGAAACGCCCGCTTCGAGCGCGTGAGTCAAACAGTCGATGCCTGTATCTGCCGTCAGCCCTTTCGGCATGGACATGACGAATTGCGGATCGACAATCGCCACGTCCGGAGCCAGTGAGTAATCGGCGAGCGTCACTTTGCGGCCGTGCTCCTTGTCGAACAGAACGGCGAACGGAGTGACTTCGCTCCCCGTTCCGCTGGTGGTCGGAATAGCGATCAGCCGCACCTGTATGGCTTTCTCGGTCGGGTACTGAACGATGCGCTTGCGGATATCCAGAAATGGCGCGCCTAGCTCTTCGAGATCGGCTTGCGGAAACTCATATTTGAGTTTCATGATCTTCGCCGCGTCGATCACGCTGCCGCCGCCAAGCGCAATGATCTGGTCGGCCTTGTAAAGCTTCAATGTCTCGAGGCCTTCCAGAATGACCTTGGCTTCGGGCTCGGCCTCGGGAATCGACAAAACGTGAACGCGTGTCTCTTCAGGAAGATGCCGCCGCACGATTTCCGCGTGGCCGAATTGTTCGAGGGCTGAGTTAGTCACGATGATTGTTGAACGTGACGGGAACTGCCGCAGATGCTCCACGGCATTGCGGTTGAAATAGATCTGATTGGGGACGCGATACCACATCGGCGCTTGAGCCCTCCTTGCTACCCGCTTCACGTTGAGATAGTGAAACACGTTGACGTTATCCATGGTGCTGTTGCCGCCGCCCGTTCCGCATCCGAATGAGAAGGTGGGCACCATGTCGTTGTATACGCCGCCGATGGCTCCGATCGAGCCAGGCGAATTCACCAGGATGCGCCCCGAGTTGATTAACTCGCCGAACTTCCGGATGACATCATCGTTGCGTGAGAACACCACACCGGTATGTCCGAGCCCGCCGAAGTGATTTACCTCCACGCAGACTCGAAGCGCTTCATCCGCGGATTTCGCGCGATACACGGCCAGCACCGGGAAAAGCTTCTCGACCGACAACGGATGATCGCGGCCTACGCCCTGAATCGGAGCGACCAAAAGTTTGGTATCCGGCTCGACGGCGAGGCCGATCACACGGGCGATGTCGACGGCTTTCTGGCCCGTCGCCATGGGCCGCGCCATGCCTTTTTCCGGATCGACCAACATTCGCCCCAGTAGCGAAGCTTCTTTTTCATTGCAAACGTGCGCTCCCAGTTCCGCAAACTTCCGCAGCACGCGATCGTACACTTCGTCGTCAATCACCACGGTCTGCTCAGAGGCGCAAATCGTTCCGTTGTCAAAAGTTTTGGAAGTGATGATGTCCACCACGGCCATATCGAGGTCGGCTGATTTTTCCAAGTAGACCGGCGTATTCCCTGCTCCCACGCCCAGCGCCGGTTTGCCGGAGCTGTAGGCGGCTTTCACCACGCCGCGGCCGCCGGTAGCATCGATCAACGCTACATCTTTGTGATGCATCAAATATGCGTTGTCGGCCAGCGTCGGTGTCTCGACACAGGTGAAAACGCCTCCGGGCGCACCGTACTTAAGCGCCGTCTCATACATGATGCGCATGGATTCGTGACAGCACCGTGCCGCCATCGGGTGGGGACCAAAAATCACGGCGTTACGTGTCTTGATGGCCATGATGCATTTGAACAAGACGGTCGAAGTTGGATTAGTGATCGGCGTGAGAGAGAAGATCACTCCGATCGGTTCCGCCACCTCCACCACGCCATGTTCCGGGAACTCACGGATTACGCCCACGGTGCGCTTGTCCCGAACGTAGTTGTAGACAAACTCAGTGGCCACCATGTTCTTGATAGCCTTGTCTTCCGCGACACCGAGATGCGTCTCTTCAAACGCCAGGCGGCCGAGGCGTTGCGCTTGTGCCATCCCCGCCATGGCCATGCGCTTGACGATCCGGTCGACGTCCTCTTGCGTGTATTGCGAAAAAACGGCGGCGGCGGTTCTGGCCTGGCTGACTAAGCCATCCAGATAAGCAATACGCTCATCACTGAGACTTGCAATATTTTCTGCCATACTTCTATCGACCTTTCCGTATTACTGCCGCGTCCCGTCACGCTACGGCCTTGTGATGACTGATGTCTATTGCGGGCGGTGCAACGGCGGGGCGCTCTGGCTCCGGCTCTGCAGCAACCGTTGGCGCGGCTTCGACCGGTTGGGATTTGGGTCTTGGCGCCTGCACCTTGCGAGCAGGTTTCTTGATGCCCGCGGACCGGCATAGCTCGCGGAATGAAACATAGAGGAAGTCGCGCAATCGGCGGACATCTGGCGCGACGTGCGCATCGGCAATCAATCCGAAGAACAGCTTGCCGTCGTAGCTTTGGACGGCAACATTGATGCCCAGCTCATAACCTGTCGGCACTTGGGGATACGCCGCAATCAATCGCCGGCCAAGCGAGTAAAGCGGAACGCGCGACCCGGGCACGTTGGTGCAGATCATATTGAAGAGAGGAACCGGCAAAGTAATCTGCGGGATGCCCCACCAAAAAAGCGCTTGCAGCGGTGGCGGCGCAGCAGCAATGCAACTCGCCAGCAACGCTACGACGTCAGCAGCCTGTCCGCGCTTCATGACTTCTGTTCTGGCCGCCACGCCTTTCAACATCAACAGCGGATCACTCACATCGAGCGGCAGCGCCACTGGCATAAATGAGATCTGGTTACCGAGGACGCCACTTGGTTCGTCACGACGCAGGTTCACTGGACAGACGATGCGAACGTACCGGTTAACAACGGTCTGACCATGCAATTTCACGTAGCGGGCCAGGGCGCGGGTCAGAACTGAGAGGATGACATCGTTAATCGTAGCGCCGGCGATGTCGCGGATCGCCGCCATATCGGCGATATCAAACTGCGCCCAGCAGAACTTGCGGTCACCGGTACAGGGCTTGTTGAAAGGCAGACGCTCCACCGATGCCGCCAGCTCCGGCAGCGCACCCGCAAGGTCCTTCACGCGCGTCGGATTACTCAGAAGATCCTGCGCCAAACTGAGCATGGCAGCTTCGGCCGCCATCAAGCCTTGCAACGAGGTGTCAATTGCGCTAGCGATGGCGTCTATCAACGAGGGGGCCGGAGGAGTTTTACGCGGCCGGTGGCGATGCCGGCGGGAATGATCCGAGCCCTCGGGCGACGTATCGAGCAACAGATTTACCAGACCTACACCTGCGATGCCATCGGCCAAGGAGTGATGCAGTCGCACGATCACGGCGCCTCGCCCGTCCTGAAGACCCTCAACTACGTAGCATTCCCACAGCGGTTTGGTGCGATCCAATAACTGGGTAAAAATGCGGCCGGCCAAATCTTCCAGTTCCGCTTCACCTCCAGGCGGATCCACGCTCACCCGGAAGATATGGCGGCGAATATCGAAGGTCGGGTCATCCTCCCAGGTCGGGTAACCTAGATTGTATGGAGGCATCACCACTACCTGCCGGTACCGCGGAATCAGATGCAGTCTCGATGCGATGGAAGCGAGGAATTGATCAAAAGAGATAGGACCGTCGAAAACGAACACACTCGCTATGGCGAGGGGGATTTCCTTGCGTTCGAGATAGAGGAAAGCCGCATCTACTGGCGAAAGCCGGCGGCTGGCTTCTTCGGCAATTTTGGCGCGCTCCCCGGGCGTTGCTGGAATTTCCATAACATGCTCCTTAGCACGTCCCCCAACGAAACCGCAGCACCGTTAAGTAGCTTTGAATATATTGAGATCTTTTGATCTACGATCAGAGTAAGCTGGATCAGGAGCCAAGTCAATGGAAACCGCGCACCTGGCATCTTCCCCCGTGAGCGGACTCAACCCGCGGCACATTTCTCTCGCTCACTTCCCCGCCCTTAAGTCCCAAATCACTCTGTGTGATGGACCTCACGATCAGATCGCCGTGGGTGCGCCATTTACAGGTGAAGTTATAGCCACGATTCCGGCCGCATGTGACTCCGATGTCGAACTAGCAGTTCAGCATGCCAGGGCCGCGCAACCTGAGTGGGCAGCACGCTCGTTCGCGGATCGTGCCAACGTCTTCCTTCGTTTTTACGATCTACTAATCAAAAGACACGAGGAAGCGCTCGATCTCATTCAGCTAGAGACAGGCAAAGCACGTTGTCACGCTTACGAAGAGATACTCGATACGGCCATAGTGTCTCGTTACTATGCACTTCACGCGCAAAGGGTATTACGTCCGCGACGCCGTAAAGGCGCGTTCCCACTGCTGACACAGACTTGGGAATTCCATTCTCCAGTTGGAGTCGCCGGATTCATTGTGCCCTGGAATTACCCGCTCAATCTTGCAGTTACCGACGCCGTGCCGGCACTTATGGCCGGAAACACAGCAGTTCTCAAGCCAGATCGCCAAACCAGTTTTACGGCTCTTTGGGCGGTCGGTTTGCTGCGCGAAGCAGGTCTACCGGTTGACGTTTTTCCTGTTGTTACAGGCGATGGCTCGGTTGTTGGCCCTTCGCTTGCCGCGCGAGTCAATTTCCTGATGTTCACCGGCAGTACCAGCACGGGAAAATCGGTCGCCGCAAAAGCAGCGTCCCGGTTAATCGGATGCTCGCTCGAACTCGGGGGCAAAAACCCGATGATCGTTTGCGCGGATGCTGATGTAGAGGCGACAGTTAGCGGAGCCATTCGCGGTTGTTTCACCGCCGCCGGACAGTTGTGCGTCTCGATCGAGAGAATCTACATCCACGATTCAATCGTTGAACGATTCGCAGCCCGCTTCGCGGATCGGGCGCGAAAACTGAAAATGGGCGCAGCCCTTGATTACTCGGTGGATCTGGGATCTCTCACTTCACCACGACAGCTCGCAAAGGTCGAAGAACACGTGCAGGATGCGATGGACAAGGGCGCTACGTTATTGGCTGGCGGACGACGTCGTGCGGAGTTAGGACCCCTTTTTTACGAGCCGACGATTTTGACGGACGTGCGTGAAAACATGAAGGCTTACGCAGAGGAAACGTTTGGGCCGGTGGTTTCGCTTTACAAATTCACCAGCGAACAAGAGGCGATCGAGCGCGCGAATGCAACGCCTTACGGCTTGAATGCCAGCGTGTGGACGCGCAACATCAATCACGGCATTGATTTGGCGCGACAGGTCCGCGCCGGAAGCGTGAATGTGAACGAGGCCTACATGGCGGCGTGGGGATCGGTGGATTCGCCGATCGGCGGAATGAAGGAGTCGGGCATCAGCCGCAGGCATGGCGAGGAGGGCATTTTGAAGTTCACTGAGGCGCAAACGGTCGCGGTGCAACGACTTCCGGTTGTTCCGCCGGCCCGCATGACCTGGGACACGTTCGCGCACTGGCTTATCCGGCTCTTGAAACTACTTCGTTTCTTGCCCGGCTAGACGCTGTGCCACGACCTCATAAACTAGTGGGCTGAACACCAGCCCGATGTGCGTCGCAGAGACCTCAAAATCCACGCTTGGATCTCCGGTCTTGCAGACCTGCCAGTCGAGAATGCCGTCGGTTTTGGTGTAAATCGCGGTCTGCCGAACCGACCTGGGAAACCTCCCGTTGATGGATTCGACGAAATTGCAAGTGCAATGGGCTGTGTAGCATTCCGGCAGGACGTTCGTTCCATGCTGCTCCAGAATGTGCTGCCGGACCAATTGCGCGGTTCGCAAGATGGAAGAGTGGGCGGACACGCCGTTAATAGGCGCCCCCAACGTGATGACCGAGGCGATCCTGTTGGGCGTTTGCACTGCCATGGCTCGCGCGATGGTACCACCAAGACTATGACCGATGAGATGAATTTTCCGCCCGGTCTCTCGGTAGGCGGTATCGATGACTTCGTTGAGGCGTTGGCGGATCAACAGATTGGGGCAGTCGGCGTTCCAACCGATGTTGGAATAGAAAGGCTTGTAACCGATTCGCTCCAGCCAGTTGCGAAACTGGCCTAAATAGAGGTCCGTGCCGAGAAACCCTGGAACAACCACAACTGCGGAGCCATCGCCGCGTGGAACGGCATAACCCCAAAAGACGGGAGAAATTCGCAGGAAAGCCATTTCGACGCCGGCCAGCAATTCCTGCCAAATGGGCAACGGCACGGTTTCGTGCTCCCTGCGGACCGCCGGGCGACCTGGCCTCATTCGAGTTCAGTCTACCGGACGAAGCGGGCGTCGCACAAACGGAATTGGTGTTTGGTACTAGTCACCTCCCGGCCGCGGCCGGCTCCTGGAGGCGCCGAAACCGAGGAGCCGGCCTTGGGGGAGTGCGGCCGGAACTGCAAGAACTGGCCGCGGGCCCGGCCAGGAAGTAAGCACCGGCCGGGCTAAAAAAACTCAGGTCCGATCAGGCTTGTTTGCGCCTGGCGCGACGGGCAGCTTTCGGCTTCCCTTCCGCGCTGGGGGCTGTCCGCATGGGCTTAATGGCTAGATCCATCAATGATTTCTGCGCCGTGACGAAGTTATCGACGCCCTTTTGCGTCAGCTCAGCGAGCGATGTGCGCTCCGGCTCCGCAGCCGGCTCGGGAGCGGGCTTGGTGGCGACTTCTACCTCATGGATCGCCAGGTTGAGCAGCTTTTTCTGGGCGTCAATATATTTCTCAACGCCTTCTTTCGCGAGATCGGTCAACACTTTGGATCTCTCACGAACGGTCTTGCGGCCGTTCTTTTCAGGTTTACCGGCAGCATTCACTTCCTCGGCGGCGAGATCGAGGAACTTCTTCTCGGTGTCAACAAAATCAACAATTCCCCTACGCGCCACTTCAGCAAATTGAACGGCGGCCTTCAGCCCCTTTCCTTCGCCATACGACTCGGCAACCGCATGGGTTTGTTCCGCGACGGCGTCGAGCAAGTGTTTTTCCATATCGACCAGCGTATCGACGCGATGACGAATCACGTTAGCCACCGAATCGGCGGCCGCGGGAAGCGGGAAAGCGTCCTTAACTCCTTCGGTTACCAGCGCGGTCTCACCAGCCGCCAGATCCAGCAGAATCTTCCCGGCAGCGGTTAGATTCTCGACGCCTTTGTCGGCGATGTGGATCATCTTGGCGCCGGGCTCGGATTTCGCGAGGTTGAGGCGCTCCCGGATCGCACTAATGACCAGAGCATTCTCGTGCGCGGTCAAATCCAGCAGGATCTTTTGCGCGGCGACGAAGCTTTCAATTCCTTGACGAGCCCAACCTGCCAGCCAGCCTGCTGGCGAGGAGGCTTGCTCAGTAGCAGCCATGTTGTCAACTCCTTGCTAGGTGTTATACTGCGATGCAGTATCCGAATAGAGTATACGAGGACAAGCAAGGGGAGTCAAGGTAATTCGGAACTGATTTTCCTGAAATACCGCCTATGAACAAGCCCAGTGTAATCATCAAGAAGTACAGCGATCGCCGGTTATATGACGCGAGCGCGAGCCGCTACGTAAAGCTGGAAGACATTGCGGCGATGGTGCGCGAGGGGATCGACGTGCAGGTGCTGGACGCGCGCACGGGAAAAGATCTGACCACAGTGGTACTGACGCAAATCGTGATGGAGGATGCGCGGGAACGCGAAACGGCACTGCCACTGCAATTACTACAGCAGCTCGTCAGGGCTTCCGACCATGCGACACACGATTTCCTCTCCTGGTATTTGAACAGCACCCTTGATCTTTATCAGAAGGCGCAGTCGTCGGTGCGCAGCCGCCTTTCCGAGGCGAAGAGCGTGGTCTCGAGCCCGCTGGAGTTCGTGCGTGCGCTGATCGGCGGACAGACGTTTCCTCCCGAAGCGGAACCGAACGAGGCGCAAGAACTGCGGAAGCGCGTAGCGGAATTGGAAGCGCGGTTGGCGCAGACAGCGAAGCCGGTCAAGCGCGTAAAAAAGCGAAGTAACAAGCGAGGATGACCAATCGTGGACGGCACGTTGGAACCATTGACGAGGAGGGCCGGACATATCCGGCCCCTGCTACTCCGTGCGCAGGATGTCCATGATGTCAAGGGCGGCAATGCGGCGCGTGGCGGCCCAAATGCTTGTCGCGGCTATGGCCGCGATGAACAGGACGGAGAACAGGAACGTTGCAAGACCAACCGACCCGGCGCCTTCCACCAGACTCTCCAAATATCGGCTGGTGAGGGCGGCGCCGGCGATTCCCAGAATGGATCCAGCAACAACAGGGAGCAAACCCTGGCGCAACAGCATTCCACGGACGCGAGCCGGTGTGGTGCCGAGCGCGAGGCGTACGCCCATTTCATGCATCCTTCGGCTGACGGCATAAGAAACGACGCCGTAGATGCCGATCACGACGAGCAGCAGTGCGAAGCCGGCAAAAAACAGAACCGCGGTGCGATAGAAACTTGGGCGGCGGAGAGTCTCCTCAAGCCGTTGCTGCATCGTTTTGACGCCGAACACGGGGACCTGCGGGTCAACCGAACGCATCACGTCTCGGACTTCGGCGAGATGATCCTCGGCGCGACCACTGACCCGAACGACGACAGTCGAGAAAAAGCCACCTGGATCGCGCGAGGGCAAAAAGACCTGCGTGTGGTTTGCTCCCGGAGTCATGTAGTCCATGCCTTTGACGACTCCGATGATTTTCCTGGGAGGATCGTCACCATTGGTGAGGCGGTGGCTGAGGGCGTCAGATGCCGTACCAAACTGCGCGGCGAAGCTTTCACTCACGATGGCGACCTCGGCGTCGTCGCGCAGATCCGCGTCGATGAAGTCGCGCCCGCACAGGAGTTTAGCCCCCATGGTTCGGAAGTAATCGGGCATCACCGGGACAGCCATAGAGTTGGCTTGTGGAGGGCGGCCATCGAGGCTAAAGGGACCGCCCACGAAATCCGTGGCGTAGAGCGGAAGGAACTCCGTTGCACTGGCGCTGCGGACACCGGGAAGCCGGCGAATGCGTGAGAGCGTTTCCTGGAAATAGGAAAGCTGCCGTCCATTGACACCATGAGTCGTGCCGTCGAGGGCCACGCTCACCGTGATCAGACCTGATGTGGTGAAGCCACGATCGATGCCCATTATATGGAGAAAGGCGCGGCCGATGGAAAAGGATGCGGTGAGAAGGACAATCGTGAGCATCACCTGGACAGCGACCAGGGATTCACGAGTCAGTCGAGAGGTGGAAGCTGCGGTGGAGCCGCGAAACCCAGACGGCGGGACGCGGCCCGCGAACATAGCGGGCAGAAGACCAAAAACTAAACCGCTAACGATAGAAACGGCGACCGCG
>Ga0335069_10008973_pt1 | contig 14265 bp, 12 predicted proteins | sample Lox_Sample_11_FD_206714 | JGI IMG/M metagenome (GOLD analysis project Ga0335069, IMG submission 206714) | Soil microbial communities from Loxahatchee National Wildlife Refuge, Florida, United States - Lox_Sample_1.1 | ecosystem: Environmental > Terrestrial > Soil > Wetlands | place: USA... | reverse complement strand
CAACAAGGGCGACCAGGTCCGCGGCTTCGGGTTCACCCACGACGGGAGCACGGACACGCTCTTCCGCTTCCACAACACGATCGTCTTCAACCAGACCAACCCCGCCGGCTTCCCGATCAGCAACCCCGGCGGATTCCCGAACACGCCGACGCCCGCAGCCGGCGACCCGCAGCGCCGGCAGATGGAGCAGTTCATGCTGGCGTTCGACAGCGACCTGTTCCCGATCGTCGGCCAGCAGGTGACGCTCACCGCGACGAACTCCGCGACGGTCAGCGCACGCATCGCGCTGCTGCTCCAGCGCGCCGTCAACGGCGAGTGCGACGTGGTGGTCAAGGGACGCGTCGGCGGTGAGCAGCGCGGCTGGAAGGCCGTCTCCATCAACAGCTACCAGAGCGACCGCGGCGGTGAGCCGCCGATCAGCGATGCGGCGCTGCGCGCGCTGGCGGCGACGCCGGGCCAGGAGCTGACCTTCACCGCGGTGCCGCCCGGCTCGGGCGTCCGGATCGGCCTCGATCGGGACGAGGACGGCTGGTACGACGCCGACGAGATCGACGCCGGCTCCGATCCGGCGGACCCGCTGAGCGTCCCGTCGTCGCCGACCACCACCATCCCCGGCGCCACCACGACCACGACGCTCCCCGGCGCGTTGAACCCGATGCTGATCGCGACCCGGACGTTGACTCTGACGGATGACGTGACGCCGCCCATCGACCTCCGGAAGCGCAAGATCACCTTCCGCTCCGAGTTCACGCCAGGGTTCGTAGTGCCGGCGCCCGGCACCGGCGGCGACCCCCGCGTGGGCGGGGCGGTGCTGTGGGTCTACCGCGCCGACGCGACCTTCGGGCCCGAGCTCGTCACCGTCGTACTACCGGCGGCGAGCTGGCGCCTGATCGGGAGTGGCGCGCCCGCCTACCGGTATCGGGGAACCGATCCCGATGGTCCGATCAAGAGCATCGTGGTCTCGCACGGGAAGATCACGCTCCGCGGCGGCCGCGCCAATTTCGCCTACACGCTGGACGAGCCGTTCCAGTCTCGGCTCGCGATCTGGCTGACGCTCGGGGACACCAACGGGTGGTGCACCAGTGCCGGCCCCGAGACGGTCCGGAACAGGACCATCGATTTCCCGGGCCGGTTCGTCGGCGAGCGCAGCCTCGCCCCTGCGGCTTGTCCGCCCCTGCCCTGACAACCCGACCCGGAGCACGCGTCAGTCGGCGTATTTGACCGAGCAGCCGTAGGGCGCCGTCGATCCTACCGTGACCGGCTTGCCGGCCTTCACCTCCCGGAACGCTGCCTCGACGTAGTTCCTGGCGCCGTTCACGTCCTCGGGATCGGGCGTCGAGCGGTCGTCGATCGCGCCCGCGTAGACCAGCACGCCCTTGGCGTCGACCAGGAACATGTGCGGCGTCGTCTTGGCGCCGTAGAGCTTCCCCACCGCGCCGTCGGAGTCGAGCAGCACGGCGGTCGGAGCGGCCTGCTGCGCCTTCAGATACTCGTCCTCCTGCGCGGGCGTCACGTAGCCCTGCTTCCCGGGCGCCGACGAGATGATCGTCAGCCACACCGCGCCCTGATCGGTGAGCTCCTTCTGCAGGCGCTGCATGTTGCCGGTGCCGTAGTGCTTCTTCACGAACGGGCAGCCCTGGTTGTGCCACTCGAGCACGACCGGCTTCCCCTTGAACTCGGAGAGACGGCGCTGATGGCCCTGGATGTCGGTGGCCGTGAACTCCGGCGCGGGGGCGCCGACCTTGGGTGCGTCGGCCGCGAGCGCGGTCGCGCGGGCCGCGGTCGCGATCAGCGCGGCCGCCACGAGCTGCTTCCATCCGGTCATGGTCAACTCCTCGTCTCGAGCTGCGTGAGCTCGGTCAGCACGGTCTCGCTCGTCAGGATCTGCGGGAGGATCCGTGGGGGTTCCCGTTCTCGCCCGCTGTACAGCACGTACAGCGGCACGCCGTCACGGCCGAATTCCTGCAGGGCGCGGCTGATGTCCGCGTTCGGGCGGGTCCAGTCGGCCCGCACGGGGACGACGCCGAGCGCACGCATCTTCGCGGTCACCGCCGGGGCCGCCAGCGCGAGACGCTCGTTCACCTGGCAGGTCACGCACCACGCGGCGGTGAAGTCGACGAACACCGGCCGGCCGACGCGCCGCAGCTCGCCGAGCCGCGCGGCCGAGTACGGCTCCCAGGCGAGCGCCGACGGCGCGCTCGCGAGCGGCTCTGCGCTCGGCACGAGCCGGCTCTCGAGCGCCAGCGCGACGGCGACGACGGCCGCCGCCACGACGCGCGCGCGGCGTCCGCCCCCGCGCCGCGCGATCCACGCCGCGAAGCCCAGGAGGAGCAGCGCCGCCAGCATCGTCGCCGCAGCGCCCGGCCCGGCCTGCAGGCTCAGGACCCAGACCAGCCACACGACGGTCGCGAGCAACGGGAACGCGAGCAGCTGCTCGAGCGTCTCCATCCAGGCGCCGGGACGCGGCAGGTATGCACCGAGCGCCGGCGCGAAGGTGATCGCCACGTAGGGGGCCGCGAGTCCGACGCCCAGGCTGGTGAAGACGCCGAGCGCGACCGCGGGCGTCTGCACGAGCGCGTACCCGAGCGCCGTCCCCATGAACGGCGCCGTGCAGGGCGTCGCGACGACCGTCGCGAGCGCGCCCGTGAAGAACGACGCCCGGTAACCGCTCCCGACCGTCAGCCGGTTCCCGACGCCCATGATCGCGCCGCCGATCGAGGTCACGCCGAGCAGCGCGAGCGCCATCCAGAAGAACAGGCTGGCCAGCAGCGCGACCACGACCGGACTCTGGAGCTGGAACCCCCACCCGAGCTGCGCGCCGCCCGCGCGCACCGCGAGCAGGGCTCCGGCCAGCACCCAGAACGACGCCACGACGCCCACCCCGTAGGCGAGTCCGTGGAGCCGCATCCGCCGGCGGCCCTCGCGCGCGAGCCCGACCAGCGCCAGCGCCTTCAGCGCCAGCACCGGGAACACGCACGGCATCAGGTTGAGCAGCAGCCCGCCGGCGAACGCGAGCGCGAACGGTCGGAGCGCGACCGGCGCGCGCGTCGGGACCACGACGGCGTACGCGTGCTCGCCCACCGTGAGCAGACCGGCGAGCGCGGCCGGCGCCGTGGTGGCGCCGCTCCAGGGCGTGAACACGAGGCGGAAGCCGTCGGCCGCGCGCTCGAGCCGCTGTGGCGCGGCGTGCTCGATCACCTCGCGCCCGAACGGGAAGAACCGCGGCGCCGGGTCGACGGGGACGTGCGCGCCGCGGACTGCGAGCGTGATTGCACCCGGGAGCGCGGACGCCGAGACCGACCAGTCCCCGGGCGGCGGCGTCGGGAGACGGGTACGCGTCGCCGCGAACAGGGCGGCGGCGGGCCCCGGCGCACCGGGACCCGCGGGCAGCGTGGTCGCGAGCGTCGCGCTCCCCGGGATGCACTCGTCGGCGTTGCACACCAACCACTTGGCGTGCGCGCGCAGCTCGACCGGCGGGCCCCCGGGAAGCTCGCGCGGGACGCGGATGGTCGTCGGCAGGAGCACCGTCCCGTCGTAGCCGAAGTTCGTGAGCGGACCCGTGGCGATCGCCTCCGGCCGCGGCCATTCGAGCTCGCCGGCGACGAACCCCGCCGGCAGCGTCCACGTGACGGTCGGCGCCTCGCCCGAGTCGCCCGGGTTCCGCCAGTAGACGTGCCAGCCCTCGTCGAGCGCGAAGCGGATGCCGACCGACAGGTCGTGGCCCGGCTGCACCGACGTCGTCTCGGTCAGCAGCTCGACTCGCACGTGGGGAGCCGTGACCGGCGCGGACCCTGCCGCCGCCGGCAGCAGCGCCAGGGCGAGGATGAACAAAGGGCTACGTCCCATCACGCCGTCCACTGCGACTCATGGACGCCAGCCATGAGGAAGCAATTCAGCAGCCGGGTCCATCCCCCGGCAGAAGGCCGGCGGACGGTCAGCGAGTTGACAACCCGCGCCCCCGGGCCACCGCCGGCACAGCGCGTCGACGGGAACGCCGCTTGCAGCTCCGGCCGGCGTATGGAGGGCGACCCGCTGGACGGGCTGCGCGCAGCGCTGGGGTTGGCGACGAACACCGTCTTCGGATGGCTCTCGTCACTCTGGCCCGGCACGTCGTCGGCCGACACGCAGGGCCTCGAGCTGGCCGTCCGCGGCGCCAACGACGCGCTGTTCGTGATGGATCCGGCGACCCGCATCATCGACTGCTGGCCCCGGTACATCGATATCCTCGGGTACGCGGACCATCCCGAGGAATGCCCGCGCGCTCTCGACGCACAGGCGCAGCTCCTCCACCCGGAGGACGCGGCCCGCGCCATCGCCGCCGTGGAGCACGCGCTCGCGACGGGAGTGCCCTTCGACGCCGAGTACCGCGTGCGCCGCCGCGACGGCGTGTACCGGTGGTTCCACGGCCGCGGGCGGCGGCTCGTCGACGCGACCGGACGGGTCCTGTTCGCCGGATGCCTCACCGACATTTCGGAGCACAAGCGTCAGGCGCGACTGATGGAGCAGAGCAGCGCCGCGGCGCGCATCGGCGGCTGGGAGCTCGATTGCGTCACGCGCGCGCTCTACTGGACGCCGGAGACGTACCGCATCCACGAGACGTCGCCCGACGAGTACGTGCCGACGCTCGAGAGCGCGATCGCATTCTACGCCCCCGAGAGCATCCCCGTGATCACCGAGCTCGTGCGCCGGGGGATGGAAGACGGCGCGGGCTGGGACGCCGCGCTCGCGCTGATCACGGCCCGCGGCCGGCGCATCGGGGTGGGGGCGCCCGCTGGCGCCGCGCGCGCGGCCGGCCGCACGGCGCGGCTCTACGGCGCGTTCCAGGACGTGACGCTTCAGAAGCGCGCCGCCGAGGCGCTGCGCCAGAGCGAGGAGAAGCTGCGCGCCATCCTCGAGCACGCGAGCGTCGCCGTGTTCGCGGGCACCGTCGACGGTGTGTTCACGTACATGTCGCCCCCCGTGCAGCAGCTCACCGGGTTCACCCCGGACGAGTACCTCGGCCGGCGCTACACGGACTTCATGGATCCAGAGGACGCGGTGAGAGGACGGGCGGCCGTCGAGCGGGTGGCCCGCGGCGAGCAGACCCAGGCGACGGTCGAGTACCGCTCGCGCCACAAGACCGGCGGCTGGCGCTGGCACAGCGCGACCCTCTCCCGCACCGGCGACGGCCGGGGCCTGATCGGCGTCACCAAGGACGTCACGGCGCAGCGCGAGGCGGAAGCCGAGCGGCTCCGGCTGCTCGCCCGCGAGCAGGCCGCCCGCGCCGAGGCTGAGCAGGCGAACCGCCTGAAAGACGAGTTCCTCGCCACGGTGTCGCACGAGCTTCGCACGCCGCTCGGGCCGATCATCGCCTGGGCCGACCTGCTGGGCGAGGACGCGCTGGGGCCCGACGAGGTCCAGGAGGCGCTGGCGGCCATCCGTCGCAATGCGCGCATCCAGCTCCGGCTCATCGAGGACCTCCTCGACGTGTCGCGCATCACCTCCGGCAACCTCCGCATGCAGGTCGCCACCATCGACCTCCCCGCCGTGATCGACGCCGCGCTTGAGTCGGTCCGGCTCGCCGCCGAGGCGAAGAGCATCCGGCTGACGACCCGCTACGACGGGGCGACCGCGCCGATCTCGGGCGACGCGACCCGCCTCCAGCAGATCCTGTGGAACCTGCTCAGCAACGCGATCAAGTTCACGCCGCCCGGCGGCGCGGTCGAGGTCGCCGTGCGTCCCGCCGGCGCGCGCGTCGTGATCGAGGTCCAAGACACCGGCGAGGGTATCGACGCCGAGTTCCTGCCGTACGTCTTCGAGCGCTTCCGCCAGGGCGACGGCAGCGCCACCCGCGCGCGCGGCGGGCTGGGGCTCGGGCTGTCGATCGTGCGGCACCTGGTCGAGCTGCACGGTGGCCGCGTGCGTGCGGAGAGCGCGGGGCCGGCACAGGGGTCGACGTTCGCGGTCGAGCTGCCGGTCGCGAGCGGGGGCAGGCCGAGCTAGCGTCGATTTCGTTCGCAACGTCGCGCGCGCCGGTTTGCTCCAGCTTCGATCGGGTGGTTCTCTACGGCGACGATGGCGGTGTCCGCACACGCGACGGTAGCTCGACGGCACCCCGCCATCTTCCACGGGTGGTTCATCGTGTTCACCGCGTTCATCTGCTTCGCGGTGAACACGGGGCTCATCTTCTACGCCTGGGGCGTGTTCCTGACGCCGCTCGCGCTCGCCTTCGGCGGGCGCGCCCGGGTCTCGGGGGCGTATTCGCTGATGCAGGTGTGCTCGGCGGCGTACGGGATCCCGATCGGCCGCGTGATCGACCGGCGCGGGGCGCGGCCGGTGCAGATCGCCGGGGCGCTGTCGCTCACGCTGGGCTACGTCTGCATGTCGCAGGTGCGCTCGCTGCCGCAGCTCTACCTGTGCCTGGCGGGGCCGATCGCGCTCGGGTCGGTGTGCGTCGCCGGGTTGCCCAACAACGCGTCGGTCGCGCGCTGGTTCGTCGCCAAGCGCGGCCGCGCGCTCGGGATCTCGACGGCGGGGATCTCGGCGGGCGGCATCCTCTTCACGCCGCTCGCGCAGTGGCTGAACGACCACTACGGCTGGCGGCCGGCGTACGCGGTGCTGGGCATGCTGGTCGCGGTCATCGTGCTGCCGCCGGTGCTGGCGTTCTCTCGGCGCGACCCGGCCGACATGGGCCTGCTCCCCGACGGCGAACGGCACGCGCCGGCCGGGGAACGTTCCGCGGCGCTCGAATTCTACGAGCGCGAGATCGAGCGCTCCGTCCATCCCGACGTCGCCTGGCGGCAGCCGAGCTTCTGGTACCTGGCCGCCGCCTTCGGGCTCACGATGGCCGGGCTCTCGAGCGTGCTGCTCTACCAGATCCCGCTCTTCATCGACCGCGGCATGCCGGCCGCGCACGCCTCGCTGGTCCTGGGCGCGACGGCGGCCATGGGCGTCGTCGGCAAGCTCGGGTTCGGCGCGCTGCTGGACCGCTTCGACCAGCGTCGCGTCGCGGCGGCGTGCTTCTGCCTTCAGGCGGCGGGCGTGGCGCTGCTGCTCGTGCCGAACCACACGCCGTTCCTGCTGGCCTGCTACGTCGTCGTCTACGGCTACGCGATGGGTGGCAACGCGACGCTGGTCGCGAGCCTCACGGGCGAGGTGTTCGGGCGCCTCCACTACGGCGCGATCTCCGGGCGCATGACGCCGTTCATCGTGACGGCGCAGGCGATCGGCGTGCCGGCGGTCGGCTACGCGCGTGACCTGGGCGGGAGCTACGAGCCGGCGCTCTGCGTCATCGTCGCCGCGTGCCTCGCGGCTGCCGTGCTGGTGATGCGCGTGCACCTCCCGCGGCGCGCGCGCGTCTTGCAGCACGCGGCGGCATCGCGTACCTAGCAGCACGATGCGTGGGCTCGTCGTCCGCTGGCTCGTGTGCGCGGTGGCGCTCTATCTGACCGACCTGATCCTCCCCGGGATCGAGATCCAGAGCGTCGGCGCGCTGCTGTTCGCCGCCGCCGCGATCGGCATCCTGAACGCGCTCGTCCGGCCCGTCATCCTGCTCGTCACACTGCCGCTCAACATCCTGACGCTCGGGCTCTTCACGCTGGTCATCAACGCCGCGATGCTCAAGCTCGCCTCCGACGTCGTCCGCGGCTTCGAGGTGCACGGCTTCTGGGCCGCGTTCGCCGGCTGGCTCCTGCTCTCGTTCTTCACGTTCGTGATCAACTTCCTGATCGGCGAGCGCGGGACGATCGAGATCGTCACGGTGCGCCGCACCGCCTGAGCGTCGATGCGCTACGACTACACGCCCGCCCAGAAGCAGTGGCGCGACGAGGTCCGTGCCTTCGTGCGCAAGCACGTGACCGAGGCGCTGCGCGCCGAGATGCGGCAGGCCGGCAACGAGGGCGACGGCCCGCTCGCGAAGGCCTTCCACAAGCAGCTCTTCGCGAAGGGCTGGTGGGGCGTCGCGTGGCCGAAGGAGTTCGGCGGCCTCGGCAAGAGCGCCGTCGAGCAGTTCATCTTCGTCGAAGAGATGAGCATGGCGGGCGCGCCGGCGATGAGCCTGTCGGTGGTGTCGGTCGCGCCGACGATCCTCCGCTCCGGCACCGAGGAGCAGAAGCAGACGTGGCTGCCCGGGATCCTGAACGGCACGATCGAGTTCGCCGTCGCCTACTCCGAGCCCGACGCCGGCACCGACCTGGCGAACCTGAAGACCAAGGCCGTTCTCGACGGCGACGAGTGGGTCATCGACGGCCAGAAGATCTGGAACACCGGCGCCCACACCTGCACCCACAACTGGGTCGCGGTCCGCACCGAGCCCGACGCCCGCAAGCACCAGGGCATCTCGATGATGATCGTCCCGATGCACCTGCCCGGCATCACCGTGCAGGGCATCTGGACGATGTCGAACATCCGCACGAACCTGGTCTTCTTCGAGAACGTGCGGGTGCCGCGCGCGAATCTCATCGGCGAGCGCGGCATGGGCTTCTACTACGCGATGATGGCGCTCGACTTCGAGCGCATCATGCTGGGCTCCGTCGGGATGCTGATGCGGCTGCTCGAGGAGCTCAAGGTCTTCGTCCGCCGCAAGCAGCGCGACGGCAAGCCGCTCGGAAGCATCCCGTGGGTGCGGCGCGCGATGGCCGACCTCGAGATGCGCGTCGAGGTCGGGCGGCAGCTCGGGCTGCTGAACGCGTTCCTGATGGAGCAGGGCGTGGTGCCGACCAAGGAAGGCTCGATGTCGAAGGTGTACGTCACCGAGCTGAACGCGCACTTCGCCACCGTCGGGCTCGAGATCCTCGGGCTCGCCGGCCAGCTCGACCCGACGGATCCGGACGCGCCGCTCCACGGCCGCCTCCAGTGGGTCTACACGATCGCGCCGATGCAGCGCTTCGGCGGCGGCACCAACGAGGTCCAGCGCATGATCATCGCCCAGCGCGGGCTCGGCATGCCGCGGAAGTGACCGCATGTACCTCGGACTGACCGACGACCAGCAGGTGATCCAGCACGAGGCGCGACGCTTCCTCTCGGAGCAGATCACGCGCGAGCGCCGCCTCGCCTGGGACGAGACCGCCGAGGGACACGACCGGGAGTTCTGGAAGTCGGTGTCGGACCTGGGCTGGCTGGGCTACGGGCTGCCCGAGGCGTTCGGGGGCCAGGGCGCGTCGCTGCTCGACCTGGCGATCCTGATCGAGGCGTGCGGCCACGCGGTGGCGCCGTTCGGCGTGTTCGCACAGGTCGCGGGCGGGCTCGCGCTGCACGCGCTCGGCACGCCGGCGCAGAAGAGGACGTGGCTCCCCGCCGTCGCGCGCGGCGAGGCGCTGGTCGCGCTCGCGGTCGCCGAGCGCGACGCGGTCCTCGACCCGCGCGCGTTCGCCACCACCGTCCGCCGGCGCGGCAAGCAGCTCGTCGTCGACGGCGAGAAGCGCTACGTGCTCCAGGGCGTCACGGCAGGGGCGTTCCTGGTGGCGGCCCGCGACGGGAAGGGCGTGTCGACGGTGCTGGTGCCGGCCGACGCGAAGGGCGTGACGGTCCGCTCCGTCACCGGCTTCGGGAAGGACCGGCAGAGCATCGTGCGGCTCAGGAACGTGACGCTGCCCGCGACCGCACTCGCGGGCAAGGCCGGGACGGCGTGGCCGAAGCTCGAGCAGCTCCGCCGCCGCCTGGCCGCGCTGCTGTGCGCGGACCTCATCGGCGGCGCCGAGGCGGTGCTGGACATGACCGTCAAGTACATGGGGGAGCGCGAGCAGTTCGGCGTCAAGCTCGCGACGTTCCAGGCCGTGCAGCAGATGTGCGCGGTGATGGCGATCGACGTCGAGGGGGCGCGCCACGTGACCCGGCAGGCCCTCTGGCGGCTCGCCGAGGGACTGCCCGCCGATCGCGAGGTCGCGATCGCGAAGGCCTGGACCGGGCGCGCCTACCGCGACGTGACGCTGCTCGCGCACCAGCTCCACGGCGGCGCGGGGTACGTCGTCGAGCACGAGCTGCACCGGCACACGCTGCGGGCGAAGCAGGCCGAGCTGCTCTTCGGGTCGACGGAGGAGTGGCTCGAGGATCTGGCGGGGCAGCTGAAGCTCACGCCGGCGCGGTAGGGACATGGCGATCGTCGTCGGGCCGCTCGCGGAAGCGGCGCTCCCGGAGGCCGATCGCATCTTCCGGATCGCGTTCGGCACGTTCCTCGGGCTTCCCGACCCGATGCAGTTCGGCGGCGACACCGACTGGGTCGCGACGCGCTGGCGCACCGATCGCGAGGGCGCCCTGGGCGCCGTGCGCGACGGCGTGCTCGTCGGCTCCAACTTCGCGTCGCGTTGGGGCAGCTTCGGGTTCTTCGGACCGCTCTCGGTCCGGCCCGACCTCTGGGACCAGGGCGTCGCACGCCAGCTCCTCGACGCGACCATGGCCCGCTTCGAGGCCTGGGGCACGCGCCACCTGGGATTGTTCACGTTCCCGAACAGCCCGAAGCACGTGTCGCTCTACCAGCGCTACGGGTACTGGCCGCGCTTCCTGACGGCCGTCGTCGGAAGAGCCGTGGCGTCCGCGCCGGCACCGCCCGGGATGGCGACGTTCTCCGCGACGCCTGCCGCCGAGCGCGCCGCCTGGCTCGACGCCTGCCGGAACGCGAGCGACGCCGTCCTTCCCGGCCTCGACCCGACGCGCGAGATCGTCGGCGTCGACGCGCAGGGGATCGGCGACACGCTCGTGCTGCACGACGGATCGCGCGTCGACGCGCTGGCGATCCTCCACAGCGGCGCCGGCTCGGAGGGCGGCGGCACCGGGGCGTACGTGAAGCACGCCGCCGTGCGTCCCGGGCGCGACGCGGCCGCGATCTTCGAGCGGCTCCTCGACGCCTGCGAGCATCTCGCCGCCGCACGGGGTGCCGCGACCATCGCCGCCGGCGTCAACCTGGCGCACGAGGAAGCGTACCGGCAGATGCGGGCACGCGGCTACACCGCCGGACTCCTCGGCGTCGCCATGCACCGGAACAACGATCCCATCTACCACCGTCCCGGTCTCTGGGTTCTCGACGACTGGCGCTGAGCGCGGTACACGACCGCCTCATGAAATTCGGAATCCACGCCGGCCCCCAGGACTGCACCATCGACGAGCTGCGCCGGCTCTGGCGCATCGCCGACACCGAGGGCTTCCACTGGTGCTCGGTGTGGGATCACCTCTACTCGGTCTCCGACCTGAGCGACCCGACCAAGCCCGCGTTCGAAGGCATCGCCACGATGGCGGCGCTGGCGTCGGAGACCAAACGGGTGCGCGTCGGCGCGCTGGTGTTCTGCGCAGGGTACCGCAATCCCGGCGTGCTCGCGAAGGCGGCGACCACCATCGACCACCTGAGCGGCGGCCGCTGCGAGCTCGGGATCGGCGCGGGCTGGAACGAGAACGAGTTCCGCGCCTTCGGCATGCCGTTCCCGGAGATCAAGCATCGCCTCGACCTGCTGGAGGAGACCGCGATCGTGCTGCGCCGGCTGTTCGACGGCGAGCGGGTCACGCTGAAGGGCAAGCAGGTGCAGATCGAGGACGCGATCTGCTCGCCGCGTCCGGTGCAGAAGCGGCTGCCGATCTGGATCGGCGGCCAGGGGGAGAAGCGGCTGCTGCGCATGGTCGCCCGCCACGCCGACGGCTGGAACGTCCCGTTCCTGGGGCCGGACGTCTACGCCCAGCGCAGCGCGACGCTCGACGCGTGGTGCGAGAAGGAGCGCCGCGACCCGCGCGCGATCACCCGCACCATCAACCTGGGCCTCGCGATCGGGGCCGACGCCGCGGCCGTGAAGCACCAGGAGGAATCCCTCCAGGCGAAGTTCGGCGCGCTCGCCGACTTCGTGCGCCCGGGCCACCTCGTCGGCACGCCGGCGCAGGTGATCGATCGCATCGGCGAGTACGCGCGCGGCGGGGCGGAGTGGGTCATCCTGGCGCTGCGGGCGCCCTTCGACTGGGACGGTCTGGCGCTCTTCATCCGCGACGTGATGCCCGCGTTCCGCTAGCGGACCCGCACGAACGGTCTGGCGCTACGGCCAGAGTGTGCTAATCGCGAGGCGACGGGACGCGCGGCCGTGGGATCGCGCGGCGGGCCGGATGCCGGCGCCGCCGTGGATCGCCGCGGAAGCTCCGACGCTGCACCGGCAGTCACAGCCGAGAGGAGGAGACAACCGATGCTGAAGGAGTTCAAGGAATTCGCGCTCAAGGGGAATGCGGTCGACCTGGCCATCGGCGTGATCATCGGCGCCGCGTTCGGGGCCATCGTCAAGTCGCTCACCGACGACATCATCATGCCGCCGATCGGGAAGCTGCTGGGGGGCGTCGATTTCTCCAACCTATTCGTCGTCCTTGGTGGGGGGACCTTCGCCAACTTGAAGGCCGCGAAGGACGCCGGGGCCGCGACCATCAACTACGGGCTGTTCATCAACACGGTGATCAACTTCACGATCATCGCCTTCGTGCTGTTCATGGTGGTGCGCGCCATGAACGTGCTCAAGCGCGAAGCGCCGGCGCCCGCCGCCGCGCCCACCACGAAGGACTGCCAGTTCTGCGCCTCGCCGATCCCGATCAAGGCGACGCGCTGTCCCTGCTGCACCAGCAATCTCTAGCGACGCCGCGCCGGCGCCGTCGAGATCGCTCGGCGGCGCCGGCGGTGTTCACTGCCGCGGCGACCAGCGCGCGCAGCGCAGCAGCTTCGACTCCCAGCGATCGCGGTAGCGGAGCCCCGCCTCCATCCAGCCGCCCTTCTGTGCGCCCTGCTCGCCGCGCGTGAGCAGCTGCGAGAAGCGCTCCCAGTCGAGGATCTTCTGGAGCAGCACCACCTCGTGGTGCTTGCCGGCGCCGGGCGCCGTGGTCCAGCATGCTGCGATCTCGATCATGCGGCTCTGCTGGACCTGCGGGTAGAAGATCGAGCCGAGCGCGCCGGCGTACTCCTCGAGCTTCCCCGGGAACGGCCAGCCGGTGTCGTGCAGGTACATCGTCGGCGCGTCGGTGATCGCAGTCACCGGCGGCGCTTTGAGATCGACCTCCTGGAGCGGCGACCACGCCGTCGGGAGCAGCACCTTCGACGTGACGTCGCGCCGGAGCGTCCACGAGCGCTGCTGCCACTCGCGGAGCCGCGGCTCCGTGGTCGGGCCGGCGAGCGCGATCCATGTCGGCCAGTCGCGGACGGCGGTGATCGTGACGACCTGGTAGCTCGGCCCGGTGCCGTGCGTCAGCTCCCAGTACCAGCAGAGCCGCGCGTCGCCGCGCGCTTCGAGCAGCGGGCGCCACTCGGTGCGCACCGCCTCGCCGAAGGCCTCCAGCTTGCCGGCCGCAACGTCGTGGATCTCGTGGACGAAGATCATGCCGGCCGCATAGCCGGGTCGCGCCCGCGACGGCAAGCCGCGACGCTCCACCGGCACCAGCTTTCGCTGAACGGATGGATCTCGACTTCGAGCGACCACGGCGAGCGTGGCTGGTGGTTGACTCGATCCTGCAACGCTGCTCTTCCTCGGCCTCGAATGCACCGGAGGGCTCGCATGTGGACGCTGGTGGTCGCCGCCTCGCTGCTCCTCGCCACCGTCGCCGTCGCCGGCTTCGCGCCCGACGTCGACAGCGCGCTCAAGACGTCGTCGCACCTCTACGTCGGCACGCGGCGGAAGGACGGGACGCAGAGCAAGATCGTCCCGGTCTGGTTCATGTACGACGGCGAGGCGATCTACTTCACGACCACGCCCGGGTCGCACAAGGCGAAGCGGATCGCCAAGGGCAGTCCGCTGCTGGTGTGGGTCGGCTCCGAGAGCGGCCCGCACTTCGAGGCGAAGGCGGAGCTGGTGCGCGATCCGGCCGTCGCCGAGAAGATGGCGCCGGTCTACAACCAGAAGTACTGGATCGCGTGGCTGGGCTTCTTCCGGCCGCGGGCGGACCGGGTACAGAGCGGGAAGACGCTGATCGTGAAGGTGCTGCCGCCGTCCTGACGGGGCGTCAGCGCTTCGCCGTCGCCTCGACCGGCTCGCCCAGCACCTCGCGCTTCACCGGGTCGTAGCGCATCGCGGTCTCGCCGCGCGCGATCGCGAGCATCGTCTCGCCGACCAGCTTGCGGCGCCAGCCGTGCGCGATCGGCAGGTCCTCCGGCAGCTCGACGAGCCCGCCGCTGCCCGCGCGTCCCGCCAGCGCCTCGATGTCGCGCGTGCCCGCGATGACCTCGGGCGCGATCTCCTCGCGGTCGGCGACGGTCTGCACCGCGGCCCGGAGCAGCGCGCCGAGCCCGGTCGGCGGCGACTGGCGGCGGGTGCGTCCGGGCGGCTCCGGCCAGCGCTCCTTCGG
>Ga0335069_10008972_pt1 | contig 14265 bp, 9 predicted proteins | sample Lox_Sample_11_FD_206714 | JGI IMG/M metagenome (GOLD analysis project Ga0335069, IMG submission 206714) | Soil microbial communities from Loxahatchee National Wildlife Refuge, Florida, United States - Lox_Sample_1.1 | ecosystem: Environmental > Terrestrial > Soil > Wetlands | place: USA: Florida... | reverse complement strand
AATGTGTCAGTGTCGAACGAGATTTCTAACTGGATGCGATCGGCACAAGCGTGGCGGAAAGCGTTGCGCAACGCCTCGCGACCAATGTTGAAAGTTTCGTCGCGAACACCTCGGTTAAGACCGAGCGCCGTGCCCCTTACGTTCACATGGAACAGGGCGGAGCTGGAATGTTCGGCAGCGAATCCCTCTGCAACGTCTTTCAAAGCAGCAGCGATGTCGTCCTCAGCCCTCGAAGATCGCAATGCCTGAATCGATTCTTGCGCCTCCGTGATCGCCTGCTCGGCCAATTGGAGCGCCCTGCCGAGCTTTTGTTTCGTCTCACCCGGGTCAAGCCCCTTGAGCGCCACCGCAACATGGATGAGTGTCGCGTGCAAGGTCTGGAGTAACGTATCGTGCAGTTCGCGCGCGATTCGAGTGCGCTCCCGAATCCGTTCTTCCAGGACCGCCTCTTCCGCACGCTTACGTTCGGTAATGTCCTGGACTGTGCCGATTCCGCTGGTCGCGTTGCCCTCTTGGTCGAACTCTACCTTCGCCTGCTCTCGAACCCATTTCAGGTCGCCGTCCACAACGATGCGGTGTTCAATGGCGTAAGGGGCTCCCCGCAGCGCGGCAGACCACGCGTTATGGACAGATTCCCGGTCCTCGGGGTGAACCATATCGAGGAAAGCGTCGTAGGTAAGCGCTGTTCCCGGAGGCGCCCTAAAGATGCGAAACACCTCATCCGACCAGACGAGCCGATTGCGGGCGATGTCGAGATTCCAGCTTCCGATATGCGCGATCTCCTGCGCCCGGTTCAGGTTCGTCTCGCTCTCCCGCAGCGCTTCTTCGGCGCGTTTGCGCTCGGTGATGTCCCGCACGAGGCCTAAGTTGTATGCCGTGCCGCCATATTCGAAATAGTTCGCACTGACCTCGACTGGGAACACGCTGCCATCCCGAGTTCGGTGGCGGCTTTCGAAACTCAGCGACTTCTTCGCTTGAAGCTCGCGCCAATGGTCGGCCCAGCGCTCTGCCGGGAAATCAGGGTCAATATCCGGTGCGCCCATGCTGAGCAATTCCGAACGGGTATAACCCAGAATACGGCAGGCATACTCGTTGACATAGCGGAAACGCCCCGGTTCGTCGATCAGCATGGCGGCTTCGTGTACGTTGTCCAAAGCGAAGCCGAGGAGTGCCAGTTCCTGCTCCGCGCGTTCACGTGCAGCCCGGGAGCGCAGGGTGACGATGCCGAACGCCAGGTCGCCGGCCAGTTCCTCAAGTAGATGAATCTCCTCCGGCGTAAAAGCGTTGCGCCTCTCGGAATGAATCGTAAAGGCGCCGAACACGCCTCCGTGTTCGTCCTGGAGCGGCAGGGCGAGGGCGGAACGAAAACCACGCTGTAAAAGGAGGTCGCGCCAGGGCGCGACTCGGGCATCCGTTTCGAAATCCTGATTGCAGCAGGTTTTCCCGCTCCGGATGGCTGTTCCGGTGGGTCCCCGCCCACGTTCCGTGTCTTCCGACCAACTGATTCCGGCGGCGGTCAGGTACGCTTCGTCGGTGCCGGCCCAGGCAACCGGGCGCATGCTTTTGGCGTCGTCGTGTTCAGCATAGGCCACCCATGCCATGCCGTAGCCGGCCTCCTCGCAGAGGCGGCAGATTTCCTCAAGCAAGCTCTGTTCATCGGTGCAGCGCAGCAAGACCTGGTTGCAGTTGCTGATGGCTCGCAGTTCGCGATTCAAACGAGACAACGCATGAACTAATCGCCTTGTAGTGAAGTAAAGCATCCAGGCGGTCACGAAGACAAAGACACCCCCCTTGATCGTCATCACGGACGGATGCAGTTTGAAATGAGTTACGATCGCGTCACCGAACGCGACCCATAGAATCGCGATGACAGCATAGCCTAGTGCAATTCGGCCTGGACTCAAGGTTGAAACTCGAGAATCGGGTATTGTTCGGCTTTTCATAGCCACCTATCTCGTGCAAGTGAACTGATCTGGGTCTGCTCCCATGATCACACCCCATTTGCGACCCAAAAATCCTGCCCTAACAACGAGGAGCCACGAAGCGCGACCTTCAGGCATCCGCTCCAGGATCCTGCGCTCAACAAAACTGGCGTGAGATGTTGCACTTCTTCATGCGGGATTGCAGCGTCGTGCGCTTCAGCCCGAGCAGCGCCGCCGCACCGTCCGGACCTCCGACCTGGCCTCTCGCTTGTTCCAGCGCCTTCAAGATCCTCGCCCGTTCCGCACTGCGCGATTCAGGCGGCGATGCTGCTTGCAAGGTGACCGGCCGGGCGCTGCCCATTGCTTCGAGCGCCGGCACCTGAAGCACGCTGCCGGTGGTTAGAATGACCGACCGCTCCAGCACGTTCTGCAGCTCGCGAATGTTGCCCGGCCAGTCGTAATTCGTGAGTGCGTCCAAAACAGGCGCCGGAATCGTATCGATGCCACGGCCCATGCGCTGCGCATGCTTCTGGACGAAATAGCGCGTGAGCAGCGTTATGTCGTCACGGCGTTCCCGCAGGGGCGGGAGACTCAATGGAAAAACGTTCAGACGATAATAGAGGTCGGCGCGAAACTTCTTCTGTTCCACCATTGTCTTCAAGTCCCGGTTGGTGGCGACCACGAACCGGACGTCGGTCCGGATCGTGCGATTGCCTCCAACCCGCTCGAATTCCAGGTCCTGAATCCCGCGCAGGAGCTTCGGCTGGAGTTCCAGCGGCATCTCCCCGATCTCGTCGAGGAAGAGCGTCCCATGATGTGCTAGCTCGAAGCGGCCGACCCTCTGCGCCACCGCTCCCGTAAACGAGCCCTTCTCGTGCCCGAACATCTCGCTCTCCAGCAGGCTGTCGGGGATCGCCGCGCAGTTCACTTTCACGAACGGGCCCGTGTTGCGCGCACTCAGATTGTGGACGGCCCGCGCGATCAACTCCTTTCCGGTCCCGGTCTCTCCGCAGATCAGGACCGTGCAGTCGGTCGGCGCAACCACCCGTATCTGCTCCAGCACGCGGTGCAGAGCCTGGCTCCCGCCTACAATCTCTTCGAACCCCAACTCGCTTCGGAGGTCGTCTTCGAGGTCTCGCTTTTCCAGCTTGATTCTCTGCTTGTGATCGAAACGCTCATCGCTTGCGCCGCTCTGGCCGGACCGGGTCTGTTGCTCCACATCGGAGGTGAAGCACCGCCGGATAGCCTTCAACAAGGCCTCATCATCGACCGGTTTGGTCAGAAAGTCGGTTGCACCTGCTCTGACCGCGCGCACGGTCGTCGGGATGTCGCCGTATCCCGTTAGGAATATGATGGGGAGTCGGTGGCCCGATCTGACAAGCTCCTGTTGCACATCGAGTCCGCTGATTCCCGGAAGATTCATGTCCAGCACCAGACAGCTCGGTATCTTGAGCCGCGGCGCCGCCAGGAACTCTTCCCCTGATGCGAAGGTCTGCGTAGTAGCACCGGTGGAGCGAACCAGGCCGGCCACGCCTTCTCGCGCGGACGTATCGTCGTCTACCACGTAAACCAGAGATCCTCTATCACTCATGGGTCCTCCTCGGCTTAACCTCCCGTTAGGCGCCGGGCTTCCATTTGATTGCCGCATCTGGCGCCAGGCCGTCGGATAGCCAGAACCGGTCCCCAGCCGTCCAATTCGCTTAAGAGGCGCCTTTGGCCATTACTTTCCGATTCTTGAGTTCGTTTTCGGCTCGAAACCAATCCTCCTGGTCCGATCCGATTGGGCAACCCCGCTCTTGCCACATCTGGTATGCAAGGGCGGCAACTCCGTCTTGAGTGCAATCCGTTTCGAAGCCCGCGGTTTGTCCGGCCGATGCGACCGATTCAGTCGGGTTTTCGGCAATGGCAGCCGATTCTTCTACCAGCTTGCTTGTCTCTTTTTTCTTTTGCATAACGGCCCTCACTCCGGCGGCAACAACCGCTATCAGCTTCAGCCTGCCGCCGCCATTCTCATATTTGTTCGATTTCGAATCTCACGGTTAAAGCACTTGTAAGACCAGGCCGACCTAAGAACTCGAATCACTTCCTCGGCATCAAACGGCTTCGCCAGCACGTCGTAGGCGCCAAGGTTGAGGGCTTCCGCCCAAAGGTGTTCATCGGCAAGGCGGGAGGCCACAATCAGCAGCGGCGGATCAGACAAGTTCAACGTTTCCGCCAGCACGTCCTTCCATGTGCCGGGAACGAGATCGCGTTCGGAGAGGACGATTGCTATCGGATTCCCTTGCAGTACCTGAAGCGCCGATTCAAGAGCAAAGGCCGGGTAGATCGTCCACTTCGATTCGGTCGAAGGGGTCGATTCCGGACGGCCCAAGATGCGTTTCAGGGCAGCGTGGTCTTCTTCAGTTGGGCTGATGGACAACACGACCACGCTCTCGGCGTCGTGGGTTTCGATTCTTGGCGGCTTCTTTATGCAGTCCGCCCTCGTTTTGTGCGGAGACATGAGAGCCACTCCAACATCCTTGCGTCAGACTCCCCGCAGTTCCCTCAAGTTTTGGGTGTCTTGCTTTAAGGGCCCGGTTTCCATTTCAACCCGGCGGTGATGGCGCCGAGCAGTTCATCCTCGCTGAACGGTTTCGTCAAGTAGGCAACCGTCCAAGGCGAGGCAGCTTCAGACCTTGCACGGTCATCCGATGCGTGTGCCGTAATGAAAGCAGCCGGCACATTTCGTCCGCGGGCCAGTAGATGACGGTGGAGTTCGATCCCGCTCATCCCCGGCAGGCGCAGGTCTAATATCAGACAGTCCGCCTCGCGAGGATGGCGCGAATTCAAGAACTCCTCCGCTGAAGCGAACACGGTCACCTCCAGGCCGACGGACTTGATCAGGCTCTCCAGCGATTCGCGTACGGAGATGTCATCGTCGACCACTGCAACCAGGGGCATATTTTTGGGCTCAATTGTTTTCATAGCAGCCGGAGGAGAGAAAAGCTATAACACCTTGGTGCTAGATTCAAAACGTTGAGGCTGCTTGCGGGAAGCTCTCGCGGGTTCGCCGAAAGGATTCAAGTTCTTCATTTTACTTTGGAGGAGGTTTTCGAGAGCCGATTCCCAAGTGCTCCGCCATCCTCACCAGGTCCGCCAGAGAGCCGGCGCGCATCTTCCGCATGACGTGCCCGCGATGAATCTTGACCGTGAACTCGCTTATGTTCAGCTCGGCCGCAATCTGCTTGTTGAGGAGCCCGGAGATCACGTGCCGCATGATTTCCTGCTCGCGTGCAGTCAGCGAGTCGTGGCGATCTCGCAACGTCCGCATCTCGGTGTGCTTCTGGCGGACACGCCGATCGCGTTCGACAGCCTCGTGAATTGCCCTCAGGAGCTCCTCTTCATCGACCGGCTTGGTCAGAAACTCAGTCGCGCCCGCTTTCATCGCCTGCACCGATGTTGGGATACTGCCATAGCCTGTAAGGAAAACAACAGGGATCTCCAGCCCGATCTCGGCCATCTTCTTCTGCAGGTCGAGCCCGCTGAAACCCGGTAGTTGCAGGTCCAGAATCAGACAACTTGGTGCCCCGGCGGCAGGACGGTCCAGGAATTCCTGCGCGGATGCGAATGTCTCGACTCTCCAGCCCGCAGACCGGACCAGGCTTTCCAGGCCCTCCCGAACCGAGAAGTCGTCATCGACGATCGCGACGACTGCGTCAGCCTTCTGCCGCTCCCGCATCTGCCTTTACCTCGTGGTGCTTGGGAAGGGTGAAATGAAAGCTCGTTCCCGGGCCATTGTTGGCGGTGGCCCACAACCGGCCTCCATGCCCCTGAAGAATGGAACGGCTGATGGAAAGCCCCAAGCCCATTCCGCCCGGCTTCGTGGTGTAGAACGAATCAAAGATCTTGACCATTTTCTCAGGCTCAATACCGACTCCCGAGTCTTGAACTGTGACCTGCACCTGGTTCGGGCCGATGTGCCGAGTGGTGATAGCCAGCTCTCTCTTCCGCTCACCGAGACTGCTCATGGCTTCAATCGCGTTCATGATCAGGTTCAACACCACCTGCTGCAACTGAATTGGATCGCCGAAAACCGGTGAAAGGTCATCCACAAACTCCGTTCTCACGACCACGCGGCTTTTCTTCGCTTCGTCGCCGACGAGAGCCAGAACTTCCCCAATGATCCGATTCAGGTCCAGCTTCTCTCTCGCCGTCTCAGTCTTTTTCGTCAGTGCTCGAATCCGCTGGATCACTTCACCGGCCCGTTTCCCGTCGCGCACGATCCGACGGAGACCTTCCCGCGCTTCGTCCAGGTTAGGCACATCTGCGGCGAGCCAGCGAAGGCCGGCGCTGGCGTTACTCACCACGCCCGCAAGGGGCTGGTTGACTTCATGCGCGATCGAGGCGGCCAGTTCCCCCAGGGTGCTTACCCGGCCGATGTGCGCCAGATCCGCCTCGAGCTGCCGCATTTTCTCGCGCTCTTCTTCGGCGCGTTTGCGTTCCGTGATATCGATCACCGTGCCCACTACTGCGAACACCTCTCCCCTATCGTTCGAAACGGGGTGCCGGGTCGTTTGAATGTGTCTCATCGTGCCCTTGGGCAATGCGATCCTGAACTCACTCGAGGTATCTACTTTTTCGTCGACGGTGTTCCTAAAGTCGCGGTCCACTCTTTCCGAATCCTCCGGGTGGATTAGCCGGAAGATGGCTTCCCTGGTCGGCAGAGCCGCTTTCGGATCGAGTCCAAACATCCGGATACACTCGTCGGATAGATAGATGTACGCGTTGCAGGCAACATCGAAAGCCCAGCTACCAGTGTGGCTCAGCCGCTGCCCTTCCGCCAGATAAGACTCGCTGCGCCGAAGGGCCTCGTTCAGCGCGCGGGTCTCAGCGTGGCGGCGTTCTAAGCTTCGAACACGAAGGTGATAGAAGGACCAGATCATTGTCAGAAGCGTAGCCGCACATAATAGCCGAAACCAGTTCGTCTGGTAATACGCAGGGGCGACGGAGAACTCCAGGAAGTCGCCGGCTTCGTTCCACACGCGGCTGTCGTTAGATGCCCTGACGCGGAAGCGGTATTTGCCCGGCGGGAGGTTCGAATACTGCACCTCCCTTTTGTTGACCACCTCTCTCCAGTCCATATCCTGACCCTCCAGTTGATAGCGGAAACGAACCCTTTCCGGCGTGGTAAAGCTGAGCGCCGTGTAGTCTATCGTAAGGTCGTGGACGAGCGGAGGCAGGCGCAAACCGCGCTTCGCATCGTATGTTTTGGCATTGGCGGCAATCTGTTCAATGCGAACTGGCGGAGGCAGCGTGTTGATGCCGATGTGGGAGGGATCGAAGTAGCTCACCGTCTCCCCATTCCTGAACCAGATCTTGCCGTCGGAGGACTTCGTGACAAAGGGCCTGAAACCCATCAGCCTTTCCATCAGCCGAATTCCATCCGCGGTATCGAATGCCGTCACCTGGACCATGCGCTTCGGGTCGGCGGTCCAGGCGTCCAATTCGGTTCGCGCGATGCGGAGGAGTCCGCACCGCGTGTACAGCCAGTAGGAAGAGCGATCGTCTTCGATGATCCAGTGGACTGCGTTGCAAGGCAGTCCGTTCCCGGTGGTCAGTGTTGCCACACGCCCGTTCGCAATCCTGCTGAGACCATTTTCCGTGGCAGCCCACATCGTCCCGTCGCGATCGCGTGAGAGGTTCAGCACCCTCGACGAGTCTGGCACGTGATTGCTTACTTGCAGTTTCTGGATATGGCCAGCGCGAAAGAGCGCAATTCCGCCCGTAATGAGCCCCGTCCAGACACCGCCTTCGGGGTCAGGCACGAGGCCGGAACCGGGTCCGCCACCAATGGTCTGCCAGGGAACGCGCTCAGTGATCTTGCCGTCAACCAGATGCGCGAGACCGTAATCATTCGCAGGGAGCCACATACTGAGCCAGAGGCCGCCATGGTTGTCACCCGCGATCGAATGCTTGTACCCCGCGGGCACGGATGGCACGGCAGTGAACTTCCCGTTCTCGAAAACGGCAAGCCCGCGATATGCTGAAACCCAAATGCGGCCGCCCTCATCCTCGAAGAGCGATTCGATCTCATCGTCAGGCAGTCCAGGATCGTTTCGCCTCCGATAAATCGTCACCCGTCCGTGGTTCCACTTGTTGAGCCCGTCCGCCGAGCCGATCCATACGCTCCCGTCGCGCGCCGCCAGCACGGATGTAACCGCCGCACGAGACAGCCCTTGCTTCACCGAAAGCGAGGTGACCGGCAACTCACGGAACTGGTCAAGGCCGTCGGAGGTGGCGACCCAGATTGTTCCTTCACGATCCTCGAACAGAGCGTTCACATGATCGCTGGAGAGGCCGTCATTGCGGTTAAACAAGCTTGTTTTGCCCTCGTACGTGTGCACAAGGCCATGACTGCTTGTGCCGATCCACAGTCCGCCGTTGTGATCACGAAGGAGATTCGTGGCAGTCAAGTGCAACGGCGCGCCTGGAAGAGGATAATCCACCAGCTTTGTGCCAACGATTTTACGGACGCCCTCAGTTGCGACCATGAGGCCTGACCCATGATCGCCTTGTGTCAAGGCCTGGTGGCCACGGATTGGCGTCGCCGGCCAGCGGGTTGGAGGACCGGGGTTCCATCGCCAAAGTCCTGTACCGGTGCCTACCCATAGGGTGCCGTCGCTGTCCTCGTACAAAGATGCGACCGCGGAGCCCAAACTTCCATCATCGCCATGACAAGTGGTACTTTCACCGCGAATTGCGCAGAGCTTTCCCCTCGGACCGACGACCCCGCCCACCCACACGGTCCCGCCCCGGTCCTGCAATAGCGCGACCACGATGTGGTGGGCGAGCGCCGGATACTGGGTCAGATGACCGTTCTTCCAACTCACCAGCCCGTCAATGGTGCCGATCCAGAGGGTGCCGTCACGTGCAGGCAGGAGCGCCTCGACCACCGTGCTTGGAAGTTGCTGCCCCGGTGGCAGAGCCAACGGCACCGCTCGAACACCGTCGAAGCGAACTGCGCCGGACTGGGTGCCCAGCCAGAGATAACCGTCGGGCGTCTGGGAGATGGCGTAGACTGCCCCATTCAAGAATCCGCTGCGACTGGTCCACGCAGTATGCCCGTATTGACTGACGTCCAGGGATGGATCGAGTGCAAGAGCAGAAGTCGACTGCAACACGGTGAGCACGCTAAGCGCAATGGTTGGCAGGGCCGGTTGGCGGGTCAGTCGCCTTCGTCGAAGCGAACTGGGCAGCAGCATCCGGAGCAGAGCAGGCAGGCACCGCTCCGCATCTGAGATCTCTGACACCGCCTCGTAGCGGCCGCGGAAAGAATCCGACCTGACCGTGCGCATACTCGTTCAGGCTTCAAGGGGGATTCCGATAATCAGGCCTTATTATATCACCATCTTTGGTGTGTGTTCACGGCGCTGTCCAGCGGCTCGAGGAGGTGGCTGGTATGCGAAAGACGCACTTCAAGGTCTTGGCCATCTTGCTGTTTTGCACGACAGCCTGGACTCAGGGCATCAGCACGATCAACGGGAGCATTACCGATGCTTCCGGAGCGGTAGTGCCAGGGGCCAGAATCGTTGCCACGGAAATTGAGACAGGTCTTGTCAGAGATACGCTCAGCAATGCGGACGGGTTCTACGTGCTCACCTCTCTCCGGCCCAGCCGGTACACACTAACGGTGGACGCACGAGGATTCAGCCAATTCAAGCAGACTGGCCTGCTCTTGCAGGCCGGCGACATCATAACCCTGAACGCTAAACTCAACGTGGGTGAGGCGAGCGAAAGCGTGACCGTTGCCGCCACAGAGGTGCAGGTCGATACCACCACGGCAACTCTGCGGCAGGTGGTCGATTCAGCCCGCATGATCGACATGCCCTTGAATGGACGGAACGCCGCTGGTCTAACACTGCTGGTCCAGGGAGCGGTTGCCGCGCCCAGTTCGAACGCCGATCAGGGCGCGGGGAAGACATTTCCGTCGGCCGTGGTTCCGATCTCGGTGAACGGCGGGCGCTCTAACAACATCTCATTCTACCTGGACGGCACGACTGCGCAAGATCTCCTCAGCAACATCAATCAACCTTTGCCGTTTCCCGACGCTGTCCAGGAGTTCGATTTTCAGACCAGCAACTTCAGCGCGGAATATGGCGATGATTCCGCCGGCGTTGTCAACGTGGTGACGAAATCCGGGACCAATGCGTTTCACGGTAACGCTTTTGAGTTTGTGCGGAACGCTGACTTCGATGCGCGCAACTTCTTCGCGGCTGCCGTCGACCCTTTGAAGCATAATCAGTTCGGCGGCACCTTCGGCGGTCCTATCAAGAAGGATAAGCTGTTTTTCTTCTTGGGCTATCAAGGCACCCGCATCCGCGACAGCCAAGGCGGCCACAGCGCCTATGTGCCAACAGTTCCGAATATCGCCGGCGACTTTTCCGGTCTGCTCAGCGCCACCAACCCTGCCAATCCACTGGGGCGCGCCGTAACCTTGCAGGATCCCAATGCCACCGGTCAACTGTTCCCCAATAACCAGATTCCGATTAGCCGCTTCGATCCTGTAGCGAAAAACCTGCTGAAGTATCTCCCTTTGAGCTCGAACCTGAACGGTCTGATCTTCTACAGCGAACCGACGATTCAAGATTTCGACGAATACATCGCCAGGGCTGACTACAGCCTGGGAAACCACGACGTATTTGTTTACCAGCCTGAAAGCCTGCTGAAATCAGGCACCTGAAGAATTGGCTGGACAAAAGAAGCGGTTTCGACTACCGTAGGGTTGGATGAGACCAGGTGGTCAGCCCGCCGGAGACAAGCAGCCTGAAAGCATCGAGTTCGTTCCCAAGCGAGATTTGGACCAGGCGCATCAGGAACTGGAGCGACTGCGGAAACAGAGTGAACGGCTCCAGAAGGAAAACGAGCGCCTGCGACAGGAGACTGAGCGGTTGCGGCGAGAACCGGCGCTGCGCGTCGTGCACAGCCGGGGGCAAGCGGTCCTCCGCGCCGAACACCCGGTGCTGCATCAGGGCCACTTGCTGCAGGTAGATGGTCTGCAGTTGCGGCTGCCAGCTCTTGATGAGCGCCCGCTTCTGCATGCCCTCCGCCCGCTTCGGCCCGAACTCGAAGGGAACTGCATCCGCCTGCGCCATCACATTCTGGAAGGCGCTTCCGATTTGAGCGCGCAGCGCGCGGATGCGTTTCATGCCGCTGTCCGGCTCCGATCCGGGCTGCAAGGCGAGCTCGGCGATGGCGCGGAGGTTGGCGGCGAAAGACGAAACCATGTGCTCCGCCGCCGAGTCCTTCGAGAAGCTGTGGTAGGCAAGCCACATCATGAAGAGGCCCAGCATCACCCCAACTACGCGGTCGCGCGCCGTGGCCAGTGAGGTCTGGATGGTGAACTCCTGAACCGTGATCAGGTAGAAAGCGTTCGCGATCTGCAGGCCAAAATAGGCCAGGCGTTGACTGGACGTGGCGAACCAGGCGGCCACCGCGGTAACCGCCGCGAACAGCAGGCTGAATCCGGTGATGCCATCGAGATAGGGAAGGATGAAGACTTGAGAGCCAATCCCCAGGATCAGGCCCCCGGCGACCGCTCCCGAAATCCGAAGGAACTGCTTCTGCCGCGACGTTCCGAGATTCGAAAGCGCGGTAAGAACGCAGGTGGTGACGGAAGTGGCGATCCCGCGCCAGGCGAGGATCTCGTAGGTGAAGTAGCAGAGGGTGGCGGCGAGGCATCCCCGCAGCGCAAAGTGGATGTGGGCCGGATTCTGGAACGCATCTTTTTTGAAGAACCTGTCGACGGGTTCCGGTTCATCCAGCATGGCGGGAAAGTAAACAGCCACCGATTCCGATCCCGCGAAGACCTGCGGAATCAGACTGGCGGTCCGCTCCATTTCCGGGAGCAGCGGGATGGCGGACGGGCCGCCCGGCAACCCTGTTTGTATTTCCGGCGGTGTGGATTCGGCCAACGATCTCCGGAGCGCCGCGATCTGTGCCACGAACCGTTTCAGCCGCTCCCTGTTGCACTCCGGCGCCGTGATGGGACTCTTCGCGGAGGATGCTCCCAGGTCAACCAGGCGTCCCGTTAGAGCGATGACGGAGGCCAAGCGGTCGCGGTCGAGACTTTCATGGCGCGACCTCGCCAGAATGCGCCGCAGTCCGCTTACGCCCACGATAGTGTATTTCGCCAGCCTGTTGGCGACATCATCGGAGACAGGCGCATTCGCGCCGAACGCATCGGTGAGACCCTGGACGGCCGACAATCGGTCATCCAGGCCCTGCAAAAGCCTGTTCTTCGGAAACAACGAATGAAAGACGGCTTCGACGCCGATGGTGACCAGGGTTCCCAGGCAGCAGGCAAACGCCTGCCACAACGTGAGCTCGACCCGGTGCTCCGCCGGGGTGGGTGTCTGCCAGATGGGGAGCGCGAGCACCAGGATGATGGCGAACCCAATCGCAATCGCAAAATTCTCGAACGTAGAGAGAGCGAAGAATACGACGAACATGCTGAGGGCGAACCAGAGGAAGCGGGCATCCGGATAACTCGCAAACAGCGCGGCGCACATCAGAACAAAGCGGACCCCGATTGTGTAACTCACGGCCACGGCGACACCCGACCGCAGCGTGGAGCGCAGGTCGTCGCGCGCCACCAGGAACGCATACAGCGCCCCTTCAAAGCCGCCCGGAATCCGGAACATCATGACGAGGATCATGGTGAGGGTGGCGGCAATCACCATCCGCGCCACCACCATCGCGCGGCGCACATCAAAAATGCGCCCGTGTTCGGCGTTCAGCTTGGTATCAACTTCTGAGCGAACCGTTGCGGTGACCACCTGGAGCGCGTGAGTCCTTTTATGGCCAGAGAGAGTCGCTCCGGCCTACCTGTTCGACGGTTCGAGTCCCCTTTACACAAGGGCAGTGTGGGCATCGGTCGAGTGTTGTGAACAGCCAAGGCTCGCGCACCCGAGGCGGCGCTGGAGGCCCGAGCAAGCTTACTCTCTCCCAACGCGATCGATTTCGCCATGGATGGCATCGCGTTCATGCGATGTCAGGGGCAACGCGAGAAAAAGGCTGATCCGCCTATCGAGTATTGAAAAGACCTTGAGGAAGGCCCGTTCAACCTGCTCCTGCGTGCCCACAACCGCCGGGGATCTGGAACACTCCATCTCGCTGTCAAAGGATGTCCGGGCCAAACCGGGGCACATCTCGTCAGCCGCTCTGTCGCACACGGTAAACACGAAATGCATCGTGGGAGCATTCGGCTTTGCGAACGCGTCCACTCGTCCCAGCTGTCAGCGATCATCAGAAAGCGTCGTTTTCTGAACTTCGGAGAGCCGTCCTTTGCTGAGCCAGTTGGCGCAGCTTGAGCCGCAGGCATTCCATGACCTGATCACGAGGTCGAGCGGACGCCTTGGTGAACGAGATCCTCAAGCGGAAGATTGCGATCGCCGACGTGCTCCGCTGACCGTATCGCCCGAGCCGATCTTCTGCGGCCTCTGCCTTCGGCCTAGCCACCCTGGTCCATGCACTCGGGTCAAAGCCAAGTCGTACGTCTGAATTGTCAGCCAGCCTAAGTGACGGAGGGAAGATCCACCCCGCGCACCATCGCGCCGATGGCAGTCTCGCATCACCTTACGCCGCCGTTTCGGCGTGATCCCACCAAATCCCTGGCCGCACGGCCTTGAGGCTGGGCGCGCACCAGACCTTGAGGCTATGGAGCTCCCTCAGTACCGCATCGATCACGTGAGGCAGGCATTGCCGGACGGGGCGGGAAAGTGCGGATCCGGCGTCGAACCGGCCGCCCTGCATGCCGATCAGCACCAGATGCTCCGGCACCGTCCCCATTACCTCCAACTGAGAGAGCGATTCCCTCAGCGCGGGGGAATGAGGATCGATGCGGGCCCGCGGCGGAATCCGGAGGATTTCGCTCTTGCGGAACAGGCGGATATCTCCCGGCGCCCCACCGAAGTTTGCAGAATCGATGAGGATCACCGCATCCAAGCCATCCAGGTGCATGGGCAAGTCCAGCGCGGGCGTTCCGAGATCCGCGAGTTCCACGCCTTCGGCGAAGTCATAACGGGCCTCGAGCAGTTTGATCACAAATGGTCCGACGCCGTCATCGCCGAGCAGCACATTCCCGATTCCCGCGATCAACACTTTTCTCATAGGACCTTTACCTTCGCAATCTCGCGGCCATCCGGATCGAAGGTGTGACACGCGCATGCCATACAGGGGTCGAACGAATGCACCGTGCGCAGCAGTTCGAGCGGCCGCTCCGGATCGGCGACCGGGTTGCGCAGCAGCGAAGCCTCATAGGGTCCGACTTGCCCCTGCGCATCGCGCGGGCTCGCGTTCCAGGTGG
>Ga0335069_10008970_pt1 | contig 14266 bp, 14 predicted proteins | sample Lox_Sample_11_FD_206714 | JGI IMG/M metagenome (GOLD analysis project Ga0335069, IMG submission 206714) | Soil microbial communities from Loxahatchee National Wildlife Refuge, Florida, United States - Lox_Sample_1.1 | ecosystem: Environmental > Terrestrial > Soil > Wetlands | place: USA... | reverse complement strand
TATGGCGGTACCAACTCCGGCACGGTTCCCCACGACCGCTCCATGAGCTCCCCGGCCATCCTGCTGTCCGTGCTGCGCGCCGAGCTGAAGCGCGTCGGCATCACCTACGCGGTGCTGGCGCAGCGGATCGGCGTCAGCGAGTCGAGCGTGAAGCGGATGTTCAGTCGCCACGACATGACGCTCACGCGGCTCGCCGAGATCTGCCGCGCCGCCGGCGTCGGTTTCGACGACCTGATGCGGCGTGCGGCCGACGCCGCGCCGCAGACCGAGCGGCTGACGCAGGAGCAGGAGGAGTCGCTGATCGCCGACCCCCGCCTCCTGCTCGTCGCGATCTGCTGCCTGGGGCAATGGACGCTGGAGCAGATGGTCCAGACCTACGAGATCAGCGAGGCGCAGTGCGTCCACTGCCTCGCGCAGCTCGATCGGCTGCGCATCATCGAGCTGCGTCCGTTGAACCGCTATCGCCTGCGCGTCGCGCGCGCATTCCGCTGGCGGCCCGACGGTCCGGTGCAGAACTTCTTCCGCACGCAGGTCATCGACGACTACTTCGCCGGTCGCTTCGACGGCTCGGGCGAGGCCCTGCTGTGCGTGAATGGCCGGCTGAGCGTCGCCAGCGCGGAGGACCTGGTCCAGCGCATCGGGCTGCTCGCGGAGTCGCTGGCCCGCCACCACCAGGATGACCAGCGCCTGCCGGCCGCGAGCCGTGACGGCTACACGCTGGTCGTCGGCCTCAGATCCTGGGAACTCGCGGCGTTCACGCGGATGCGGCGCGACGCCGTCGACGCGCCACGTGCGACGGTGACGCCTTCGCGCCGCCGGATGGATTAGGGCCTGCCCCTACATCGCCCGCGCCGCGGCCGGTCGCCGGGCACCCGGACGCCGGTCGTCGGCCGCCGGCGACCGCGCTCGTCGCCGGCGCGCTGCCGCCCGGATTCCCGGGCCAGTTCCGAGGATTCAACGCCGCAGGCCCTGTGATAGATTGGCCGCGGCTCCGAATCGGGCGCGTTGCCCGGCCATCCGATGGCACCGCTCGCCGAAAGAATCCAGCAGTACACCGCATGGCGCGACGCGCTTTCCGCGTCGATCGACCGGCTGCGCTCGTGGCTGGCCGACGTCCAGTTGCTCGAGGCCGACGCGTCCCGCCGCCTGGACATCGCGACCGACCGCCTCGCCGAGGACAAGCTCGTCATCGCGTTCGTCGCCGAGTTCTCGCGCGGCAAGTCGGAACTCATCAACGCGATCTTCTTCGGCGAATACGGGCGCCGCATCCTGCCGTCGTCGGCCGGCCGCACGACGATGTGCCCGACCGAGCTCACCCACGACGACACCCTGCCGCCCTGCGTGCGCGCGCTGCCGATCGAGACGCGCGCGCGCTCGGGCAGCACGTCCGACTTCAAGCGCGCCACCGGCGAGTGGCGCGTGTTCCCCGTCGACACCGAGTCGCCGGCCGGCATGCTGCAGGCGTTCCGGGTCGTCGCCGAGACCGTCAGCGTCCCGGTCGACGAAGCGAAGATGTACGCGCTGTTCGATCCGAGCGATCCGGCGCAGGTTCAGGCCGTCGACGCGAACGGGATGATCGAGATCTCGCGCTGGCGGCACGTCGTGATCAATTTCCCGCATCCGCTGCTGCGCCAGGGGCTCGTCGTGCTCGATACGCCGGGGCTGAACGCGCTCGGCACGGAGCCGGAACTGACGCTGTCGCTGGTGCCGGCGGCGCACGCGGTGCTCTTCGTGCTGGCCGCCGATACCGGCGTCACGAAGAGCGACCTCGAGATCTGGCAGCAGATCGTCAACGACTCCGGCAACAACAGCCATATCGCCGTCCTGAACAAGATCGACGGGTTGTGGGACGCGCTTCGCACCGAGAGCGAGATCGATGCGGAGGTCCAGCGACAGGTGAACAGCGTCGCCTCGACGCTGGGCATCGAGCCGGCGCGCGTGTTCCCGGTTTCGGCGCAGAAGGGCCTGGTGGCCAAGATCACCGGCGACGCGCGGCTGCTGGAGCAGAGCCGGCTGCCGGGGCTGGAATCGGCGCTGGTCGACGCGCTCGTGCCCTCGAAGATGCGAATCGTACGCGACCGTACGGTCGTCGTGATCGACCGCGTCGTCTCCGAGGTGCGCCAGGCGCTGGCCGCGCGCGAGCGCGGCCTGATGGAGCAGCTCTACGAGCTGCGGGCGCTGCAGGGCAAGAACCAGAGCTCGGTCGAGCGGATGCTGGGCCGGGCGCAGGCGGAGCAGCGCGACTTCGAGGGCAACGTCAAGCGCGTCGTGGCGCTGCGCTCGGTGCTGATGAAGCACGCCGAGGAGGCCTACGGGCACCTGCAGGTCGATCGCCTGCGCGAGCGCGTCGGCGCGGCGCGCGAGCGGATGCGCAAGGCGCGCCTGACGACGCGCTTCTTCGCCGTCGTCAAGGAATACTTCGACCAGCTCCGGCTCGAGGTCCGGGCCGCGAGCGGGAAGCTCGCCGAAATCGAGAAGATGGTCGACGCGGTCCAGCGCAAGTTTGCCGAGGACTACGGCTGGTCGCTTCCGGCGCCGATGCCGTATGCGCTCGACAGCTACGTCGCCGACCTGGATCGGACCGAGGCCGCGTTCCGCACGCAGTTCAGCGGGCTGGCGGTCGTCACGTTCGGCAAGTGGCAGCTCATCGAGCGTTTCTTCGAGACGGTGGTGTCGCGCTCGCGCGAGATCTTCAACGCCGCCGAGCGCGACGCCGAAGCCTGGGTGCGGTCGCTGCTGCCCCCGATCGAGGTTCAGCTGCGCGAACAGCGCCAGACGCTCGCGAAGCGCACCGAGGCCGTGACGCGGATCCGCGACGCGCAGGAATCGCTCGACGAGCGCATCGGCGACCTCGAGGATTCGCTGCAGGACGTGCAGTCGCGGCTCGAGGAGCTGGCGCGGCTTGCCGCACGCGTGCAGCGCCGCGCGTTCGAGATGTCGCGCAGCGTCGGCGGCGCGGCGCCGGCGTCGGCTCGCCGTGCCAGCACCGCCAGCAAGCCCGGCGTGTCGCGGCCTTCGGCGAGCGCGGCGCGCGTTGCGGCCGAGGCCGTCGATCCGGGCGGCGCGCCGATCCCGTCACCGGCGCCCGCGCCCGCGACCGCTGCGACCGCCGCAGTCGCCGGGTCCGGACCGGGCCTTTCCGAGGACGTTCTCGCGTCCGAATCCGGAGCGACGGCCGCTGTGGTCGACGAGCCCGCGAGCGGGCCGGCGCCCGCTGCCGCGCCGTCCGAATCGCGGAGCCGACGGCCCGCGCGCGGGTAGGGGCCCGGCGTCCAGCACGGCGGCCGCGGCGCGGCAGCGTACGATGCCGGCCATGTCGGAATTCGCTGCCGCGCTGATCCGCTGGCACGCCGTCCATGGCCGCCACGACCTGCCGTGGCAGCGGTCGGCCGATCCGTATCGTGTCTGGCTCAGCGAGGTCATGCTGCAGCAGACGCAGGTCGCGACCGTGATCCCGTATTACGAACGCTTCCTGGCGCGGTTCCCGGACCTGGCCGCGCTGGCGCGTGCCGACGAGAGCGACGTGATGGCGCTGTGGGCGGGCCTGGGCTACTACGCCCGCGGTCGCGCGCTGCACGCCGCGGCGCGCGCCGTCGTCGAGCTGCACGGCGGCCGCTTCCCGTCGTCCGCGGAGGCTCTTTCGACGCTGCCGGGGATCGGACCGTCGACCGCCGCGGCGATCGCCGCGTTCTGCTTCCAGGAGCGCGCCGCGATACTCGACGGCAACGTGAAGCGCGTGCTGGCGCGCCATGCCGGCATCGACGGCGACACGGCGAGCGCGCCGACACACCGCCGGCTGCGGGCCTGCGCGGAGGCGCTGCTGCCGGCCGATCGCCGCGACATGCCGGCGTACACGCAGGCCATCATGGACCTCGGCGCCCTCGTCTGCACCCGCCGCGCCCCGCGCTGCGAGGCCTGCCCGGTGCGCGACAGTTGCCACGCGCGGAGCGCGGCGCGGATCGACGAGTTGCCCGGACGCCGGGCGCCACGAAAGACGGTCGTGCGCCGGGTGCACATGCTGATCGCGGTGCATCGCCGGCGCGTGCTTCTGCAGCAGCGGCCGGGTGCCGGGATCTGGGGCGGGCTGCTCGCCCCGCCGCAATTCGAATCCGCCGCCGCATTGCGCCGCGCGCTCCGGCGCCTCGGCGAGATCCGCGACGTCGAGGTGATGCCGTCGCGCCGCGTGCAGTTCACGCACCTGGCGCTCGACTGCACGCCGCATGTCGCGCGCCTGCAGGCGCCGACGCCCGGATGCGCAGAGCCCGACCACCGCTGGCTGCGATTCGACGACATCGACGAGGCGCCGCTGCCGGCCCCGGTCCACGCCTGGCTGCGCGAAATGGCTACTTGATGACCGCGTGCTGCCGCAGGTACTGCGACACGATGTCCAGTCGCGTTCGCGCGTCGTCCAGTTCCATCAGCTTCTGCCGGGCCTTCAGCGGGATCGGAAGCACCTCGCAGAGGCGATTGCCGACCCAGGTGCTGGATTCCAGGCGATAAGGCTCGAGGAACGGCATCCCGTCGAGGATGCCGGAGCCCGCGTCCTCGTCGCGCGCGCCGACCTTCATCTCGAGGTCGTCGATGATCCTCTGCAACAGTTCGGCGCAGGGCTGGTGCTGCTCGCCGATGGGGCAGTCGTCATCGTCCTCGATCAGTTCGACCTCGCCGCGCAGCAGCCCGTCGGGCTGCCTCGTCGTGGCCTGGACGCGAAACCGCGCGCCGCCACGGGCGCGGACGTGCAACAGGCCCAGCTGCGGCATGTCCCAAAGGTCGATCGTCGCCAGGCAGCCGACCGTCTCCGGCTCGGCGGCCTCGCCGACCTCCTGCCCGCGGGCGATCAGGCAGACGCCGAACGGCGTTCCCGTGCGCAGGCAGCCGCGCGCCATGTCCATGTAGCGGGTCTCGAAGATCCGCAACGGCAGCGCTCCGCCGGGGAAGAGCACGGTGTTGAGGAGAAAAAGCGGGATGTCCATGCGTAGGCGCGTCGACCGCGAAGCGTAACGCGGAACCGGGCGTTGCGGCGCCCCTCGCGCGGCTGGCTCCGCGGCCGGACGGGCGGCTTCAGCGGTCGAGCGTCCGGTGCCGCACGAGGACCAGCACGCGGCTCGCGAATCGTTCGGCGAGGCGCGCGACGACGTAAGGCGAGCGATGCTGGCCCCCGGTGCAGCCGATGGCGACCGTCAGGTAGTGGCGGCTGTCGTCGATGTAGCTGGGCAGCCACGTATCGACGAAGCGGCCGATGTCCTCGATCATGCCGCCGACGAGCGGCGAGGCGGCGAGGAAGTGCGCGACCGGCGCATCGAGGCCGGTGAGCGGCCGCAGCGAGCTGTCGTAGAACGGGTTGGGCAGGTTGCGGACGTCGAAGACGAGGTCGGCGGCAACCGGTATGCCGTCCTTGAACGCGAAGGATTCGAACGCGAGCGTCAGGCTCGTCGGCGGTCCGTCGACGAACGCGCGGACCCACTGCCGCAGCGTGTTCGGCTTGAGGCGGCTCGTATCGATCACATGGCCCAGCGAGTCGAGCGACGACAGCAGTTCGCGCTCCTGCTCGATGGATTCCTCGAGGGTCAGTTCGTCGGCGCCGGCCGTCGCGCGAAGCGACATCGGATGCCGCCGCCGCGTCTCGGAGAAACGCTGGACGAGCGAGTCGGTCGAGGCGGTGAGGAACAGCACCTTGACGTCGTGCCCGAACCCGCGCAGCGCCGCGACCTTCGTCGGGAGTTCGTCGAGGATGGCCTCGGAACGCGCGTCGATGGAGACGGCGACGTTGGGATGGCCGGTGTCGGCAAGGAAGCCGCAGACTTCCGCCAGGAACTGCGCGGGCAGGTTGTCGATGCAGTAGTAGCCGGCATCCTCGAGCAGGCGGATCGCGACCGATTTGCCGGATCCGGACATGCCCGAGACGAGGACGATGCGCATGGCGTGGCGGCTCGGTGACGTTCAGTGGCGGGGCGGCGGCGGCGCGGCGGCGCGCGTCGCGCCGCCGCAGGCCGAAGGCGCCGTCAGGCCTTGGCGCAATCGGAGACGAACTTCTTGCGCTCCGCGCCCTTGAGGCCTTTCTTCTTGGCCTCGGCGCTGCACTGGCCGAGCTTCGTCGTCGGCTTGGCGCCGGCGGGCTTCGTCGCGACCGGCGCATCCGGCGCGGTCGATGAGGCTGCCGCTGCGCAAAGCGGCGTGGCAAGAAGCGCGGCAACAAGCGACGCCACGGCGGCGGCAGGGCGCACGAAGGCAGGTACGGGCTTGATCATCAGCGAGTCCTCGGAAAATGGGCACGGGGGACCGGTGCCACCGCGGTGAGCGGCGCCGGGCGTTGCGGCCGACCCGAAGGCAACCGTCGCGCTCGACGGCTGCCGGTGGCCAGCCCATTTCCGATTCCATCACGCCCGCTTGGCCGGGACACCGCCGTCGACGGTAGGCATGTCGGAGGCCGTCCCGGCGTCCTCGTCCTGGGACCGGATCGCCTGCCGCTGGCGATCGAAGAACGTGTGCATCGCGTCGACGCCGCGCAGCTTCAGGATCGTGTTGCGCACCGCCGCCTCCAGCAGCACCGCGAGGTTGCGCCCGGCCGCGACCGGGATCGCCACCTTCTGGATCGGCAGGCCCAGCACCTCCTGCGTCGTGCCCGCGAGCGGCAGCCGCTCCATGATCTCGGTCGCGTTGAGGCGCCGCAGCTCGACGATGAGGCGAAGCTTCATCTTTCGCCGCACCGCCGTTTCGCCGAAGATCGACTTGATGTCGAGCAGCCCCAGGCCGCGGACCTCGAGCATGTTGGCGAGCAGCGGCGGGCAGCGTCCCTCGACGACATCCGGCGCGACGCGCGCGAAGTCGACGACGTCGTCGGCGACGAGCCCGTGCCCGCGGCTGATCAGCTCGAGGCCGAGCTCGCTCTTGCCGACGCCTGACTGGCCGGCGATCAGCACGCCCATCCCGAGCACGTCCATGTAGACGCCGTGCATCGTGCAATGCGGGGCGAGCGCCTTGGCTAGGTAGATGCGGAGGACGTCGATCACCTGGCCGGTGCCGGCGGCCGTCGCGAAGACCGGCAGGCCGGCCTGCTCGGCGGTGGCGATCAGCGTCTGCGGGGCAGCGCGGTTTTCCGCGATGATCAGGCCGAGCGGCGCGCCGCCGACGAGCTCCTGGCTGTAGTGGGTCCGCCGCGCCGCCTCCATGCGCTCGATGTACGTGACCTCGGCGCCGCCCAGGACGTGGATGCGGTTCGGGTGGATCAGGTTCAGGTGCCCGACGAGGTCGGCCGCCGGGACGTTGTCCTCGACGGTTTCCGGCAGCGTGCGCTGCGCGCCGGCATGCCCCGCGACCCAGCGCAGCGCCAGGCTCTCGCGGTTGTCGTCGAACATCGATTGCATCGTGACCATGGAAGGCGCGCGCTCCGGTGCCAGGTGTCGCGGGTCATGTGGGAGCCGGCTGCCAGCCCGCGACGAGGGCGTGCAGCGCGGCCGGATCGGCGACGTTGAACAGTTGCTCGCGCAGCGAGCGGTCCGACAGCAGCTGCGCGAATTCGGAAAGCACCTCGAGGTGCTGCTGCGTCGCCTGCTCGGGAACCAGGAGGAAGACCAGCAGCCGGACCGGTTGCCCGTCCGGGGCATCGAAGGGCACGGGCTCCGCGAGCCGGACGAGCGCGGCGACGGCCTCCTTCAGGCCCTTGATGCGTCCGTGCGGGATCGCGACGCCGTGCCCGAGGCCGGTGGAGCCCAGGCGCTCGCGCGCCAGCAGGCTGTCGAAGACCTTGGCGCGCGCGATCCCCTGGTGGTTCTCGAAGAGCAGCCCGGCCTGCTCGAAGACGCGTTTCTTGCTCGATGCCTGCAGGTCGAGGAGGACATTGCGTGCAGGCAGCAGGCGGGAGATATGGTTCATGGCCCGGATGGGCGATGCGAGGCAGGCGCGCTGCGGCGCCGCTTCTCGGGGTGGCGGGCGGCGCGCGTCGACGACAGGGCAGTATACGACGCGCGTCCCGGCGACTGCGGATGGGCGCTAAGGCTGGCTTTCGGCGGCCTGGTACTTCAGCGGCTCGTGGCCGTGGTTCTGCATCCGGTCCTTGTGTCGGAGCACCTGGCGATCGAGCTTGTCCATCAGCCGGTCGATCGCCGCGTAGAGGTCCTCGTCGATCGCATCGGCGTGCAGGCTGCTGCCGCGCACCCGCAGCGTGATCTCGGCCTTTTGCCTGAGCTTGTCCACGGTCAGCAGCACGTTGGCCTCGATCACCTGGTCGAAATGTCGTCGTATGCGCTCGATCTTGCCTTCGACATAGGCACGAAGCGCAGGCGTCACTTCGAGATGATGGCCGTGGATGATCAGATTCATGCAGCACCCCTGGATGTGCGGTCGCCGTGTCCGGGCCGGGCCCGCTGGCAGCAGCGACAGGAACTGGATCGAACTCGCCTGCGGTGCCGGGCGAGCGCTACAAGACCTTTCGCATCGCGACCGGGGGAATCTGCAGCAGCTCGCGGTACTTGGCGACCGTGCGCCGCGCCACGACGATGCCCTGGTCCCCGAGCAGTTCCGCGATGCGGCTGTCGGATAGTGGTTCCTTCGGGTTCTCCGCTCCTACGAGTTGCTTGATCAACGCGCGGATCGCCGTGCTCGACGCCGCGCCCCCGGTCTCGGTCGCCACGTGGCTGCCGAAGAAATGCTTGAGCTCGAAGACCCCGAACGGGGTCGCGATGTACTTGTTCGCGGTGACCCGCGAGATCGTGGATTCGTGCAGCGACACGGTGTCGGCGATCTCGCGCAGCACGAGCGGGCGCATCGCGATGTCGCCGTGGGTGAAGAACGTGTGCTGGCGCTCGACGATCGCCTGCGCGACGCGCTGGATCGTGTCGAAGCGCTGCTGAAGGTTGCGGATCAGCCAGCGCGCTTCCTGCAGGCGCGTGCTCCACGCCGCCCGCCCCTCGGCGCCGCGCTCCCTTCGCACTGCGCTCACGTAGGCTTGGTTGAGCCGCAGCTTCGGCATCACGTCGGGGTTCAACTGCGCTATCCACCGGCCCTTGACCTTGCGTACGAACAGGTCCGGCACGACATAGTCGGCACGGGCGTTTCCGAAGCCTACGCCCGGACGCGGATTCAGTCCACGGATCAGCTGGTGCGCTGCGGCAAGTTCGGCGTCTGTCGTCTCCAGCATCCGGCGCAGCTTGCCGAAGTCGCGGGCCGCCAGCAGCTGCAAGTGCTCGCTTACTATTGCGCGGGCGAGAGCGAGCGTCGCCGCAGGCGGCGGCGACGCGCCCTTCTGCAAGGCGGCGAGCTGGATCGACAGGCATTCCGCCGCCGAGCGCGCGCCGACTCCGGGCGGATCGAAGCTCTGCAGGAGCCGCAGCGCGGTCGTGACTTCCTCCGGCTCGATGCCTGCCGCGGCGGGCAGCATCGCCATCAGCTCCTCGATCGTCGTGTCCAGGTAGCCGTTGTCGTCGACGGCCTCGATCAGGAATTCGATGAGGGCCCGGTCGCGCGCCGAGACGCGGGTTTCCGACAGCTGGCGGCGCAGGTGCTCGTGCAGCGTCGTGGTGGCGGCGGCCCACGCCAGCGGTTCCGCGTCATCGTCCCCCGACGCGTTGCCGCGGCTGCCGGAACTCCAGTCGATGTCGAGATCTTGCGCTGTCGCGCGCCCGTCGAAGTCCTCGCCGCCGCCGTCGGCCGCGCGGTCGCCGTGCTCGCCCGCCGCATCGCCGGGCTCGCCGCCCTCGGCGCCGCGCTCCTGATCACCCGGCGCCAGCGTCGTGCTCGGCGCGTTCGGCAGGATCGCGCCGTCGGAGGCGATGCGCATCGAGGACGCGAGCGGATCGTCGATGCGCTCCAGCAACGGGTTGTCGGTGAGCGCCTGCTCGATCTCCTGGTTCAGCTCGAGCGTCGAAAGCTGCAGCAGGCGGATCGACTGCTGCAGCTGCGGCGTCAGCGCGAGCTGCTGCGACAGGCGGAACTGGAGGGAGGCCTTCAAGCGCGTGATCCCGTCGCGCTCACATCCGGAAGTGCTCGCCCAGGTAGACCCGCCGCACCGACTCGTCGACGATGATGTCTTCCGGGCGGCCCGCCGCAAGCACGCGACCGTCATTGATGATGTAGGCGTGGTCGCAGATGCCGAGCGTCTCGCGCACGTTATGGTCCGTGATCAGCACGCCGATGCCGCGCTCCTTCAGGAAGCGCACGATGCGCTGGATCTCGATCACCGCGATCGGGTCGACGCCGGCGAAGGGTTCGTCGAGCAGCACGAAGCGCGGACGCGACGCGAGGGCGCGCGCGATCTCGACGCGGCGACGCTCGCCGCCGGAGAGGCTCTGCGCCGGATTGGTCCGCAGGTGCTCGATCTGCAGCTCGCGCAGCAGCTCGTCGAGCCGCTGGTCGATCGCCGCCGGCGAAAGGTCGCGGCCGTGCTCGTCGAGCTGCAGTTCCAGCACCGCGCGGATGTTCTCCTCGACCGTCAGGCGCCGGAACACCGATGCTTCCTGCGGCAGGTACGACAGCCCGAGGCGGGCGCGCCGGTGGATCGGCAGGTGCGCGATCGAGCGGCCGTCGAGGGTGATCGTGCCGCCGTCCATCGGGACGAGCCCGACGACCATGTAGAAACAGGTCGTCTTGCCGGCGCCGTTCGGCCCCAGCAGCCCGACGACCTCGCCGGCGTCGACGCTCAACGAGACGTCGCGCACGACGAGCCGGCTGCCGAACCGCTTCGCGAGGTTGTCCACCTTCAGGCGGCCGGAGCCGTCGACGGGCGTGGCGGCCGGCGCCTGCGCGGTGACGGTGGGTGCGTCCCGCGGGTTCATGGCTGGCGTTCCTGGCGCATCGCCGGCGGCACCGTCGGCTCCAGCTTGACCGCCGCCGGTGGCGCCGCGCCGGCCACCGCGCCGGCATTGCGCGGGGCGAGCACCGAATGCACCCGCGTCGCGCCGCGCCCGGCGTCGGCCGCATCCGCGGCCCGGACGTCGTACGTGGAGTTGATCCCGTCGTAGACGATCAGCGCCCCGCTGATCTCGTCCCGCTGCACGCCGTTCTCGTAGCGGCGCACGACGGCGTTGGAGACGAGGCGCACCGTGTCGAGCTTGCCGTCGTATTCGACGCGGTCGGCTTCGCCGCCGACCGTCTCATCGATGCCCGGGCGCTCGGCGTCGCGCCGCTCGTTGAACGTCGCGTGCCCGCCGGGTGCGACCGTGACGACGGCGTGCTGGTACCCCTCCGGATCCTCGCGGTATTCGACGCGGTCGCCGGTGAGGCGCAGCGTCCCCTTCGTCAGCACCACCGCGCCGGTGAACACCGACACCTGGTTCAGGTCGTCGAGCGTCTGGTGATCGGCGTCGATCGTCATCGGCTTGCCGCGATCGGCGCGCTCGGCGCGCGCCGGCGCGACGGCGCCGAGCATCGCGAGCGCCACGAGCGCAACACGCGCGACTGGCACGACAGGCACGACAGGCGCCCGCGCGCCGGCGCGGCAGGGACCGGGCGTTTTCATCGGTGCGGCGCGGCCTCGAACGTGCCGTGGACGTCGGCGTCGAACACCACGGTGCGGGCGACGTTGTCCAGGTCCATGCCACGCGCGCTTTCGCGCGACGCGCCGCGCTCCAGCAGCACCGGTCGATCGGTTCGATAGCGGTCGTCGTCCGGCAGGACCTGCAGGAACTCGGTCGTGAGTCGCAGCGGCGGCTGGCCCGCGGCGCCGTCGCGGGTCAGCACGACGTCGTCCTCCAGGTCGATCGTCGCGCCGCCCTCCTCGACGCGGGCCACGCGCGCGCGGGCCTCGAGCTGCGGCTGGTCCGGACGCCGGCTGACGAGGCGCGGCGCCTGCAGCATCGCGACATCGGTATCGGAGCGATGGACCATCGAGTCGGCGAACAGCGTCAGCCGCGCGCGGCCGAGCGAATCGAATTCGGTCAGCGCGATGCGGTTCGCGACCAGGTCCGGCGCCTCCGCCGGCGTCGCGACGATGCGGGTGCTCCAGCGCAACTGGCGCGAGTAGAAGTAGCTCGTCACGGTGACGGCGGCGAGCAGGACGATCGCGATCAGCGTCGTGACGCGGTCACGCATGCGGACCCGCCTGCGGTTCGATGGGGGCGACGCCGCCCGCGCGGGCGCGCGCGAGCAGGTCCTCGAGTCGCCCCTGCGCCGCGAGCACGAAATGAGCGAACTCGCGCACGGCCCCGCGCCCGCCGCCGGCGCGCGCGCACCAGTGGGCCGCGGCCCGCACGGCGTCGTCGGCGTCGGCGACGGTGGCGGCGAGGCCGACCTGCGCGAACGGCGCCAGGTCGGGCCAGTCGTCGCCGACCATGGCGCACTGCGTCGCGTCCAGGTTCCACGCCGAAAGGATCTCGCGCAGCCCGGCCCGCTTGTCCGCGCGGCCCTGCAGCACCGGATCGATGCCGAGCTCGCGACCTCGAACGTCCACCGCGGCGCTGCGCCGCGACGACAGGATCGCGACGCGGATGCCGGCCTGCTGCAGCAACCGGATCCCCAGGCCGTCGCGGACGTCGAACGTCTTCGTCGTCTCGCCGTCGGGACCGTAGGCGAGACGGCCGTCGGTGAGGACGCCGTCGACGTCCAGCACGACGCCGCGCACGCCGCGCGCGAGCTGCTGCGGATCCGCGGCCATCAGATCACCTTCGCCGCCATCAGGTCATGCATGTGCAGCGCGCCGACGACCCGGCGCTGCGCATCGACCACGAGGAGCTGGCTCTTGCGGCCGCGGTCGAGCAGCTGCGCGGCTTCCGCGGCCAGCGCGTCGGCTCCGATCGTCAGCGGTTCGCGCGTCATCACGTCGGCGACCGGCGTCGCGCGGACATCGCCGCCGCGCTCCAGCAGGCGGCGCAGGTCGCCGTCGGTGAATATCCCGGCGAGGCGGCCGTCGGCGGCGACGATCGCGGTCATGCCGAGCTGCCGCTGCGAGATCACGTGGACCGCGTCGATCACCGTCGCACCCAGCGGGACGGTCGGGACCGCGGCGCCTGTGCGCATGACGTCGGCGACGCGCGTGAGCAGCCGGCGCCCGAGCGCGCCGCCGGGATGCGACCGCGCAAAGTCCTGCGGGCCGAAGCCGCGCGCATCGAGGCAGGCGATCGCCAGCGCATCGCCCAGCGCCAGCATCGCCGCGGTCGAGGACGTCGGCGCGAGGTTCAGGGGACACGCCTCGCGATCGACCCTGCAGTCGAGATGGACGTCGGCGTGCCGCGCGAGCGAGGAGTCGGCCGCGCCGCTGATCACGATCATCGGCGTGCCCTCGCGCTTGACGATCGGCACGATCGTCATCAGTTCGTCGCTCTCGCCGGAATAGGACAGCGCGACCAGGACGTCGGCCGGCGTCACCATCCCGAGGTCGCCGTGAGCCGCCTCGGCGGCGTGCACGAACAGCGCCGGCGTGCCCGTCGATGCGAACGTGGCGGCGATCTTGCGCGCGATGTGGCCGCTCTTGCCCACGCCACTCACGACGACGCGGCCGCGGCAGCCGAGAATCAGGTCGATGGCCCGCAGGAACGACTCGTCGAGACGGTCCGCCAGGCCGGCGATGGCCTGCGATTCCGCGGCGATCACTTCGCGCGCCAGCGCCAGCGCCGTGCGCCCAGGCGCGTCCGGTCGCGCGGGCGAGCGCGCGGCGGGGATTTCGCGTACCGAACCGTAGGACATCGCACCGATGATACTCTTGCGCAATTGCGGCTGGCACAAGAATTGCTGATATGGGTGGTTAGGGGGGTGTTCATCGAGTCTCGCCGTCGAGAATTGTGACGCCGGGACAACGGCCGAGGCCGGAACTCCCCTCGCCCGCGCGAGCGGGGAAGGCGGGGGAGAGGGCGGCTCGACGCCGCGCGACCCGGCCGCAAGCGTCGGTCTCTGTCGCGTGTCACGGGAATCACGCACAATGAGAGCGCTCCGGGACCCCAAGATGCTCGACCCCCAGTCGCCCTGCCGCCGTTCCGCGATCCGCGCGCTGCTGCGAATGTCGCTGGTTGGCGTGGCGCTGCCGCGATTCCTCGCCGCGCCGGCGCAGGCGCAGGTCTATGCCGGATCCGACGAGAACGGCACGATCGTGCTGTCGAACGACCGGACCGCCGAGACGCCCGACCTGCTCGTCGAGGCGCCGCCACCGAGCCCGGTGCTCGCGCTACCGGACGCGCCGCTCGCGATGCCGATTCGGCCGCCCTCCCCCGAGGCACTGGCGCCGCGCGCGAGGCAGTTCGCACCGATCGTCCGCCGGGTGGCGCGCGAGGTCGCGGTGTCCCCGCGGCTGCTGCACGCGGTGATCACCGTCGAGTCCGGATACGACCCGCGCGCGGTATCG
>Ga0335069_10008967_pt1 | contig 14267 bp, 10 predicted proteins | sample Lox_Sample_11_FD_206714 | JGI IMG/M metagenome (GOLD analysis project Ga0335069, IMG submission 206714) | Soil microbial communities from Loxahatchee National Wildlife Refuge, Florida, United States - Lox_Sample_1.1 | ecosystem: Environmental > Terrestrial > Soil > Wetlands | place: USA... | reverse complement strand
CGCCGCCACGAATTGCGGGCGATTAATGAGCGCCAGGAAATAGAGAAACAGGATGAAGACGCCGAGCGCGGCCGCGCCGCTCGCCAGGAACGTGAACTTGTCGATCGTGTGCGTGTAGACGGGCACGGTGACGATCGCGCAGGTGAAGACTGCGAAGAAAAACAGGGTCGCCGTGAAGACGAGGCGCGAGTGGTAGCGCTTCAGGATCTCGTTGCCGATGAAGAACGCCGTCAAGAGCGCCAGATACGGCCACGACTTGGTGACGACGGCGCTGCGCGAATAGAAGACGAGAAAGGCGCTCCACAGCCCGCCCAGCGCGAACTGCGTCGCCATCGGGAAGAAGGCCCGCCAGCGCGCATACATCTTGCCCTGCCGGGCTTTGCGCTCGAGAAAATGCAGGCCGATGATCGAGAAGGCCGCAATGCCGAGATAGGCGGCGAAGATCCGCTGCGTGTTCGGAAGGTCGATGCGGCGGAACAGCAGATTGTCGGTGACGAAGCCCGCCACCATCGCGAAGGCGGACAATATGCGTTCGTATTTCTTGACCCGGCCGAAGAAGGTCTTGGCGCGCTCGATGGTCGGCCCGAAGCGTCCCGGCTTGACGACGATCTCGTCCGACGCCTCGTCGTCGGGGATGTCGTGCAGGAATTCTTCGTCGACGCGGGTGTCGACCACCTCTTCGGCCGCGCCTTCGTCGGCGGTTTTCCGCGACGGCGTCTCGAAGGACGGCTCCTTGCGCATGCCTCTCCTATGACCCGCCGAAGGTCATGCCGAGCTGATCGAACAGGAAGGTCAGCTGGTCGGTCTGCTCCGCGATGCGTTCGTTGAGCGAACTGCCGATGCCGTGGCCGGAATTCGCGCTGGTGCGCAGCAGCACCGGCAGCCCCGAATTCGACGCCGCCTGCAGCGCCGCGGTGAACTTCCGCGAATGCAAGGGATTGACCCGTCCGTCCATCGCGCCCGTCAGCATCAGGACCGCAGGATAGAACGTGCCCGCGACGACATGATGATAGGGCGAATAGGCATAGAGCGCCTTGAACTCCTCCGGATCCTTCACCGTGCCGAATTCGGTGACGTTGAAGGCGCCGTTGGGATCGAGCTCGACGCGCAGCATGTCGTAGATGCCGACGGCCGAGACGACGGCGCGGGCAAGCTTCGGATGCTGCGTGATCATCGCGCCCATGAGGAGCCCGCCATTCGAGCCGCCCATCAGCGCCAGCTTGTCGTGGCTGGTATAGCCCATGTCGATGAGATAGCGCCCGGCCGCGGCGAAATCGTTGAAGACATTCTGCTTGTGCGTCAGCATGCCTTCCTGGTGCCAGCGCTCGCCATATTCCGCGCCGCCGCGGATATTGGCGATCGCATAGATGCCGCCGGCGTCGAGCCAGATTCGGCGGCTTGGCCCCAGGAAACTGGGCGTCATGCTGATGCCGTAGCCGCCATAACCGTAAAGCAGCGTGGGATTGTGTCCGTCGCGCTTCGTCCCATTCTTCTCGATGATGTTGATCGGCACGCGCGTGCCGTCCTTCGAGGTCGCGAAGACACGCACGACCTCCGCATCGGCGAAGGACACCGGCGAGGTGACTTTGAGCGCCGTCTCTTCCGCCTTGCCCGTCTGCGGCGACCATTTCGCGTAATAGCGCGGCTCGAGATAGGTCGAGACGTCGAACAGCACGTCGCCGTTCGCGAGCGGCTCGATCTCGCTGTTGGCCGCGATTTCGGGCAAGGGCAGCTTGCCTTCCGGCCTGCCGTCGAGATCGAAGATGCGGATCTGATTGGGTCCGCCGACGATGTCGCGCACGAACAGCCGCGAGGACGACAGCGTCAGATCGATGTCGTGCGATTCCGCACCGCCGGACAGGATGGCGACACCGGATTCGGGGACGATCGTTTTCGCCTGCGTGAGCCTGGCGCAGGGTGCGGCGCATTTCACGACCTTGCCGTTCGGCGCACCGGCCCTGCTGATCGCATAGATGGCATCGTCCGGACCGATGGTCGCGAAGACGATGCGGTCGTCATAGGTCGCGACTTCCTCGGCGGGCGCCTCGGGCTTCAGCACATAGAAGGCCCATTGCCCGCCGTCGCCGCGCTGCACGGAGGCGAGAACGGCGCCGCGGCGATAACGGTTCTCGAGAAACACTTCCGAGACGCGCTCGAGCCCGTCCTTCGCGCCCAGCGCCAGCGTGTCGGCCTTCGCATCCGTGCCGAGACGATGAAAATAGACCTGCATGTTGAAATGCCGGTCGGCTTCCGGCGCATCGGCGCCGGGATAGCGCGTGTACCAGAAGGCGTTGCCGTCGGCGGTCCACGCCAGGCTGCCGCCCGCGGTCGGGAACTGCACGCGCGGGATCGGCGTGTCGATTTCGCGGCCCGTCGGCACCTCGAACACATGCAGCGTTCCGTCCTCGCTGCCGTTCTTCGACAGCGACACGGCCACGCGCTTGCCGTCCGGCGAGGGAACGAACCAGTCGATGGAGGTCAGCCCTTTGGCGTCGAGCTGGTTGGGATCGAGCACGATCTTGCGCGACGCGGGATCCGCGCCCGCATTGAGCACGACCAGCATCGGCTGCTGCTTGGAGGCGTCCGTGTACATCGCGAAGACGAACGCGCCTTTGGCGGAGAGATGGGTATAGGCGGGCGAGGTCTCGGCTATCAGGCGCGTCAGCTCGGTCTTCACCGTGCCGCGAGAGGGCAGCGCATCGAGATAGGCGCGGGCCCGCGCATTCTGGGCGTCGCTCCAGGCCTTCACTTTCGGATCGTTCCAGTCCTCGAGCCAGCGATAGGGATCGGCGACACGCACGCCCTGGATGGTGTCGACGACGGCGCCCGGCGGCGTGGGCGGCGGCGGCGGGACGACCGCAGCGAACGCGGATCCCGATAGCGCAAGCACGGCCAGTCCCAACAGACGCAGTCCCAACACACGCATCATAAGCCCCTCCCAAGGCGTTGCCCGACAGACCGGGCGGCCGGCACGCTGCCCGCGAATCCCGGCGGAAACAAGGAGGCAAGCGCATGAGTTGCGGAGCATTTCGCCGGCCCCGCGCCACCCTGCTATCAGGGTGAAAATCAGGGCGCGAAAAAAAGCCGCCCACGCGCGAAACGCGAGAAAGGCCCGTCGCAGCGAGGCCGGATGGCTTTCGGCCGCCGCGGCCGACGCAAAGATCAGGGTCACGCAGGGCCAAAAATGTCTGTACACGGATCGTCTCCTCGCTCTGGTCCGGGGCTGGGGAACCCTCCCTTTCGGCACCAGAACGGTGCAATATAACCAATATGGTTCTTCCTGTCAAGAGGCGTTCTCGATATGTTTCGCCCTTTCCATCGTCCGCCTGGGGCCTCCCGCGCGGGGGTTATGACGGCGGCGCCTGGCGGGGCCCCAACCCGCTGCCCCAGCAATGCCAGAATTTTGGCATCTGCTAGGCTGGGCGCAGAGGACAGGCACTCGGGGGCTGGGCGGACATGGCGGGCAACGGGTTGGCAGCACCGGCCCTGGTGCTGGGCGCGGCGACGCTTCTCGTCCATCTCGCCGTCAACCCTGGCTACGGCGCCTTCAGCGACGAGCTCTATTTCATGGTTTGCGGGATGCATCCCGCGCTCGGCTATGTCGACCAGCCGCCGCTGATGCCGTGGATCGCGGGCCTCTCGCACGCGCTGTTCGGCACGGCGCTCCTGCCGCTGAGGCTCGTACCGGCGCTGGCGGCAGCCGCCACTGTCGTGCTGACGGTCATACTCACGCGCAGTCTTGGCGGCGGCCGCTTCGCGCAATGGCTTGCCGGGATCGCGGTCGCGCTGCGCGGCACTTTCCTCGTCGACGGGCTTCTGCTCACGACCGATGCGCTCCAGCCGCTGACCTGGCTCGGCTGCTCGTGGTGCCTCGTGCGCCTGATGCAGACGAAGAACGAGCGCTGGTGGCTCGGCTTCGGCGCCGTCGCCGGCGTCAGCCTCCTCAGCAAATATCTGATCCTGTTCTTCATCGCCGGCCTCGCCGTCGGCATGATCGCGACGCCGCTGCGCCGTTCGCTCACGCGGCCCTGGATCTACGCGGGCGCGGCGATCGCGCTCGCCTTCGCCGGCCCCAGCGTCATCTGGCAAGCCGCACATGGCTGGCCGTTTCTCGAGCTCAGCCGGAACGCCACGCACGGCAAGAACCTCGTGCTGTCGCCCCTCGCCTTCTTCGGCCAGCAGATTCTGTTCGCCGGCCCCGCCGCGGCGCTCGTCTGGCTCGCAGGGCTCTGGCGCTGGTCCGTGAATCCGCAAATGCCGGAGCTGCGCGTCTTCCCGATCGCCTATGCCGTCATGTTCGTTCTCTTCTACACGCTGCACGGCAAGGCCTATTACCTCACGCCGATCTATCCCGTGCTGCTCGTCGCCGGCGCGCTTGCGGTCGAGGATTGGTTCAGGAGCCCTGTGCTGCGCGGACTCGCGATCGGCGTCGTCGCCGTCACCGGCCTCGTGCTCGCGCCGCTGGCGTTGCCGGTGCTGCCGCCGTCCGCGTACGGCCGTTACGCCCGCGCGCTCGGTATTCCTTCGGGCGCCGCCGACTCGGAGAAGCATGCGCGGAGCGCCTTGCCGATCCATCTGGCGGGCCAGTTCGGCTGGCGCGAGATGGCCGCGAAAGTCTCCGCGGTCTACAACGCGCTGCCGCCGCAGGAGCGCGCGCACGCCGTCTTCTACGGCCGCGACTATGGCGAGGCGGCGGCGCTCGACATCTACGGCCCCCTCTTCCACGGTCCGCCGTCGATCGCCGGCCACAACAATTATTTCCTCTGGGGACCCAAAACGGACGGCCAAGTCGTCATCGTGCTCGGCCGCGATGTGATCCCGCTCCTGGCCAATTATCGTGACGCCGCGGTCGCCGGCCGCATCGACAGTCCGTATGCAGAATCCTGGGAGACGGGCCTTCCCATCCTCATCCTCCGCCACCCGCGCGTGCCGCTTGCTGTTCTCTGGCCGCGGCTGAAGTATTATGAATAGGCCAAGCATTCCCGGGGGGAGTTCCATGAAACGCTTGGCGGGCCTCTTTGCGGCCCTGGTTTTCGCCATGGCCGGCCCGGCCTCGGCCCAGGGCCCGGCGAACCTCAAGCCGACCGAAGCCGATTTCGTCCTCCAGAGCTTTCATTTCCGCGACGGCTCGACGCTGCCCAATGTGAAGCTGCATTACACGACGCTGGGTGCGCCGCATCGCGACGCGCAGGGCCATGTCACCAATGCGGTCCTCATTCTCCACGGCACCGGCGGGGACGGGCATCAGTTCTTCCGGCCGCAATTCGCCGACGTGCTGTTCGTGCCCGGCGGGCTGCTCGATCCCGCGCGCTACTACATCATCCTCCCGGACGACATCGGCCACGGCAAATCCTCCAAGCCGAGCGACGGCCTGCACGCGAAATTTCCGCACTACGACTATGACGACATGGTCGCGCTCGAGCATGCGCTGGTGCACGACGGTATCGGCGTCGATCACCTGCGCCTCGTCATGGGCACGTCGATGGGCTGCATGCACAGCTTCGTCTGGGGCGAGACCTATCCCGACTATATGGACGCGCTGATGCCGCTGGCGTGCCTGCCGGTGCAGATCGCCGGCCGCAATCGCATGTGGCGCAAGATGGTCATCGACGGGATCACCAAGGATCCCGCGTGGCAGAACGGCGACTACCAGAACGAGCCGCAGATGGCCCTTCGCATTGCGACCGACATGCTGCTCATCGCCGGCAGCGCGCCGCATCAGATGCAGAAGCAGTTCCCCACGCGCGAGGCGGCCGACAAGGATGTCGACGAATACACGGCCAGGGACCTGGCGACACTCGACGCCAACGACCTGCTCTATCAGGTCGATTCCTCGCGCGACTACAACCCCGATCCGGGCCTCGGCAAGATCACCGCGCATGTCATGTGGATCAACTCCGCCGACGATTTCATCAACCCGCCCGAACTCGCCGTTGCGCCGATGGAAGTCCAGAAGATGAAGCACGCCCACTTCGTGCTCATCCCCATCAGCGACGCCACCCACGGACATGGGACGCATACTTACGCGGCGGTGTGGAAGGATTATCTGGCAAGGCTGCTGCGGGAGACGGGGAGGAAGTAGAGGGCGCCGTTGTGCCGAAAGAACAAGACTTCACCGGGACCGCGGACATCTTGTCCGCGCCGGCGCAAACGTCTGATCCGACGCGGACGGGACGTCCGCGGTCCCGGTGAAGTCCTGCTCGCCGTTTGAGATCTCACCCCATGCGATAGAGCCCGCACAGCTTGTTGCCGTCGGGATCGCGCAGGTAGGCGAGATACATCTTGCCGGCGGCGCCTTCGCGCACGCCCGGCGGGTCTTCGCAGGATTTTCCGCCGTTGGCGCAGCCGGCGGCGTGCCACGCATCAACCTGTTCGGACGAATTGCAGGCGAAACCGATCGTGCTGCCGTTGCCGAACGATGCCGGTTCGCCGTTGATCGGCAGCGACGCGGAAAAGGTGCCCGTGGACGTGCGCCAGAACACGCGATGACGATCGACGAAGCCTGGCTTCGCACCAAGCGTGCCGAGCACGGCGTCGTAGAACTTTTTCGATTTTTCCAGGTCGTCGGTGCCGACCATAATGTGCGAGAACATTGTATTCTTCCCCTCTGGTTGCCGCCCGAATGACTGTACGCATCTGGAAAGCAAGCGCGCAACCCGAGCGCCGGCTCAGTCGAGGTCGATGAGCGGGTCGGGGGCGCTGACGGCGGCAAGACGGGCGGCGTCGATGATCAGGATCGTGTCGCCCTGCACGACGATTCCGTCGTCCTGCAGCGCGCTCAGCGTGCGCGAGAAGCTTTCCCGCGTCATGCCGAGCTCCGAAGCGATCAGATTCTTTTCGTAGGGAAGTACGACGCGGTCGGGGTTTTTCTGCGCGCGCGACAGCGCAAGAATGTAGCTGCCGACACGCTCGGACGATGAGCGCAGTTTCAAATTCTTGATCTGGCGCACCAGGCGCCGGAACTGGCCGGCAAGACTGAGGACGAGAATTTGCGCAAGCTCCGGCTCCTCCGCGGCCGCGGCGCGAAAGACGTCGGCTTCGATGAGAAGAAAGCGCGACGGCTGCAACACGCGCGCGCTCATCAGATAAGGCGACCTCGTCGCGACGGCGGCGGGGATTACGAGATCGCCGGGCCGGGCGATTTCGATCATCACTTCGCGGCCTTCGCGGGACCGTCCGAACAGATGGGCCGAGCCGGCCAGAACGAGATGCTGGAAGGTCGGCATCGCGCCCTGCTCGAAAAGCACCGTGCCTGCCGCGACGCTGTGGACGACGGAGCTCCGCGACAGCCGCTTGCGCAAAGCCGGAGAGAGGGGGCCGAGCAGCCGCAGCCCCTGTTGCGCGGTGTCCGCGGGTTCGTGGGTCATCAGGTCAGCTTTGCACCATAGGCTCCCGGCGGCATGTCCATGCACCCATAATGTGATAAAAATCACGCCTACAATTGACTCACGTCAATAGCCGGATGTGCACAAGCGCTTATCATCCACCCGATAGATCTCACGGCAGCCGCCGAGTTGCCGGCATTCCATCAGGGCAAAACCATGCAATCCGCGCTCACAGCTGAAATCGGCGAAGACAGCGTCGGCAACGTTCTCAAATGGATCCTCCTGGCAGTGGCGATCGGCTGTTTCGCCGCGCTCGGCTGGGCCACGAAGCTCACCTACGAGGGCGCACCGCCCTTCCCGGAGCGCTTTCTGACCGGGGCCGGCGCGACCGTGATGACCGATCAGGACATCATCGCGGGCAAGGCCGGATTCCAGAAGGCCGACCTGATGGATTACGGCAGCCTCTATGGGATGGGCTCCTATTTCGGCGAGGACTATACGGCCGACAATCTCGTGCGCGTCGCCGCACTGACGGAAGCGGGCATTGCAAAGACCCGCTACGGCAAGCCCCTCGCAGCCCTTTCGCCCGATCAGCAAGCCTCCGTGAAGGCTGCGATGCAGGGGATGCTTCAAGGCGTCGATCTCACGGCGAGTACGGTGGTGCTGCCCGATGCGCTGGCGAAGGCCATGGCAACGCGCCGCGACCAGATCGTGCGATGGCTCCAGCATCACGACTACGCCAAGGGATGGACGCAGGCTTACAGTCTCGATCCCGCGCAAGCGCGCCAGACGGCGGATTTTCTTCTCTATTCGTCGCTGACGACAGTCGCGCGTCGGCCGGGCTCGACCGCATCATGGACCCAGAACTGGCCGTTCGAGCCGCTCGTCGGCAATGGTCCGACCACCAGCACGTTCATGTGGACCTGGATCAGCATCTGCTTCACCTTCCTCGCATTCGGCGCCGTGCTGTTCATCTACGAGCGCTTTCTCAATACGCCGGATCAGGGGCAGATGGATCCGGTGCTGGCGAATTTCCGCCCGCTGACGCCGAGCCAGCGGCGCGTATGGAAATACTTCCTCGTCGTCGCCGCGGTTCTACTCGTGCAGATTCTCGTGGGCTCGATCATGGCCCACTATTATTCGGATCGCGCCAGCTTCTACGGCATCGCGGTCGACCGCTTCCTTCCCTTCAACTTCCTGCGCGACGTGCATATCCAGTCGCCCATCGTGTGGATCGGCGTGTCATGGATCGGCGCCGCGCTCTTCCTCGCGCCGGCGATCAGCGGCCGTGAAGCCGAAGGCCAGGGCATTCTGGTCGAAGCCTTGTTTTGGGTGACGCTGTTCGTCGTCGCCGGCGCCCTGATCGGCAACTATCTCGACATCATGGGTTATCTTACGGGAAAGAGCTGGTTCTGGTTCGGCAATCAGGGCCTGTCTTACGTCCAGCTCGGACGCGCCTGGCAGATCGGATTCTTCGCAGGCCTTGCGATCTGGAGCCTGCTCGTGTTCCGCGCCTTGTGGCCGACCCGCGAAGGCCTGTGGGCGGCGACGCGCCAATTCTGGACGGGACGCATTCGCCTCGAGCACCTGATCTGGGCGTCGACCGTCAATATCGCGCTGCTTTATGCCTGCGGCATGATCCCGCTGACGGGAGTCGAGAAATCCTTCACCATCAGCGATTTCTGGCGCTGGTGGGTGGTCCATCTGTGGGTGGAGCAAAGCTTCGAGTTTTTTGCGGCCGCGATCAGCGCCTATCTTCTGATGGCCGTGGGACTCGTCTCGCGCCCGCTCGCCGAACGCTCCGTCTATCTCGAACTGATCCTGATCTTCCTGGGCGGCGTGCTCGGCACCGGCCATCATCTCTACTGGGCCGGCGAGCCCGGCATGTGGGTTCCGCTCGGCACGATGTTCTCCTTCATCGAGGTGTTGCCGCTGGTGCTGCTCGTGATGGAGGCGATCCAGCAGCATCGCCTGATCACGGCGCACGGCACCTTCAAATACGGGCTTTCCTATCTCTACATCATCGGCGCGGCGTTCTGGAATTTCGTCGGCGCCGGCGTGTTCGGCGGCGGACTGCTCAATGCGCCGCTCGTCAATTATTACGAGCACGCCACGTTCCTGACGCTCAATCATGCGCACACGGCGCTGTTCGGTGCATTCGGCCTGCTCGGCATCGGGCTGATCTATTTCTGCCTGCGCTACATCGCCGGCGATGCTCACGCATTTGGCGAACGAATGGGGCGCTGGGCGTTCTGGCTCTACAATGCCGGCCTGGCGATGTGGATCCTGTTCAACTTCTTCCCCATCGGCTGGCCGCAGCTGGCCGCGGTTTACGAACACGGCCTCGCTTTCGCGCGCAGTCAGGCCTTCTACGACACGACCTTGTTCTGGCAGTGGATGCGCATGCCCGGCGACATCGTGTTCGCTCTGGGCGCGCTCCTGATGGCGTGGGACTTCGTGGTGAAGCTCAGGCCGCTGCTGCCCGGATTCATACAGATCGTCATTCCCTCGCCGCGCGCCCCGGCGGGCGTTCCGGAGGCGGCCGAGTGAACATTGCGGCCGATCGCGAGCAGCCGTGATGAACGACATCGCCGTGGCGGCGGCTGTTCACGTTCTCTCCGTCGTCTGGTGGATCGGCGGGGTTGCGATGGTCACGGCCGTCATTCTGCCCGCTTGCCGCCGCCACGCGGACGCCGAAGATGGATTTGCCATGTTCCAACGGATCGAGGGACGTTTTGCCTGGCAGGCGAGAGCGGCCACGCTTCTCGCCGCGGCCAGCGGGTTCTACTTGGTCGATCGTCTGGGTCTGTGGTCGTCGTTCTCGACTGCAACATTTTGGTGGCTCGACGCGATGGTTTTCGTATGGACCATCTTCGCAATCGTTCTGTTCGTTGCGGAGCCGCTGTATCTCAATTCCTGGCTCGAACGCCAGGCGCGGCGCGCGCCGGGCCGCACGCTCGCGCGGCTGCAACGCTTTCATTGGGTATTGCTGGCGTTAAGCGCGATCACGATCGTCGGTGCGACCGCCGGCAGCCACGGATTGTCGTTCTGACTGGGCAGCGTCGCCGAATGTTTCGCTATCGCGCAAATTTTTCCGACAGCACGATCGACGACACGGTCCTTGCGACACCGCTCGCGCGGCCGATGCGGTCGAGCGTCGCGTCCATGCGCGCCGTCGTTTCCGTTTCCACCACCGCGATCATGTCGTAGGCGCCGGAGACGGCGTAGAGCGCGCGGCACTCGTGCATCTTCTTGAGTTCGGCGCCGACGCGGTCGGCCTGTTTGGGATCGGCGGAGATCATGACGATGGCGCGGAGCTTGCGCGCCTCCTTCGCGTCCGAAAGCTTCACCGTGTAGCCTTCGATGGTGCCGTCCTTCTCGAGTCTCGCGATCTTCTCCTGCACAGTGGAGCGGGCGAGGCCGAGCTTCCGCGCCAGCGACGCGGTCGGCTCGCGCGCATTGGCCTTCAGAAGCTGGATCAGCTTGGCATCCGCGTCCCGCATGGACCCCTCCGGCATTCTGCCGGATATCCCGGCGATTCGCCGGAGCCTAGCGCAATTTCCGCCGTTTCGCCGCCTTCTTTCCGGCCGGGGAAGAAGAAAGATTCACCACAGCCCGCCTTCGCTGAAGCTTCGGCGGGTCTCGTGAAACAACTTGTCCGCCGGAGCCTTGGCGTAGGCGGAAGACACAGAGGCACAGAGAGAACGAGGGTGTCGCGGACGACAATGCTCATCGGCAGCCGATTCTGTTGCGCTTCGCGCGAGCTCACTTTTGAAGATGGCGCACACTGCTGCCATCTGCAGCCGCGCGCAGCGCAACCAAACATCGCCGACGGAACGCACTGACCGCCTGCCGTAGACCTCGATCTCTCTGTGCCTCTGTGGTGAACCTTTTTTTCGCAACTCGCGCGGCAGGAGACGAAGATGAAAAACGTGATGTTGGTGGGCGGCGGCAAGATCGGCGTGGCCATCACCGAGCTTCTGTCCAACACGGGCGACTATCACGTGACGGTCGTCGACCGGGACGCCGCGAGCCTCGAGCGCATGCCGCACCGGAACGTGACGCTGAAGAATGTCGAGCTCACCGATCCGAAGAGCTTCGCCGGCCATGTCAAAGGCCAGGAGGTCGTCCTCTCGGCGACGCCCTATTCGCTGACGCCGACGGTGGCGGAAGCGGCCAAGCTCGCCGGCGCGCATTATCTCGACCTGACTGAAGATGTGGAATCCACGCGCACCATCAAGCGGCTCGCCGACGGCGCGAACACCGCGTTCATTCCGCAATGCGGCCTGGCGCCCGGATTCATCTCGATCGTGGCGCACGATCTCGCCAAGAAATTCGAAAGGCTCCGCGAGGTGCAGATGCGCGTCGGCGCGCTGCCCGTCTATCCGACCAATGCGCTGAAATACAATCTCACCTGGTCGACCGACGGCCTCATCAACGAATACTGCAATCCGTGCGAGTCCATCCGCGACGGCGTGCGCGGCGAAGTGCCGGCGCTGGAAGAGCTCGAAGCCTTCTCGCTCGACGGCATCGCCTATGAAGCGTTCAACACCTCGGGCGGCCTCGGCACGCTGTGCGACACGCTCGAAGGCAAGGTCGAGAACCTGAATTACAAGACCGTGCGCTATCCCGGCCATCGCGACATCGTCAAGATGCTGGTGCGCGATCTGCGCCTCGGGCTCCGCCGCGACGTCATGAAGGATGTTTTAGAAACCGCGATCCCGATCACCTATCAGGACGTGGTGCTGATCTTCGTGACGGTGTCGGGCTGGATGGACGGACGGCTGACGCAGGAAAGCTACGCCAAGAAGATCTACGCGCAGCAGGTAGGGTCGCGCCTGATGAGCGCCATCCAGATCACCACGGCTGCGGGAATCTGCGCCATGTGCGACCTTCTCGTTGCGGGAAAGCTTCCACAGAAAGGCTTCGTCCGGCAGGAAGAGGCGCTTCTTTCCGATTTCATTTCCAATCGTTTTGGGCGTTACTACGCCTGAGCCGGGGGGCGATCACACGGAAAGGAAGGGCCTGTGAACGCTGAAACCCTCAATGTGAAAACGCGGACGGGTGGCCAGGCGCTGGTCGAGGCGCTGAAGGTCCACGGCGCCACCCACGCGTTCTGCGTGCCCGGCGAATCCTATCTCGCTGTTCTCGATGCGCTTTACGGCGCGAAGGACGACATCCGGCTCATCACCTGCCGCCAGGAAGGCGGCGCGGCCAACATGGCGGAAGCCTATGGCAAGCTGACCGGCAAGCCCGGCATCTGCTTCGTCACGCGCGGCCCCGGCGCCACCAACGCCTCGATCGGCGTGCACACGGCCTTCCAGGATTCGACGCCGATGATTCTCTTCGTGGGACAGGCGGCGCAGTCGCATCTCGACCGCGAAGCGTTCCAGGAAGTCGACTTCAAGGCGATGTTCACGCCGCTGGCGAAATGGGCGGCGGAGATCCGCGACGCCGACCGCATTCCCGAATATGTCGCGCGCGCCTTCCACACGGCGACGTCGGGCCGTCCCGGTCCCGTCGTGCTGTCGCTGCCGGAAGATGTGCTGGCCGGGATGACCAGCGTGCCGCCGACGCGGCCCTATCATGCGACCGAGCCGCAGGCTTCGCGCGAAATCCTTCGCCGCGTGCATGCGATGATCATGCGGGCGGGTGAGCCGTTCCTGATCCTCGGCGGCCCCGGCTGGAATCGCGACGCGATCGCCGACATCCGCAAATATGCCGAGACGCTCGATCTTCCCGTGGTGACGAGCTTCCGCGCCAAGGACCGCTTCGACAACAACCACGACAATTACTGCGGCGACATGGGCATCGGCGCCGATCCGACGCTGGTGGCGCGCCTCGAGGCGAGCGATCTTCTCGTCGTCGTCGGCGCGCGGCTCGGCGAGATGACGACCAACGGCTATACGCGGCTGCAGGCGCCGACGCCGAAACAGGCGCTGATCCACGTCCATCCCGATCCCGACGAGCTGAACCGCGTCTATCAGGCCGATCTCGCGATCTGCTCCAGCGTTTCGTCCTTCGCGCGGCTGGCGGCGGAAGCGACGGCGCCGGTGCGCGTGCCGTGGCGCATCCTGCGTCGCGATACGCGCGCGCAATACGAGAAATTCGTGCGGCCGGTCGAGGCGCCGGGCGACGTCAATCCGTCCGAGATCTTCGCCTGGCTGTCGCAGCGCCTGCCGGCCGACGCGATCGTGGCCAACGGCGCGGGCAATTACGCGGGCTGGCTGCATCGCTTCTTCCGCTATCGCGGCTACCCGACGCTGCTCGGCCCCACCAGCGGCGCGATGGGCTACGGCGTGCCGGCGGCGATCGCGGCGAAGCTGCTCCATCCCGAGCGCATCGTCGTAGCGGCGGCGGGCGACGGCTGCTTCCTGATGAACGGGCAGGAGCTGGCGACGGCCGTGCAGTACAAGCTGCCGATCGTCATCCTCGTGTTCGACAACGGCATGTACGGCACCATCCGCATGCATCAGGAGCGCGAATATCCCGAGCACGTCATCGGCACGGCGCTCGAGAATCCCGACTTCGCGGCACTGGCGCGAGCCTATGGCGCGCACGGCTATCGCGTCACCAAGACGAGCGATTTCGCGCCGGCCTTCGAGGATGCGGTGCGCGCCGGCGGCCCCGCCCTCCTCCACATCCGCGTCGATCCCGAAGCCATCGCGCCCGCAACGACGCTGACCAAGCTGCGCGAGACGGCGAAGCAGAAACTGGAACAGGACGAGCAGACGTAGGTAATTTTAGCGCGGAGGATGCGGTGGTTGCGCGGTGGACGCAGCGGTCCGCGTCTCACCGGTTAGATGGCGCGAAGCGCAAAAAGAAATTCCACCACTGAGGCGGTGAGACAGTGAGGTACGCGGTCTCTCATTGCCTCACCGCCTCAGTGGTAAGATATTTTCTGCGCTGCGCGCGCGATGCTTCAAGACCGGGCTCAATTTT
>Ga0335069_10008966_pt1 | contig 14268 bp, 14 predicted proteins | sample Lox_Sample_11_FD_206714 | JGI IMG/M metagenome (GOLD analysis project Ga0335069, IMG submission 206714) | Soil microbial communities from Loxahatchee National Wildlife Refuge, Florida, United States - Lox_Sample_1.1 | ecosystem: Environmental > Terrestrial > Soil > Wetlands | place: USA... | reverse complement strand
TCGGCCTCGTTCTTGCGGGCTTGCGCTCGGCCGGCGAGCAATTGGGATGGGGTTTTCAGCTTCAGTCGCCGGCCGTCGTCACGGCGCTCGCCGCGCTGTTCTTCGTGCTGGCGCTCAACCTGTCGGGGGTGTTCGAGTTCGGGCAGGTCGCGCCGTCGGGAGTCGCCGAGTACACGGCGAAGAACCGCACGGTCGACGCGCTGCTCTCCGGCGTCCTCGCCGTGCTCATCGCGTCGCCGTGCACCGCGCCGTTCATGGGCGCAGCGCTCGGCTATGCGATCTCCGAGTCGACGGCAGTGACGCTCGTCGTCTTCGTCGCGCTCGGCCTCGGGATGGCAGTTCCCTTTGTGACGCTCGCACTGCTGCCCGGCTGGCGCAAGCATCTCCCGCGTCCGGGGCCGTGGCTGCTGCGCTTCAAGCAGGTCCTCGCGTTCCCGCTCTATGCGACGGTGATCTGGCTCGCCTGGGTGCTCGGCGCGCAGCGCGACAACGACGCGGTCGTGCGGCTTTTGCTCGCGCTCCTGTGCCTCGGCTTCGCGCTTTGGACCTGGCGGATCGTGCGCACCGGAGGGGCACGCCCGTGGGGAATTGCCGGCGTGGCCGCACTCGCCGGATCGCTTGCGCTCGCGTGGCCGCTGCTCACCGTCGAAGCCGACGCCTCGCCGGCGGCGGGTGCGAATCGACGCATCGCCGCTGCGGACGGCGAATGGCAGCCCTACACGCCGAGGGGCGTTGCCGACCTGGCGGCATCCGGCCGGCCGGTCTTCGTCGACTTTACCGCCGCATGGTGCGTCACCTGCCAGGTGAACAAGCGCCTCGTCCTCAATACCCAGGACGTGCGCGCGGCGTTCGCGCGCAAGAACGTCGCTCTGGTGCGTGCCGACTGGACGCGCCGCGACCCCGATATCACCCGGGCGCTGTCAGCGCTTGGCCGAACCGGCGTCCCGGTTTATGTTCTATATCTACCGGGGAAGAAGCCCGTGCTGCTACCGGAAGTGCTGCAGCGGCAAACCGTGCTCGACGCGCTCGCTTCGCTGTAGGGCGAGCCGGCGAAAGCTTGACGAAAGGAGATTCTCATGCGGCTCAAATCGATGATCCTGGCGAGCGGTGTTGCGCTCGCCTTCGTGCTTCCCGCGGCTGCGGCACCGGGCGGGCGCGCGCCCGACTTCGTGGTCGCCGACACCAGCGGCAGGCCGGTGAAGCTCGCCGACTACCGCGGCAAGTTCGTCGTGCTCGAGTGGACGAACCCCGAGTGCCCGTTCGTGCGCAAGCACTACAACAGCCAGAACATGCAGGGGCTGCAGAAGGAATGGGGAGCGAAGGACGTCGTCTGGCTGACGATCAACTCGACCAACGCGAGCCACAGCGAGTACAAGACCCCCGAGGAGATGGAGAAGTGGATGCGGGCGCAGGAAGCCGCGCCGAAGGCCACGCTGATCGACGGCACGAGTGCGACGGCGCGCGCCTATGCGGCGAAGAATACGCCGCACATGTTCGTCATCGACCCCGCGGGCAAGATCATCTACGACGGCGCGATCGACGACAAACGCTCGACGAATCCCGCCGACGTGAAGATCGCGAACAACTACGTGCGCGCCGCGCTCACCGAGGCGACCGCGGGCAAGCCCGTCTCGATCGCCAGCACGACGCCGTACGGCTGCACGCTGAAGTACTGATCCCGCTCGCGCGGGGCCGGCGCGGGGGATAGCGGGACCTTCCAACGCCGGAATGCCCGAGCGCGCGGCGTGTCGCTGTCGCGTGCTCGCGGGCGGATTCTTCGCGCCGGGCTGTTGACGGGCATCAAAGCCCGGCGCACCGCCGCCGCCTACGATCGGCCAATGTCCGGCGAGCTGCCGCCAGTCTGGTTGATCCGCGCCGCAGTGGCGGCCGTCTGGATCTACGAAGGGCTCTGGTGCAAGCTGCTGCACGGCCAGCCCCGCGAGCTCGAGGTCGTCGAGGCGGTGCCGCGTTTCGGGCGCGCGATCGGCGCGCGATTCCTGCAGGCGCTGGGCATCGTCGAGGTTGCCCTCGGCGTCTGGGTGCTGAGCGGCATCGCGCCGCGCGCGTGCGCGATCGCGCAGACGGTCCTTCTCGTGACGCTGAACGCCAACGGCCTCGTCTGGGCCAGGCACCTGATTCACGATCCGGCCGGCATGGTCGTCAAGAACATCGCGTTCCTCGCGCTCGCGTGGGTCGCGTCGGGCTGGCCGCGTTGACCGCGTCACTGCCTGCCGCGGGCACCGTATGGGCGCGCGGCCGCTTCGATGCCCGCGAAGGTCCGGCGAGGATCCTCTTCGGCCGCATGTACGAGGATGCACGCGTCGAACGACGCGCGTTCCGCCCCGGCGGCCGCGTCTTCTGCATCGCCTCGGCGGGTTGCACGGCGATCGAGCTCGCGGAGGAGCACGAGGTCGTCGCGGTCGATGTGAACGCCGTCCAGCTCGCTTACGCCGAGCGGCGCATCGCCGGAGAGCCGTGCGTCCGGGGTGTCGCGGAGCGCGTCATGGCGTTCGCGCGCCGCTTTGCCCCCGCCGTCGGGTGGACGGCGGCGAAGCTCTCGGCGTTCGTCGATCTCGACGACACCGCGGCCCAGGTCGCGCGCTGGCATCGCGACCTCGACACCCGGCGCTTTCGCGCCGCGTTCGACGGTCTGCTTTCGTTCGCTGCACTGCGCGCCGTCTATGCGGCGCCGTTCCTCGCGTTCCTGCCGCCGCACCTCGGTGCGGTGATGCGCGGGCGGATGGCGCGCTGCTTCGCTCGCCACGCGAATCGCGCCAACCCCTACGCGCGATCTCTGCTGATCGGGGAGCTACCCGACGCAGCGCCGCCGCGCGATCCGAAGAGAATTCGGCTGGTCCACGCCGACGCCGCCGACTTTCTCGAACGCGCGCCCTCGGGCAGCTTCGACGCGTTCACGCTATCCAACATCCTGGACGGCGCCGACGCGGCCTACGAGCGGCGCCTGATGGCGGCGATCGCGCATGCCGCCGCGCGCGACGCGGTGGTCGTTCTGCGCAGCTTTCGCGAGCCCGTGACTCAGGGCCCGAGCAATCGCTCCGAAGAGGACCGCTCGATGCTCTGGGGCGTCGTCGATGTGCGCGCGGTTTCTTCGCGTGCACCGATGGGAGGCGAGCCGCGATGAGCGGACCGACTGCCGTTCGCACACGCACGCGAATCGCCGCCCCGCCCGAGCGCGTATGGGACGCGCTGATGTTCTACGAACAGATCGACGCCCGGCCGCCGCTCTATCTGCGCGTGCTGCTACCGCTGCCGACGGGAGCCGACAGCCGCTCCACGGACGTCGGCGACGAGGTCGAGTGCTCGTACGAGGACGGCTACCTGCGCAAGCGGCTGACGCGGATCGAGCCACTGCGGCACTACGGTTTCGAGGTCGTCGAGCAGAACCTCGCGATCGGAGGCGGCGTCCAGCTCTCCGGCGGCTGCTACGCGCTCCGCGAGCTCTCGAGCTCCTGCACGGAGCTCACCGTGACGACGCTCTACCGTGGCGCCAGGCGTCCGCGCTGGCTGTGGGCAGCGATCGAAGAAGCGGTCTGTCACGGCTTTCATCGTTTTCTGCTGGCTTCGATACGAAGCACGGTGGATGGCCGCCGGGAGTCTCCGCCACGGGCAGCGAGCCCCGGTTCGGCCGGCCCGGCGGATTAGACACCGGCGTCCGCCCGGGCCGCGGCGAATGCGCGCCCTCCCTGTCTGCCGCGCCTCACGGGCGGCGGAATGCCGGGCCCTCAGGGACTGTTAACGCGCCCGTCACAAGGCGGTAGAGTGGCCAGACGAGAGGCCACGAGGGAGGCATCGTGAAGCTTTTGCTCAGGTTCCTGGCAGTCCTGTCCGTCGTTCCGATGGCGCGCGCCGCCGACATCGAGGCGGGCAAGGCGAAGGTCGCGACGGTATGCGCTGCCTGCCACGGCGCGAACGGCGTGAGCGTGAGCGACGCGATACCGAACCTCGCCGCGCAGCGTGCCGGCTACCTCGAGTCGCAGCTGAAGGCGCTCAAGGACGGTTCGCGCAAGAACGCGATCATGAACGCGATCGCCGCGCAATTGAGCGCCGACGACATGGCCAATGTCGCGGCCTATTTCGCTTCGCTCCCCGGGCCGGAATCGGGCGCCAAGTCGGGTCTGCTGCCCAATGTCGCCGCGACGCGCGTGCCGTTCCCCGAGGGCTACACGACCGGCTTCGCCAAGTACCACACGATCAACTTCCCGGCGACCAACCAGGTGCGCTACTACTACGCCAACAAGCCGGCGCTGCAGGCGGCGAAGGCGGGCAAGGACCTGCCCGACGGCTCGGTGCTCTTCGCCGAGGTCTACTCGGCGAAGCTCGGCGCCGACGGGAAGCCGATCGCCGGCGGCGACGGCTTCTTCGTCGCGGACAAGCTCCTCTTCTACACCGCCATGGAGCGCGAGGCCGGGTGGGGCAAGGAGATTCCCGAGATCCTGCGCAACTCGGACTGGAATTACGCGGTGTTCACGCTCGACAAGAAGCAGCGTGCCGGAGTGAACCAGGCCGAGTGCCTCGCCTGCCACAAGCCGCTCGACAAAGAGAGCTACACGTTCACGCTGAAGCAGCTCGCCGCAGCGAAGTAGCCAAGGTGCGAGGTCAGCGAGCGCTGTTCGGGATGGCCCGAGGCGGCGCCGGCTCTCGTGAAGTCCGGGGGCTAACCCGGGGCGCCGCCCGGTCGACTTCAGCGCCTTGGAAGAAGCCGCCGCGATTCAGCCGCGGAACACGGTCTCCGTCTCGCGGCGGAAGCGTCCCGCTTATCGTAGCGCGAGCGCCAGGCCGATGGGAACGAACAGCACCGCCATCATGTTGCCGACGAGCACGATCGAGGCGACCTTCGAGGGTTCCTGCCGGTGCTGCTCGGCGACCATGAAATTCAGCACCGCCGGCGGCAGCGCCCCGAAGATGAACAGCAGCCCCTGCTGCGTCGGATCGAGGTCGAGCACGAGCGTGAGCAGGCCGGCGATCGCGATGCCGGTCAACGGACAGACGGCGCCGCCCAGAATCCCGAGACGCAGATCGTCGAACCTCGCCTGGGCAAGACGCGCGCCGAGCGAAATGAGCACCAGCGGGATCGAAGCGTCGCCGACCATCTTGATCGCGATCGTCAGCCACTCGGGGAACGGCGGGCGCACGAGCGCGAACGCGAAGCCGAGGAAGGTCGCGATGACCATCGGGTTGCGAAAGACCGGACCGATCGGCGCATCGCGCCTGACGATATGCACGCCGAGCGTGAAGTGCAGCAGATTGGAGATCGTGAACAGCGTGACCATCGCCGAGAGCCCGCGCTGACCGAAGCTCAGGTAAGCGAGCGGTATTCCCATGTTGGCACAGTTGTTGAACATCATCGGCGGCACCCACGTCCGATAGTCCTGGTGCGTGAGCCTCGCGAACGGCCACGCGAGGAGCCCCGAGCCCAGCACGACGCCGATGCTGCCGGCGATCAGGGGGAGATTCGATGCGAGCTCGAAATCCTTGCTCGCGAGCGCCGAAAAGATGAGCGCCGGCAGCAACACCGCGAGGTTGATCCGGTTGACCCAGCTCAGGTCGGGCTTCACCCGCCTCGCGTACAGCCAGCCCAGCACGACGATCGAGAACACCGGCAGGAAGATGCCGAGGATGCGGACGAACATCGTGGTTGCTACAGGATATAGCGGGCGAGGTTCTCGTCGCCGGCGATGTTGCCGAGACGCGTTTCCACGTACGCGGCGTCGATGGCGAATGTGTCTCCGGTGTGCTTCGTCGCATGGAACGAGAGATCGTCGAGCAGCCGCTCCATGACGGTGTAGAGGCGCCGCGCGCCGATGTTCTCCTGCCGCTCGTTGACGGCGAACGCGATCTCGGCGAGCCGCCGGATTCCGTCGGGGCGGAAATCGAGGTGCACGTTCTCGGTGTCGAGCAGGGACTGGTATTGGCGCACGAGGCACGCGTCGGTCGCGGTGAGGATCTTCTCGAAGTCGGCCACCGACAGCGAGTTGAGCTCCACGCGGATCGGGAAACGCCCCTGCAGCTCGGGGATCAGGTCGGAGGGCTTGGAGAAATGGAATGCGCCGGAAGCGATGAACAGGATGTGGTCGGTGCGCACCACCCCGTATTTCGTCGACACCGACGTGCCTTCGACGAGCGGCAGCAGATCGCGCTGCACGCCCTGGCGCGACACATCGGCGCCGTGCGTCTCCTGCCGGCTCGCGATCTTGTCGATCTCGTCGAGGAACACGATTCCGTTCTGCTCGACCGCGGCGAGCGCCTTCGCCTTGATCTCGTCGTCGTTGACGAGCTTCGCGGCCTCCTCGTCGGTCAGGGCCTTCAGCGCGTCGCCGACGTTCATCCGCTTCACCTTGCGGCGCGCGCCCCCCATCTGCTGGAACATCCCTTGGATCTGGCTCGTGAGCTCCTCCATCCCGGGCGGGGCGAGCATCTCCATCTGCGGCGCGAGCAGCGAGACCTCGATTTCGACCTCGCGCTCGTCGAGCTTGCCTTCGCGCAGCATCTTGCGGAATTTCTGGCGCGTCGCGGAGTCCGTCGGTTGCATGTTCTGGATGTTGACCTCCCGCGCCGGCGGCAGCAGAACGTCGAGGAGGCGCTCCTCGGCGGCGTCCGCCGCACGGTCCCGGACCTTGCGTGCCTCCGCTTCGCGCGTCTGCTTCACCGCCGCCTCGGCGAGATCGCGAATGATCGTGTCGACGTCGCGGCCGACGTAGCCAACCTCGGTGAACTTCGTCGCCTCGACCTTGATGAACGGCGCGTCGGCGAGCCGCGCGAGCCGGCGCGCGATCTCGGTCTTGCCGACGCCCGTCGGCCCGATCATCAGGATGTTCTTGGGCGTGATCTCCTGGCGCAGCGGTTCCGGCACCTGCTGGCGGCGCCAGCGATTGCGCAGCGCGATCGCGACCGCGCGCTTCGCGGCGTCCTGCCCGACGATGTGCTTGTCGAGCTCCGAGACGATTTCGGACGGAGTCATTCTAGCGACATCGTGATGCCCGCAACGCGAGGGCGCTCCGATCGCCGGGTTGCTCATCCGATCAATCGGGAATCGTCAACGTGTTTCCGCTGAACGTGATCAGGTCGGTCCCCACCGGCGTCGCCGAGATCTGCGGCACGTTCGCCGTCGTGATCTGCGGCGCCGAACCCGCCGTGCCGCCACGCGGCGTCGTGCGCACGAGCTGGGAAGGCGGCAGCGGCGTGCCGCTCGTCAGGTACGCCCACATCCGGTCCATCGCCTGGATGAAGTAGTAATGGAGCGGAACGAAATTCGAGTCGTATCCGGGCAGCGCGGCGTTGTCGATGAACGTGTCGAAGTGCTGCGCATTGGTCACTTCGATGTAGCTCAACCTGCTCGCGGGCCCCTCAACGAGCTGGTTCTGCCCGAAATAGGGCCGCGCGTTGAAATTGACCGGAATCTGAGTGTCCGAACGTCCCGCCACGATGATCGCCGGCTTGCCGTGCAGATTTGCGGTACGCAGCGTCTCGGCCACTCCCGCTTTTACCCGTGCGGCGTTGGCATCGGAGCCGACCCAAAGGTTCCGGTGGCAGGCTGCGCCGTCGGTGTTGAAATCCTGCACGCCCGACGACGACGATGCCGATACCGCGTCGCGGAGCGGCCCGCCCGGGTTCAGGTTGTTGACGATGTTGATCCCGCCGCTGTTGCCAACGCCGTTGAAGACCCCGAAGATCTGCGCGAGCGAGGCCGGCGCGATCGTGGTCGGCTTGTTGGAGGCATCGGTCGCCGCGTACGAGTAGCCGCACAGGTTGTCGGCGACGCTGAAGCGCCCGTATGCGTTCGCATACATCACGACGGTCAGCGAAACGCCGAACAGGTAGTGCGACGCGTGCAGGATGTTGGACTCGGGCTGATATCCGTAAGCGAGCAGCTTGTCGAGTGATTCCTCGGCCTGCGCTGCCGTCGACGTCGTGGTGAGCAGTCCCTTGGCCTTGAGCGCACTGCACCGGCTCGTCGCGATTGCCGCGGGAATCAACGCCGCGCCCGGAGAACCGACCGCCCGCGGCGACAGTGCCGCGCACGGCTGGTAGAGGTTGGCGAGCGTGTAGTAGTCGAACAGCGGATGCGCGCTCCCGGCAATCGACGTCGCGCCGCGCTGGATGATCAACGCGGGATTGGGCATCAGCTCGAGCGTCGGCTCGGCGACTGCAACGCCGTCGATCAGACCTTCCGTGTCCTGCTCGGCCGCTGCGATGGCGGCGCCGCCGCCATTCGAAACCGACGAGGCGATGACGAACGTGTTGTCCGCGCTGTACTTGACCTTCGAGGTGCCGTCGGCGAACTTGTCGGCGAACTGTTCGTTCAGAATGTAGAGCGCGAAGCGAACGGCGTTGAGCGTGTCGTTGCCCCAGTCCTTCTCGGGGTTTTGCTGGGAATGCGCGTGCTTGAGCGCGAAACGCATGGGGTTTGCCGCGTTGAACGCCGCGAGATCGCCCGCCGATAGCGCCGCGGTGAAGTTCGAATTCGCGCCGGCGGTGATGGCGTCGGTGCGCGTTCCGTCCTGCAGGTTGACCGTGTTGCCGGAGAGGTCGTGGACTCCGCTGCCGGTGCCCTTGTCGGCGTAGGCGACCGCGCAGCCGTGCTTGAGACCCCACTCACCAGCGCTGCCGATCGCGCCGTAGACGCCGCGCGAGCCCGACGAGACCGCCGTGACGATGCAGCCCTTGGGATTGCTCGTGAAGCTGTTGGGCACCTGCACCATCAGCGTGACGTTCTTCTTGCCGGTGCCGTCGTCGGCATACGCGAGATACTCGGTGCCGGCGATCTTGCCTTGCCCGAGTGTGTTGTTGCCGTTCACGTCGATGTTCGGGCCGTAGAGAACGCCGTAGCCGCCCTTGGGGTTGATGTCGAGGATCGCGCGATAGTTGTTGAAGATCGCGATCCGGCGCAGCTCGGCTGCCGTCGGCGCGGTCGGGTTCGCCGGTGGCGGTGCGGCCGCGGCGCCGAGCCCGGTAGCGCCGAGTCCGGCGGTCAGCAGATCGTCGTTGACGCCGTCGTAGGCCGTCTTGGTGACGACGCCGAGGAATGCGGGGCGCAGGTTCTGCAGTTCGGGCGTTCCGCCATCGCCGGGACAGCCGCTCAACAGCACTGCCGCCGAGCACGCGACTACGGGTGCGACAACCAGACGCGATCGATTCATGGTTCTCCCTCGGAGGATGATTACTTTCGGAGCATTGCGCTGCCCGCTCGCAAGCCCGCGCGCCCGGAGCGTCGGTGCTCGCATCGACAATGGGGCATGATCCCGCTGGGGCGGAGTTTAACGCATGACGGGCGCGATTCGCGGCGCCGGCCAGCGGTCTTTTGGCAACGTGAGGCCGTTCGCTTATCATGCGTCGAGAAGGCCGGCGATCGCACTTGCACGAACCGGGTGCATCCGGCCCATTCGAGGAGGCCCCACATGAAGCTCGCACTCGGCTCGATCGCAGTCGGCGCGCTCGTCGTCGGTTGCGCAACGATGGAAACGCCGCGCAACGAAGCCGTCGCCGACCTCGCCCCGACGGCCGGCAACAGCGCGAGGGGCACCGTTACCTTCACGCAGAAGGACGAGACCGTTCTGGTCGTCGCCAAGGTGTCCGGGCTGACGCCGGGCAATCACGGCTTCCACATCCACGAGAAGGGCGACTGCAGCGCGCCGGATGCGATGAGCGCGGGCGGGCACTTCAATCCGATGGGCAAGCCGCACGCGCATCCGTCGGTGGCCGATCGGCACACCGGTGACATGCCGATGCTGGTCGCCGACGCCTCGGGCAACGCGACGCTCACGGCGGAGCTGACGCTGATGAGGATCGGCAGCGGCCCGAACGACATCATCGGCAAGGGCGTGATCGTCCACAAGGATCCGGATGACTTCACGACGCAGCCCACCGGGAATTCGGGAGCGCGCGTCGCATGCGGCGTCATTCGCAAGATGTGATCCCGCGGGTCGGGCTCGTCGTCGCGCTTGCCGGGCTTCTCGCGGCGTGCGCCTCGGACGAGGAGGCGAAGAAGCCCCCGCCCGATCCCGGCGTCGGCGCGCAGCTCCGTCCGGTCTCGGACAGCGCCATCAAGGGCTTCGTGTCGTTCAAGCAGTACGACGGCGGAGTGGATGTCGCCATCAACGTATACGGGATTCCCGGCGTCAACCGGGTCGTCATCCATTCCACCGGTGTCTGCAACTCGCCGAACGGATTTTCCGCGGGGCCGCCGTGGATTCCGCCCGGAGCGACCGCGCCGCCGATCATCCGCATCGCGATCAGCGACAATTTGTACGGCACCGCCTCGGCGAGCCTGCCCGGGATCAAGATCGACGGCCCGGACGGCATCCGCGGCAAATCGGTGGTCGTGCATCGGGGGAACACGGGCTCGCTCGATGCCCGGCCAGGCGCGCCCAACGACCGCGTCGCCTGCGGCGTGATCGAAACCAACAAGCCGCTGACCTTTTGAGCGTGCGCCCGTCGTGGCGCGGCGCGTCGCGAGCCTCCGGAGCAACAGAATGGGCTTTCTCGCCGGCAAGAAGATCCTGATCACGGGCGTGCTGTCCAATCGGTCGATCGCGTACGGCGTCGCGCAGGCTTGCCGGCGCGAAGGTGCGGAGCTCGCCTTCACGTACGTCAACGACGAGCTCAAGGAGCGCGTGGTGCGCATCGCTGCCGAATTCGGAACCGTGCCGGTCCTGCGCTGCGACGTGACGAAGGACGACGACGTCGATGCGTTGTTCGCGTCGGTCGCATCCGAGTGGGGGGCGCTCGACGGACTGCTGCACGCGATCGCCTTCGCTCCGCGCGAAGCGCTCGCCGGCGACTTCCTGAACGGCATGTCGCGCGCTGCATTCGCCACCGCGCACGACGTGAGTTCGTACAGCCTCGCGGCGCTCGCGAGGGGCGCGCGGCCGTTGATGAAGGGTCGCCGCGCAGCGATGGTGACGCTCAGCTACCTGGGCGCGCTGCGCGCGCTGCCCAACTACAACGTCATGGGGCTCGCGAAAGCGAGCCTCGAGGCGAATGTCCGCTATCTCGCCGCTACGCTCGGGCCCGAGGCGATACGCGTCAACTGCGTCTCGGCGGGTCCCATCAAGACGCTTGCGGCCGCCGGCATCGGCGGCTTTTCGAAGATTCTGCGCTTCGTCGAGAAGAACGCGCCGCTGCGGCGCAACGTCACGATCGACGAGGTCGGCAACGTCGCGGCGTTCCTGCTCTCCGACCTCGCGAGCGCGATCACCGGCGAGATCACCTACGTCGACTGCGGCTTCTCGATCGTCGCGGCAGGAATGATGGAAGACTAAGGACCCGATCGGCCCGCCCAGGCGCGCGGGCCGTTCCGACTCGATGGCCGTCTCGCAAACGCGCTTCGACGCCGTCGTCATCGGCGGCGGCCACAACGGACTCACCTGCGCCGCCTATCTCGCCGACGCCGGCATCAGAGTCTGCGTGCTCGAACGGCGCAGCGCGCTGGGTGGCGCCGCCGTTACCGAAGAGTTCCATCCCGGATTCCGCAACTCGACGGCGAGCTACACGGTAAGCCTGCTGAATCCGAAGGTGATCCGGGAACTGAGGCTCGTCCAGCATGGACTCTCGATCGTGCCACGCCCGTTGTCGAATTTCCTGCCGCTGCCCGATGGCGACTATCTGAAGGTCGGCGGCGGCCTCGGCGCGACGCAGGCGGAGGTTGCCAAGTACTCGCGGCGCGATGCCGATCGCCTTCCGCACTACTACACGATGCTCGACCGGGTCGCGAACGTTCTGCGCGACCTGCTGCTGGCCACGCCACCCAATGTCGGAGGAGGCGTGCACGCGCTACTCGACGCATGGAAGGTCGCGAAGCGCTTTCGCGCGCTCGACATTGCGGGGCAGCGCGACGTGCTCGATCTGTTCACGAAGAGCGCGGGCGACGTGCTCGACCGCTGGTTCGAGTCCGGCCCGATCAAGGCGGCGTTCGGATTCGACGCCGTCGTCGGCAATTTCGCGAGCCCGTACACGCCCGGGTCGGCGTATGTGCTCCTGCATCACGTCTTCGGCGAAGTGAACGGCAACCGGGGCCAGTGGGGACACGCGCGCGGCGGCATGGGCGCGATCACGCTGGCGATGGCGAGGGAGTGCGCGGCACGGGGAGTGACGCTGTGCACCGACGCAGCCGTCCGCTCGGTGATCGTCGAAGGGGGGCGCGCCGCCGGCGTGGTTCTCGCGAGCGGCGAAACCGTTCGTGCGGCGCGCGTCGTCGCCAACGTCAATCCGAAGCTGCTGTTCGAGCAACTCGTGGCGCCCGAGCATCTGCCGGAGGACTTCCGCGAGCGGATCGCCGCATACAAGTGCGGTTCGGGAACGTTCCGGATGAACGTCGCGCTGGCGGAGCTCCCCGATTTCACGGTCCTGCCGGGGAAAGCCGCCGCCGCGCACCACGCGAGCGGAATCCTGATCGCACCTTCGCTCGGCTACATGGAGCGCGCGTATTTCGACGCGAAGACGACGGGATGGTCGGTAGCGCCGATCGTCGAGATGCTGATTCCGTCAGTCGCCGACGATTCGCTCGCGCCTCCAGGGATGCACGTCGCGAGCCTCTTCTGCCAGCATGTGCATCCGGACCTGCCCCGCGTGGCGCGCGGCCGTACGTGGGACGACGCGCGCGACGAGGTCACGGATCTGATGATCGACACCGTCAACGCCGTCGCCCCGAACTTCAAGGCGAGCGTGCTGGGCCGCCGCGCGCTGTCGCCGCTCGATCTCGAGCGCGAATTCGGACTCGTTGGCGGAGACATCTTTCACGGCGCGCTGACGCTCGATCAGCTTTTCTCGGCACGACCGGTGCTCGGCCACGGCGACTATCGAACGCCCGTGCCAGGGCTGTATCTGTGCGGCTCGGGTGCACACCCGGGCGGCGGCGTCACCGGAGTGCCCGGCCACAACGCGGCGCGCGAGATCCTGAGGGACGGGCCGCGCCGGCGCCGCCGCTTGCGCGGCGGTGCCGGGCGTGCAGGAGCCTGAAGGGCGGCGCCGACCGCATCCGCGTTGCGTCCCGGCCGGCGGAGCGCGATGCCGCGCGGTCAGCTCGTTCAGTCGACCCTGACTTCGATCCGGCGCGGTTGCGCATGCTCGGCCTTGGGGATCCGCAGGCTGAGTACGCCGTTGCGAAGCTCGGCGGATACCTTGCTCGGGTCGAGTTCCTTCGACAGCGTGAATGCGCGCCGATAGCGGGGTACGTTGACCTCGACGTAACTCGCCTCCATGCCCTCCGGCGTCGCGACGCTCATCTCGGCCTCGATCGTGAGCGTATCGGCCTCGACCTGCAGGCTGAGCTTGTCCTTCGGCACCCCGGGCAGATCGGCGCGCAGGGTGATGCCGGTGCCGTCCTCGATGACGTCCACCGGAGGCATCAGCGCCGCGTCGCTGCTACGCGCCGTATCGGTGCGTGCGGTCGCCTCGCTACCCGAGGCGAGGTCGGTCTTGGAAACCGCGGTCGTATCGTTCATGGATGGGTCCTCCGGAGTTATTGGACGCTGATGCGGCGGGGCTGCGCGGACTCGCGGCGCTTGATGCTCACGTGCAGTACGCCGTCACGATAGTCTGCGGAGACGCGATTCGGATCGAGATCGTCGGCGAGACTCACAACACGCCGGAACCGGCCGCCGAAGCGCTCGTTGATGTGGACAGTCTGCTTGTCGCTGTCGTCGGCGGGCAGCTCCGCGGCCCGCTCGCCGGCAATCGTGAGCACGCCGCGGTCGAGATTGACCTCGAGCCTGGCCGGATCGACGCCCGGCGCGAACGCGTAGATCTCGACCGACTGGGGCGTGCCGCCGACGTTCATCGCCGGGAACCCGCCCCGGCCGAAGCCGCGGATGCTGGGAGACAGGTCGAAGGTCTCCTGGATCTCGCGCTGCAGGCGATCCAGTTCGGAGAACAGGTCGCGCGGGAAGAAAGATCGATACATAGCGGAATCCTCTCTTTCTGGGTTGAGCCAAGCGCCTTCGGCTCGCGCCGAGGCGCCACCGAGCGGTTACTTGCGCACGACCGGCGACGGTTTCAAGGCCCCGCGAACGGGCAGGGCGCCCGCCTGCCGTCCGTCCCCGCGCACCGGGCGGTTCCGGCCGTTCAAGGTGGTGTTGGCTCCGGCAGGCACCGGCATTGAAATTCGGCGACGGCGATCCCAAATCCCCGCACCGGAAGAATCCGTGGAAGGCAAGGCGTCCAGGGGCAACGCCCGGCTTGCGGGACGGAAGACCGGACGCGCGCTTCGAGACGCTGCGATCCCCGCCGAACGCGCTGGCGCGGGGCGGGGGA
>Ga0335069_10008965_pt1 | contig 14268 bp, 12 predicted proteins | sample Lox_Sample_11_FD_206714 | JGI IMG/M metagenome (GOLD analysis project Ga0335069, IMG submission 206714) | Soil microbial communities from Loxahatchee National Wildlife Refuge, Florida, United States - Lox_Sample_1.1 | ecosystem: Environmental > Terrestrial > Soil > Wetlands | place: USA... | reverse complement strand
CGAAGCCGGTGGCGAAGAACACGACGTCCTCGTCGGTCCCTCGCGCCAGCTCCACGGCCTGCGTGACGCTGTAGACGACGTCGACCCGGGCGCCCTCGGCCTGCGCGTCGCCGAGCGAGCGGGCCGTGCCCGGCACGCGTACGATGTCGCCGTACGTCGCGATGCGCACGCCGTCCAGGGCGAGCGCCACGGCCTCGTCGATCTCGGCCAGGTCCGTGACGCAGACGGGGCAGCCCGGTCCCATGATCACTTCGAGCGCTCGCGGGAACGACGCGCGGAGCCCGAAGCGGGCGATTGCCTGCTCGTGGCTGCCGCAGACGTGCATGACGGAGACCGGGTCGCGCCCGATCTCGCGCGTGAGGCGCGCGAGCGTCGCGACGAGCGCACGCCCCTGCGCCGGATCGCGGAACTCGAGCGCGCGCGCGGGACTACTCACGACGCACCCTTCCCGTGCCGCCGAGCTCGCCGCGCACGTCGGCCGCCATCGGGTCGGCCGCACCCGGGTCGGCGAGGAGCGTCTCGTAGAGCGCCAGCGTCTGGCCGACGTCCTCGGGCGAGATGCGGCGGATCGCGAAGCCGACGTGGTTCAGCACGTAGTCGCCGGCGACGACCGCCTCGTCGACGACGTCGAGCCGCACCTCTTTCCGCACGCCCCAGAAGTCGACGACGGCGAGCAGGCCGTCGACCTCGACGACGCGGCCGGGGACGCCGAGGCACATCAGGCGGCCCTCCCCGCCGCGACGGCGGTGCGGGCGACGGCGTCGGCGACGAGCGCCTGGCCGAGCGCGATGCCGCCGTCACCCGGTGGGACGTCGCGGTGCACGTGCACGGCGAGATCCGGCATGAGCGCGGCCACGACGCCCTCCGTGAGGCGTGCGTTCTGGAAGCAACCGCCACTCAGGACGACGGGCAGCCGCCCGAGGCGTCGAGCGGCCGCGCGCACGCACTCCGCCGTCGTGGCGACGAGCGTGTTGTGGAACTTCGCCGCGATGCACGTCGCCGGCGTGCCGGCGAGGAGGTCGGCGACGAGCGCGCGCACCAGCGGGCGGAGGTCGATCTCCCAGGGCGTCGCACGATCGTCGATCGCGAAGGGGTAGCGGCCCTGCTCATCCGGGTCGGCGACATGCTCCAGCGCGCTCGCCACCTGCCCCTCGTGACGCGCGTCCCGGCGCCCGAGCACGAGCGCCCCGACCGCGTCGAAGTAGCGCCCGACGCCGCGGGCGCGCGGCACGTTCAGGCCGGTCTCGATCATCCGACGCACGACGGCCACGGCGTCGTGCGGTACGTGCGAGAACAGTGCCAGGCGGTCGAGCGGTGCCGCGTGATCGAAGGCGTCGTCGAGGAGCGCGCATGCGGTACGCCAGACGTCGCGGATCGCGGCGTCGCCACCCGGCAGCGGGAGGGGTCGAAACGTGGCGAGCCGCTCGAAGCCGGCGAAGTCGGCGAGTAGCAGCTCGCCGCCCCACGTCGTGCCGTCGGTCCCCCACCCGGTGCCGTCGTACGCGACGCCGAGCACCGGCCCGTCGAGGCCGTGCTCCGCCATCGCGCTCGCGACGTGGGCGTGGTGGTGCTGCACGCCGACGCGCACGACGTCGGGCCGCGCCAGCGCCCACGCGGTCGAGACGTAGCCGGGATGCAGGTCGTGCGCGACGACCTCCGGACGCACGTCGAGCCAGCGCTCCAGGCGTGCGATCCCCTGCTCGAACGAGGCGAGCGTCGCCGGGTGATCGAGGTCGCCGACGTGCGCGCCGAGATACGCCCGGTCGCCGGCGGCCAGGCAGAACGTGTTCTTCAGCTGCGCCCCGCAGGCGAGGACCGGGCGCGCCACCGGGCGGACGTGGACGGCGCGCGGCGCCCAGCCACGCGCACGGCGCAGGACGACGGGGTGTCCGCCGACGACGCGGGCCACCGAGTCGTCGCACGGCGCCTCGATCTCCCGGTCGTGCACGAGGAAGAGCGCCGCGATCGGCGCGAGGCGCGCGACGGCGTCGGCGTCGACGTGCGCGATCGGCTCGCTTTCGGCATTGCCGGAGGTCATCACCAGCGGACGATCGACGTCGGCGAGCAGCAGGTGGTGCAGCGGGGAGTAGGGCAGCATGAGCCCGACGAGCGGCGTGCCCGGGGCGACGCGATCCGAGAGACCGCCATTGGGCCGCCGGCGTGCGAGGACGATCGGCCGCTCGACCGACGTGAGGAGCTGCCGCTCGACGTCGGTCAGCTCCGCGAGCCGCTCGGCGGTGGCCAGGTCGCGGACCATGACGGCGAACGGCTTCTCGTCCCGCCGCTTGAAGGCGCGGAGCTCCACGAGCCCGGGCGAGGACGCATCGCATGCGAGATGGAAACCGCCGATGCCCTTGACGGCGACGATCAGTCCACTCCGGAGCGCGACCGCAGCGGCGTGCAGCGGGTCCTTCGCCGCGAGATCGGCCCCGTTCGCGGCGAGGAGACGCAGTCGCGGGCCGCACTCCGGACAGGCGTTGGGCTCGGCGTGGAAGCGCCGGTCGGTGGCGGACGCGTACTCGCGCTCGCAGTCGGCGCACATCGGGAACCGCGCCATCGTCGTTGCGGAACGGTCGTACGGGACGTCGCGGGCAATCGTGAAGCGCGGGCCGCAGCGCGTGCAGTTGGTGAAGGGATGGCGGTGCCGCCGATCGCGCGGATCGAAGATCTCCGCCAGGCATTCCGCGCACGTGGCGCGATCGGGTGGGATGCTCAGGTGCCGCGCCGGACCGGCCTCGCTGCCGACAATCTCGAACCGATCCGCGGGCTCGGCCGCGATCGCTGTCGACACGAAGTCGCGGATCGCGGCGCCCGGCGGCGGCGACGCGGCGAGACGCTCGACGAACCCGTCGAGCGCCTCGCCCGAGCCGAAGACGTCGATCGCGACACCGCCGGCGTCGTTCCGCACCGTGCCGCTCAGCCCCGCCTCGCGCGCCATGCGGTAGACCCAGGGGCGGAACCCGACGCCCTGGACGATGCCGCTCACCTCGATGTGCCGCCCCTCGGTGCTCACGGTCTCTCCTCGGCGGGCGCGAGCCACCACGCCTCGGGTTCCGTGGGCTCGCGCCGCCGGCGTGCCGGCACGCCGAGCCAGGCGAGCTCGGCGACGACGAGCGCCGCGGCCGCCGGACACGCGGCGCGGACGGGCCCGCTCAACGTCGTCTCCATCGCGAGCGAGGCCGGGACCACGCCGACCACGAGCACGTCGTCCGGCCCTTCGCCGGTGAGGTCGCCGAGCGCGAGCGCCTCGAGGACGGCGGGATCGTGCGGGCTCGTGCGGGAGAGGATGGGCAGCGCCCGTAGATCGTCGCGACGGTAGCAGTGGACGTCGCCCGGGGCCCCCGGGCCCGCGACCGTGTCGACGATCACGAGCGCCTTGCGCCCGTGTACGGCGGCGAGGATGTGCAGCCCGGGCGTGCCGCCGTCGACCAGCTCGACCGCGGCCGGGAATTCCCAGCCGGCGCGCAGGAGCGCGATCACGGTCGGCCCGAAGGCGTCGTCGCCCATGAGGACGTTGCCGAGGCCGACGACCGCGACCGGCGTCGTGGGGAGCCGTCTCACAGCACTTTCACCGTCGCGACCGTGCGACCGGTCGTGTCGAGGACGTGACACGCGCACGCCATGCACGGGTCGAACGAGTGCACGGTGCGCAGGACCTCGAGCGGCTTGTCGGTGTCGGCGACGGGATTCCCGAGGAGCGAGGCCTCGTACGGGCCGGCGACGCCGTACGAGTCGCGCGGGCTCGCGTTCCACGTCGTCGGCACGACGGCCTGGTAGTTCCGGAGGATGCCGTTCTCGACCACGACCCAGTGGGAGAGCGTCCCGCGCGGCGCCTCGTGGAAGCCGACGCCCTCGACCGTGCCCTTCGGGAACGTGGGGGGCACGTAGGTCGCCACGTCCCCGTGCCCGATGCCGTTGGCGAGCAGCTCCCAGTGCCTGCTCGCGAGCTCGATGAGCATCGCCGAGCGGATCGCGCGCGCGAGATAGCGGCCCATCGTCGACTGCAGGTCGTCGACGGTCACGGGCCGGCCGGCCGCGGCGGAGACCCGCGCGAGCGCGAGATCCGTCCACTTCCGTGTGAGCGGGTGCGCCTGCGCGTAGCCGACGAGGACGTTGGCGACCGGCCCGACCTGCATCGGGCGCCCCTGGAAGCGGGGCGCCTTCACCCACGAGTATTTCCCGTCGTCCTGGAACTCGGTGTACGCGGGGATCGTCTCGCCCTTCCAGGGCTGCTGGACTCCACCCTCGTACCAGGCGTGCGTCAGGTCCTCGGTCACGCCGTCGCGCCACCACGCGTCGCGCGGGCTGTTGATGGGATGGACGGTGTTCAGGTCGCCGTCGAAGATGGTGCCGCCGGGAAGGTCGTACGTCGTCGACGCGCCGTCGGCCGGGAGATCGGGCACGGCGAGGTAGTTCCGGACGCCGGCGCCGTACCGGAACCAGTCCGGGTAGAGGCCGGCGAGCGCGCATGCGTCGGGCAGGTAGACCTGGTGGATGAAGTCGACGACGGCATCGAAGTGCCCCTTCACCGCCCACAGGCGGTCCATGTTGATCGTCGCGTCGTTGTCGAGGTTGATGGCGTTCATCACGCCGCCGACGGCCAGGTTCTGGATGTGCGGCGTCTTCGCGCCCAGAATCGCCACCACCTTGTTCACCTCGCGCTGGAAGTCGAGCGCCTGGAGGTAGTGGGCGAGGAGCAGCAGGTTCGCTTCGGGCTCGAGGTGCATCGCAGGGTGGCCCCAGTAGCCGTTCTGGAAGATGCCGAGCTGCCCGCTCGTGAGCAGCGCCTTCACCTTGTCCTGGACCTTCCGCATCTCGGGCCGCGAGTTGCCGCGCCATTCGGAGAGGCTCTCGCCGAGCGCCGTCGCCTTTGCCGGGTCCGCCTTCGGAATCGTCGTGACGTCGATCCAGTCCAGCGCCGACAGCTGGTAGAAGTGCACGATGTGATCGTGGAGCGCGTGCGCGATCAGGATCAGGTTCCGGATGTACTGCGCGTTCGGCGGGATCGGCATCTCGAGCGCATCCTCGACGGCCCGCACGGACGCCATCGCGTGCACCGTCGTGCACACGCCGCAGAAGCGCTGCGCGAACACCCACGCCTCCCGCGGATCACGGCCGCGGAGGATGGTCTCGATGCCGCGCCACATCGTGCACGAGACGCGGGAGTCCGTGACCTGCCCGCCGTCGACCACGACGTCGACGCGGAGGTGGCCCTCGATGCGCGTGACCGGATCAATCGTCAGTCGGGTTGCCATGCACGTCGAGTCTCCATTCGGGGTGGTCGGCACGCGCGACCGCGATCAGGCGGTCCCACGCCTCGATGGGTGCCGGAAGGATCGCAAACGTCTTCACGGCCAGGCTGAAGCCGACGATCGCGAGCGCGATCCACCCGCACATGATCAGCAGCTCCGGCACCGACGGGAAGTAGACGTCGTGCGGGCCGCCGGGGCGGAATGCGAGCGTGGTCGGGGCGAAGCGGTAGAGCAGCGAGGCGAGTCCCGCGAGCGTCGTCATGTTGTAGAGGACGCGCGGCGTCTCGCGCAGCCGCCGCGAGCGGAAGACCAGCGCGGGCACGAGCAGCCCCACGTTCTCGGCGAGGAAGATGACGCTGTAGCTGTCGAGCGCGACCGCCGCGCCCAGCTCGTGCCGCCACGCGACGTCCGCGAGGCGGAGCCCGAGCCACAGGAAGATCGTCTTCGAGAGGAGATCGGCCAGCTCGGACAGGATCGAGACGTCGATCGGCCGCTTCCAGTACAGGCACGCCGTCATGAGCGCGAAGATGGTCGCCGCGAAGCCGCACACAACCGCCTGGATCAGATAGAGGACCGGGAGCCAGGGTGTCTGCCAGAGCGGGTGCACCTTGGCGCCGGCGAGCGACAGCAGCGCGCCGAGCGACGACTGGTGCATCGCCGGCAGCACGTAGGCGCCGGCGATCATGAACGGATAGATGCGGCGCAGGAACGGCTCGACGGCGCGGATCCTGCGTCGCGCGACCGGTCCGCCCGTCGCCCAGATGCGCTCGAGTACGTAGGGGACGTTCTCGAACGCCAGGAACAGGAAGGCATAGAGCGGCATGCAGAGCGCGACCTCGAACATCGCGGAGTCGGTGTTCCAGCGCCACGGGAAGAGGATGTTGTAGAAGTTCCACACCCGCCCGACGTCGACGCCGAGTGCCAGGAGCCCGGTGCCATAGAAGAGCAGGCTCACGAGGATCGCCGTGCGCATGACGGCATGGAGGCGCTGGTGCCCGAGGACCCAGGTCGCGATGCCGACCGAGAAGCCCGCCGAGCCGAACGCGGTCAGCGTCATGACGTTGAACGTCTTCCAGACGCCCCAGGCGTACATGTCGCTCATGCCGCTGAACGGCCCGAGCGGGGACACCATGCGCAGCGCCGCGAGCGCGAGACCGACCACCGCGACGACCGAAAGCCCTGCGAACGAGACGGTCAGGTATCGCACCTGCCAGACGGGCACGCCGCGCTGCCAGTAGTTGATCACAGCTGCTCCCGGAGGCCCGTCTCGCGTTCGAGCCGGTGGGCTTCGCGTTCGTGCTTCTGCCAGCGGCGCTGGACGACCCCCGCGACGAGCCCGTAGATCGCGAGCGGCCCCCAGAGCCATTTGTACATTCGCCGCGGCCACTTCCGCGCGTATTCCGGATTCGAGACGGTCGAGAGGGTCGGTAGACCGATGTCCTCGAAAGGCACGTGCGAGAGGTAGAGCACCTGCGTGCCGCCCGCGTCGTGCTCGCCGTACACGCGCTCGGCGAAATACTTGCCCGGCGCCGCGTCGATGCGCGCGTGCGCGTCGGCGAGGAGGGCGTCGCGCGATCCGAAGATCACCGCCTCGACGGGACAGGCCGCGGTGCACGCCGGCTGAAGACCGTCGGCGAGCCGGTGATCGCAGAACTGGCACTTGACGATCTTCGGGTTGAACTTGTTCCACTCGAACTTCGGGATGTCGAACGGGCAGGCGACCTCGCAGTACCGGCAGCCGATGCAGAGCGACGGCTCCCACCCGACGACACCGTCGAGCGGACTCTTCTCGAGCGCGCCGAACGGGCAGCCGGAGACGCACGCCGGGTCGAGGCAGTGCATGCACTGCCGCTTGACGAACGACCACTCGGACCCGTCGTCGGACTGCCACAGCTTGATGACGTTCTTGGTCTGCGCGTTCAGGTCGAGGGGCATCTGCCAGATGCCGCCCGACATCGCGGTGTCGGGCTCGAGGCCGTTCGCCTCCGCGCACGCTGGCATGCACGCCTTGCAGCCCGTGCAGCGCGTCGTGTCGTAGAGCATCGCCACCGGCTCGCGGGGCGCCGCCGGCGGGTTCGCGCCGGCCGACGTGCCAGGCGACCCGGCGACGATTCCGGCGCCGGCGGCCGCCGCCAGGCCGAACATCTCGCGCCGCGTGACGCCTCTCACGCCTCGCCGTCCTTCTTCGTCGGGGGTGGTGGGATCGTCGGCACGCCCTGGTCGCCGGGTGTCGTCTTGAACGCGCGCGACGCGACGTATCCCGCGCCGAGGAGCCAGCCCCCTGCCACGCCGGCGAGACCGGCGGCGACCAGGTTGCGGCGCCCGTGCGGCGCCTCGACCGGCGCGTAAGTGTCCGGCGGGGTCGCGTCGTGGATCGGTACGGTCTGGAACATCGGCACGCGGAACGCGACCTTGCGTTCGGTGCAGCCGATGCACGGCGCGCCGGTCCCGATCGGCCACGCGTTCACGACCTCGTTGAAGTGCATCACCGAGCACGGCGCGTGCGTGTCGGGGCCCTTGCACCCGAGGTGGTAGAGGCACCAGCCCTGCCGGTGCCCCTCGTCCCCGAACTCGCGCGCGAAGCGCCCGGCGTCGAAGTGCGCGCGACGCGGACACTGGTCGTGGATGACGCGGTCGTAGGCGAACCGCGGACGGCGCTCGTCGTCGAGCTCCGGGAGAGTGCCGAAGCGCGCGAACTGGAGGACGGTGCCGAGCAGCGTGTAGGGGTTGGGCGGGCAGCCGGGCAGGTTGACGATGGGCTTGCCCGTCACGAGCGCGTCGACGCCGACCGCACCGGTCGGGTTCGGGTCGGCGGATGGAATGCCACCCCACGACGCGCACGAGCCGATCGCGATCACCGCCGCCGCCCGCCCCGCCACCTCGTGCAGGACCTCGACCGCCGGCCGGCCCGCGAGCGTCATGTAGACGCCCTGGTCGCGCGTCGGGATCGAGCCCTCGACGACGCATACGAACGGATCGGGATTCTCGACCGTCGCGGCGCGGAGCGTGCGCTCGGCGTCCTTGCCCGCGGCGGCCATCAGCGTCTCGTGGTAGTCGAGCGAGATCAGGTGGAGGATCAGCTCGCTCAGATCGGGCTGCGAGGTACGCAGCAGGCTCTCCGTGCAGCCGGTGCAGTCCTGGAAGTGGAGCCAGACGACCGACAGCCGCCGCGCCTTCGCGACCTCGCGCGCGACGTCCTCCGCGCGCGCGACGTTCGTCAGGGCCAGCCCGAACGGCGCGGCCACCATGAGCTTGCTGCAGAACGCGAGGAACTCGCGCCGGCTGACGCCGGCCTCCCGGAGGTGCCGCCCGATCGTTGCCGCTGCCGTCCGTCGCGCGCGCATTCGGATCCTCCCCCCCGCGTCAGGACGCCGCGGCGGCGATCACCGACCGACGTCCTTCCAGCCATGCCACCCAGGCGTCGATCCCTTCACCCGAACGCGCCGACAGCGCGATCAGCCGCGGCTCCGGGATGACGCACGCGAGCGCGTCTTCGAGCGCGCGCCGGTCGAAGTCCAATACCGGGAGCAGGTCGGTCTTGGTGAGCACCACCAGGTCGGCGTGGCGGAACATCACCGGGTACTTGAGCGGTTTGTCCTCGCCCTCCGTCACGGACAGGGCGACGACGTTCGCTTCCTGCCCGAGGTCGTAGATCGCGGGGCAGACGAGGTTGCCGACGTTCTCGATGAACAGGTAGTCCGCGCCCGGCCAGATTCCGTCGTGCAGCGCGCGGTGCACCATCTCGGCGTCGAGGTGGCAGGTCTGCCCGGTGGTGATCGCCGACGACGCGATGCCCGCCGTGCGCAGGCGGACGGCGTCCCGCTCGGTGGCGAGATCGCCGGCGAGCGCCGTGAGCCGCCGGGAGCCGCCAAGATGCCGCGCCGTCGCCTCGAGGAGCGCGGTCTTCCCGGCACCGGGCGACCCCATCAGGTTGATCGCGGTCAGGTCGTGGCGTCGGAAGTGCTCCCGGTTGTGAGCGGCGCCGCGGTCGTTGTGCTCGAGCAGCCGGGCGTGCACCTCGACGGGCACGATCGTCGTGTCTCCACATCCGCAGGCGTCACACATGGGGCCTCACCTCCAGCTCGATCCGCTCGAGCACGATCGCGTCGCCGCCCGCGAGCCGCGCCGGCCACCCGCAGGCGGGACAGACGAGTGCGGCGCCCTCGGCGATCGGCGCGCCGCACGCGCCGCAGCGCCAATCGGTCTCCTCCGTCGTGAGCACAAGCTCGGCGTGCTCGCAGCGCGTCCCCGGACGACAGAGCCGGTAGGCCTCGGCGAACAGCTCGCGATCGACCCCCGCCAGCGGACCGATGCGGACGGTGAGGCGGTGCACCGCGGCCGCGTCGTGCGCCGCCGCCTCGTGCGCGACGCGCTCGAGCAGTGCCTGGACGAGTCCGTACTCGTGCATCACTCGGGATCCCTCATGGAATCGACACGCAGCTGCACCCCGTGATGTCGAAGATGCAGGCTTGATCCCGCGCGCAGTAGCCGTTGCACGACGGCGAGCTGGCATCGCCGCACGCCGTCGTCCGGCATTCGCACGCGCCGCCCGACACGACCGCCGAGCAATGCCCGCCGCTGCACGTCCCCGTGCAGGTCCGGGAGCTGTCATCGAACTCGCACGAGCCGGACGCGACGGTGGTGGTCGTCATCGGTGCCACCGTGGTCGAGGTGGTGGACGACCCGCCCGGCTGCACCTGCGCGGGCTCGCAGAGCAGCTGGGCACCCTTGAAGGTGACGACCCGCTGGCCGCCGAGGTCGGCGGTCATCGACGTCGGCGACCGGAACGTCCGTGGACAGTGAAGTCGATAGCACAGGAACGCGCCACCCGCCGATGCGCCGTCCGCTCCGACACACGCGAGCCTGGCCGGGCTGTGAGCCCTGCAGCTCTGGACGACGCCCGCGCTCGTCACGTTGACGGTCGCGCTTCGCGGCGTCGCCCGATCCTTCACCTGGTAGCAGGCGACGCCACCGCCGGTCTGTGCCGCGGCGGGGGGCACGAGCGCCGCGCCGAGCACGAGGATAGGTACCAGCTTCACCGCCTCGCCCGTGGGGTCATGCTGAAGCCCTACTTCGTGTCTCCGGCGAGCGCGGGCACCTTCAACGCCTTGCTGGCGGGTGTGTCGGCGTGCCCCGTGGCGCCGTGGCAGGAGGCGCAGCGCGCGGCGAAGATTCCAGCGCCGTCCGCTGCACTGGCCGCCGGAACCGTACTGGCAAGGCAGAAGAGAGATGGCATACCCATGAGCGTGCTCTTCATCCCGATGTCCTGTCGTCGTTGCGCAATGAGTGGCGCTGGTGGATTCGCAATCGCCGTGCCGCTCGACCGGACGAGGCGCGCGGCGCTGGGGTCACCGGCCGGCCGCGGAATCCGTGACCGGGAGCGCTCCGGGTTCGGCGTGACCTGACGGCATGTCGTCAGGCATGTCGAGCGGCCGGCACCGGCGCCCAGTGTGGGCGGCGATGAGGCCGCGAGCAGCATTGTCGGGCGCGGACACGGCGAGTGGCACCCGCAGGTAGACGAGCGACGCGAACAGCAGCCGCCGGGCGTCGACCGCGCAGCGCGAGCGTGCTCGACGCGACGTGCGTCCCAGTGCTGACGCCGTAGGGGTCGACCACCAGGCCAGGCCGAAGCCGGCGCGCGGGTCGTCATCTCGGTGCACGCCGCCGATCGATGGTTCGGGACGCAGCTCGACAACCTTGGGCTCGGACGGTGGTGGCAGGAGAATGGACCGGCGTGTCCGCAGCGACGTGGTCGCCGGCATGGCGGAGGCTTCCGTCCCGCCCGTGACTCGTCAGATATGTCGGGATGCCGGCAAAGGCGCGGTGGACGTTTGTCGGCTGGGATGCGGACGCATCACGAGGGCCGCGCAAGAAGCCGGGAGTTTGCGGTTCGGAGCCGGTCGTCCGGCCGCCCTGGCACGGCGGTTGCGAACGGTGGAGGCGAGGCCTGGTTGATGGACACCGACGACTCGAGAGACGGCGGCATCGTGATCGACTTCCACGCGGGCCGCCTCCGTCATCGCGGGGCGTCGGTCGAACGTCGCCTCGATCGTTCATTGCCAACGGCCTGGCTGGCTGGGGATCCGCTCGTTCGGATCGCCCCCCAACCCAGAGAGGCGTGGCTCGAGCCGGACACACTCGTGGCGGGACTGGGCGGGGCGCCCTACGGGGTCCGGTTGCAGCCCGAGAAGCGTCTGCAGCTCGCCGTGCTCGCGGATGCGGTGCTCACCGTTCACCGATGCTCCGGCGTCAGAGGCAAGGAGGCCCGTGATCTTCTCGCGGAAGTGGACGCGTGGCTCGCATCCGACGCTTCGGACTGGCCCTTTTCGTTCGTGACCGTCTGCGAGACCCTGCGCTTCGACCCTGACTACATCCGTCGTGGCATCCAGCACCTGCGCATGCGTCTCGAGACCGTTCGGACGCGGACTCCTCCCCTTCGGCGGGACGGGAGCGGGACGCACGGCCGGGTCACGATCATGCGGGGCAGGCGGATCGCATGACGCAGCGGCCATCGACGAGCAGAGCGCCGGACGAACCGCAGGAGTCACGGCAAGCAATGGCATCGGGCAGGAGCGCTTCCCTACGGCGGGTGCCGTCGAGATGACTCGTCGATCCCCCCAACGCCTACGAGGAACAAGAGGCATGAACCATCTCTCGATGCGGCGCACCTGGGTGCTTGTCGGATGGATGTGGGCGCTGGCCGTGAGCCTCGCCCTGCCGGTGCGCGCCACCACCGTTCCAGGTGGTGGTCCCCCGAAGACGGATTGTTACGCTCAGCTGTCTGCGAGCGGCGATGCCTTCCCAGTCGACGGCGCAGCTCTCGGGGTGGTCTGCAGTGACGGCGCCGCCTGCGACGCCGACGGGCAGGTGAACGGCGTCTGCGAGATCCCCGCGGGGATCTGCCTCGGCGTCGCGACCAGCGGGTGTACTCCGAAGCCGGTCGCCAGCGCGACCCTCACGGGAAAATTGCGCAGCAAGGCCGCCAGCGCGGCGAAGACGCAGCTGACCAGTGACATCGCAGCGCTGGGTTCTGCTACGAACACGCTCGCCCAGGCCGGCGGCACGGGGCAATGCACCGCCGTCACGAGCCTGCATGTGCCGGTAGGCGGTCCCGACAAGAACGGCGCGTTCACGAACGGCCGGCTTGCTCTCCAGCTGAAGGCCAAGACCCAGTCGCACCCCGGCGGCACCGACAACGACAGGTACCAGATCGTCTGCGTGTCGGCCGGTACACCGCCGCCGGTCAGCACCACGTCCACGTCCACGTCGACGACGGTGACCACGGTCACCACCGTCACGACCACCACCAGCACCTCGACCACGAGCACGACGCTGCCGACGCCCGGGCTGCCGGGGGCGGGCCTCCAGTCGACAGTCACCGCCGCCACGATCAGCGCGGCCGGCGTCGTGACCGTCACGTTCACGCTGACAGACACCGCGGGAAATCCGATCGCGCCGATTGCGGCTTCGACCACGGATCCGACCAAGGCCCGCGTGCGCTTCACGATCGCGCGCCTGGAGCCCGTCGACGAGACCAGCAATGGCCTCACGACCACGTTCACGCACTTCGTGAACTACGTCACGCAACACGTCACGAACGCCACCACCCACCTGTCCTCCGACCAACCCACCTTCGACTCGGGGGGGAGCCTCGCGACGGTCGATGCGGCGGCCGGCGTGTACACGTACACGTTCAAGACCACCCTCCCTGCGGGCTTCCCGGCTACGCTGACGCATCGAATCGGCGGACAGGTGGGCCGCACGGTCGGCGGCGCGAGCCTCACCGCAAATCCGACCTTCGATTTCGTCCCAGCCGGCGGACCCGTCACGACCGAGCGCGAGCTCACCACCACCCAGCAGTGCAACGGCTGCCACGACCCGCTCGAGGCGCACGGCGGCGGCCGCCGGGAGGTGCGCCTCTGCCAGACCTGTCACACCGATCAGGCCATCGACGTGCAGACCGGCAACACGATCGACTTCAAGGTCATGATCCACCGCATCCACGACGGCAAGGACCTGCCGAGCGTGAACGCGGGCGCGGTCGGCACCTCGTACGGGGTCTCGAGGTCGGTGTTCGCCGAGAAGGTCGCCGCCTGCGTCGGAGGACCGCTGGCGCACGTGAAGTGCACGACCGACGCCGACTGTGGCACCGGCGGCACCTGCACCGGCTCGATCGTCACCGGCGTGGGCTTCCCGCAGGACATCCGCAACTGCACCAAGTGTCACGGCGCCGGCGCGACGGTCATCGACTTCCGGAGCAAACCGTCCGCCGCGGCCTGCACGTCCTGTCACGACGACGTGAACCCGAGCCAGACGGCCACCGCGGCCGGCCCCCCGGGGACCGGTCACCTTCCGGGTCCGCAGCCAGAGGCGCTCTGCACCGTCTGTCACAAGCCCACTGCGGATACCGAGTACGACATCACCGTGCCCGGTGCCCACACCATCCCCGAGCAATCGATGCAGCTCACGGGCATCCACGCCCAGATCCTGAGCGCGTCCGGGACCGCCGGGAACCCGGTCACCGCGACGTTCAAGCTGACCGACGACTCCGGAGCCACCATCACCAGCCTCGCCTCGTTCAATCGCCTGGCCTTCGCCTACAGCGGGCCCACCGTCCCCGACTTCGGTAGCATCCCGCCCGCGGGGCAGAACCTCACGGCGGGCGACCAGGTCATCGCCCCGACTGCCGTTGGCGGGGGCTCGTCGGGCACGCTCACGGGTCCCGACGTCGACGGTGTCTTCACGTACGTCAGCTCGGCTGGCAACGGCCTGCCCGCGACCGCGACCGGCACCTGGCGGATCGGGATCGAGGGCCGGCGCACCGTCTCTCTCACTGTCCCGACCGGACACGCGGCGGAGAGTGCGAACGAGGCGCTACAGAACGCCGTCCTCGACTTCAGCGTCGACGGCTCGACGGCGCAGGCGCGCCGTCAGGTCGTCGACATCGCGAACTGTCAGAGCTGCCACGGGGTGTTCTCACAGGGCTTCAGCATCCATGGCAACCTGCGCAACCAGA